>Ga0182030_10000192_pt1 | contig 107148 bp, 93 predicted proteins | sample 812S3MmetaG_FD_121299 | JGI IMG/M metagenome (GOLD analysis project Ga0182030, IMG submission 121299) | Permafrost microbial communities from Stordalen Mire, Sweden - 812S3M metaG (Illumina Assembly) | ecosystem: Environmental > Terrestrial > Soil > Wetlands > Permafrost | place: Sweden...
ACTGCATGGTGAGCAGCATGGGCAGCGTTGCCGAGTACGGTGTCAACAGCGAAATGACCGCAAACGCTATCGAGGCGCCGATCAGCACGCGTCGGGGACCGTAGGCGGCGCCCATCCAGATCGCCGCGGGCGTGATGAACATCTGGGCGACGGTCTGTGCGGTGGTGATCCACGCCCCCTCGTCGAATCCGGCGCTGACGGCGCCGCGGATGTCGGCGAGACCATACGTCGACAGCCGGCCGTTTAGCGTGGATATGAACGTGCCCATGAGCACTGCCAGGAGACCGAGCCACGGCACCGAGGTCGGCGGCACCGGCAGCGTCGGTGCCGAGACGCCCGAGATCGGCGCGGAAGCGCTCATCGGCGCGAAACCTCGCGGGCGTTGACCTTCGCCTCGACCGACATTCCCGGAACCAAACGATCGGTGAGCCCGTCCGCGTCGTCGATCGCGATCTTCACCGCGATCCGCTGCACGACCTTGGTGAAATTGCCGGTGGCGTTGTCGGGCGGCAGGAGTGCAAACTCGGCGCCCGACGCCGGCGCGAACGCAAGCAAATGTCCGCGCAGGGTATGTCCCGGAAACGTGTCGACGGTGATCTCCGCTTTTTGTCCGACGGCCATGTGCGTGAGTTGCGTCTCTTTGTAGTTCGCGATGACCCAGACGTTCGGCAGGGGCACGAGCGTGGTGATCTGGCTGCCCACCCCCACCAGCTGCCCCGGTTTGACCTGACGGCGACCGAGCACGCCGTCTTGGGTCGCGGTAATCGTCGTGTAGCCGAGGTTGAGCTTGGCGGCATCGAGTGCCGCGCGCTGCGCGGCGATGGTCGCTTCGCTCTGCGCGAGCTGCGCGGCGAGCACCGCCAGCTGGCGTCCGGCGGCAAGCTCCTGCGCCCGATTTTGCGCGAGCTGTGCTTTGAGCTGCGCCTGGGTGGTCGAGAGCTTCTCGCTCGCCTCGGTGGAGGAGGATCCGGTCTGCAGGAGCTTCCGCTGGCGCGCGAGGTCGCGTTGGTTTTGCTCCATCGAGGCGGTCGTGGACGCCACCACGGCGCGCGCCGCCTCGACGTTGGCGAGCTGTAGCTCGTGCTGGGCACGCAGTACCTGCGCTTGCGCGGCCGCGGTCAGAACGCCCGCCTCCGCCTGGGCGACCGTCGCCCGGTAGTCGTCCTCCACGAGCTGCGCGAGCAGCTGACCCTTGTGCACGCGCTCGAAATCCTGGATCGGCAGCTCGCGCACGTACCCGGTCACCTTGGCGGAGATCGGTGTGAGATCGGCTTGCAGGTAGGCGTCATTGGTTCTCTGCCAACCTTCCCCGCCCTCCCACCGGTTCCAATTCGTCGACACCACCACGATGATGCCGATGGCCACGATGAACACCAGGATGCGCCAGGTGAACTCAAAAATGCGGTTCCAATCGAGCTTGGGCATGCTCATGGCTCGTTCGATTTCAGGTAACGATCGAACCAGGAGAGCGTTCGATTCAAGGCGTCGGCGATATGGTCGGGATCGCGCAGACCGTGACCTTCGCCCGGATAGATCATGATTGAGGTCGGTACGCCGAGCGCCCTCAAGGCGTGCCAGAACTCCTGCGTCTGCGGCGCCGGGCACTCGATATCGCGCTCGCCGACGTAGGCGAAGCTGGGCGTATGGACATTGCGGATGAAATTGACCGCGGACGACTGCGCGTAGACCGCCGGATCGTCGTACGCCGATGCGCCGAAGTAAGGCAGCATCCAGGCACCGATGCCGTTCTCACCGGTGTACGACAGCCAATCGCTGATCCCGGCGGCCGCCACGGCCGCCTTGAAGCGATCGGTCTGGGTGACCGCCCACATGGTCATGAATCCGCCGTAGCTGCCTCCGGTGATGCCGAGGCGTGTAACATCGATCGGCGCGCTCTTCGCCGCGGCATCGATGCCGGCCAGGATGTCGCGCAGATCGCCATGACCGAAGTCGCGGATATTGGCCATGGCGAAGCGCTCACCCTGACCGTAGCTTCCACGAGGATTCGGCCGAAATACCGCATATCCGCGCGCGAGCAGCTCGCTGATGAGCCCCGGTCCGCTGAACGACGGCATCACCGCGGCGGCCGGGCCGCCGTGCACCACGGTGATCATGGGCATCTTGCCGGCCGAATGCTCGGGCAACAGGAGCCACCCCTGGACCTCGAAGTCATCGCTCGGCCAGGACAGGCTCTCGACGCGGGCGGCGAGATGCATCCCCGCATTGGCGGATGTCAAGTTGCGCCATCGGCCGATCCGGCCAACCTCGATCTCCGGCGGCGCGGTGAACGACTCGTGCACAACGGCGCTCGAGGCTGACGGACAGGCCGTCAAGTTGTCGAATGCGAGCGATTCCGGCCCGCTCCACAGAACGTGCGTGATCTGCGGCGCGCGCCCCGGCACGATGTCGACGATCTCCGTTTGGCCGGCCGCGAGCAATCGTGCAGTCAGCCTGCCGTCGCACCCCCACGCGAGCGCGGCGGCCGAGCCGCGCATCATCGGCGTCAGATCGATCGGATCGCCGTCAGTCTCGATGGGCAGGGTGTAGACATCCCCGCCGGTCGAGCCGAAGTCGCTCATGATTCCCGCAATGAACGCCACCGTGCGGCCGTCGCGCGAGACCTTGGGGTTCGCGAGCTACTGGCGCACATCGCGCGGTGCGTACAAAACCCGCGCTGCGGCCGATGTGGAAAACAGGTAGAGCTTGGCCGTCCACCAGTTGTCATCGCCGCTTCCCGGCGCGGCCGTCGCGACGAACCCCTTGCCTTCCGGGAGCCAGTCGTATTCATACACATAGAGATCGGGCGGAGAAACCCACTGCAAGCTGCCATTCACCAACAGCGCGATGCGCTGCTCGGGAGGGGGCGCGTCGAGGTCGCCGGCAATCGGAACTCCGGCCTCGGTGGCGCCCACCTCCTTGGCGGCCTGCGCGGTCGCGAGCATAGCCAGCCGCCCTTCCGGCCCGTAACTAAGGTCGACGATCGTCCCGGTGAAATCGAGTAGCTTGGCGAGCCCGCTTCCGTCGGCCGCGACGCTGTACAGCGAGCGCGCGTGGCTCCCGGGCGCGCGCAGCGCGAAGGAAAGATGCGTCCCGTCCGGGGTCCACGCGGGTGCTTCCGGCCAACACTCGGGCACCCGCCCGCACGGCAGCGACACGGTCACCGCCGCGCCGTCGCGCACACGACGGATCACGAGATCGCGCATGCGCGGAGAGAAGCCGCCGGGTGGCGAATCGCCCTCGACGGAGGCCACCAGCGAACCGTCCGGAGAAAGCTCGATCCGGAGATACCGGTGCACCAATGGCTCCCCGGATCGCGCCGGGGCCGCGCTCGATGCCCCAGCGGCTGGCAGTACGATCCCCGCACACAGGAACGCCGCTGCGATCCGAAACGACGCGGGCGTGCGGAGCAGTGCTAAGTCCGTCATTGGGACCTCCCTGATAAATCGCCGCTCAGAATACAAGACAACTCCGCCGGCCGCGAGATGGAACGAAATCGCGCTGACTTCTCTGGCCCCGTATACTGACCGCCGGAGTTGGATGCCAGCATGAGCACGAGAGTCGAAGCGTTCGAACGATGGGTCCGCACATCGTTCGTTGAACTCAACACGGAATTGGAGAACCTCTACTTCGCGCAGGCCGATCGCGCGGCGGTGATCGGCGTCGGCGATGCTCTCAAGGCGACGCTGCGTGATGAGGGCCACGTCCATGTCGAGGCGCTTCTCGCGGAGGGCAACACCGGGGACGGATTCGACAGCGCCTTCGGCCTGCTCGGCAGCGTGGGGATGTATCTCGCCGCCTTGCGCCGGCACGAGCTCAGCAATCCGGCGCGCGAGGAGCGTTCACCTTTTCTCGAAGCCTCCTCGCTGGCGTTGCATCTAGGTGCGTCGCTCGGCATGGCACCGAGATTCTCGACCGCACATCTGGCGACGCATAACCGGGCGCGGGCCGGTGTGCGCAAGAGCTTCACGTCGCTTCCCGACGAGTTTCTGTTCATCGACGAGAATACCCGCGGGATCTTGTCGCTGCAAAGAGCGGCGGATGCGCTCGCTCGAATCGTCTGGTTGGGCGTCTCGAGCCCGGTCGCGGACATCATGTTCGAGGAGGCAAAGCTCGCGCTTCGCGACGTGATCCGGTTCAATGGCCGGCTCATGGACAAGCTCGACGTCGACCGATTCTTCTACTGCGTGAGGCCTTATTACAAGCCTTACCGCGTCGGACGTCAGGAGTACCGCGGTGCCAACGCCGGCGACTTTTCCGGAATCAACGAGATCGACCTGCTTCTCGGTCTTTGCCGCGCCAACGATCCTTACTACGCTCAGCTGTTGGTCGACAAGATGTTGTTCATGATTCCCGCCGACCAGGCTAGATTGCGCGAGTCCATGACCAGGACTAGTTTGCTCGACGAGCTCTTGGGTCTCATCGGCGAGCACGCGGAAGAGGATTGGTTCCAGCGCAATGCCGGGTCGTACCTCGAGGTGTGCGATTTGTTCGGACAATCCGCGGCCCAGCACCACGACGAGCTGGTGAAGCGCTTCATCGCTGCGCCTGCCGCCGCGCTCGAAGCGAGGAATCTCGAAGGAATCACCGCGAGCGGACCGCCCCTGCCCGTGCTGCTGCGCTCGCTCGAGGTGTTGCGGGACCTGCGCCTCGCGACGGATCGCGCCGACATCGCGAGCCGCCATGGCGACCTTCGGCGGCTTCGCGCGGTCGTGCGCGCCGGTCGCTAGGAACCCGCGGCTCGCTCCCAGATCTTGTGGCGCACGGTTTCCCGTCCCGCGGGACCGGTGCGTGTCGTGAAGATCAGCCGTCCATTGCGGAGCGCGATCTGCTGCGCGTAGCTCTGTCCCGCTTCGGCGGGAAGCAGCGCCGAGGCAACGTGGTGCGTGACCACGGCGTGCGCCTCGTCAAAATCCCATGTGCCGAAATAGGCATAGTACGTGTCGAAAGCCGCCACCTTCAAAGCGCCGTCCTCCAGGCTGCCCGCCGCGGGCAAGCGCGACACAGGCACCTTCCATGCCTGGCGATGGGGTCCGACGATGTGCACGCTCATCCATCCGGAGGAATCGTAGATGAGAAGGCCGGTCGAGCCGGGTTGATAGAACGGATCGATGCTCGAGTTGTCCGGTCCGCGATAGTCCATGCTCACCAAGCGCCAAGCGCCGATGAGCTGCTCTCTTTGGGCGGGTCCTCCGTCAGCCGCTTGGACCAACGACGCCGAACAAAGAACGACGAAAACCCTGAGCGCTTGCGCGCAGCTTGAAAGCCGCATGGAGGACCTCCCTCGCCGCCCGGCGCTGCGGCTAGCCTGGTAACGCCGTACGTAATTCGAACGTACTTATCATGTTTCGGTTCGCTGCGTAACGCCCCGATGAGCGCCGCGGTGGGCGCGCCTTTCAAGCGCGGGCGCGCGCGCCCGCGAGCAGCTCCTTGATGCGCTCATCGACCTCCGCGAGAACGTACGGCTTGGCAATGAACGGGATTCCGATCTGCGCCCGCGGCGTTGCCGCTCCGTCCCCGGAGGTAAGCAGTATGGGAACGCTCGGATGGTGCTCGCCGAGCCAGCGGGCGAAGGCATAGCCGGTGCCGGTGGGCTCACCCGACAGGTGGATGTCGGAGAACACCAGATCGACGTGAGTGCCGCTCGAGAACACCACCATCGCCTCGCCCGCCGAGCCCGCCTCGATCACGCGATAGCCTGAATCGCGCAGGTATTCCGCCGCCGGCCACCGAATCGAGAAATCGTCTTCAATGATGAGCACTACCGCCCGCTGATCTTCCGCTTCGCCTTTCGGTGCCTCGAGTGGCTCCATCCCCCAATCTCCCCCGACTTGCTCGCTCTCCCTCAAGACTTGCTCACGCGTCGCCCCGATAGCACCCTGATGCGCAGTTCGACATCCCTGGGGTCATAAGGCTTTTTAATCGGCCCATCCTGGCACAACTCGTACGAATCGTGCGCCGCGCCGGTGATTCCGCAGGTCAAGATAACATCGATATCCGCATGTGTCTGTCGGAGGCGCGACGCCAAAGAAAAGCCGTCGACCTCGCCCGAGAGCTTGACGTCAGCCATGACGACGTCGAGGTGATGACCGGAATCGATCACGGTCCAAACGTCGTTCGCGGCCATCGCTTCGATGACCTTGTAGCCGCAATCGCGCAGATACTCCGCCACCACCAAGCGAACCAGCACCTCCGGCTCCACGACCATTATTGTCCTGAGTTCTTTGGGATTTTTCATATTCAAAGCCTAGGGATGACCTTGCGGCCTCTGTATCGGGCGCCGCTACACACGGTTGCAGGACGTCGCCTACTCCGCGCTTGTAATTATTTCAAGGCCCAACGATTCCCGGAACGGTGCGCGCGCCGCGCGCGACGCGTCCGGTGCAGGAGTCTCAAAGATCGGGTGCAGGCTCGCTATCGCGCTTGGCGGCCGGCTTACCCGCTTCCCGGCCGACCGCCTCGATCAACCGCGCTGCGACGCGTGCACCTTCGTACGCCAGCACCGGACTGTAAGCAGTCACGGTGTAGCGCGTGACCAGGCGGTCCTCGGGCAAGGCACCACCGTTCGCAATGGCGTGATCCTCGGTAACGACCGCGGAGCCGCATCGGTCGATCTGATAACGAAATTCCTCGAGTGATTTCCGGAGCGCAAAGTTTTCCCGCGCGGCGCCGGAGAGGTCGAGCTCGCCGAGCCCGCCGAACGATCCGCGCCGCTTGCACGCATCGCCGACCGCCACGTGCCCGGTGCTCTGGATGCGCCAGGTCGGAGATTGCGGCAAATCTGCGGCTGCGGAAAAGCCGCCGTATTTTTTTACGAGTCCGTCCTCGAGCGAGCTCTCGTGGATGGCGCGGGGGACGGGATACCCGACCGAGTGGACGATTGCCATGACTCGTTCTTGGCCGGGATCGGGCGTGAACATCACCTCGAAAGCCTCTCCGGCGGAGTCGAGCTTACTGCTGTCTCTGGTGGTGGGCGCGCTCCACGTCGCGATGACATTCACGAAACGCCCATTGGGAACGGGTTGCGCTGCGCCCTTGCCGCCATCGATATAACTCAACGTCTCGGTCCACTCCTTGTACTCGGGCAGCTTCTTCGACTTGAGGACGGCGCGAGCTTCGTCCAAGGACATGCCGATTTTTACGCCCGACACATCCACCGGAGCGATCGTGTCCGGCGCCGGCGCGAGGGACGAGGCGCCCGCCGGCGCGGCGGTGAGCGCCGGAGCGCTCGGCGCGACGGCCGCGGGCACAGGTGTGGGCGGCGGCGGCGGGGGCGATTGCGCCGAGAGCCTCCCGGCCTGCTGCTGCGCCCGGGCGACGCCGAGAGCGGCGCGCCCGGTCAGCACGTAGCCCTCGGTCACCAAGATGCCCTGTTGCTCCGCCTTTGCGCAGCGGTATAGAGAGACTGCGCTGGTCTTGATGCCGGTCATTCCATCCGCGCGCGCGAGCGTGTCGCCGAGCACGCCGTTGGGCTCCACGGCACCCGACTTCGGATCGACGAGACAAAAATAACGATGCACGTTCGGCGGCGAGCCCAGGTCGAAATGCCCGCGCACCACCTCTTGATCGCCCTGCTTGAGCGATTGCTTGATCGAGGAGAACAATCCGTCCTGAGGCAGCGAGTTCGGCAGCTCGGTCGCGTCCGCGCTCGAGGCGACGGGCTGATCGGCGAGCGCTCCGGTGATCCATACCAGGGAACCGAGCAGGCTGGCCGCGCAGACACCTGAAGCGGTGCGCGCTAACAATCGCGAAGTCCTCAAGTTGGCCACCCTGGTCCGTTCGTTCTTGTTTTGCAACCAGATTCTAGTCGTTGAGAGGCAATTGCGCACTAAATGCGATCGTGCAGGTTCCGGGTATACTTTCAGGCCATCCGGCTGCGCGCACCGCTCGGCGCAGCGTAACTCCCCCTGAAAGACCCCCCGCCACGGCGCGGCGCAAATGCCGGCGGGGCATATGCAGATTCCCAATTCGTAGTTCCGATCGGCTCGGGTGCGGCTTAGGCTGGGCTCAAGGGCAACGAGCCGAGGTTTGGGATCATGGAAGAAACATTGGGCGAGCGCGTGCACCGCGAATTCTGCTGGTTCGCGCTGGTACTGCTCACATTGCTCATCGGATTCGCCGATCGTCTGGTACCGAACACCGAGGCCGGCGGCAAAGCCGCGACCGTCGTCGCGGCGCAACCCGGAGCCCCGCGCTGACGGGCAGCTTCGACCCGCGCGCGCGGTAGCACGAGACAGCGGCGAGATCGACTCGCGCACCATGCCGCACACGATGACCCGGTAACCGTGCGTCGCCCCTCTGCAGCGTCGCGAGGGAGCGAGAACGCCCAAGGGATATAATGTCCCTGCGGCCCAAAGGCCGTTCGCCCGCAATCTTGCGGGCGGCATCCTGAGAGAGGCGATGACGCTCAATTGGCGCACGAAGCTCATTCATCCAGCCGTGGCCGCCCCGCACGGGTTTCGGTCGCTGACCGTGCCGACCTACCGCGGCTCGACCACGATTCTGAAAGGCGCCGCGGATGTCAGTGATCATTGGGATCACACCCGCTCGCCCTACCGCTACGGACTGTACGGCACGCCGACTACCCTCGAGTTGGCGGCGCGCATCGCAGATCTCGAGGGCGGCAAGCACTGCTTCATCACTCCGGGCGGACAAGCCGCGATCGCTCTCGTACAAATGGCCTTTCTCGGGACGGGCAGTCACGTATTGATGCCCGAGAGCATTTACGGCCCGAACCGCGACCTCGGCAATCGCATGCTCGCGCGATTCGGCGTCGAGGTGGAGTTCTACGACCCGCTGATCGGCGCCGCCATCGGCGCGCTCATTCGCCCGAGTACGCGGCTTATCTGGTGCGAAAGCCCGGGCTCCGTCACGATGGAGGTCCAGGACGTGCCGGCAATCGCGCGCGCCGCGCGCGAACGCGGAGTGGTCACGGCACTCGACAATACCTACGCCGCGGGCGTGCATTTCGACGCCTTCGGACACGGCGCTGATGTGACCATGCAGGCGTTGACCAAATATGTGAGCGGCCACAGCGATGTGCTCCTCGGCTCGGTCACCGTGCGCGAGCACGAGCATTTTCTGCGGCTCGGGGACGCGCATCAGCTCCTAGGCATGGGCGCCTCGCCCGACGATAGCAGTCTGGCGCTGCGCGGGTTGCAGACGCTCGCCGTGCGCCTCAGTCAGCTCGAGCACAATTGCCTCTCGGTCGCGTCCTGGTTCTCGCGGCAGGAGGAAATACACAGCGTGCTCCACCCCGCCTTGCCGAGCTGCCCCGGTCACGATCTGTGGCAGCGCGACTTTACCGGGTCGTCGAGCCTCTTCTCCGTCGTGTTCGATCCGAGCATCGCGAAGAGCACTGTGATCGCCTTCGTCGACGCGCTCAAGCTGTTCAAGCTCGGCTTCAGCTGGGGCGGCGTCACCAGCCTCGTCATGCGTTACGACGCCCCAAAGCGCGTGCTTGGGGGCCTGCCGCAACTGGTGCGCTTCAACGTGGGACTCGAGGATTCACGAGATCTCATCGACGATCTGGCGCAGGCGTTCAGCATCATCCGCGCGAACCGATCGAAGGGCGCGAACCGATCGAAGGGCGCGAAGGGATCCAAAGGCGCGAAGGGATCCAAACGCCCAAAGGGATCCAGACACCCAACGGCATCCAGTCGCGCAAAGGGATCTGGTCGCGAGAGCCGACTTCGCGCTCAGCGAGTCAGGCGCGCTTGATAGACGCCGAGGTGGGTCTGCACGGCCCCGAGGAGCGGCGCCGCCACCCCAGCCGCGCGTGCTCGCGCCACCAGATCGCCGATGATCTGCTCGGCTTCGACCGGCAGATTCTGCTCGAGATCGCGATACATGGATGAGGTCAGCGCAGAGCCCTTGGTTGCGAGCGCGGTCTTCGCCTGCGCGATCGTAGCATCCCTCACGCGCGTTCCAACGGTGTTGATGACTGCGATGACTTCCTCGAAGAAGCGCAGCATGAATTCCGGACCCCCCGGGGCCGCGCCGATCTCGCCAATGTTGCCGCGCATGAGGCAGGTGACGCCGCCGAGCGTCGCTAGCAGCGCCCACTTGTCCCACATCTCCTGCATGATGTCCGGCGAGAGCCGCGCGTCGAATCCCGCGCCCTGCATGAAGCGGTCGAGCTCGGCAATGCGCGCCGATCGCGTGCCATCGAGTTCGCCGTAGGCGAGGTCGTGAAACCCGGCAAGCTGCACGATGCGTCCCTGCGGATCGATCGTCGCGGCGATTTTCGCGGCGCCGCCGAGGACTGCTTGGCGCCCAAAGCGAGCCGCGAGAATGTCGAGGTGCCTCATCCCGTTGAGCACCGGTAGGATCATCGTATTGGCGCCGACCGCGGGCGCCATGTCCTCGAGCGCCCGGTCGAGCGCAAAGGCCTTGACGGTCAGCAGGACGGCATCGAACGGACCTTGCAGTTCTTCGGCCGTCGCCAGCCGCGGGCGCACCGTGGCGTTTCCGTGCGGGCTGACGATCTCGAGCCCTTGCTCACGCAATTGCGCCGCCCGGCCTCTGCGCACTAAAAAAGTCACCTCGCAGCCGGCCTGGGCGAGGCGGCCGCCGAAAAAACCTCCCGTCGATCCCGCACCCACGACCAGCATTCGCATGACGACCTCCAAGATGTCTCGAGCGACGGGTGCGGCGCACGGCCGCCGCAGCTCGGGAAGACCCCCCTACGGCAGGTCATTCAATGCGGAGAAGGTCCCAGGCGAGCCAGCGACTTGCAAGAGCACGCCCGGATTATTGGTAGCGATTCCGCTCACGATCGGATGCGACACGCCCGTCGGGACCACGATATCCGCGAGACCGTCCCCGTTGACGTCCGCCACCGCGATCTCGTTTGCATTCGATACCGGATAGCTCGCCGCCGCCAGGAACGTACCCGGGGTAGTCGCGCTCTGCAGGAGCACGTTCACCACCAGCGATCCGCCGATCACTATATCGGGCTTGCCGTCGCCGTTGACGTCCGCAATGACTATGGATTGCGGAATGCTATCGGCATCGAGCGGGTAGCTCACAGCCTTCATGAACGTGCCGCGATTGCCGGCATCTTGCAGCAGAACGTTGACGGTCGGCGGGCTCCCGACGGGGCCCGGATCCGTGATCACGAGGTCGTTCAAGCCGTCGCCGTTGACGTCCGCGATGGCAATCAAATTAGCTCCGGTAATCCCCGGATCGATGCTCTGGGTGAACACGGACACCGGTGCGGCGTAGGTCACGCTGCCGGCGGCGCCCGTGTGCATCAAGACCTTGACCCCCACGGCGTCGGTGAGCGCGATGTCGGGTAGGCTATCGCCGTTCAAGTCGCCGACCGCGACCCAGTTGGCTCCTCCCGAGTAAAGACTCACTGGGCTCGCGAAAGTGCCGGGCGATTTCTGAAGAAACAACGAGACGTCGAAATCCGCCGAGACCAAGTCCGGCAGCCCGTCGCCGTTCATATCGCCGATCGCAACCTGAGATGCGCCAGGCGAGGACAGCACCACCGGCGCCCCGAAGGTGCCGGGAGCTTGTGCATTGTTGAAGAAGACGGTGAGCGTCCCGTCGTCGAAGCTCGCGGAAACGATGTCGGGCAGATGATCGGAGGTCAGCTCGGCGCTCGCGAGGTACAAAGGATCGTCGCCGTCGGCGGTGAGCGTCGGGGCGCCGAAGCTGCCCGCGCCCGTCGACAAATAGCTCTTGAGGTTTCCGGGGTTGTACTGGAACTGGTACAACACCGTGCTCGTGGCAATGATGGAGGTGTGGCCGTTGTTGTTGAAGTTGCCCGCGACCAGGCCGAGCGACACTTCGGTCGGCGGCGAGGGGTAGCAGTTGCGGCAGCCATAGTCGTGGTCATTGCAGCTCGTGACCATCGGCAGCGCCACGAGAAGCGCACAGGCTCGCAGATGCGGGCGTTTGAGCGCCACGTTGCGTGCCGGGTGAGCGGTCCCTGGCCCTTCCAATCCCCGTTGCGTCATACATTCTCCCATGTAACCGAGGCGATGGCTGCATAACGGCCTGCGCCCGTGGAGGTTGACCATGGGAGAGCGGATTTGTTCGGCCTCCCGTCCTTTGACGGCGTCTTAAGGTTACTGCAGGCGAATGATCACGACAGCGACCACGATGACGGCGATGGCGGTCCCGCGCACCCAGCCGAGGCGCTCGTGCAGAAACACCACCCCGAGCAATGCGCCGAACAGGATCGAGGTCTCACGAACCGCGGCGACCACGGCTATCGGCGCCCGCGTGACTGCCCACAGCGCAACCGTATAAGAAGCCAGCGAGCAGGCCCCGCCCGAAAGGCCGATGGGGATCTCGCTGCGCAGCTCCGACCAGCGGCGCCGGTAGCGCGCGCCCACGAAGACCACCCACGGCACGGCGATGAGTGCGAAAAGCCACAGACTGTAGGCGACCGGGTGGCCGGACTTGCGCGCTCCTACCCCATCGATCAGCGTGTACGTCGCTATCACGAAAGCATTCAGTATCGCGAGCCCCGTCGGGGACGCGGATTGGCTGCGGCCGCGTGCATCGAAAATCATCGATATCAGGGCACACGACAGGAGCGTGATGCCGATCCAGAGCGGCCCCGACAGCCGCTCGCCCACCCAGACGGTGCTGCCGATTGCCACGAGAAGCGGCGCCGCCCCGCGCATCAAGGGGTAGGTGTGGGTCAAGTCTCCCGCGCGGTAAGCCGCCGCCAGCACGACGCCATACAGGAGCTCCGCGATCGTCGATGCTCCGAGGTACGGCCAGCTCGCCCGAGCCGGAGCCGAAAGAAACGGCAGCGCGAGCGCGGATAAGAACCCGGCGCTCGCGTATATAATGCCGGTGGCCGTGTGCTTGTTGCGCCCCGCCTTGACCATGAGGTTCCAGCTCGCATGCAGCAGCGCACCGACGAGCACGACCAATAGAACGCCGAAGCTCAACGGCCGCACTCTCCGCGGCAGGATTCAACGAATATGCGCAATGTGCGGTTGATTCTGCCAGCGCCCTGCGCACGCCGCCAAGAGATTGAAGCAAGCTACACCAGGGCGAGAGGCGCCGGCGCGGCCTCGGGAGATCGCGCCGATCGCAACCAATCGACGGCAAGAAGGGCCCCATCGATGAGCTCGATGCGGGAGCTTCGCGCAAGCTCGCGAGACTCGCAGGTGAACTCCCCGCCGGTGAACAGATAGCCCCCGCAAGCTCCTACCGACCGGATGATCCTGCAGAGATCGCGCACCACGGTCACATCGACTTGTTGCTTGCGCCACTGCTTGCATTCGACCAGGAACCGCTCACCCCTCCTCATCAGAGCGAGATCCACGCTCCCGCCCGACCCGCCAGGGCTTCCGCCGCCGAACCCGGTGACGATGAACCCGCGACGGCGAAACTCCTCGCCGATCAGCCGTTCGAAATCGCGCCAGGTCATGGAAGCGAGCGCCGGATGGACACGGCTGTCGGCGCCGGTGCCGCTGCAGGGTGAGTCTGAGTGCATCGGAGCGGATTCTGGGGCCGCGATCCGCACGCAGGCTACGAAGCCAGTCACGAACCTGCGCGATGCAGCGAACCCTCGGCGCTCCTCAGCGCGTGTTCAATTCGAGCTCAGAAAGGGGCGAGCAATCCCGCGCTTCGGCCTTTGGCGCGTAGAGCGCCATGAAAGCGCGCACCGATCGCTCAACCTGGAGCTTGATCTCCTGCAGGGTCGGGGCTGGGATGAGATTCAACAGGAATTGCAGATGAGCGGGGCCTTTGCACAAGCTCAGGAACTGAACCGCGGCAAGCGCGCAGTCGGGGGGATCGACGAGACATTGCGCTTTCGCCGTCTGTAGATAGCCCTCGAGCATCTTGCGGCCCCGCGCGGGTCCGACCTCGTAGAACATCCGGCCGAGCTCGGGACTGCGTTGGGCCTCGGCGACCAGGATTCGGAACAGCTTGATCGTCTGCTCGGAAAAAAGATGTGCAAGATAGCGCTCACCGAATAACGTGAGCGTCTCGATTGGCGAGCCCTCCGTGGTGCTCTCCAGGAAGCTACTCGCCGCCGACCCGCACAGCTCGCGGACCTGCGCCTCGAACAACTCCTCTTTGCTCCGGAAGTAATTGTAGAGCGTGCCCTTCGAGCCGCCGAGCCGCGCGGCGATCGCGGACATCGAGGTGGCGCTATATCCATGCTCGAAGAACACCTCACGCGCCACGTTCATGATGGCTTCGCGGCGCTCCTCGCGCAGAGGGGTGACGGTTGAGGATTTGACCATACAGTACGGTTAATTCTTGACGATGAGCCGCCGTTCCGCCATATTAACACGAAATGACCGTACCGTACGGTCACCTCCAAGGGATTCAAGCCACAAAATGCGCCCCATTCGCCGGCGAGCCGATTGGCTGTCAGCATCCACTGTCATCGCCGTGGGAGTTTGCGGATGCGCGAGCGTGCCCGATGTCGGTCCGGCCCCGGATACAAGGGCTGCGGCCTCCTACACCACGACGCAAAGCTTTGCCGCTCCGGCAGCCGCCTGGCCGACGGATCGCTGGTGGCGTGCCTATGGAGATGCCCAGCTCTCCTCCCTCATCGAGGCCGCGCTCCTTGGCACGCCGAGCCTCGCACAGGCCGAGGCGCGGATGCGTCAAGCGCAAGCGAGCGCTGCGCAGACCCAATCGAGCCTCTTGCCGTCGCTCGAGCTAGACGCGAACGGTGGCGAAGTGAAGGAGAGTCTCAACCAAGGCTTCCCCCCGGCGTTCGCGGAATACCTGCCGCGCGGTTATAACTCGGACGCCTACGTCGCGCTCAAGTTTGATTACGAGTTCGACTTCTGGGGAAAGAATCGTTCCGCCGTCGCGGCCGCGGTGTCCGAGCTGCGTGCCGCACAGGCGGAGGCCGCCGAGGCGCGGCTCGCACTGTCTACCGGCATCGCACTCGCCTACGCCGATCTGGCCCGCCTTTATGCCGAATACGACGTCGCGGCGCGCGGCTTCCAGGTAAAAGAGGAAACCTTCGGCCTCGTATCCCGGCGCGTCGACAATGGACTCGACACCCGCGCCGAGCTCAAACAGGCACAGGCGGGGGCACCCACCGCGCGAGCGCAAATGGCTGCCGTGGATGAAGAGATCGAGCAAACGCGTAATCGGATTGCGGCCTTGATGGGCGCTGGCCCCGATCGCGGCGCCTCGATCGAGCGTCCGGGCGCGGAGCAGTTAAAAGCCTTCGGCCTGCCTGCAGAGCTCGCCGCGGAACTCCTCGGCCGGCGGCCCGATCTTGCGGCCGCGCGCTGGCGGGCCGAGGCTGCTGCGAGGCGCATCGGCGTCGCGCGCGCCGAGTTCTATCCGAATGTCAACCTCGCGGCTTATATCGGTCAGCAGGCGCTGTTCGCGAATTTGCTCTGGCACTCGAGCTCGCAGATCGGGGGAATCGGCCCGGCCCTGACGTTGCCTATTTTCGAGGGCGGGCGGCTGCGCGCGCAATACCGCGGCGCCAAAGCCGATTACGACGAGGCGGTCGCGACCTACGATGCGACGCTGGTGGAGGCATTGCATGAGGTCGCCGATGTCGCCGCGAGCGAACGCGCGCTCACGGCCCGGCTCGAGCAAAGCCGCGCCGCTCTCGCCGCGAACGAGGAGGCATACCGGCTGACTCGCATGCGCTACGAGGGCGGCCTGTCGAACTACCAATCCGTGCTGATCGCCGAGGATGCGGTCTTGCAATCCCGTCTCACGGTCGCCGATCTCGAGGTGCGCGCTTTCACGCTCGACGTCGAGCTCGTGCAGGCCCTCGGCGGCGGTTACGCCCAAACCTGATCCAGCAAATGATGTGTCAACCGGGATTTCTCGATGGCCGAGCCTAATACCTTGCGCAACTCTCCGGTCATCCCCACGGGCGCACCGTCGCCGGCCGCTGACGCGTCCGTGCCGCCCGCTGCTCCGGCGCCACCGCCCGGCATCGCCGCCGCCAAGCGCAAGCGGCTGTTCAGCATCATGGCTGTGAGCGTGCTGGCGCTCGGTGCGATCTCGGTGCTTTGGCTCTGGATCACGTCGAATCAGATCACCACGGATAACGCCTACGTCGATGCGGATCTCGTGCAAATCACACCGCTCTTTGGCGGCCCCGTGGCCGCCACCTACGTGAGCAACACTGCCCTCGTGAAAAAGGGCCAGCTGCTGGTCCTGCTCGATGCGGCCGATGCCAAAATCGCATTGGCTCAGGCGCGCGCGGACTTGGGGCAGGTGGAGCGCAAGGTGCGCGGGTACTTCGCTACCGACGTCGCCCTCGGCGGGCAAGTCAACTCGCGGGAGGCAGACATCGCGAGCGCGAACGCGAAGCTCGCCAGCGCCAAAGCGGACTTCGAGCGCGCACGCGTCGATCTCGAGCGTCGGCAGGCGCTCGCGGCCTCCGGCGCCGTCTCGGGCGATGAGATCACCCAGGCGCAGAACGCCTTCGCCACGGCGCAGGCCGGCCTGCAATCCGCCGCCGCCGCACGCGAGCAGACACTCGCGCAGCGAGCGGCCGCCATCGGCCAGCGCTCGGTCAACAAGGCGCTCTTCGAGGGCGCAAGTGTCGGCGACAACCCCGAGGTGCTCGCGGCTCGCGCCAAGGTAGAGCAAGCCGAGTTGAACTTGAGCCGTACGCGCATCGTGGCCCCGGTCGACGGCGTGATCGCCAAGAACGCGGTTCAGGTCGGCCAGCAGGTGGAGCCCGGTGAGCTTCTCATGAGCATCGTGCCGCTCAAGGCGGTGTACGTAAGCGCGAACTACAAGGAAGCACAGCTGCGCAAGGTACGCATCGGTCAGCTTGCGCTGCTGACCTCGGACCTGTACGGCGGCTCGGTCACATATCACGGCAAGGTGGTGGGTCTCGGGGGTGGTACGGGCGCCGCTTTCGCGCTCATCCCGGCGCAAAACGCCACCGGCAACTGGATCAAGGTCGTGCAGCGATTGCCCGTGCGGATCGCACTCGATCCGCAGGAGCTCGAGGCGCACCCTTTGCGCGTCGGCTTGTCCATGAACGCCGACATCGACGTGTCCAAGCACTAGAGCGGCGCGCACCGTGGCAGACCCGGCAAAGAACGCGGCAAGCTCGGAATCCGCGCCGATGAGCGGAGCGCCGCTGTGGTTCGCGGGAAGTCTGCTCGCGCTGTCGAATTTCTTCGTGGTGCTCGACATCACCATCACCAACGTCTCGGTGCCCAATATCGCGGGAGGGCTCGCGGTGTCCCCCGATCAAGGCACATGGGTCATCACTTCGTACGCGGTCGCCGAAGCCATCATGGTGCCGTTGAGCGGCTGGCTCTCGCAGCGATTCGGCGCCGTGCGACTGTTCGTTGCCGCCACGCTCGGATTCGGTGTCTGCTCGGCGCTGTGCGGATTCGCACCCTCGCTGAGCGCTCTGGTGCTGTTTCGAGTGATGCAGGGCATCTGCGGCGGCCCGCTCATCCCTCTGTCGCAGACGCTCCTGCGGCGCATTTTCCCGCCCTCGAAACAATCTGCCGCGCTCGGATTGTGGGCGATGACTACGGTGGTTGCGCCGGTCGCGGGTCCTCTGCTGGGAGGCGAGATCGTCGATACGGTCGGATGGTCGTGGATCTTCTTCATCAACGTCCCGATCGCGGCGACCGTGGGCGTTCTTTTGTGGCGGCTTCTCGCCTCGCGCGAGACCGCCACCGAACGTCGACCGGTCGACTTCGTGGGTCTCGCCCTGCTCGTTACTTGGGTCGGCTCGATGCAAGTCATGCTGGATAAGGGCAAAGACCTCGATTGGTTCGGATCCCGCCTCATCGTGGCGCTCGCCATCATTGCGCTCCTCGGCTTGACCGCATTTCTCATCTGGGAGCTGACCGATGAGCATCCGATCGTCGATTTGCGGGTGTTCCGCCACCGGGGCTTCTTCGCCGCGGCCATCGTCATGCCGCTGGCCTATGGTTCCTTCTTCTCCAGCATCGTGTTGCTGCCGCTCTGGCTGCAGATCAACTTGGGGTACACCGCGACCTGGGCAGGCCGCGTCACGGCGTTTCAGGGCTTCCTCGCGGTCATCATGTCGCCCATCGTGGCGAGGCTCACCACGACCAAGGATGCACGCGTGTTGGTCACGATCGGTATGGTCAGTTTGGGCGCCGTCACGCTCTGGCGCAGCACCTTCGTCACGGACATCGATTTTTGGACAATCGTGTGGCCGCAGGTGGGTCTGGGGTTCGCGATCCCATTCTTTTTCATTCCGCTAACCGCCGTCGCCTTGAGTTCGGTGCTGCCGCGCGAGGTGGCTTCGGCGGCGGGGCTGCTCACCTTCATGCGCACGACTGCGGCCGCATTCGCGACCTCGATCACCACCACCCAGTGGGATAATATCGCCACCGATCGCCGCGTCGAGCTCGCCGGCGCCCTGAACGACGCGGGCAGCACCATCGATGCGCTGACCCATGCCGGCTTCACCGGCGCGCAGGCGTTGCGCCAGATCGATGCGCTCGTACAATCGCAAGCCGTCATGCTCGCTACCGATCGAGTGTTCTTCATGACCGCGCTGGTGTTCGTGCTGGCGGCGCTCGCCATATGGATCGCTCCCAAACCGAAGCCCGCCGCCGCTCGGGCTGGCGGCCATTGAGCAGGCGCCGTGCAGGGCGGCCCAATCGCGCGAGCCCGCTTGACTTAATCGGGACCGCCCCTCGACTTATCTCGAGTGCGCTCGCGCCAGGACGCTGATCGCCGTAGACTTAAGGTATGACCCAGTGTGCGCATCGCGACTTCTTGCCGCGGATCTTGGGCGGCGCGCTCGCCGTGAGCGTCGCGATCGGTGTGGCAATCGGCTTGACCAACGGAGCGGCGGCCGCGCAGGCCGCCACATCCAATAGCGACTCGAGCACGACTCACGCCGGTGCACCGATCACATCGGCCCCGTCCGCGGCGGCGACGATAAAGAGCAGCGAGTCGGTACCCACAGCGCCGCCGACGGTGGCGCCTGCAACCGCCGCCGCGCAAGCTCCCCGGGCCGCCGCGGCCGCCCGGCCGCAACTTCCGCCAGGTCAGGTGTGGCAATGCGTGATCGACGGCGGACGCGTCTTTTCGGATGCGCCCTGTGGCGAGCACGCCTCGATCCGCCGCTTGAGCGATCTCAACGTCATGGATTCTCCGCGGCAAGGAGATGCGTACGCTTACTCGTACGCGCCCGTGCACCCTCCTGCCGAGACCTTCGCGCCCGCGCCGAGCGACGATTCGGACTACGCGGATTATCCGAGCGCGGACGTGCCATGGGTGTACGGGCGTGCGCGGCAACACTATATTCCCCGCCACGACACGCGCATCCATCCGCACCCGCACCCGCACAAAAACTGATTCGAGCGATCCTTGTGAACGGCCGGGGCGCTCAGCGCCAGTCGCCGGACTTGCGCGACGCATTCTCGAGCAAACTGCTCAGCAGGCCGCCGACGATGGCTCCTCCCACTTGCAGCGCGATATCGGTGCCTGGGCCCTGCCGCGGCCCGCCGCCCGCTTCCGAAACCTCGTCCTGCTCGATGCGCGAGACCACCCAATCGAACTTTCCGCTCGTGACGGCTGCCTTGCAGTAGCGGCACTCGCCGATCTGATTAAGCGCCACCGGCGCGCCGCAGCTCGGGCAGGTGTTCTCCAGGGTGCCTGGTTTCTGAGACGTGGTAACGCCGACCGAGCGCTGGAACGTCCAGTCCTCGGTGAAGGGGCGCACCGACCGGTCGCCGAACACGATCTTGTTCCCGGCGTCGACTTCGAAGTCGGCGGCGGAGGCGGTAATGCGCACCGTGATGTCATCGAATACCCGGCCGTGCACGATCGTCAAGGTATCGATCCGCTGCACGATGAGCTGCTCCATGACATTGCGCCGTCCTTCCGCCGCCAGCGTCTCCAATTGAGCGCGCCAGGTGAAATAAGCGCCCGGACTCAAGAAGGCGCGACCGGCGTCGAGGTTCTGCGCGCACCAGGCTTCCTGCAAGGCGCGAAACGCAACCTTCACGCGGCCCCGAAACGCATCCATCACGAAGCTTGGGTCGGATGCGCGCAGATTGGCGACGCCTTCCTCGATGCTCGCGGCCGCGACCGCCAGGGTGGAACCGGCCGCGTAACCGATGAACGGCGCATTGCGCACCTCGGCAACCACCCAGTCGACGTCGCCGTTCGTTACACTCGCGCGGCAGTGTGTGCAGGTCCCGTCGAGATTCAGGCGCAGCTCCGCGCCGCAGGCCGGGCAGCGCGCCGCGACCACGCCGCCGTTCACGGGTGTACGCGCGTTCGCGCCGCGGGTGAACATCCAGCGCTCGCCGTGCCGCTGATCGGCGCCTTCATCGGAGAGCACTTGGTTCGCGTCGCTCAGCGTCTTGGCTCGGTACACGAGATCGAAATGAATCTGGACGCGCTGGCCGCCGTCATCGCACGCGGCGCTCTCGATGTGCACGGCGCGCACGTTGAGGCTCTCGAGAAGCGCGTGCTGATGCCGGGTCTTCGCCTGCGCGATGCTCGCGGACAGCGCGCTCCACATGGGATCGCTGAGATACGGGCGCACCGCCGCCGCATCGTTCTGCTGCATGCCGCGCTTCACGAGGAAGAAAGTCATCTCCGCGCGCTGCAGGAACAACTCGAGCTCGAATCCCGGATCGCGCGCGCGGATCTGATCGATGGTCGCGCGCAGATTCGCGGCCGGTGCCCCGACCAGCGCCGGTGCCGCGCCTGTGCGACGCAGCATGGCCTGCTGGCCCAGCGCCGCGCCGAGCGCGGTGACCACCGCTTGAGCCGGCGGCGGCGCGCTCATGGACGGGGTCTCCAGGTTGCGGCGCAAGCGCCGGATGAAGAAAAAGACGAGCACACCGATGACGAGGAGCGCCACGGCGCTGTCGAGCGAGCCGCCGCCGGATCCGGTGCTGTACGAATGCCCGCCGGAAAAGGAGTGTCCGCCGCCCCCGCCCCCGCCGCCTGAATGTCCCCCGCCGCCCGCCCGGCCGAACGCTGGCCCGGCGCCGAGCGCCCCGGCCGCGATCGCGGCTCGGCTCGCCGCCCCGCGTCTCATGGCGCGATCGCGCTTCCGCAATTGCCGCAGAACTTCGCTCCGGGCACAGCGGCCGACCCGCATTGAGTACAGTGCGCGACTTTCGGCGCGAGCGCCGTGCCGCAGCTCGCACAGAATTTCGACCCCGGAGCATTCGGCGCCTGGCAGCTCGCGCAGATGAGCGCACCCGCCGCGCCCGCGCCAGCCGCACCTACGCCGCCCGCACCCGGCCCGCCGGCCGGCGCCGGTTGAAAGCCCGCGCCCCCGCCGAAGCCCGCTGCGCCGCCCGGCGGTGGTATTCCAACGCCGGCCACGATACCACCGAGACCCAACCCCACGCCGAGAGCCGCAGCCCCGTTGCCGCCGCCCGCGGCCGCTCCCTCACCGATACCCTTGAGTGCCGCACCCACTCCGTATTCGCGGAAGCCGCCCGCGAGGCGCGTGTACGCGCTGTCCTTGCGCAGGCCTTTGAGGGTTTTCTCATCTTCCGGGTTGAGACTGATGGTGACATTGCCGAGGCGCGTGACCTTCACGCCGTAAGGCGAAAGGGCTGCTTGCACGTCGGCGAGCAGCGCGGATTCGATCTCGCCCGTTCGGCCCGCGATTCCGAGCACCGGCCATTTCTCGGCGGTGAGCTTGCGCACCACCCCGGTGCGCAACGTCTTCAGAATCTGCTCGCGCGCCCAGTCGGTCACCATGTCGTTCGAGGCCTGGCGAGTGCCAACCAGCGTCAAGATGAGCGTGGATGGGTTGATCACCGTGAGCGCGTATTCGCCGAACACCCGCAGACCCACCGCGAGGCCGGTCTCCGGATCTTCGATGTTGTCGATCGGGCCGCCGAACGGCAGACTCACGAACTCGCGAGTGCCGATGAAGTACAGCTCCGCGCGGTACATGTTGCCGCCGCTCGCCCAGTCGACGATATCTCCAAGGAACGGAATCAACGCGCCGTCGAGCGTGGAGCGACCCTGCGGCAGCGTGCCCGCGACCTTCCCTTCCTTGATGAAGATGGCTGTCTCGTCGGGCTCGACGGTCACCTGGGTGAACTTGCGGATGGTGAGGTCGGGCCACTTGTAGAGGATTTCTCCCTTTGCGCTGTCCGGACGCGCGATGAACTGGCGATTAAGATCGCCGCCCTTGCCGAATAGACTCACGATTCAGTACTCCCGGTGCCGTATTCAGATTGGAGAACCGGAATATAAGCCCAAACCCGTCACCGGAACCGTCGAGCGGGTCGAAGTTTGACCGCACCCCCCGGTGGGAGTACGGCGGGCCGCCCTGACTGATGGCCCCCGGCGCGCACCGTGCTGCGGCGAGAACCCCAGCGGCGGCTCGATTTCTTGAGATAGAATCGAGCCCACCACGATCGCACGCCGGGTTACGGGCGAAGCCGGTGATATACCACGAAATGTCGCGTTGCCAACCAGTCCGCGTTGGAGCACCCTCCTGCTCCCAGGGAGACGCCGCATGCCCGACCTGAATCAAGCGCTGGCGGAAATCAAGCAGATTCGCTCCCAGGTTGCGCGCGATACCCAGTTCCGCGGCTACGGGCCCGCCTCGATCACCGCCAGCGGTACGCTCGCGTTGCTGGTCGCCGCCGGCGAGACGCATTGGATGAGGAACCGTGCGGACTTCACCGTGTTTGCCGCGGTTTGGTTCGCGACCGCACTCGCATCGTTCGCGATGGTGGCCGTGCAGACCGCGGTTCGGGCGCGACGGGTCCATTCCGGACTCGCCCTCGAGATGATCCAATCCGCGGTCGAGCAGTTCCTACCGGCGCTCATGGTCGGCGTATTGCTCACTGCCGTGGTGATGGGGGCGGCGCCAAGAGAGGAATGGATGTTGCCGGGGTTGTGGCAGCTCTTGTTCAGTCTGGGTGTGTTCGCCTCGTGCCGCTTTCTGCCGCGGCAAACGTTCGCCGTCGGGGTCTGGTATCTTGTCACCGGCTTGACAACCCTGGTCCTGCAAAGCGGATCGCAGGCGCTGCTGCCGTGGACGATGGGCATTCCTTTCGGGATTGGTCAACTACTCGTGGCGGCCATCATGCGATATGGTTTCGAGAATGCGATTGAACAAGCGTAAGCCCAGACCGAGCAACCGATCTCGGTTCGCCTACGGGGGACTCGATCGGGTCATTCACGAGCGTGCGCGGCTCTCCCTGCTGACCTCGCTCCTCACCCACCCGAAAGGTCTGGCGTTCGGCGAGCTCAAGGAGTTCTGCGCGCTCACCGACGGCAATTTGAACCGTCACCTGCTCGTGCTGGAAGAAGCAAAGCTCGTCAACGTCTCGAAGAATCACGACGGGCACCGGCCGCAGACGGTCTGCAGGATTACGCCCCTCGGCCGCCGCCGCTATCTGGACTACCTCGAGGTTCTCGAGCAGGTGATCTTGGATGGGGCCGCCGCCCAGGAGGGCGCCGCGGGCACGCACCGTCCGGCTTGACTATACTTTGCAGTGCAAAGCATAGATACCGTGGAAGCTAGATTACGCGATGGCATTGGCTTCCTCGTGGATCCATATCAGGGCACTCCCGCCGCGTCGTTTGCAGCGCCGCGGTAGCCGAAGGCGAGGCGGTAATAGTAGGGCCGGATGGTATCCGGGCCGCGCGTGAGCACGCCCCGGCCGATCGGACCGAACCGGTCCACGTACGCGCTGAGTGCTGATGCCTCGAGATCGGCGGAATTCCAGCCGACGAGAAGCAGCGTGCGCCCGCTCTCGGCGGCGCGCGGAAACCACTGCTCGTACATGAGGCCGACTTGCCCGAGCAGGTGGCCGCTCGAGGTATCGCGCAGCGCTTTCGACCGATCGGGGGCGTAGAAGGTCAGCTCGCTCGCGATCGCGTAGCGGTCCATGCCGACGATCAAGGGCTCGACCCCGTCCTGTCCGCCGGCCTCTTCGGCGATCCGCCGGACGTTTGCGCCGAGTTCGCGCCAGCCGATCGGGACGAGCTCGGCGTGTGCCCCGTAACCCACGCCCGGTATTCCGACCGCCAAGTCGTACAACCCCGCTCCATACAGCAATAACAACAAGATCACGGTCGGACCCCAGGCGCGCCGGATCCGCGCGCCGAGCGCGTGCGGCGGGACGCCCTGCGCGAGGCCCCAGGCGATCACCGGCACGGCGCCGAGCCAGGCCGCTCCGGTCCAATCAAGCTTGACTTCATGGCGCAGGCTGAACAGCGCATAGACTGCGAGCGGCGCCAGGGTGCTCACTTGCAGCCAGCGCTGGGCGCGCGCCTCTGAAGCGTCGGGCCCGCTCCCGCCCGCGCTTGGCTGCACCCGCCCAAGCAGCAGCAGTGCCGCGGCAAACCCTGTGGGCGTCAGCAACACCAGCATCGAGGCGATGAGCTTCGGCAGCGCGAACTGCGGATGGTCGGCGAGCCTTCGCGTCGTCTGGAACAGGAACGACGCCCACTGGTGCTGCGCATTCCAAACGACGACCGGAGAAAAAATGACGGCTGCCGCAAGCGCCGCTCCATAGGGCTCGAAGCGACGCAGCCACGCACGCGCGGGCTTGTCGATCAGCATGAAAAGGAGCGTCGAGGCGCCGAGCAGCAGAATAGTGTATTTCGCCAGGAGCCCGAGTCCGAAGCACACGCCCGCTCCCCACCAGGCCCTCGCCCGCCCCTCGATCAAGGCGCGCTCGAGAAAATACAGGGCGCCGGCCCATGCTGCGAACAGCGGCGCATCGGGCGTCATCAAGAGGCCGCTCGAGAAAAAATACGGCAGCGTCTGCAGCAGCAATACCGCCGCGAGCCCCGCATCTGCGCCGAACAGACGGCGCGTGACCCGGTACATGAATGCGGCCGCGACCACGGCGCATGTCAGCGCGCCCGCCCGCACCCCGAACTCTACGTCGCCGAAGAGCGCCCGGCCGGCGGCGATCAACCAAGCAACCATCGGCGGATGATCCAGATAGCCGAAATCCAGGTGCCGAGCATAGCTCCAGTAGTAAGCTTCTTCCGGCATGAGCTCGACGCGCGCTGCGTACAGGATCCGCAAACCGAACGCCACCCCGATCGCACCGATCGCTATCGTCTGCCATCCGACGCCGCTCCCGAGTCGCCATCTCGCCGGCGATTCGGCGTAGCGAAATCCCGTCCCGAGGAATGCCCCCGTGCCGAGTGCCGCCGACAGGATTGCCGCGGGCAGCATGGCCACCGACCCCGCCCAGTGCCAGCCCGCCACGAGCGCGAAGATTCCGCCGCGCAAAAAGAACCCCAGGGCGCTCACCGCCCCCAGGCATGCGATCCATGCGAGCTCGAACCGTCCGCCCGCCGCGGCGCGCCGTTTCGCGGCGCGAGGAAGGTAGACGAGAGCAAGCGCCGCGGCAAAGCTCACGCACTGGGCGCGTTCCGGCGAGAGCCCCGCGGCGCAGGCCGCAAAATATACGACGAGATCCGCGAGCAGCGCGCACACGCCCCACGCCCCCATCAATCGATCATCCAATAGCGCGCGCCTTGTTCATCGAGGAAAGCTTCGGCTTTTGGGCCGTGCAATAGCGCGAGCGTCGCGACCAATCCGGCTTCGGTGCAACTGCTTGCCGCCACCGTCACCGAGCGGGGCGCGTCGCGCCCCCGTGACTCGTTGAGCAACGGGTTCGAGGGGTCATTGATCACGGCAGGCCTCATGCGGCGGCATGCTACGAGGCGCCGGCTAGAAACGCCACCCGACCTGCACGAGGATCGCCTTCAGCCCCGGATAAAGATCGAGGCCTTGCGCGCCGAGCGGAGCCGCCTTGGGTCCATGGCCCTTACTTTGTAACGCAAAGCGCTCGCCCGTCAAGCTGCGGAGGCGCCCGTCGCTCAGTCGGGCGCCAATGGGATATCGCATGGAGCGCTGGGGTATGATCCCATTGCGTGAGCGCTACGAGGGCAAATCTCCCCGCCTCCGCGGCGGGCTCCGCCGCGGAAGTGTTGCGCGTCGCATTGAAACTCGGGTGCAGCGCCTTCGGCGGCCCGGTCGCGCACATCGGTTATTTCGAGCGCACCTACGTCGAGCGCCTCGGCTGGCTGAGCGCCGCCGAATATACGAGCATTGTCGCGCTCTGCCAGATCCTGCCAGGACCCTCGAGCAGCCAGGTTGGATTGCTCATCGGCCATCACCGTGCCGGGTGGCGCGGCGCGCTCGCCGCGTGGGTAGGCTTCACCTTACCGTCGGCAATCCTCATGTATCTGTTCGCCGTGCTCTCGCTGCGCGTTCATGGTCCGATCGCGCAGGCGGTCGTGCATGGCTTGATGCTCACCGCGGTTGCCGTCGTCGGTCAGGCGCTATTCAGCATGTGGCGCAGCCTGTGTCCGGATTTTCCACGGGCGGCGCTCGCGCTCATAGCGGCCGCGCTGCTCATCGTGCACGGAGGCAGCCCCGTCCAGTTGATCGTCATGGCGGTGGGTGCGCTCGGTGGGTGGCTGTTCTGCCGCACCGCTCGGGGGAGTGAGCTTCCTTCCCCGGGAGCCGTCTCGCTGCGCTCCGCCTGGATCCTCCTAGGCATATTCGGCGTCCTGTTCGCGCTGTTGCCCATTCTCGGCGCCTTGAATCCGCGTGGCTGGGCCGAACTCGCGGCAATTTTCTATCGCGCCGGCGCGCTGGTGTTCGGCGGCGGCCACGTGGTATTGCCGTTGCTGCGCGATGAGCTGGTGCCGGACGGCTGGATTTCGGACGGCACCTTTCTTACCGGCTACGGTTTTGCGCAGGTGCTTCCCGGGCCGCTCTTCACGTTCGCCGCTTATCTCGGCGCCGCCTGCGCACCGGCGAATTTGCGGCTGCTGTGGGCCGTGGTCGCCCTTGCAGCGATTTTCCTGCCCGGTCTCTTGCTCGCGCTTGCCGGCGCTTCGCTTTTCGAGAGGCTCGCGCGAATTCCCCACGCCCTTCCGGTCCTCGCGGGCATCAATGCAGCGGTCGTCGGGGTGCTCGCTGCCGCCTTCTATGACCCGGTCTGCACCACCGCCATCCGCGGGGGCGCCGATGCCGCAGTCGCGGTAGGTGCTGTTGTGCTCCTGATCCGCTTCAAGCTGCCTCCAATGCTGATCGCGGCGCTCTGCGTGATCGCAGCCGTGGGACTTGCGCGCCTGCGCTGAAGCATGCGATCTCGGCGCCGCCCGATCTAGAGGAAGCGATCGCAGCCATCCGCCAGGTGTCAAGCGAGCCGTCCCGTGGTAGAAGCTCAGGGCGGCTAATCACAAAGGTATTCGAATGAGCAGCGGAAATTTCCTGTGGGTCGAGCGCACGGTGCAATCGGCCGGCTTTTTTTACGGTAAGATCGCGTTGCTGGTAGCCGCAGCGGCCGCATGCGCTGCGGCGTGGCCCGCGCCGGTGAACTCCAGCCCACCGCCCGCGGCCTCACCGTCCGCCGCGGCCGCGGCCCCACCGCCCGCCGCGCCCGCGACTGCCACCGCGCCGGCCGCCAAGGCTGCCGCGATTTCTCCGCAATACTCGGAGCTCGTCAAGCGGCTGACGAAACTGCTTCCCGAGGCTCCCGTCCAATCCGTCCGGCCGAGCGGCGTCGATGGGATCGTCGAGGTCCTTCTGGCCGGAAACCGCATCGTCTATTGTGACCTTGCCGGCAAACATCTCTTCAATGGCCACTTGTTCGAGCTCGACACTCACGACGATCTGACGGAGCAGCGACTCGACGAGTTGACTCGCATCGATCCGAAGCAGCTGCCGCTTGCCGACGCGTTCGACGTGAAGCACGGCAACGGCAAGCGCGAGCTCTATCTGTTCGAGGATCCGGATTGTCCGTTCTGCAAAAAATTCGAGGAACAGCTCCCCAAGATCAACGATGTCACCATGCACGTCTTTTTGTATCCGTTGACGTCCCTCCATCCCCATGCTTATGAGCATTCGCTCGGTATATGGTGCTCCAAGGACCGGCAAAAAGCCTGGTCGGACAAAATGCTGAAAGGTATCGATCCGGTTGTCGCCACCTGCGATAACCCGATCGATCGCAACGTGGCCCTCGGCGACAAGCTGCACATCGACGGAACGCCGACTCTGATTTTTCCCGATGGCCGCGTTCACGCGGGCACGGTCGAGGCCGACGAGCTCGAGCACATGCTCGCCGGCGGCGGTTAGCTCGACTCTGCAGGCTGAGCGCCGCCCAATTCCCGAAACAGCCACGCGCGCGCCTTGAGCCAATCGCGCTGCACCGTGCGCAGCGACACGCCGAGCGCGCGCGCCGTGTCTTCCTCGTCGTAACCGCCGAAGAAACGGCATTCGACGACGTCTGCAAGGCGCGGCATGTCGTGCGCGAGTCGGACCATCGCATCGTTCAACGCGAGCACTCCCTCGTCCGATTGGATCGATAGGTCCGCGACATGCGACAGAGTAAGGTGCGCCTGCCCGCCGCCGCGTTTCTCCGAGACGCGCGCTTGCGCATAGTTGATCAATGCATGCCGCATGGCGAGCGCGGCGGCGCGCAGAAAATGCGTCTCATCGACGAACGCACGCGACTGGCCGAGCCGCAGGTACGCCTCGTGGACCAACGCCGTCGTCTGCAGCGTATGGCCCGCCCCGAGCCGGGCGCGCGTGCGCCGCGCAATTCGCCGCAGGTCCTGGTAGAACGCGGGCAATAACTCGGCCGCCAGGCGCCGCACCTCGGAAGAAGCGCAGCTCGCTTCCAATCGGACGAAAGCGTCCGCCGGCAACTCGTTGTCGTCCCGCATCCTCAGCCATTTTAGACGCTTCGCCGCGAGGCGAGTACACTTCCGCTGGGCGGGGCCGACAGCATCGAATTTAACAATGTACCCTCCTTTCAAGACCGCCCCCAGTCTCTCGCCGGAGCAGCGCAGGCGCGCCGACGCGGTCTTGGACGAACTCCTTGACCTACCTGATGCCGAACGCCTGAGGAGCTTGGGGGCACGCGGCATCGAGGACCCGGCTGTGCTAGCCGAGGTGGAAAGCTTGTTGCTCGCCGCGCGTGCGTCCGGGGGCTTTCTCGAGACCCCGGCGCTCTCCGCCGCCGAACCCGCCGCACCCGAGCCGCTCATCGGCGCTCTCATAGGCGCTTGGCGGGTCACGCGGCTCGTGGGGCGCGGCGGGATGGGCGAGGTCTACGAAGCGATGCGCGCGCTCGGGGACTTCGAGCACCGCGTCGCGATCAAGGTGCTGCAGACCGACGCGGCGGCTCAACTCGAGCGGTTTCAGGCCGAGCGTCAGATCCTCGCCCGCTTGGAGCACGCCGGGATTGCGCGGCTGTATGACGGCGGCCTGGTTCCCGATGGGCGGCCGTTCATGGTCATCGAATATGTCGACGGGCTGCCGATCACCGAATTTTGTGCGCGCCGGCAGGCAGGCTTGCCGGAACGCCTCGCGCTTTTCATCAGCGTATGCGAAGCGGTGGCCTACGCGCACCGCAATCTCGTGGTGCATCGGGATCTCAAGCCCTCGAACATCCTGGTGACCGCGGCGGGCGAGGTGAAGCTCTTGGATTTCGGCATTGCAAAATTGCTCGACACCGAGCGGCCGCACCTCACGCGAGCGGCCATGGCGCCGCTCACGCCGATCTGCGCGGCGCCCGAGCAGCTCACGGGGGATCCCGTCACGACCGCGACGGACGAGTATGCGCTCGGGTTGCTGCTCTTCGAGCTGTTGACCGGGGAGCATCCCTGGATGAGAGCTCACACGCCCATGTTGCAGGCGCTGCGCACGGTGCTGCAGCGTCCTGCCCCGCTCGCCAGCCGCACCGCGCGCGCTCTGCCTGACGCGCCCGTCTCTCCCCGGCTGATCGAGGGCGACTTGGACGCCATCGTGTCGAAGGCGCTGCGCAGCGAGCCCGATCGCCGCTATGCGACGGTCGAGTCTCTCAAGATGGACGTCGAGCGCGTGCTGCAAGGCCAGCCGGTCGCGGCCCGTGAAGGCGCGCGGCTCTATCTGATCGGCCACCTACTCCGCCGCCATCGGTGGGAGGCAGCAGCGCTAGCGGCAATCTTCCTCTCGCTGGCCGGCGGACTCAGCGTGGCCGCTTGGCAGGCGCATCGCGCCGGCATCGAGCGCGACATCGCCCGGCGGGATGCGGCACGCGAGGAAGCGGTGCGCTACAGCCTAACGCGCATGTTCCGCGCCGCGATCGCCGACCACGGCGCCGAGGCGCCGACCGCCAAAAACATGATCGACAGCAGCGCCCAGCGCGTGCTGCGCGAATACCGGGATCAGCCGCAGCTTGCCGGTCAAATCGTGCTGACGCTCGCGGACCTCTATGGCGCCCTCGAGGACGTCACCGGCGCCGCCGACTTGCTGGAGGGGTACGTCGCGGAGGCGAACCCCAACGCGGATCCCGCGGCGCTCGCCGACGCACGCCAGAAGCTCGCCAATATCGAGCTTCTGCGCGGGCACACCGATCGCGCCGGCGAGCTTCTGGACCGCGCCGACGCGTTCTGGGCGAGCGCCTCGCTTCCCTACCGCGAGGAGCGGCTCGAGGGTCTCGCCGTCCGCACCCGGCTTCTACGTGCGCGCGGCGACATCGACGGCGCCGTCGCCGCGACGCGTGAGGCGATCCGCCAGCGAATCGCGCTTTCCGGGCACGATCATCGCGAAACAGCGGGTCTTTACAATTCGCTCGCCATTTCGCTCGCCTCCGCGAACCGGCTAGACGAGGCCCTCGCGGCGTATCGCGAAACGGCGGCGATCTACCGCGCCCTCGGACTGGCGGACAGCATCGACGCGCAGATCATCCTTGCGAACCTGGGGACGCTCGAGCTGCGCGCGGGACAGCTCAAGGAGGCCGAGCAGGTCCTGAAGAGCGCGATCGACCGCGAGCGTGCGCTCGCCGGAGATTCCGCCGCAGTGGCCGCCGCGCTCGGCTACTACGGCAAGGTGTTGTGTCTCACGAATCGCGTCGAGCCCTCGCTCGCGGCATTGCGCGAGGCGAGCTACCTCGCGGCCCGCTACGCCGGCGCCACCAGCCCCGTCGCGTTGCAGAACCGTCTCTTTCTCGGCGAGGCGCAGCTGGCCGCGGGCGACGCTCGCGGCGCATCGGCCACGCTCGGCGCAGCGTACGACGCCGCGCTCGCACAATACGGCGCGGGTCACGTGCTGACGCTGCGCATTCAGCTTGCTCTCGCCGAGAGCGCCGCCGCCGGCACGGATGTGGGGGCGCAGCTGCAATCGGTCGTGGCCGGATTGCGCCATCTGGGGCCGGCCGCCGAAACCAGCCTCGCCCAGGCGCTCCTGGCGCAGGGTGAGGTTCAGATGAACCAAGGTCGGCTCGCAGAGGCGCAGGCCACCTTCAAGGAAGCCGTGGCGCTGCGGGAGAAATCGCCGGGGGATCGTTGGGAATCGGCTGAAGCGCGCGAGCGGCTGGGCGAATCGCTGGCCAAGCAAAGCGGCAATGCCGCATCTGCTCTGCTCAAGGACGCCGCGCGCGACTTGGAGACGGAACTCGGCGCAGCACATCCGGAGACCGTGCGCGCCAAGAGCGCGCTCGTGCAGCTTGCCGCGAATTCGCGGCATTGAGCCTCGCGACATAACGGGGCGATATGAGCATAGTCCCATGGGTCCGGTGCGCTCTCCATCCGGCTCGGGTAAGATTGCGCGCTTTGCATGCGAGGTAGGTAGGTTTGTCTTCGATCGTCACCGAGCAGGTCCTCGACGTTCGTCATTGGACCGACACCCAATTCACCGTCTCGACGACCCGGCGCGCCGGGCTGCGATTCGAGAACGGTCAGTTCATCATGGTCGGAATGGAGGTCGAGCGCCGGCCGCTGCTGCGCGCCTATAGCATTGCGAGCGCGAATCACGAGGAGCACCTCGAGTTTTTGAGCATCAAGGTGCCCGACGGTCCGCTCACCTCTCGGCTGCAGCATGTGCGGCCGGGGGACTCGATCCTCATCAGCCAAAAGCCCACCGGCACACTCCTGTTGCGCGATCTCAAACCCGGCAAGCGCCTCTATCTCCTCAGCACGGGGACCGGCGTCGCCCCGTTCATGAGCATCGTCAAGGATCCGGAAGTCTACGAGCGTTTCGAGTGCGTGGTCCTCGTGCACGGTGTGCGCTGGGCACGTGAAACGGCAGTGGCCGAACACCTCATCGCGGATCTGCGTGCGCACGAGGTGCTGGGCGAGCTGGTGCGGGACAAGCTTTATTATCATCCAACCATTACCCGCGAGCCGCATGTGAATCACGGCCGCCTGACGAGCCTCATCGAATCCGGCCGTCTGTTTCGCCGCCTCAAGCTGCCGGTGCTCGATGCGCGCGAGGATCGCGTGATGGTTTGCGGGAGCCCCGCGATGCTCGCAGAGACGTGTGCGCTGCTCGACGCGCGCGGATTTGAAATCTCGCCGCACATCGGCGAGGCGGGCGACTACGTGATCGAGCGGGCGTTCGTGCAGCGCTAGGGGCCGCGTTCGGACGCGCACCGGCTCGGGTTTCTCCGCGGCTTGTTTGACCGCCCTAGGGCGCTCCCCTATAGTCGTTCGCATCGTGATCGACGAACGCCGCGAGCGCGTCAAGGATCTTCTCCATCATGCGATGCAGCTCGCGCATGGTGAGCGCAGCCGCTTCGTCGAACACGCCTGCGCCGGCGATGAGACCATGCGTCTCGAGATCGAATCGCTGCTTGCGGCCGATGCTGCAGCCCCCGCAAGCTTTTTGAATCCAGCCGCCGAGCGTGAGAATACCCTCGGCGAGCTCGCCGAGGGCCAGGTCTTCGAGGAGCGTTTCGTGCTCGTGTGCAAGCTCGGCCAGGGCGGCATGGGCCAGGTGTGGCTTGCGGATCAGGCCGCTCCGGTGCGCCGCTCGGTCGCGCTCAAACTGATTCGCGCCGGCATGTACGATGCGACTGTCCTGCAGCGCTTCCACGCCGAGCGTCAATCGCTCGCGATGATGGAGCACCCTTGCATCGCCAAGGTATTCGATGCGGGCACGACCGCATTCGGTCAGCCGTACTTCGTCATGGAGTACGTCCCGGGGCTGCCGATCACCGAGTACTGCAACCAGCACACGCTCGGCCTCGCCGCGAGGCTGGAACTCTTCATCCACGCGTGCGAGGGAGTGCAGCATGCGCACCAGAAGGCCATCATCCATCGCGACCTCAAACCGGCCAACATCCTGGTCATCGAGGTCGACGGCACACCGACGCCGCGCATCATCGATTTTGGCCTCGCCAAGCCGGCCGAGCCGCGCACAGATGAGGAAACGCAGTTCACCCAGATCGGACAGTTCGTGGGCACGCCGGGCTACATGAGCCCCGAACAGGTGGATCCCGCCATACACGATGTCGACACGCGCACCGACGTCTATTCCCTCGGTGTCGTTCTATGCGTGTTGTTGACCGGCCTGCAGCCGTTCGAGACGCGCCGCCGCGAGCGCCCGCCGCTCTACGAGTGGCTGCGCCGTATACGCGAGGAGGATCCGCCGGCGCTCAGCCAGAAGGTGAACCTCGAACGCGACAGCATCGCGGGGATCGCGGCAGAGCGATCCACCGATCCCAAGCAGCTGGTTCGCGCACTGCGTGGAGATCTCGACTGGATCACGATGAAAGCGCTCGCGCGCGAGCGCGAGCGCCGCTACGCCACGCCCTCCGAGCTCGCGGCGGATCTGCGCCGTCACCTGCGCGACGAGCCCGTGAGCGCGCGGCCCGCGAGCGCCGCGTATCAGGCACGCAAGTTCATCCGCCGCCATCGGATCGCCGCCGCCGTCGCGATGCTCGTGGCGCTGTTCGCGGCGGTGGCCTCGACCGCGGGACTGATCGCGGTTGCCAAGGAGCGCGAGGCGCAATTTCAGCGGCGCCGAGCTCAGTTCCAGGCTGCAGAGGCTCTCGCCGCACAGTCGCGCATGTTGATCGAGGTCGCCGCGCAGCGCCTCAAGGAATCGGACATCGCGGGTGCGCGCGCCATCATCCTCGACGTGCTCACCAACCCGAAGTTCCCACAGCAGCGCTCGGCCGCGGCGATCAGCCTGTTTCAGGACGTGCGCGCCGCCGACCGGCAGCTGGCACTCTTGTCCGGGCACGCAGAGCGTGTTTTCTCGGCCGCTTACTCCCCGGACGGAACTCGCATCGTGACGGGCTCGGCCGATCAGACCGCGCGCATCTGGGATGCGCGCACCGGTGCGCAGCTCGCCGTTCTTTCAGGGCACACCGACCGCGTCTTCAGCGCCGCCTTCTCACCGGATGGAACCCGCATCGTCACCGGCTCGCGCGACAAGACCGCGCGCATCTGGGATGCGCGCACCGGCGCACCGCTCGCCGTGCTCTCGGGTCACAGCGATCGGGTGGTCTCGGCCGTCTATTCTCCGGACGGCAAGCACCTGCTCACCGCATCCTGGGACAGGACCGCGCAAGTGTGGGACGCGCGCACGGGCGCGCGCCTGACTCAGCTCGTGGGTCACACGGCCGAGCTCTACTCGGCGGCGTATTCGCCCGACGGCAAGCACATCGTCACTGCCTCTCAGGACAAGACCGCGCGCATCTGGGACGCCGCCACGGGAGCGGCGATGCGGGTGCTTGCCGGACACGGCGACTACGTCGCTTGGGCGGCCTACTCGCCCGACGGCGCGCGCATCGTGACGGCCTCCGCCGACAAGACCGCTCGCATCTGGGATGCCGAGTCCGGCGCGCCGCGCGCCGTGCTCGCCGGGCACGGCGATGTGGTCTACGGCGCCGCCTATTCGCCCGACGGCACGCGCATCGTCACCGCATCTTGGGATAAGACTGCGCGTACTTGGGACGCCGGCACAGGCACCCAACTCGGCGTGCTCTCAGGTCACGGCTCGACGGTGGCTTCGGCCGCCTACTCGCCGGACGGTTCGTACATAGTGACCGCCTCTCAGGACCGGACGGCGCGCATTTGGGACGCGCGCGACCGCATCCAGATCCTGGTCCTTGCGGGGCACGGCGACGGGATCTACGACGCCGAGTACTCGCCCGATGGGACACAAATCGTCACTGCATCGTACGATAAGACCGCTCGGCTCTGGGATGCGCAGAGCGCAGCGCCGCGCACCGTCTTCCTTGGGCATGCCGGCGCGCTGACATCCGCGGTTTTCTCGCCGGACGGCGGGCGGATCGCGACGGCCTCTCAGGACAAGACGGCACGGATCTGGGACGCGCGCTCGGGCGCGCCGCTCCTGGTTCTTTCCGGTCACCTCGATCGCGTTTATTCGGCGCGCTATTCGCCCGACGGTTCGCGCCTCGTGACCGCCTCGCGCGACAAGACCGCGCGAGTGTGGGATGCGCGCTCGGGCGCGCCGCTCGTGGTTCTTTCCGGTCACCTCGATCGCGTTTATTCGGCGGCCTATTCGCCCGACGGCACGCGCATCGTCACCGCGTCGCGCGACAAGACCGCGCGCCTCTGGGACGCCGGCTCGGGCATGGAGCTCGCGGCGCTATCCGGCCACGACGATGAGGTAATGACCGCCGCTTACGCGCCCGATGGGAGGCACATCGTCACCGCCTCGCTCGACGGGACCGCCCGCGTCTGGGACGCGCGCACGGGCGCCGTCCTCGAAGTGCTTTCGGCTCATGGCGGGCGGGTGCTCGCCGCCGCGTACGCGCACAACGGCAAACGCATCGTCACGGCGTCCGACGACAAGACCGCACGCATCTGGGACGCCGCTTCAGGCGAGCAGCTCGCCGCGCTCGCAGGCCACGCCGACGTCGTCATCTCCGCCGACTATTCGCCCGACGGATCGCGCATCGTGACCGCGTCCGCAGACAAGACTGCGCGGGTCTGGAGCGCGCACGTGCCCGCGGCGGCGACGGCACAAATCCTGTGGGGCGCGGCCGCCGAGCCTGACCCGTTGCCGGAGTTCGACCGCGCGCAGCTCGGCCTTCCGGTGGGCCCGAACGACGGCCGTGACGACGCACACCCCCATCCGGGGGACGAACACGGGCGCGGGCCGAACGCGCTCGCCGACGGCGCCGCGCGCGCCGAGCGCGCCGCGCAGAGCGCGCCCGATCCAAAGGCGCGGGATGCGCTGCTCCTCGAAGCGTTTCGCGGCTACGCGCTCGCCGCCGAGCGCGCCCGCCTCGAGCATTGGCCGGACGATGCGTGGCGCGTCTGGCGTCATAGGCGCGCTTCGCTCGCGCGTGTGTTGGCACTCGAGGACCTGATGCCGGAGGTATCCGATGCGTATGCGGCCGCGCTCGGCGCGGCGCAGTCCGCGAGATTGCTTCATCCTGTACAATCCGCACGATAGCCAAGGAGTTTCTGATGCCGACTACTTTCGTGCTCAATGACCGCACCGCCACGCTGGATGCCGACCCGGACATGCCGCTCCTCTGGGCGATACGGGAGTTCGCGCACCTGCACGGCACTAAATTCGGCTGCGGCATGGCGCTCTGCGGTGCGTGCACGGTGCACCTCGACGGCGAGCCCATCCGCTCGTGCGTCATGCCGCTCTCGCAAGTCGCGGGGCGCAAGGTCACCACTATCGAAGGTCTGCAAAGCAAGCCGGCGAAGGCCGTGCAGGCGATGTGGCTGGACCTGCAGGTGCCCCAATGCGGGTATTGCCAATCCGGTCAGATCATGTCGGCAACCGCCTTGTTGGAGAAGAATCCGGCGCCCACCGATGCCGATATCGACGGCGCGATGAGCGGCAATATCTGCCGCTGCGCGACTTACACGCGCATCCGCGCGGCCATTCATGCCGCCGCCCAATCCATCAAGGCCTGAACCATGAGCGCACAGATTCTTCCCGGCAAGCCGACCCGCCGCGCTTTCCTCAAGAGCACGGGCACCGCCGCACTGGTAGCCCTCACCATCGGTTTCGAGTGGAGCGGCTCTGCGCGGCGTGCCGCCGCGGCGGCCGGACCGATTGCGGGCGCGGCATTCGTGCCGAACGCCTTTCTCAGGGTCGGCGCCGATAACAGCGTGACCGTGATCGCCAAGCATGTCGAGTTGGGCCAGGGCGCCTACACGGGGATCGCCACCATCGTCGCGGAGGAGCTCGATGCCGACTGGGCCCTGGTGCGCGTCGAGAGTGCGCCCGCCGACGCCACGCGCTACGCCAATTTGGCATTCGGGACGATCCAGGGCACGGGCGGAAGCTCTGCCATGGCGAATTCCTGGACGCAGCTGCGCGAGGCAGGCGCCAAGGCTCGCGCCGTGTTGCTCGCGGCCGCGGCCGAGGAGTGGCATGTCCCCGCGTCTCAATTGAGTGTCGAGAACGGCGTCGTCTACGACGCCGGCAAGAAGCATCGGGCGACCTTCGGCGAGCTGGTCAAGACGGCGATGTCTCTACCCCTGCCGGACAAGGTCGCGCTCAAGGATCCCAAGGACTTTAAGCTCATCGGCCGCAAGCTCACGCGCGTGGACACGGCCGCGAAATGCGACGGGACCGCGCAATTCACCCTCGATGTGGATCAGCCGGGCCAGCTCGTCGCGCTCCTGAAACGCGCGCCTCTCTTCGGCTCGACCGTCAAGAGCTACGACGCGGGTGCGGCCGCGGCCGTGCCCGGCGTGGTGAAAGTGGTAGAGGTCCCGCGCGGTGTCGCGGTCATCGCCAAGAACTTCTGGTCCGCAAAGAAAGGTCGCGACGCGCTGCAAGTGACATGGGATGACACGCACGCCGAAAAGCGCAGCTCCGGCACCTTGATGTCGGAGTATCGCCGTCTCGCCGACCAGCCTGCACTCTCCGCCCGCAAGGACGGCGATGCTTCGGGTGCAATACAGGGCGCGGCGAAGAGAGTGTCGGCGAGCTATGAGTTTCCCTACCTCGCGCACGCCCCCATGGAGCCGCTCGATGCGGTCGTCAAACTGACGAAAGACAGCTGCGAGATCTGGGCGGGCGACCAGTTCCAGACGATCGATCAAGCAAACGCCGCGCAAGCCGCCGGGTTGAAGCCCGAACAGGTGAGCATCCACACGCTCTACGCGGGGGGCAGCTTCGGCCGGAGGGCCAATCCGGGGTCGGATTACATCGTCGAGGCCGTTTCGATCGCCAAGGCTCACGGCGCGGACGGCACGCCGATCAAGCTGCAATGGACGCGCGAGGACGACATCCTCGGCGGACTCTACCGGCCCATGTATTTCCACAAGCTCGAAGCGGGGCTCGGCGCCAAAGGCGACATAGCGGGCTGGCGGCACGTGATCGTCGGTCAGTCGATCGTCGACGGCACGGCTTTCGCGGGGGCGCTCATCAAAAACGGGATCGATGGCACTTCCGTCGAAGGGGCCGCCAACATCGCCTACGATATTCCCAACATCTCGGTGGATCTTGCGACCACCAAGGTGGGCGTTCCGGTCTTGTGGTGGCGGGTGGTCGGCAGCTCGCACACGACGTTCGCCGTCGAGACCTTCATCGACGAGCTCGCACACGCCGCCGGCGAGGATCCCTTCGAGTTCCGCCGCAAGCTGCTAGACCGACATCCGCGCATGAAGGCGGTACTCGAGCTCGCGGCCGCGAAGGCCGGCTGGAACGATGGGCCGATGCCGCAAGGGAAAGGACGCGGTATCGCGGTAGCCGAGGCATTCAAAACCTTGGTTGCGCAGGTGGCAGAAGTGAGCGTCGAGCCTTCTGGCGCTGTGCGCGTCGAGCGCGTCGTGTGTGCGGTCGATTGCGGAACTCCGATCAATCCCGATGTCATCGCGGCGCAGATGGAGGGCGGGATCGGCTTCGGTCTCGGCGCTGCGCTCTATGGGGCCATCACGCTGAAGGAAGGCCGCGTCGAGCAGAGCAACTTCAACGGTTACCGGGTTCTGCGCATGAACGAGATGCCCAAAGTGGAGGTGCACATCGTGCCTTCCGGCGAGGCGCCCACCGGAGTCGGCGAGCCCGGCGTCGCGCCCTTGGGTCCAGCGGTGGCAAACGCCGTGTTCGCCGCCACGGGCAAGCGCAGCTACGTATTCCCCTTTGTCAAAGGATAGCGCCGCCGGGGGCGTCGTGCAGCGCCCGGTCCGACACGATCAGCCCGTCGCAGTCGGCATAGATCCACTGGCCGGGCGTGAAGCGCACACCGGCGAAGGTCACGGCTCGATCCTTGTGCCCGGAGTGCAAACCCTTCTCGGATCTGCGCGGATGGATTGCCAGAGCTTTGACGCCGAGCTGCAAATGGGCAATCTCCTGCGAGTCGCGAACGCAGCCGTTGACGATCACGCCGTGCCATCCGTTGCTGCAGGCGAGTTGCGCGAGCGCGCCCCCGAATAGCGCACAACGCAGCGAGCCCCCTCCGTCGACGACCAGCACCCGTCCCGCTCCCGGCTCCTCGAGCACGGCCCGCACCAGCGCATTGTCCTCGAAGACCTTGACTGTGACCGCCGTCCCCATGAAGGAGGAGGCGCCGCCGAAATCGCGCAGCGCAGGCTCCGCGACCTGGACGTCGGGGTGCGCATCGCACAGATCGGCGGTTGCATACTTCATGGGGTCTTAGGCCTTCTACTCGGTCGCGGCGGCGGCGCCCTCCGCCTCGTTGATCGCAACGGGGCATTCCAGTACCGTGTGCCGCTCATCCTGACAACGTACATGAGGGGGAGAGTGTTTGGCCAGCCATCTCGAAGGGGTGCGCCCCATCTCGATGGAAGAAATCCTGGAGGCGCGCCGGCGCATTGCCGACACCATCGTGCGGACGCCCTTGGTGAGGCTCGATCTCGGTGCCGGTTTTCCCGACGTGCGCCTCAAATTGGAGAATCTGCAGCCGACCAATTCCTACAAGATCCGCGGAGCCGCGAATGCCGTGGCGCTGCTCTCGCCGGCGGAGCGTGCGCGCGGCGTGTGGACGATCAGCGCCGGGAACGCCGGTCAGGGCATCGCCTATGCCGCACGCCGCTTCGGCATTCCCTGCACGGTGATCGCCATCGAAACGGCGCCCGCTGCCAAGCTCGAGCGCATGCGCGCCCTCGGTGCGACGCTCATACCGGTGCCCTATTCGGTGGCGTGGGAAGCGCTCGAGCGGCGCTCGTTTCTCGGAGTCGAGGGCGCGTTCGTGCATCCTTTCGACGATCACAATTTCATCGCGGGCCACGCCACCATGGGCTGCGAGATCCTCGAGGACGCCCCCGACACCGCTCTGGTCATCGGCGCCATCGGCGGCGGCGGACTCATCGCGGGTGTCGGCGCCGCGGTGAAATGGCGGAAGCCCGATGTGAAGGTGTGGGGCGCGGAACCGGAGACCGCCTCACCGGCGGCCGCATCGTTTAGAGCCGGCTCCCCTCAGGAATTCAAGGCGTGGAAGGCATCCTTCGTCGACGGCGCGGGCGGCCGCAGCATGTTTCCCCGAATGTGGGAGCGGCTCGAGCCGCTGCTCGAGGGCTCGATCGTGGTGACCCTGGAAGAGACGCGAAACGCCATGCGCCTATTGGCGGAAAAATCCCGCGTCATCGCCGAGGGTGCGGCCGCCTTGTCGGTCGCTGCGGCGCTCAAGCAACACGGCGCCGGCGGTCCCGTGGTCGCGGTGGTGTCCGGCGGCAACGTCGATCTGCCCAAATTCTGCGAGTTGCTCGGTCCGGGCGCGATCTAGACGGCTACCGTCGTGCAGTCAGGGCGCTCGGCTCTCGGCGGGGGGCAACTTGTCCGAGCCGAACCAGCGCTCGAGCCAGTGATCGATCGACAGCACACCGGGACCCGCGATCGCGAGCCACAGAAACAGCGCGAGATACTCGAACTCATCGAAGCCGAGCAGTGTCTCGAGCGAGTCCACATCGCCCCACTTCGCGGCGCGAATCGCGACGATCATGGTGATCCCGAGGGCGCCTGCCGATATACGCGTGAGGAACCCGACCAAAAGAAATAAACCGCCGAAAAATTCCACGCCGGACGTGAACGGTGTGAGGATGTGCGGGAACGGAATTCCCCAGCCGATGAAGTTCTCGGTCACCTGCGGCAGGTTGTTGAGCTTGCCCCAGCCGCTCCACAGGAAAACCCAACCCACCGTAATGCGCGCAACGAGCGGCGCCAGCCAGGTCAGGTGATGCGCGACGCCGCGCGGCCATTCAATCAGCCATCGCACGAGAAACTTCATGAATACTCCCCGATCGTTTTGCCCGCGGCGGAGCCGTGGTTTGGATTAGACCGGGCCGCCCAGCACTTTATTGCAGTGCCGCCCGAATGTCCGGCTCGATCCCCTTCCGATAGCTTCGCTCCAATCATCTCCAAACACCCCCGAACATCCCCGGCATTCTCTCCCCGCGCGCCGTGCTCGGCTACAATGGCGCGGTACCAAAGCAACTCGAGGATCACGATGCATGCCCTCAGTACATGAGCTTCCGGCGCGCGAGGGGCGCGCGGTCAGGGTCGACCGCGGCCAGGCGCTTCGGATCATCAACACGTTCGGAACCCAGGTGGTCGATTTCTGGGCCTTCGACGCCGCGAACCTCGGCACCTTCCTGTCCATGGAGCACACGCGCTCCACTTTGAGCCGGCTCACACCGCGCGCCGGCGATCTCTTGGCGGACAACTGGCGCGAGCCGATGCTCAGCTTCGAATCCGATACGTCGCCCGGCGTTCATGACACGGTCATCGCCCCGTGCGATCGAGCTCGCTATGTCAAGCTCGGATGCTCGGCGGATCACAGGAGCTGCGCCGGCAATCTGCGTGAGGCCCTCGAGCGGCTCGATCTCACGCCGCCGCCCTGCCCCGCCTCCTTCAACCTATGGATGAACATTCCGGTGCTGCCGAGCGGAGATCTCGAGTGGCGCGAGACCGTGTCGAAACCCGGCGACAGCGTCGTGTTCCGCGCCCTCGTCGACTGCATCATGGTGATGTCGGCATGCCCGCAGGACATCATTCGCATCAACGCGGGCCGCCCGGTGTCGGCGCAGTATGTTCTCCTCGACGGCTGACGAAGCCGAGCCAAGAATCGACGGACAGCGACTCTGGAGCCGGCTCATGGCCATGGCCGAGATCGGGCGTCGGGGGGAGACCGGCGTGGATCGCGCCGCCTTCTCGCCCGAGGACCGCAGAGCTCGACGACTGCTATACGAATGGGCGCGGGCGAGCGGCCTCGAGGCGTCCCAGGATGCGATCGGCAATCTGTTTTTCCGTTACCCCGGCCGACGCCCCGAGCTCGCGCCCATACTGACGGGCAGCCACCTCGACAGCCAGCCGAGCGGTGGCCGCTTCGACGGGGTGTACGGCGTGCTTGCCGGCCTGGAAGCGGTGCAGAGCTTCGCGCGCGCAGGGGTGAGACCCGCACGTTCGATCGAGGTTGTTGCGTGGAGCAACGAGGAAGGCGGCCGGTTCGCGCCGGGCGCCATGGGCTCGCAGATCTTCGCCGGAGTGCGCGCGCTCGCGGACGTGCTCGATGTGCACGATGCCGCCGGTATACCCTTGCGCCGGGCGCTGGCGGATACCCTTGCGGCGCTCCCTGAGGCCGCCATGCGCCCCGCCACCGGCGCAGCGGGCATGCCGCGGCCGGAGGCTTATCTCGAGGCGCACATTGAGCAAGGTCCCCGCCTCGAGCGGGAAGGAATTCCGGTCGGGGTCGTGACGGGAATCCAAGGCTGCCTTTGGGTGGAGTACCAGGTGCGCGGCATCGCCGCGCACGCCGGGACCACGCCTCACGAGTATCGCCGCGACGCGCTCGAGGGCGCGATGCGCCTCATCGGCCGGCTGCGCGATCGGTGCGTCGCGCGATCGACGAGCTGCCGCTTCACCGTCGGTCGGCTGCTGGTCGAGCCGAACACGCCCAACACGATCCCCGGTCACGTCACCTTCACCGTCGATTTTCGCGATGCCGATGCAGCCGCGTTCGGCATGCTGTGCCGCCAGTTGCTCGAGGCTCAAGCCGAGGAGCCGCTCGCGCTCGAGGTCCGCGAATTGTTTCGCCATCCGCCCGAGATGTTTCCCGCGCAGACGGTCGGCGTGGTCGCCGAAGCAACGCGCGCGCTCGGTCACCCGGTGTTCGAGCTCGTATCCGGCGCATTTCATGACGCGTTGTTCATGGCGAATCTGTGTCCGACAGCCATGATCTTCATCCGCTGCCGCGGCGGCATCAGCCATAATCCGCTGGAGCTTGCCGAACCGAACGACGTCTCGGCAGGTGCTCAGGTACTCGCGTCGACGCTGCTGCGGCTCTCGAGCAGTTGAGCGCGCGCCGGCGCCGCGACCGCGGCCTCGCGCGCCTGGGACCTCTTCGCCATCCAGTAGTAGAGCGGCGATGTGACCACCAGCCCGACGATCCACGACAGATCGATCCCGCCTGCCGCGCGAGCGATGGGACCGGTGTAGAGCGCGGAGGCGACGAACGGCAGCTGCACGAGAATGCCCAGGAGATAGCACACCACCGCCGGTCCGTTGATCCGCCCGTAGACGCCGCCGTCGTGCCGAAAGAACGATTCCACATCGTATTGCCCGTGTCGCAGGAGGTAGTAGTCGACCAGATTGATTGCGGTCCACGGAACCAGGACATAGAGCAGCAGCAGGATGAAATCCTCATAGTTGGCGATGAACGAATCCTTGCTCAGGATGGCCCCGGCAAGCGCGAACCCGAACAGCACCAGCGCGACCACGGTGCGCGCCTTGGGTCCGGGCGACCAGGATGGAACCAGCGTCTGCCCGAACGTGAGCGTGGACAGAACGCCGCAATAGAGATTCAACGCATTCGAGGAGGCGATGCCGATCGAAAAGACGATGAGCACCAGCGGCGAGATGCCCGCGGTCAACACGGCAAGCCCGTGAACGAGACTCCCCGGCGGAGCGGCGAGGCCGACGACCGCGCCCAGGATCATCGGCAGCAAGGAGCCGAGGGTGCATCCCCAGTAGCTGGCCCAGAACGCCGGTACCACGCCGGTGTCGGCCGGCATGTAGCGGGTGTAATCCGACACGTAGGGCGCATAGGAGATCTGCCACAGCGCCGCCACGGAAATCGTGCCCAGAAGACCCCCGGTGTGCAAGGCGTTGCGCGTGAGGAAATCCGGCGGCAATCCGTGCACCGCGACGATCCAGAAGGCCGCCAGCAGCAGCACCGCCCCCGATGCATAACTCATGATCCGCGCGTAGGCGTGAATGAGGTCATGCCCGTAGATCGTCGCGACCACGCCCAATAGCCCGACCGCGACGATGCCGGGGGTGTCGGACCAGCCGGGCGCGAGGCTCGCAAGCGCTTCGCCGCCGAGCACGATGTTGGACGACAGAAATCCGGCGTACATGATGATCACGATGCCGATGACCAACAGCGCGCCGAGCGAGCCGAATTGCCCGCGGGTCTGCACCATCTGCGGCACGCCGAGGGTCGGACCCTGCGCGGCGTGCAGCGCCATGAAAATCGCCCCGACGAGGTTGCCGGCGGTGAGTCCTGCCACCGCCCAGACGAATGGCAAGCCGAACACCGTGACCGAAAGCGCCCCGGTGACGATGGTGAGCAGATGCACGTTCGAGCCGAACCAGACCGTGAAAAGATCTCGGGCCCGGCCGTGCCGCGCATCGAGTGCGATCGGCTGGATTGTCTTCAACTCAAGGCGCGTCGCGCGCTCGCGTCCCTTCATGGTGTTGGCACTTCCGCTTGAGTGATCCCGCTGCCTGCCGGGCGCGCCCGGGAGCGGCCGAGGATCACGATCAGCGCCCCCGATATCAGCACGCCGACCCCGATGTACCAGGCTTGATATTTGTCTTTGGGCTCGGCCGGTTCGGCACCGGCCGAGTACAGAAGATATCCGAGCACGGCGATTGCGAGCAGCGGCAGAAGCGATGCCGCCAATGCGCGGGCGAACGAATGACGGCGGAACATCACCCGCACGAACGCGCCGAGCGCCGACATGTACGCGAGCGCGAGCGTCACCACCGCGGCGTTGTAGTAGAAGGTGACCTCGGACAAAGGCTTGTACCAGATGAACGCCACCGCGATCGCGGCGATGACCACCACGCTCACCCAGGGTGCACGGAACCGATTGGTCCTGCCGAACAGGCGCGGCAGATGCCCTTCCTGCGCCATGCGGTAAGCGGTCCGAGCCCCCGCCGTCATCGACACCTGCAGCCCTGCCATCGCAGAGCTGATCACCACCAGCATCGCGATCCAGGACAGCGCCGGCGGCAGATAGACCCGGGCGATCGCGCCAATCGGACCGCCGTCACCGTTCTCGGTGATCTTCGCCAGGACCTCGACCGGCACCGCGTACTGCCAACCGATGGCCGCGATGCTGTAGATGAGGAACGCCGAGGTCAGCACGATGAGCAGCGCCCGCTGCACCGTGCGCACCGGGACCCGCGCTTCCTCGATGTAATTGATGGCCGAGTCGAAGTTGGCGAGCATCCACATGCCGAGAAGCACGCCGGAGCCGAGCACCGACCAATCCTTGGGTGCGGCGTACAGGCTGGAGAACGGCACCGCGACGCGCGGCGATATGATACCGAGGATGCCGAGGCCGACGATGACCGTGATCTCGCACGCGAGGAAGACCGTCGTCACCCGCGCCGTCAAAAGAACGCCGCGCAGACACACCAGCATGAAGGCGAGCGCGAACAGCGTGCCGATGACGTTGGCGGCGAGCGCTCCTCTCAAGGTCGGCACCAGCGCTTGCAGGTATTGTGTGCCGATGATTGCCGTCATCGGAACGATCACCACGCAGGCGATGGTGTAGGCCCAACCGAGGATGGTTCCCGCAGCGGGGTGCAGGAAGCGGCTGGTGAAGGTGAAGATCCCGCCCGCCGACGGCGCCTGGCGCGTGAGATAGACCAGACACAGCGCAAGCACCAGCATCGGGAAGAAAAAGGAGATGAGAATCGCGAGCGGGGCAGAGGCGCCAACCACCGAGTACAGGAGCGACATCGACGTCGCGGCGATCCAAGCCGGCGCGTTGAACCCCAAGGCCGCGAGCGCCACGTCGCGCGTGTTCAGCACGTTCTTCTCGAGGGTGGTCTTGCATTCTTTGATCACACCGTGCCGGTCGTAGCCGAAGAGCTCGAGGATCATGGCCGGCCCTCACAATCAGCGCACGCAGCTGCGTGCAACTGGACGATTTTCCTGCCTATCGCGCTCATCGCGCCGTCTTACCTCCGTCCACGCACCACGCCGCGCCCGTGACGAACGCCCCCGCATCGCTCGCGAGAAACGCGACCACGGGTGCGATGTCCACGGGCAACCCAAGGCGCGCGAGCGGAACCGTCTCGATCTCCGCGGCACGCGCCGCATCGGGCCTGCGGTGCGTCGCGAATTCCTCTTGCAGCAACGCGGTGTCGACCGGACCCGGGCAAACCGCGTTGACGCGCACGCCTTGGCCGGCGAGCTCGAGCGCGAGCGCACGGCTCCAGGCAAGCACCGCACCCTTGGTCGCGCAGTAGCCGCTGTAGTCCGGCTGCCCCACCAGAGCGAGCTCCGAGGCGATATTGACGACCGAGGCGCGGCCGCTCGCGCGCAGCGCCGGCAGCAGCGTACGCGTGATGCGGAACGCCGCCATGAAGTTCACCTCGAACATCCAGTCGATCAGCGCATCGTCGGTGTCGGCAAGCGAGCGCAGACGGCTCACCCCGGCATTGTTTACCAGAATGTCGCAGCGCCCATCCAAGCGCGCGAGCACTGCGCCAAGCATGCGGTCGACGTCGAGGCGATCGGCGAGATCCACCGTATGCGCCACGAACGATTCCCCACAGTCCGCCGCCACGCGCCCCAGGCCTTGGGCATCGCGATCCAGGCCATGCACGATCGCCCCCTGAATCGCCAGCTGACGCGAGATCGCGCCGCCGATGCCGCCCGCCGCCCCCGTCACCACCGCGCGCCGTCCCGACAGCGACTGAGACTGGGCGGGCATCACACCACCGTGAGAAACGACACGCCGTGCGCGCCGACGAAAGTGTCCGCGCCCCCCGGCTGCCCCGTGGGAGCGCCGTAATCATCCGACAGCACCCGGCGCACGCGATTTCGATGCCAGGTTCGCAGCAGTTCGGCGAGTGGCAGCACGGCGCCCGGCTCCTCGCCGTAGAGCTCTGCATGCAATGCAGGCAAGCGATACCACGGCACCGAGGGCCGCTGGTGATGCGCGTTGTGATAACCGAAGTTGAGGATCAGCAGGTTGAGCCACGCGCGCCGCAGCGAGATTACGTTCGAGTAGGTATTCTCGTGTTCGTAGCGCCGGTCTCGGCCGCCCAACGGTACCGGCTCGTCGTCGGCCACGAAGTATTGCTCGAACGAATGGTGGAAGGCGTCGAAAAAATTGAGCGCATGCAGCTGCAACAGCACGGCGAGAAGGTAAAGGAGCAGCGCCTTCCCGGACCACAGGCCGAGCAGCGCGAGCAACGCAATACGCACGGCGAGCACGACCGCCGCTCGCGGCAGGTGGCGGCGCTGCGAGGCGACGCTGAACGGCCGCGCGATCACCTGCGCGTGCATCATGAGCTCGGTGGCCGGCACATAGCACCACTCGAGCACCTCGAGAGCTCGGCAAAACCCCGGCCGGCGGCGCAACAGCGCCTTGAAATCAAAGCAGGCGAGATCGGCGCGGTCGAGATGATGACGGATGTGCATGTGCCGGATGCGCTCGAAGGACGCGTAGCTCGAGCCGGCGATGAAATTCATCGCCTCCCCCGCGAGCGCGTTGGCCGACGGCGAAGCGAATAGATTCTGATGCGCCGCCTCGTGGATCAGGTAGGCGGCGAGGATCATCGCGTGCGCAGAGAGCAGCACCCCGGCGACGTTCGCCGCCGCGGCGTGCGATCCCATGAGCGCGAACGACCCCAGCCAGCAGCCGCACGTCCAGCCGAGCGCCAGCGTATTGGCCAGCGCCGCGTCGCGGTCGCGGAACAAGGCTCGAGGCCCGAGCGAGGTGGTGGCGGTCATCGGTTCGAAACTCAGTGCTCCTTGAAGGAATACGCAAGCGTCAGCCCATACGTGCGCGGCCGTGATATCACCTCTTGCGTGCGGTTGCCCCAGAACGTCGGGTCGGTGATCGCGTTGATGCCGAGCGTATTGGTGATGTTGTCGACATAGGCGGTCGCCCGCCAATGCGAGCGGGTGTAGCTGATGCGCCCGTCGAGCATCGTATAGCCGGGCACCGGTATGGCGGTCTCCGAAATCGAGGACAAGATCTTGCTCTGATAGTGATCATCGAGCGCAAACAGCAATTCGCCCTCCGCGAACTGCACGTGGCCGTACTCGAGTCCGAGCGCGACGCTTTGCTTGGGCGTGCCGGGCAGCGGTCCCCCCGGGGGCGGCAGCGGCACCGTGACGTTCTGAGAAAACACGAAGTCGAACGAGGTCAGCTTCGTCATATCGTAGGTATAGCCGAGCTTCCCCGCCAGGTGCTGCGTGATGCTGGCCATGAGGTCGAGCTCGACTCCGCGGCTGTACGCGTTGCCGACGTTCGCCGCCGAAGGCAGCGACAGCGGCGTGAGGGAGGTGCCTTCCTGCACGTTGTGCCACTGGATGTCGTAGATGTCGAACGAATAATTCAGGCGGTTTTGCAGTGTCCCCTTGATGCCGATCTCGTAGTTGTCCGCCTCGTCGGGCTCGTACTTGAGGAGCGACGGACTCAGGCAGTAGTTGCCCGCATTGGGACTGCCGGGCGGACAGGTGGTCCCGACGGTTCCCTGGCGCGCCGGCAGCGGCTGTTCGCCGGGCAGCGCGTTCACGCCGCCGCGCCGGAAGCCCTGCGACCAGGTGGCATAGACGAGATTGCTCTTGTCGAGTTGATACGACGTGTTGATCTTCCAGAGCGCCTTTCTCCACTCATCGGCCAGACTGTTGCCCGACACATAGCCGGGACCGTCGAACAGCAGGCCGGTCTGCTGGGCCTGAGAAACCGTTTGCTTGAACAGGCGGGTGCCGCCGGTGAGACTCCAGTCCGAAGTGATGTGCCAGGTGAGCTCGCCGAAGATCGCCATGTCCCTGAAAGTCGTCTCCACGTCGCCGATGTAGGTCTGGTCGAGGGGATTCCCGATGCCGTCGACGATGGTCCCGGGAGGCTCCTCGCCGACACCGCATGCGGAGCCGTTCACCCCCAGGGCATCGGTCGGCGGGTACAAACCCGACTTGGAGCAGGCTTGGTAGAAGGCGTTGTATCCCGGGTAGTATTCGTGCTCTTGGATGTAGGTCTTCTCGTCCTTGTAGAAGAGCCCGGTGATCCAGTCGAAGGCGCCGCCGGTCTTCGAGGCCAGGCGGAATTCCTGCGCGATAACCTTGTCGTCGAGTTGATCGAGCCCATAGATCAACGAACGGGGATTCTGGCCGTACAGGTTCTGGTAGAAATTGAAGTTTTCGTATTCCGCCGACAGGTCGTCGTGCGTCGTGTTGTTGTGATGCGCCCAGGAGCTCGATGAGGTCAGCGTCGCGAAGCCGAAGTCGTAGTCGATGTTCAGCCCGACCACGTTGACGTCGTCGGTCGTGCCCTCCAAGGTGTTGCTCGCGCTCGTCAGCCGGTCCGTTCCGGCAGGTACGGTGGCCGGAAACAGCGACAGGATGTTGGGCGGGTTCGACACCGGTGTCTGCGTTCCGTAGGGCAGGAACTGGTTCGCCGCCGCGATCGGCTGCGTATAGGCGAGCGGACCCGTGGCGATATACGGAAAGCCGTTGGCGGTCGAGCGCTGGTACAGATAGGAGAGCTCCGCCTTGAATTCATCGTTCGGCTTGAACAGCATCGCGACGCGGGCGTTTCGGTACTGGTAGGAATTGACCCCGTCCTGTGCATAGGTCTTCGGTGCGATCTGCGGATTCAATCCCACGGGATTGGTCGCGGTTGTCGGCGCCGATAGCTCGGGCGCCCCGTTGGGGCCGAGCACATAGAGGTTGGTCTGGTTGACAAAACCCGCATCGTCGCTCGCGCCCGCATTGATGCGCACCGCCAGGGTCTCCGAGAGCGGCAGATTGACCATGCCTTTGATGTCTTCGTTGTTCGCGTGCGTGTGGTTGGTCTTGCTCAATCCGACTTCCACCTTCGCATCGAAGGCGCTCGGATCGGGCGCGTTCATCACGAAGCGAATCGTGCCGCCGAGCGACCCCGAGCCATAAAGAGTGCCCTGCGGCCCGCGCAGCACTTCCACGCGATCGAGATCGTCCAAGCGCATGTTGAAGAAGAGCGGCGTATCGTCGACATAAGTGGCCACCGGCGGTACCACCGAGGTTGCCAGTCCTTCCTGAAATGCGAGCGACTCGCTATTGAGACCCCGCATGATCAAGCCGCTGCCATTGACGCCGCCGAACGGGCCCTTATCCGTATAATTGACGCCGGCCATCGAGTGGGCCAGCCCGGCCATATCCTGAATACCGGCCGCGGCGAGCGAATCGCCGCTCACCGCCGTAATGCTGATGGGCAGATCCTGTGCCGACACGGCGCGCCGGCTCGCGGTCACCACCACCTCTTGCAGAGCCTCCTCGCTCGACGTAGAGGTCGCCGTGGTCGCCGCTGTGGCTGCGGTCGTCGCCATCGAAGGCGACCCGTAAAGCGCCGTCAGCACCGCTGCGGTCACAGACGATACGGTGCCGATGGCTCGGCGGCTGCGCGGTGCTGAATGACCGGGCGCTCCGGCCCAGGATCGTCGCGCTCGACGGCGGCTCTGCATACGGAAACTCCTCGCTTCGATGTGTCTCGTGGCACCCCATGAGGAGTCCGTTGCGAGTTTCGGGATTTCCCCAAGCTAGGGAGAGCATCCCGAGGGCGCACTGAGCCTCCTCGACTGTTCTCCCGGGCTTTTATCCCGCCGTGTATCCTTAAGAGCTAAGGACTGCCTCTCTCGGACCAGTCGCCTGACGGATCAGGCCGGAACCCTAGACGCACATTTTGAGTGGTACTGTGCAAATGCCGTGCCTGCGGCATCGTGCATGCGACGAATGCTGGGGATTCCCGCAAAAGCCAGGGGTTTACTCGTTGCGACGATACATCGGAACGGGCTCGATCCCGAGCCCGGCTGCAATTCTCGCACTAGGAGCGAGCAGACAGCCGAAGGCAGCGCGCTAAATTCGCGCAGCGACGCGCGCGGACTAGAACGGAAACTCCCGCTTGCCCATCTGAAAGGTCACCCACTTTACTTCGGTCATCTCCGCGATCGAAGCCATGCCGCCTTCCCGGCCGAAGCCGCTCTCCTTGACCCCGCCGAAATCGATATGAGGCTCATCGGAGATCGTGGTGTCATTGATGTGGACCATGCCCGATTCGGAGCGCAGCGCGAAGTCGAACGCCTTTTGCAAGTCGTTAGTCACCACGGCCGAGGAGAGCCCGGCCCGCGTGTCGTTCGCGAGGTAGAGCGCGTGCTCATAGTCGTCCGCACGCAGCACCGAGGTCACCGGACCGAAGGACTCTTCGCCGTAGACCGACATGCCCGCGGTCACGCCGCCGAGCACGGTCGCCTCGAAAAAGGGTCCTCGGTGCGTCCCTCCGCAGCAGACCCGGGCTCCCTTCGAGACCGCCTCCTCGATCTGGCCCGCGATGAATCCGCACTGCGAGGGCCGGATCAAAGGACCGATGACGGTCGTGGGATCGCGCGGATCGCCCACTTTAATGGTGCGCGCCTTGGCGACGAATTTCTGCAGAAAGGCTTCGTAGAGTGGCGCCTCGACGATGATGCGCGAGCTCGCCATGCAGACCTGGCCCTGGTGAAAAAAGATCCCGAAGGCCGCAGCATCCACCGCATAGTCAAGGTCCCCATCCTTCAGCACCACCAGAGGATTCTTGCCGCCCATCTCGAGCGTAATCCGCTTCATGTGCTTGCCCGCCTCCGCGGCGAGGTGACGTCCCACGCGGCTCGAGCCGGTGAAGGTGATCATCTTCACGCGCGGATCGGCGACCAATTTGTCCCCTACCATCGCAGCCGGGCCCGGGATGACGTTGAGCACGCCCGCGGGCAGGCCGGCGGCGTCGAACACCTCGGCGATCTTCAAGCCGCTGAGAGGCGCGAGGTCGGAAGGCTTGAGGATGAACGTGTTGCCGGCGGCCAGGGCGAAGGCAATCTTCTTCATCGACAAAAGGAACGGGGAATTGAACGGCGCGATGCCGGCAATCACTCCGAGCGGCTGGCGGATCGTCATGCCGACCTGGCCTGCCGCGCTCGCCGGGAACGTGTCGCCGTGCGGCTGGCGAATACAGCCGGCGGCGACCCGCAGGCACTCCACAGCGTAGCTCACCTCCCACGGGGCCTTCATGTAAACCGAGCCCGTCTCTTCGATCAAGAGGTCGCGGATCTCTTCGGCCTGGGCGGCGATGATCTCGGCCGTCTTGTGCAGCAGCGCTTCGCGCTCGTTCGCGAGCACCTTCTGCCACGCGTAGCGGGCGCCCTCGGCTGCCGCCAAGGCGTCCTCGACATCCTTCGCGCTCGCCTGCGCGACGAGCGCGAAGACTTCGCCGGTCGCCGGGTTCACGTCCTCGGCGAGGCCGCCCTCGCCGCCGGGCCGCCAGGCGCCATTGATGAAAAGGGGATGGATGCGCGCGCTCATGGGGAATTTCCTTGAGGAAGTGGATTGTCGGCGGGCGGAACGTACGAGCGTGGAACACAGGACGCCGGCCAGCGGGGACCCGCGCTGCGATGAGCGCGCAGCGCGAGCTCCGCCGCCCGCTCGCCGATCATGACGCAAGGGGCCATCGTGTTGCCGGTGGTGATCGCCGGCATGACCGAAGCATCGGCGATACGCAGGCCTCGCACCCCGTAGACGCAGAGCGACCCATCGACCACGGACATCGCATCGCGTCCCATTTTCGCCGTGCATGCCGGGTGAAAATACGATCCCGAGGCGCGGCGCAGCCACTCCTCCATCTCCTCTGGCCCCAGCGGTCCCGGCATGATCTCGCGCCGTACGAACGCTTGCAGCCGCGGAGAGTTGCCGATCTCGCGGCACAGCGCTACGGCGCGCATCAGCGCCTGCACGTCGCGCGGGTCGCGGAGGAAATTCGCGTGCACCGCGACGGGGTGTTGCGGTGAGCCGCCCGTCAGGGCGACGAATCCTCGGCTGTGGGGGCGCACCAGACCGGGTGCCAGAGTCCAGGCAGCCGCGGGATTGCCGGGCAAGTCATATCGCAGGCGCGTAAGCTCGCTGCCGAACGCGCACTCCTCGAGCATCGGCTGCAGATCCGGCGTCGGCAACGAGGCGTCGCTCTTGCAGAAGAAAGTGAATTCCGCGGAATTGTTGCGCGGCGCCTCGGGCGTTTGGTATTCCCACACGCAGCCGGCCACGAGAACGTGATCCTGGAAGTTCCGGCCCACGCCCGCGAGGTGCTGCACCGGAGCGATCCCGTGCCGCCTCAACTCACGCTCATCGCCGATCCCGGAGAGCATCAGAATCTTCGGCGTATGGATGGCGCCGAGCGAAAGAATCACCTCGCAGTCGGCGCGCACCTGCCGCGTGCCGCCGCCGGCCGCGAACTCGACACCGGTCACTCGGCTGCCTTCGATCAGAAGACGCCGTACTTCCGCATCGAGCAGCACGGTCAAGTTCGGCCGCATCATCGCAGGTCGAAGGTAGGCGCCGGCCATCGATACCCGCTCGCGGCCCTCTTTGACGGTGACATTCGGAATGCCGCAGCCGCCCGCTCCCTCCATCGCGGCGCCGTTCAAGTCTTCGACTGCCGGGATCCCCGCTGCGGCCGCCGCATCGATCAGGGCGAAGGTGAGCGGAACGGGGTTCCGCGGCCGTGTGACATAGACAGGCCCCTCGCGGCCTCGCCTCGCCGGATCCTGCGGGCCGTCCCAGCTCTCGATTCGCTTGTAGGTCTCGAGGACGGATGCATAGCTCCATCCCGGATCGCCCGTCTCTTCGGCCCAGCGATCGAAATCATCCTTGTGACCGCGCGCCCAGATGAGCCCGTTGATGCTCGACCCTCCCCCAAGGACCTTGCCCGCGGGCAACGCCGGCCGGCGCCCGAGGAGCGCGGGCGAGGGTTCGGCCTCGAAGCGCCAATCCCGCGAGCTGCCGATATTGCTCATCCACTGCGTCGCATTGCGCACCGCGTCGATGCGCTCATCGCCGCCCGCCTCGAGCAGCAGCACGCGAGCCGCTGGATCGTCCGCGAGGCGCCGTGCCACGACACAGCCGGCCGTGCCGCCGCCGCAGACGATGAAGTCATACGAGGCGCTCAATTCGAGCTGCTTCTCAGGACTCATGGGCCCGCCGGCCGTCGAGCACGCGGCGCAGCGCACGCACCACGCCGACATAACCGGTGCAGCGGCACAGATTGCCGGACAGCTCGCGGCGAATCCGCGCATCGTCGGCCTGCGGCAGCCGCGTGACGATATCGCGGGCCGTCGCCAGCATTCCCGGCGTGCAATAGCCGCACTGAAGGGCGTGCTCCGCGCTGAAGGCCGCGCGCAGCTCACCCATCACCGGATCGCGGTCGAAATCCTCGATGGTCCGCACTTCCGCGCCTGCGCAGGCGAGCGCCGGAACAAGGCACGAGCGCATCGGTGCCCCATCGATCATCAAGGTGCAGGCGCCGCACACGCCGTGCTCGCAGCCGAGATTGGTGCCGGTGAGCATCAGCTGTTCGCGCAGGAAATCCGCGAGATGCGTGCGCGGTTCCACCTCGGCGCTGATCGATCGCCCGTTGACGCAGAGCTCGAGTCGACTCACGAAAGCGGCTCCTTCATCGCCGCACCGCGTCGATCGCGCGGATCAGCGCGGTTCGGTGGATACGGTATTCATAGGTGCCGGCCGCCAGTCCCGCCGCCTGCAGATGCGTCTGCGCGAGCGCCTCGTCCCAGCGATCGATCAGCGGCCCCGCGGCGAACACGTATGGAACCCCGTTCGCGGCGCCGATGAGGCCGCGCCGCACCGCCCCGCGCCCCTCGTCGATGATCGCGCCGATGGCCTCGGCGAACTCGCCCGGCTTGCGATTGACCTTGTAATAGCTCCAGCGGACGGCGTCCGACAGACTCGGAATTCGCACACCCGCGAGAATCTCCTCCTCGCCCAGCGCCGTGCTGAAGGCACCCGACATCCATTCCGTCGAACGCACCATGCGCATGCCCTCGAGCCCGTCGAGCCGATACTCGGCATCGAGCAGCGCCATGAGATTGACCCAGTCGGCGGCCGGATCGGCGTGCGCAAGGCTGCCGCCCAGCGTGCCGCGATTGCGTATCGCCCGATAAGCGATGCCTGCGGCCACGTAAGGCATGAGGCCCCGCGTCGGGTCGGCCACGCGACCGTCCTCGATCTCGGCGTGCGTCGTATTGGCGCCGAACGTCACTGCATCGGCCTCGACGATGCATCCGCGCATCTGCTCGATGGGACGCACATCGACGAGCAGCTCGGGCTGCACGAGGCGCAGGTTCATCATTGCGCCCAGCGATTGAGCGCCGCTCACGACCTTGCCCGCGCCCGCACTCTCCTTGAGCAAACGCGCCGCATCCCGGCAAGTCGCGGCGCGAGCGTATTCGAAACGGGCGGCCTTCATGGCGTGCTCCCTCCAAACGCATCGCTCTCGGCAAACGCCTCACTCCCTGCAAACAGCTCGCGCTCGGCATCCAGCGCGCTCGCTGCGCTCCCGGCATGCGCGCCGGCGAGCGCCTCGACGATGGCGCGGGGAGTGATGGGAAGCGCATCGATCTCGACGTCGAGCGGGCGCAGTGCATCGTTCACGGCGCTCGCCACGGCCGCGGTCGAGCCGATCGCGCCGCTTTCGCCGATGCCCTTTTGACCGAACTCCGTATAGGGCGCCGGCGTTTGCAGGTGCTCGACGCGCATCGCCGGCACCTCCGTGGCGCCGGGCAGCAGGTAATCAGCGAGCGTCGAGGCGAGCGGCTGACCTTCGGCGCTGAAGCGCATTTCCTCGTAGAGCGCGGTGCCGACACCCTGCGCCGCGCCGCCGTAGACCTGACCGTCGACCACCATTGGATTGATCAGCACGCCGCCGTCCTCGACGATCACGTAATCCAGAATCTCGACGTGACCGAGCTCGGTATCGACCGCCACCACCACGGCATGGCAGGCGTAGCTGAAAGTTCCGGTGTCGCGGCGCGCCTGATAGGTCGTGTGGACTTCGAGGCCGGCCGGGTCGACGTCGGCCGGCAGCAATTGGGGTTGCCGGTACCAGAGCCGTGCAATCTCGCCGAGGGACAGGCGCGCGGCTCGCCCCGCGACTGCACCGCCCTCCCAGCGCACTTGATCGGCATCTTCCTCGAGGAGCCGCGCGCCAATCTTGATGAGACGCTCCTTCAGTGTCTTGCATGCCTGCCCCACCGCGCCGCCCGCCATCACGATCGAGCGGGAGCCCCAGGTGCCCGTGGAATAAGGCGTGCCAGCCGTGTCGCCGAGAACCACCCGTACGCGCGCCGGCGCGATGCCAAGCACCTCGTGCGCAATCTGCGCGAGCGTCGTCTCCATGCTCTGTCCATGGGAATGCACGCCGCAGCGCACCTCGAGGATTCCGTCCGGCGTCAGGCGTACGACCGCCGGCTCGCGCCCGGGCACCATGGGGATTCCCCAGGCGTGATAGACCGACGCGCCGTGCGCACCCTGCTCGCAGAACACCGACAGCCCGAAGCCGATGCGCCGCCCATCCGGCTCGCCGCGGGCTTGGCGCGCACGCACGGCGGAGAGGCCGATCGAGTCGATGGCCTGCCGCACGGCTTTCGGGTAGTCGCCGCTGTCGAAGTGCTTGTGGGTGATGTTGTCGAACGGCATCTCGGAGGGCTGCACCAGACTGCGCAACCGTACCTCGTACGGCTCGAGCCCCGCCGCGGCGGCGATTGCGTCCATCACCGACTCGATCGCATAGCACACGCCGCTGCGCGCGACGCCGCGATACGGCAGGATCGGCGCCTTGTTGGTGGCGACCGACCAAGTGCGGCAACGATACCGCTCCATCTTGTAAGGTCCGGGCAGAATACTGCTCACCTGTGCCGCTTCGAGACAGGCGGAGAACGGATAGGAGGAGTACGCGCCCGAATCGACGCTCGCCTCGCAATCGATCGCGAGCAGCCGGCCGTCGCGATCGGCGAAGCCCGTGATGTCGTAGTAATGCTCGCGGCAGTTGGCGTTCGCGGTGAGCTGCTCGCGCCGATCCTCGAGCCAGCGCACCGGATGGCCGCAGCGCATGGCGAGCCACGAGAGGCACACCTCTTCCGGCAGCAATATTCCCTTGTAGCCGAATCCGCCGCCGACATCGGGGGAGATCACGCGGACTTGGCCTTCGTCGAGCCCGAGGCACGAGGCGAGTCCGGTGCGGTTGATGTGCGGCATCTGAGCAGCGGTATACACCACGAGCTGATCCAGCCGTTTGTCCCAGTAGGCCACGACCCCACGACCCTCGAGCGGCGACATGCACTGCCGAGCGGTGCGCAGCCGCCGGCGGACACGGATCGGTGCGTCGCGGCACGTTCGGTCGAAATCGGCGCCGCGCTCGACGGCGGTTTCCAGAAAGATGTTGTCGCCCCAATGCTCGTGCACGAGCGGCGCGTCGGCGCCGCGCGCCGCCAACATGTCGACGACCGCAGGAAGCTCGTCGAAATCGACCCACACCTGTGCGGCCAGATCCTCCGCTTCGGCGCGCGTATCGGCCACGCACATCGCGATCATCTCGCCGACCAAGCGCACCTTGTCGCCCGCGAGCACCGTCTGCGCCGAGGACTTGAATCCCGGCAGCGCCGAGTCTGCGATAATCGGCTTGACTCCCTCGAGGTCCCCGAGGAGAAACACGGATGTCTCGTGTCCCTCCGGTTTGCGGATCGCGCCGACGCGTGCGTGCGCGACTGGACTGCGGGTGAAGGCGACATCGCGCATACCGACCATGCGGATATTGCCGACGTATTGACCTTGCCCGCGAAGGTACCGATCGTCCTCCTTGCGCGGCATGGACGCTCCGATCCCGTAGCCGGCCTTCGAGTCGGCGGCGCCCGCGAGCCGATCCTTGCGCGCGTCAGGGATGCGCACGTGAAGGATCCTTGCGCACGTCAGGCCGCACTCTCTGCGGGCAAGATCGGCGCAGTGGCGTCGAACCGGCGGCCCGCCCGCAGACAGAGCACGGGCTGCAACAAGCGATCGGCATCTACCCGCGTGCCTTCGTTGTCCGAGAGGCTCCAGCGGCCACGCGCATCCGAAAGCACCGTGACATCGGCGACACCCCCGAGACGCAGATGTCCCACCTCCTCCGGCAGGCCGATCATCCGAGCCGCGTTGCTCGTCACCATGGGAATCACCTGTTCGAGACGAAGGCCGAGCGCCATCAGGCTGCTCATCGCCGAGACCAGGCTGAAGCGCGTCTTGCCCGAGAACAGGTGTTCTTCCTCTGCGGTCGCGGTCGCCGCGGCGCCTGTCTGGGTATTGTGCCCGTGCATGTCGGCGCCGAGCGTATCGGGGATGATGCCGGCCTCGAGCACCGTGCGCGCGACCCTGAAGCTGAAATGCGAGCCGTGGCCGACGTCGACCTTGAGACCCCGCGCAACCGCCTCTCGCACCAAAGGATGCAGCGCACCGTTCCGTCCGACGAACCCGCCCGGATGGCGGCTGAAGGGATGCGCCAGAACGTCTCCCGGCTTCATGAGATCGATGACCTGCGCTAGGATGCTGTCGGGGTCGACGGTGCGTCCGTCCTGGTGCGGTAAGGGCCACAACTGGCCGAAATGAATGTAGACCGGCAGTCGAGCGAGTCGTCCGATCTCGGCGGCGGACTTGATCACCTCGACTCCCCAGCGCGCGAAGCCGCCGAGCTCTGCGTGCGCCTTGATACCCTTCACCAGGTCGCGGTTAGCCTCCGCGACGCGCACCGTCGCGTCGATATCGACGCAATCGGGACGGTAGAGCGCGGAGTAATAGTGGCCCTCGAGGCCTCCCACGAGGTAAGCCGAGAGGAACGCGACGACGCGGGTCTCGGCACGCGCCGCCACGTAGTGCCGAAACCCCGGCAGCGTCATGCAGCTCGGGCCGCCCTGATCCACCAGAGTGGTCACTCCCGACTGCACACCGCACATATCGGCGTTGAGACCGAATCGCCCGGTCACATGCTCATACACGTGAGCGTGGGTATCGATCAAGCCCGGCAACACGAGTTTGCCGCGGCAATCGATGACTTCGGCGCCGGTCGTGGCGAGCTGCGGTCCAAACGCAACGATGCGGCCGCGCGACGCGCGCAGGTCGCATACCGCGTCCACCCCGGAAGCCGGATCGATGATCCGGCCACCTTGCAACAGAACGTCATCCATCGTCTCAAGAATATCAGGCATGCGGTTTGTGCGCATCGGATAGGCTGCCGGTTCGAAAGTCCGCGCAAATAGGTGGAGTACCCCGTAATTTCGCGCACCAATCGCGTGCACCTGGCAATATGCCGCGCATGCCACTATTCTTGAGTGGATATCCGCGTCCGACAGAAGGCTTGATGGCTCCATCCCAGCGCAGCGTGCGCGCCCGGCTACGCACCGCCCGACAAAGATCGCCTTTGCTAGGCCGGCCCGGATTCCTGATTCGCCGCCTGCATCAATTGCACTGCGCACTCTTTGTCGAGGAAACGCGCGGCTTCGGCATCACACCCGTGCAATACAGTCTCATGACGACGCTGGCCGCCAGCGGCGAGCTCGAGCAGAACAACCTGGCGCTGCGAATCGGCCTGGAACGCACCAGCGTCGCCGAAGTTCTGCCGCGGCTGTTGACTCGTGGTCTGTTGACGCGCCGCCGCAGCCCCACGGACGGCCGCGCCAGGCTCATTCGGCTCACCGCCAAGGGCAGGACGCTGGTGCGCAAGATGGCTCGCCCGGTGCAAAGAGCGCATGACCGAACGATCGATAAGCTGCACCCCTCCGCGAGAGACACGTTCTTGCTGAGGCTCATCGAGCTCGTGGAGGCGAACAACGAGATCGGCAGCGTTCCGCTTCGACTGTCTTAGGAGTCAGCGTTGGAATTCCGACAGAGCTTTACGGTGCCCTTCGCGCCGGATCGGGTGTGGCGCTGCTTCCACGACATCGAAGCAGTGGTGCGCTGCTTGCCGGGCGCCGGGCTCGCCGAGCCGCCTCGTGAAGGCAAGCTGGCGCTTTCGATGACGGTCAAGTTGGGCCCGATCGTCGCGAACTTTGCCGGTCAAGGCGAGATGACACTCGACGAGACGGCGCGCAGCGGCCGCATTGCCGGCGGCGGGAGCGATCGAAAAAGCGGCTCGCGCATCAAGGGCGAGACGATCTTCTCGCTGCATGACGAAACCGATGCGGCGGCCACGCGCATCGACATTGGCGTCGAGTACTCGATTGCCGGCAGCCTCGCGCAGTTCTCCCGCGCCGGCCTGATACGCGAGCTCGCCGAGAGACTGACTGTGCAGTTCAGCGAAAATTTGCGCAGAAAGCTCGAGAGCGATCCGCTGGAGCTCGGGGCGCAGCCCGCCCTTGAAGACGCGGCTGCGCGACCCTCGTCCGACCCCGCACCGCCCGCCGCGGCGGACGCGCCTGTCCCGCTCGATATCGGCCGAACGTTCTGGACCCTGCTCATCATCCGCCTGAAGCGCTGGCTGGGGCTGTCCGCGAAGAGCTCGAACGAGGCCGGTCGGCGCCATGATTGACTTCGGGAAACCGTTCTTGGGTGCGCGCTGGACCGATGTGTTGCCACGCTCCGCCGCCTGCCCGCAGCTGCCGGTGACGCTGCTGCTCCACGCCGGGCCGCCCTTTTCGAGCGCGCCGCCCGCACCGGTCATCAATGCCGCGATTCAGGCGATTCTCTTCGAGGGGCTGGCGCAGGATGTGGCCCAAGCCCGCGATCTGCTGGCGCGCGGACGCGTCGAGCTTCGACCGGCGCAAGATCATGGAGTCGTCACTCCCCTGGCCCAAGTCGTTTCGGCCTCGATGCCGCTGATAGCGGTCGAGCAGCAGAACCGCGTTTGCTACGCGCCGGTCATCGAGGGCCCGGCGCCGGCCCTGCGGTTCGGATCCGCCGCCCCCGAGTGTCTGCGCCGGCTGCGCGACGCGGCGGCCCGCATCGAGGCCTCCATCACGCCGGCACTGCGCCGCGAACCTGTTCCTCTCGATGCGCTGATTCGCACCGCGGTGGCGGCCGGCGATGAGTGCCACGCGCGTACCGCGGCCGCCAACGAGGCGCTGGTGTCGAGCCTCATCGGCCTCGACGCCGATAACGCGGGCTGGCTGGGTGCGAATCCAGCGTTCGTGCTGGCTGTGCTAATGGCCGGTGCGGGTGCCGTCCTTAAGGGTACTGGCGGGGCCATCGAAGCGCTCGGTGGCAACGGCATCGACTTCGGCATTCGCCGTGCGGCAAGCGCGACGTGGCGTCAATTGCCGGCGCAAGCGCCGTGCGGTACGCGACTCCCCGGCCGCGCGGAGACGGCTCCGCTCGCGGCGCTCGGCGACAGTGCGGTGATCGATTTTTGCGGCCTCGGCGGCCAAGCCTTGGCAGCCGCCCCGGCGCTCCTCGCCGAGTGGGGTGATGCGCTCCCCGCCGATGTGCTCGCGCGGCGGGCGCGCGTGATCGACCCGCTGAGCGGCATCGTCGATCCCGAGCGCATCGTGCACGCGGCCGCTGCGCCGTTGATCAATCTCGCGATCCTCGATCGCGACGGGACGGCCGGGTTGATCGGGCGGGGTGTCTACGTGCCCCCGGTGGAGCTCTTCTCCGAGGAGCCGTAGGGCCGCGGCAACACGAATGTGCGGCGCGCGAGCTCCGAATCGAGCTCCGCTGGTCGATAGTGCCGGAGCAGCAGATCGGGCTCGAGCAAGTCCTGATTTTGCTGCCGGAAGCCTGCCCAACTCCCGGCGTCCCCGCGCTCGCTCAGACGCTCCTGGATGAGTGCGAGATAGGCGACGGTGATGGTCTCGTGGTACTTCTCAGCCTTGCCGATGTGGGCCGCGTAACGGCGGATCGCCCCACGCATACGTCCGAGCGCCGCGTCGAACCCGAAGGCGCGCAGATACAGGTAGCCGGCGCGCACGTGCGCCGCGTGCGTGAACCCCTCGGGCGGCAGCTCGCATCGCTCCAGGGCGGCCAGAAATTCCTCGTCTATCATTGTTACCATGATACCATGGTACGGTACCCGCACCGGGGGCTGCGAAGCGCTTAAGCTGTGCGCCGGGGGCTCGTCTTAGCACGCGGGGGTCTTAATGTCGCTCCAGGTCAAACTTCTGTTCGGGGCGCTGTTGCTCGTCAACATCGCCTTCTACGCGGGCTGGATTCGCTCCCGCAAGACCTATACCGGCCGCAAACGGCCGCTCCTCATCGAGTATCCGGTGGGGTTCGTGTTCGCCTTCTTCGACACGCTCGGGATCGGCTCGTTTGCCCCCACGACGGCCGTCCTCAAGTTTCAGGGCAAGATCGCAGATGAGCTCATTCCGGGCACGCTGAACGTCGGCCTCAACATGGCGGCAATGCTCGAGATGGTCATCTTCGTCACCGTCATTGTCATCGACCCCGTGCTGCTCATGACCACCATTCTCTCCGCCGCCCTCGGCGCCTGGGTCGGCGCCGGGGTGGTGAACCGTCTGCCGCGGCCTGCCATTCAACTCGCGATGGGCGCGGCCTTGTTCATCGCCGGGTGTGTGTTTGCCGCAACCAATCTGCATCTCCTGCCGGGCGGAGGGGTTGCCTATACGCTGACCGGATGGCGATTGGTGATCGCGATAGGCGTGAATTTCGTGCTCGGCGCCTTGATGAGCGTCGGCATCGGGCTATACGCCCCCTGCATGATCGTCGTGACGATGCTCGGACTGCATCCGCTCGCCGCGTTTCCCATCATGATGGGCTCGTGCGGGCTGGTGCAGCCCACTGCCGGGCTGCAGTTTTTCCGCTCCGGACGCTTCGGGTTCGGAACCTCCATCGCGCTCACGGTCGCATCGATTCCCGGTGTGCTGCTCGCAGCATTCGTGGTGAAGCAGCTATCGCTCGTCTGGTTGCGCTGGTTGGTGGTGCTCGTGGTGATCTACGCGGCGGTGACCATGTTGCGCTCCTTCTGGGCGGGCCGCACGGCGCTGCGCTCCGCCCGCACGGTCACGGACGCTCCTTGAGTGCCGCACCGCGGCAGGCATCTTGCGCACTCCCGGGCGGCAGGGCGGCGAGATCCGCGAGCAGCTGCCAGGCCGGCGCGGCGGAGACTTGCTGATAGGCGTCTTGACTCTTGTCGCGGGCATTGCGCGCGGAATGGCAGACGCTCATCGCGAGTCGTGAGCAGGCGAGTGGGAACACTGCGTCCGCCTCGGGGGCGGTGAGCGGGAAAGCGCGGTGGTACTCGCCGATGATCTGGCATGCGGCCGAGATCGGATCGCGCTTGCCGAGCATGGCATACGCCACCCCGATCGCCAGATCGCAGACCACCGCCGAGTACACCATATCGCCGAAATCCAGGAGCGCCGCTACCTCGCCTCCGCGGACCAGCACGTTGTAATCATTGGCATCCCCGTGAATGACCCCGTGGCGCAGGAGCGGCCAGGAGATCGCCCGCCACGCGCCGGTATGCGCCTCGATGAGCGCCCTTTGCCCCGCGCTCAGCAGCTGTGCATGCCGGAAGGCCTGATGCGCTTGCTTGAGATCCCAGTGCAGCGCGCGATGCATCGCCGGATGCGTGAACCGCTCGAGGGAGCGGTCGGTTCGCGCCAGCGCGCGGCCGAGCGAGCCCAAGAGCTTCGAGTCGTGGGGCGCTGCTTGCGCGAAAGGCGTTCCCTCGACCCAGGAAAACAACCGGGCGAAATGGGTGCGGCCCTCCTCGTCCCGCGTTGCGGCGATGTGCGCACCCCGCACGGTTGCTCGGAGCGCCGGCCAATCGAGGTCCTCGAGCTCCCGACGGAGGTAGCCGATCGCCGCATTCTGCAGCTCGAGCACCTCGCGGCGCTCATCGGATTTGGCGATCTTGAGCACGAACTTGGATCCGGCCGCGGTTGTCACGCAAAAATTCTGATCGCGCTCACTGGGCAAAGGCGTCAAGCCACCCGCCAGATCGAATTGCTCCTCGAGGAGGCTCCTCGCCTGCGCGAGCGAGAGACGCGGCGTGGTATCGTCCGGCGAGCTCACGGCGCTCGGACGCTCCTCAGTCCGCCGGCACGGTGCGGCCCTCGGCCCACGCGCGCAGCTCCTCCACCTTTTCCGCCATCACCACTGCGAGCGGCCGCGTGGCCGCGATTTCCGCGCGCAGAATCTCGGCGTCGGGCGCCCGGTGCTGGGCGTTTGCGCTGTAGATGGCGGAAACCACCGCTTGCTCGATCTCCGCGCCCGAAAATCCTTCGCATGCCGCTGCGAGCCGCGCGAGCGCGGCCGCATCGAGCGCGATCCCGCGCCGCGCGGCGTGGATGCGCAGAATATCGGCGCGCGTCGCCGCGTTCGGCAGGTCCACGAAGAAAATCTCATCGAAACGGCCCTTGCGAATCAGCTCGGGCGGCAGCGAGGAAATGTCGTTCGCCGTCGCGACCACGAACACCCGGCTCTTCTTGTCGGCGAGCCACGTGAGGAACGCGCCGAGCATGCGCCGCGCCGCGCCCCCATCCGCATCGCCCACGCCGAAACCTTTCTCGATCTCATCGATCCACAGTACGCACGGCGCGAGCAGATCCGCGGTACCGAGCGATTCGCGGAGATTGCGCTCCGATTCACCCACGAATTTGTCGAACAAGGCGGCGCAATCGAGCCGCAGCAGAGGCACGTTGAAAATTCCGGCGCAAGCGCTGGCGGCGAGACTCTTGCCGCAGCCTTGCACGCCGAGAAGCAGCACGCCCTTCGGTGCGTCGAGCTGGGGCGCCGAACCGTCGAATGCTGCACAGCGCTTCTCGAGCCAACCTTTGAGATTCGCGAGACCTCCGACATCGGCAAAGTGCGCGGTGTTGGGCTCGTAGTGGAGGATCCCCTGGCGATTCAAGAGTTCGTATTTGGCGCGCATCACCAGGGGCACATCGGACGCCTGAATCGCGCCGTGCTCGAAGATCGCCTTGCGCGCGAGGCGCTCCGTATCCGCGGCGGAGAGGCCGCTCATGTTCTCGACCAGCAGCGCGAGCGCACGGTTGTCGATGCGGATCGCCTGGCGCGGGTTGCTGCGCATCCATTGCCGCGCCACATCCTCCACTAGCTGACGGCGCTCGTTGCGGTCCGGCAGCGCCAGAGAGCACCGCGCCGCCAGATGCTCGATCTCGGGCGGAGCCGCGAGCTCGTAGCTGATCAGCACGAGGGTGCGCGCGCAACGCTCGTAATCCTGCGCGATGTCCTTGAGCAGGCGTATCGCGGTCGGCTCTTTCAGGTACGGGTGAAAGTCGAGGAGCGCGTAGACGCCGCAGAGATTGGTCGCGCGGATATGCTTCAGCACCTCCGCAGGTTCCGAGACGGTGCGCTGAGCCACCCCGGCATCGACGTCGAGGCGCTTCAGCCCGTCCGTCACCGTCCACTGAAAGAGCGGCAACCCCGCACCCAAACCGCCGGCGCCGGGCGTCGCTTCCACCGCGGATCGCGCGCAGGAGCGCAGCAACGCCTTCAGCACCTGCGGCTCGTCGCGCGATTCGATCACGATCAGAGGCATTCGCGATCGCAGCAATACCGCCAGATCGTCAGGCGGCATCGATCGCGGGTCTTGGGTTTTGATGGTCGGCATGTCGGCGGGCGCATTCTAGCGTGAAACGGGCGTGCACTTGGCCGGCGGCGCAGGGGCACTCAAACTAGACGTCCTGCGCAACCCAGACGTCCTGCGCTACGATAGCGCTCGTCGTTCCGTAAGGTCCGTGATGAGGTTCCCATGATTGCCTCGGAAGTTTTCATAACCTGCGCCGTGACGGGCGCCGCCGATTCGGTCGGCAAGAGCCCCCACGTCCCCGTGACGCCGGCGCAGATCGCCGCCGCGGCAATCGAGGCCCACGCGGCCGGCGCCGCGATCGTGCATCTGCACGTTCGCGATCCGAAGAGCGGCGCCGGCAGCCGCGATCCGGCGTTGTTTCGCGAGGTCGTGGCGAGGATCCGGGAGGCAAACACCGAGGTCATCCTCAATCTCACCGGCGGCATGGGCGGAGACCTGATGATTGGCCCGGAGCACGCGCCGCTCGCCTTCAAGGCGGGAACAGATTTCGTCGGTCCGGAAGAGCGGATCGCGCACATTGTCGAGCTCGAGCCCGAGATCGGCAGCCTCGATTGCGGCTCGCTCAACTTCGATGAGATGCTCTATGGGACGACGCCCGGGTACCTGCGCACGATGGCGCGCGCCTACTCGCGCGGCAACATCCGCCCGGAGCTCGAAGTGTTCGAGCTCGGACACATCGAGCTCGCAAAACAGCTCATCGACGAAGGCGTCATCCATAGCCCGGCGCTGTTTCAGTTATGTCTCGGCATCAAGTACGGCGCACCGGCCTCCGCAGAGGGAATGCGAGCGCTGCGTGATGCGCTCCCGCCCGGATGCCCATGGTCGGCGTTCGGTCTCGGGCGCATGCAGATGCCCATGGTCGCGCAGAGCGTGCTCCTCGGCGGAAACGTGCGCGTGGGACTCGAGGATAATCTTTATTTGGAGAAGGGCGTGCTGGCAACCAACGCACAACTGGTCGAGCGCGCCGTCAAGATCGTCGAGCTCATGGGCGCGCGCGTGCTGGGCGCGCCGCAGGCGCGCGAGCGCCTGGGTCTCCTCGAGCGGCGCGACGCGGCGGGCGGGCGACACCTCGGAGCACGATGAGACTATTCAGGGCGAACTCCGGTCTGCACGGAGTCATGTTCGGTCTGGCGGGGTTTTTCGTATTCCCGGTGCACGATGCCTTGGCCAAACTCCTGGTCAGGGACCTCTCGGTCTGGCAGATCATGTTCGTGCGCAGCAGTATCATCCTGCTCATCGTCGCGCTGCTGAACGGGCGCGGACCGTTTCCACGCGCCTTCCGTTCGCCGGTTCGATCGCTGCTCGCGGCTCGTGCGCTCGTCATCGTCGCGGCCTGGGCGCTGTATTATTCCGCCGCGCGCTATCTCGCCCTGGGAGAGCTGGTCACGATCTACTTCGGCTCCCCCATTCTGGTCGCGCTCATGGCCGGACCGATCCTGCGCGAACAGGTGAGCGCCGGCCGCTGGCTTGCCGTGGGCGTGGGCTTCATCGGGGTCGTCATCGCCTGCCGCCCCGGGTTGAGCGCCTCCGGACCGATCTTGATGGCACTCGCGGCCGCCGCGCTCTGGTCGATCTCCACCATCCTCATCCGGCTCACCAAGTTGGCAGAGCCGACCAGCGTGAACATGGTGATGACCAACCTGGGGTTCTTCATCCTCGCCGGCCTCATATCGCCGTGGGTCTGGAAGACGCCCTCGATCGAGGATTGGCTGATCCTGGTGTCGCTGTCGCTCGCGGGTGCGACCTCTCAGTTCTTGGTATTCGAGGCGCTGCGTCGAGCATCTGCCTCGACCATCGCACCCCTCGAATTCACGAGCCTTGTCTGGGCGTTCCTGCTCCAATACCTCATTTGGGGCGAAGCCCCCGACGCGTTCGTGCTCACCGGCGCATTGCTCATCGGCTTGAGTGGACTCGTCATCGTGTCCATCGAGTGGCGCAACTCCACGCGGCTCAGGGTGTAGCCGGGTGCGCCTCGAGCGCAGCGGCCCGATCCCGGCGCAGCGTGCGGCTCCGAGCACAGGGCGCTTACGCGCGCACGCCCGGGTTGTGGTCGGCCGCCGGGCCGATCGGGAGCTTGCGCACGCGCCGCCCGCCGGCCGCGTAGATCGCATTGCAGAATGCGGGAAGCGCCGACGGGTACGCCGGCTCGCCGAGGCCCGTCGGCGCGTGATCCGTTTTCAAAAACTCGATGTGCATCGGCGGGATGCGCTTGTTCCGCAGGAGCGCATAGTCGTGGTAGTTGCTCTGAGCGACGCGGCCGCGCTCGAACGTGATCTCCTGGGCGAGGGCTGCGGAGATGGCGTCGAGAATGGACCCCTGGACTTGATTCTCGGCGTTCGTCGGATTGACGATATGGCTCCCGACATCGACGGCCGCCCATACGTCCAACGGCGTCACTGAGCCGTCATCGTGCACGGCGACCTTGTGCACTTGAGCCACATAGCCCAGATGACTGAAATAGCACGCGGCGCCCATGCCGGTGCCCTTGGGCAAGCTCCGCCGCGACTTCCAGTCCGACATCTCGCGGACACGCTCGAGCACCGCGATCATGCGCGGCGCGATGAATCCCGGTCCGAAGGAGTTACCGCCCTTGCCCGCGCCCTCACCGGGCAGCGGAGTTGCGAGCAGCTCGAGCTGGAACGCGATCGGATCGCGGTCGGCTGCGTGCGCGATCTCATCCAAGAACGATTGGAACACCCAAGCGTGGGCGTTGTCGCCGGGCGCACGGAGCGGGCCGATCGGTACATTGAACGAAATGCGCGAAGTTCTGAGCGCATAATTCGGTACGAAGCCTGCGGGAAACGAGTCCGCACCCGGAACGGCTGAGCGCGCGAAGTACTCGTTGCGGGCGAATCCGGCGAAGTGATTGACCCATGCGATGAGCTTCCCGTCGCCGTTGAGCGCCGCCGACAGATTGTGGTAGCCGCCCGGCCGATAGAAATCGTGCTGAATCTCGTCCTCGCGGGTCCACAGCACCTTGACCGGCGCGCCGACTTGCTTGGAAATCACCGCGGCCTCGATCATGTAGTCATTCGCGAGGCGGCGCCCGAAGCCTCCGCCGCAGCGGATCATGTGAATGGTAATGCGCGCGGGATCGATTCCGAGCGCTTTCGCCACGCCTTTTTGACCGGCGCCCGGGTTCTGCGTCGGTGCCCAGATCTCAACGGAGCCGTCCTTGTAAGCGGCCACGCAATTCTGCGGCTCCATCGGCACGTGCGCGATGAACGGGTAGGAATACGAGGCGCGAACCACTTTCGCGCCGCTTTCGAGCGCACGATCTGGGTCGCCGTCGCTGCGCACGATGGCCTCTGCGGGCTTTGCGAGCAGCGCGCGCGCCGCTTGCTCGAATCCAGCGGAGGAATCGGCGGCGTGCGGGCCCTCTTCCCACTGCACTTTGAGCTCGCGCCGCGCCTTCTGCGCCCGCCACCAGCTGTCCGCGACGATCGCGACGCCGCCGCGCAGGCCGTCGTCGATTCCGCCGCCGGGTTGCCCCGGTGCAACCTCGAGTTGTCGCTCCGCGCCCTTGAGCACGAAGGCGTGGCTCACACCGCGCATCGCCTTGATCTGGTCCAGGTTGGCGCTCTTGACCTCGGCGTCGAACACCGGGCCCTTCTGGAACACCGCATACTTCATCCCGTCGACCTTGACGTCGATCCCGAATTGCTGGCGGCCCACGACGATGCGCGCCTTGTCTGGATCGACCACCGATTGTCCGATGATCTTGAATGCGGACTCGTCTTTGAGAGCGACCTTCTCGAGATCCGGCACCGGCTGCCGCGCCGCGCTTTCGGCGAGCTCGCCATAGGTGAGCGAGCGGCCGCTCGCCGCGTGACGCACGACGCTGTCGGCGGCTGCGCATGCCTCGACCGGCACACCCCAGCGCTGCGCCGCCGCCGTGATCAGCATCTGGCGGCCCGCGGCGCCCGCTTTGCGCAGAGGCAGCCAATTGGCGGGGGTGGAATAGCTGCCGCCCGAGGCTTGCCCGCCCATTTTGCCGCCCTGATAGTCCGCCATTTCAATGACCACGTCCTTCCAGGCGACGTCGAGCTCCTCCGCGAAGATCATCGGCAGCGCAGTTTTGGTGCCCTGCCCCATTTCCGGATTCGGCGCCGCGATGGTGACCGTCCCCGACGGACTGATGCGCGCGTACATCGTGATGGGGTGCGCCCCTCCAACGGCAGCGTCTGCCTCGGTGCCGGCGGCCCGGACGATACTGCCCGGCCACGGCAGCGTGGCTGCCAGAAAAAAGCCGCCGCCCGCGGCCGCGCCCGCGGTCAGAAAATCGCGGCGTGACAGGACGGAAGTGTGATCGTTCGCAGTCCTGGCCATGGCCGCTCCTCAAGCCTTTTCAGAATCAGCGATGTGCCGGATAGCGCTGCGGATGCGCGCGTAGCAACCGCAGCGGCAGAGATTCCCGGACATCGCGGCATCGATGTCCGCATCCTGGGGTCTCGCCGTATGGCTGAGCAACGCGGAGGCCGACATGATCTGCCCTCCCTGACAATACCCGCACTGCGGCACATCCAACGCCAGCCATCGCTCCTGCACCCTCCTACCGATCTCCGTCGCGCCGATGCCCTCGATCGTCGTGATGCGCGCATCGCCGACGCTCTCGAGGGGCAGCACGCACGATCGTACGGCGGCGCCGTTAGAATGCACGGTGCAGGCGCCGCACAAGCCCACGCCGCAGCCGAACTTCGTTCCGGTGAGATCCAGGAGGTCGCGCAGTACCCACAGGAGCGGCGTATCACCTTCGGCGTCCACCGTGTGCTTGGTCCCGTTGATTTCGATGGTGTAGCTCATGGGGGTGAATTTAAACCTTTTCGGGTCAAAGCTCACGATCGATCGGCAACATCGAAAGGATCTTGACCTTCTCTCGTTGCCACAGCCCGCGGCTCGGCTCGCGCGTCAATTCCAACCGCTGGTGGTCGATTTCGGTATCCCAGACGAGCTTCGGCCGGCCGGTTCCCGGACGCAACGTGACTTCATACGCCTCCTGCGGGCTCACCATGTTCTCGAATCGCTCGGCCGTCTGCTCGGCAAGCGTCCGACTGTCGATGATCAAGCCCACCTCGGTGTTGATCCGCAGCGAGCGCTGGTCGTAATTCATCGATCCGATATACAGGCGCCTCCGGTCGATCACATAGAGCTTCGCATGCAGGCCGTACGTGCCGTAGCGCGAGACCGTCCGGGTCTGTCCGCTGCCGCGCGTGCGCTCGAGCCGCGCCCGCACCTCATAGAGCTCGATGCCGGCTTCGAGAAGCTGAACGCGGAATTTGGAATAACCCGACTGCGCCGCGAGCTCTGGGGCGGATTCGAGCGAATTGCTGAGGATGCGCAAGCGCACGCTCTGAGCGCGGAGCCGGTCGAGGAGCGCGAGCTCGCCGTCCGAGGGGACGAAGTACGGCGTCACCATCAAGAGCTCCTCGCGTGCGCCGGCGATGGCCTCGGTAACCTCGCGCGCCATGAGGTGCCCGCTCGTCTTTTTATGCACCACGTCCTTCTTGTCGGGGCTGTCGCACACGACTTCCGCCCGTGACCAGGTGAGTGCTGCGGCATCCGATACCAGCGCACGGTAGGGCTGCCCGCTCGCGACGCGTGCCTCGTAATCGACGCCGCTGCCGTGAAACGACAAAGGCGGCGCGGGCGTTGGGCGGGCCTCGGGCAATGGGAGCGCCGTCGAGGGTACCGCGAGCTCGCTGTTCCAGTACTCATCGAAGGTCTTCGACAGGCGCTGCGCGATCTCGCCCGCCGCAAACACGTCGTCGTCCGCGAACTGCGAACCCGGGTCGACCTGGAAATATTGGTTTCCGACGTTTCGCCCGCCGATGAGCGCGACCGCGTTGTCCGCCACCATCAGCTTGTTGTGCATTCGATAATCGAGTCGGCCCTCGTGAAACAGGAAATCCATGTGCCGCAGGAAGCCGTTGTGCCCGCGGTAATCGAAGGGATTGAATACGCGGACCTCGACGTTCGGGTGCCTTCCGAGTTCCAAGATCTGCTCGTCGCCGGCGACCGTATCGCCGTCATCGACGAGGATCCGCACCCGGACCCCGCGATCGGCGGCTCGTTGCAGCTCTTCGGAGAGCAGGCGCCCGGTGGTGTCGCCTCGAAAGATGAAATATTGGAGATCGAGTGTTCGCTCCGCCGCGCGCGCGAGCTGCACGCGAGTTAGAAACCCGTCGATACCGGCGCTGAGGATGTGAAATCCGGACTCACCGTCGCGGCGCTGCGACTCGTCGAGGAACTGCCGCCCGAGCTTCGTCTCCTGCGGATGCTCCAGGGCAAACGAAGCATTCTTCTGCGAGTCCGCGGCTCGCGGAAGGCTCGAACAGCCCAGCGCGGAAAGCGAAAGCGCAATCAAAACCAGTACCAAGCGCACGATCGATCTTGCTCGCTTTTGACGTCGGCAGGCTCAGTATAGGTAAAGCCGCTCGGCTTTGCAGTGCACCCCCGTCCTACGCGCTCTGTAGGAATTAGCGGCTAGACTTCCCCGCCAACCTCTGATCACCTGAGCATCTTCGTGCGCCCATTCCGTCTCTTGCAAAGAATCGCCCGCCCGCGCGAATCGGGATGGATCGCCGGGTTGTTTCCGCGCGTGCCGCGCGCCGGCGCGTCGCATCGGCAAACTGGCTATGCCCTGTACGTTCCCGGCGGCCTCTGGCGCCGGGCACCGCTGCTTGTGATGCTGCACGGCTGCTCGCAGGACGCGCGCGCCTTCGCCGACGGCACACGCATGAACGAGCTCGCCGAGCGGCGGCGCTTCATCGTGCTCTACCCGGAACAGTCGCGCCTGGCCAATCCGCTCGGATGCTGGAATTGGTTTTACCGCGACTTGGACAAAAAGAATGGCGAAGCCGCGCGCATCGTCGCGTTGGTCCGCAGCGTCTGTCGGGATTATCCGATCGATCGGTCGCGCATCTATGTCGTCGGAATGTCCGCGGGCGGCGCGATGGCCGCGATTCTGGCCATGACCCACGGCGCGCTGTTCGCCGCTTGCGCAATCGTGTCGGGCGTCATGTACCGCGCTGCCGACTCGGCAATCGGGGCCGTGCACACCATGCACGAGGGGTCGCGACGTTCCCCCGCCCGCATCGCAGATGAGGTGGCCGCGGCACCTTCTCGAGCGCTCGGATTCGTGCCGGCCTTGGTCATTCACGGCGCCGCCGACCCGGTCGTCCATCCCCGAAACGCCGACCAGATCATCGCCCAGTTCTCGAGATTCGCCGAGCTGCTGAGCGCACCGCCGCGCGCCCTCGAAGCGGCCGCCGAACGCACTCTCTCTGCGGGCGCTCGCAGCTTACGGCGCCGCGACTATGAGCGCGACGGTCAGGTGATGCTCCGAGAGATCCTGGTCGAAGGACTTGCCCACGCGTGGAGCGGCGGTGATCCCCGGCATCGTTTCAACGATCCGGCGCCGCCCGATGCGAGCCGCCTCGTATGGGAGTTCGTGTCCCGGTTTCGCCGGCCGGCGGGGGCACGCTGGCCGGTCACGCGCTTCTGGCACCGCTGGCGTTGAGCACTTCCCGGCCCGCTTCGCAGATTCCCTCCGCCGTCGACGCGCGATCCGCGCTCGATCATACTACGCGCGTTTTTTTAGGACTTCGATGCTCACACTGCGCAAACCCTATCTCTTGTACTTGGGCGACGCCACGATCAAATCCGACTGCAAAACGGGTTTCGGTCTGCGCGATTGGTGCCGCGACGATGTCCTCGCCGAATGGTCGCACCCGAATGGTACGGTCACGCTCGGGATCGAGCGGCTAGCACCGCTCGAGGCCGCTCGGCGCGGGGCGGGCTCGCTCATCGTCGGCGTTGCGCCCATGGGAGGTGCGCTCCCCGAGCACTGGGTGGGCGATCTCGAGGCCGCGCTCGAGGCCGGCCTCGACGTCGTGAGCGGCATGCATACCCGGCTCGCGACTTTTCCGCGTCTCGTCGCCGCGGCGGCGAAGCACGCCGTGCGCCTCATCGATGTGCGCCACACGGGGGGGCGCTACCCGGTGGCGACGGGCCGCAAGCGCAGCGGCAAGCGCGTGCTCACGGTCGGGACGGATTGCGCGCTCGGCAAGAAGTATACCGCGCTCGCGCTCACGCGCGCGCTCGGCGCGCGCGGCGCGCCCGCGACGTTCCGCGCCACGGGTCAGACCGGCATCATGATCGCGGGCGCGGGCATACCGATGGATGCAGTCGTGTCGGATTTTCTCTCCGGAGCCGCGGAGCAGCTGACCCCTGACAATGCGCCGAACCATTGGGACGTGGTGGAAGGCCAGGGCTCGCTGCTGCATCCCGCCTATGCGCCTGTGACGCTCGGTCTGTTGCACGGCTCGCAGCCTGATGCCATCGTGCTGTGTCACGATCCGGAGCGGTTCACGATCGAGGACTGCCCGGACTATGCGATCCCGCCGCTCCCGGAGGTGATCGATCTCTACCTGCGTGCTGGACGCCTCACCAACCCCGCGATCCGTTGCGTCGGACTCAGCATCAACTCCTCGAGCCTCGCCGATGACGCCTGGAGCGAGTACCGCACACGGCTTGCGCGCGAGCTCGAGATTCCAGTCTGCGATCCGCTGCGCACCGGCATCGATTCGCTCGCCGCCGCACTCCTCGAGCAATGATCGACGCCGCGGCGGTGATCGAGCGCTGGACGATGAAGGACGTGTTCGCCACTTCCCGCAACGCCATCGACGAGATCCCGGTCCTGCTCGTGACGCTCACGGACCGGGCCGGGCGCCGCGGCCGGGCCGAAGCCGCGGGCGTCGACTATGACGGTGAGACGCCGCAGAGCATGGCATCCGAAATCGCTGCGGTCGCCGCGAGCCTGCACGATGGGATCACCAGGGACGAGCTCGGTCGACTCCTGCCGGCCGGCGGCGCGCGCAATGCGCTCGACTGCGCCCTTTGGGATCTCGAGGCCAAGCGCAGCGGCGTCCCCGCCTGGCGCGCGGCGGGTCTTGCCGTCTTGGAGCCCGTGACCACCTGTCTCACGATCGGCCTCGGGGACGAGGCCGACACGCGCCGCAAAGCTCGCGAGGCCCGCGGCTACGAGGTGCTCAAGCTGAAGCTCGATGCCGAGCGGCATGTCGATCTCGCGCGCATCGTGCGCGAGGAGCAGCCGCGGGCGCGGCTCATGGTCGATGCCAACCAGGCCTGGTCGCGGTCGCTTCTCGAAAGGTTGCTGCCGCAGCTCGGCGCTCTTGGGGTCGAGCTCATCGAGCAGCCCGTGCCGCGCGCCGAGGATGCGACCCTCGACGGCCTCGCATCAATCCTACCGCTCGCCGCGGACGAGTCCTGCGTAGACCGGTCCTCGCTCCCCGGTCTCGCGGGCCGGTATCGTTACGTCAACATCAAGCTCGATAAGTGCGGGGGGCTCACGGAAGCGCTTGCGCTCGCGGCCGAGGCGGCACGGCTCGGATTCGGGCTCATGGTCGGGAATATGTGCGGGACCTCGCTCGCGATGGCGCCCGCATTTCTGATCGCCCAGTCCTGCCGATACGTCGACCTCGACGGTCCTCTCTTGCAGCGCGAGGATCGCGTGCCGGCCATCGTCTACCGGCACGGCGTCATGAGCGCGCCCGAGGCCGCGCTCTGGGGATGATACGGCCGCGGCACTCAGCCGTGGAGCGCGCTCAGCACTTCTCGGTGCAGTGCGCGGTCGCAGGCAACGACCACCTGGTTCGTACGGCCCGCCGGCGCACCCGACCAATCGCTCACCACCCCGCCCGCGGCCTCGATGATTGGCACGAGCGGCAGAATGTCCCAGGGCTTCATTTGCGCCTCGATCACCAGGTCGGCGTACCCCGCCGCGACCAAGCAGGGCGTGTAGCAATCGCCGCCGTAGCGGACCGCGCGCGCCGCGCCGGCGACCCGATCGAAAGCCGCGCGCTCCGCGGGCGCCGCGAACATCGTCGGGTCGGTCGCACAGAGGACAGCGTCTGCGAGACGGGCGCCGCCTCGCGTTCGCAGCTGCTGGGTTCCGCGAGACGTGCGCAGCTCCGCACCGAGAGCCGAACCGACGAAGGTTTCACCGACGTATGGCTGATGCATCACGCCGACGCGCGCCGCACCGTTTTCCGCGAGCCCGAGGAGGGTGCCCCAGTGCAGCTGTCCCAAGATGAAAGCGCGAGTGCCGTCGATGGGGTCGATGATCCAGGTAAGCGGACGATCGACGCCTTCGTGTCCGCCCTCCTCGCCGAGAATGCCGTGTTCCGGATACCGCGCGCGAATTCTCGCCCGGATCAGCTCTTCGGCCGAGCGGTCGGCCTGCGTGACCGGATCAAATCGGCCCGGGCCGGCCTTGTTGGCGACTTCGATCGAGCGGCGAAAATACTTGAGGATTTCGTGCCCGGCCTCTTGTGCCGTCTGCACGGCGAACTCGACTAAACTCGCGGCATTCATTTAAGCATTGTGACTCGAACGCTCCCCAAAGCAACCGGCGTATCTTGCCCGCACCGCCCGCCGTGCACCGGATGCCCGCGATTCGGCGAGCGCGGCATCGCTGCGGCCGCCCGAGACGCGCTCGATGAGCTCGCGCGTGCGCACGGCTTGGCTCCGGTCCCTGTCATCGGCGGTCGGAGCATGGGGTTTCGGCTGCGCGCCCGGCTCGCGATCCGCGGCCGGCTGGGATCGCCCAAAGTCGGGTTGTTCGAGCTCGGGACGCACCGCGTGGTCCACGTGCCGAATTGCCGCGTGCACCATCCCTTGATCAACCATGTCGCAAACGTCGTGCGCCGCGCGCTCGTCGAGGCGCGCGTGACGAGTTACTCCGACGCGGCGCATCTCGGTCTCGCGCGCTATCTGCAAGTCGTGGTGGAGCGCAGCTCACAGACCGCGCAGGTGGTTCTGGTCGGCAACTGTGCGACCCCCGCGCCGCTCGCACCCTGCCTGGAATTGATCCGCGAGCGGCTCGGAGCCGAGCTTCACAGCTTGTGGTTCAACGCGCACTGCGAGCGCTCAAACGTCATCCTCGGGCGCGATTTTCAGCGCTGGTGCGGACCGCCGAGCGTGATCGAGCGCTTCGGCGGTCCCAAAATTCACTACCCGCCCGGCGCATTCGGACAGAGCAATCTCGAGGTCGCCGAAATGATCATCGGAGAGCTCCGCGCCCAGATCCCGGACGGGGCGCGCGTGGCGGAATTTTACGCGGGCACGGGCGCGATCGGGTTATCGCTCCTCGCCCGCACCGCTGCGCTCGCCATGAACGAGGCGAGCGCTCCCGCCCTCACGGGGCTCGAAATGGGGCTGGCCGATCTCGAGCCCAGCGATCGGGCCAAGATCACGGCCGTCGAGGGGCCCGCCGGGGGTGCATGCCTCATCGCCTCGGGCGCGGACGTGGTCATCGCCGACCCGCCGCGCAAAGGCCTCGACCCCCAGCTCGCGGAGTATCTTCGCGACGCGCCCCCCGCGTGTCTCCTATACGTGAGCTGCGGGCTCAAATCGTTGATCGATGACAGCGCGAAGCTAACCGCGAGCGGGACGCTGCGCCTCGCAGGCCTCACCGCCTTCAATCTCTTTCCCTTCAGCGAGCACGTCGAGACCCTTGCCCGCTTCGAGCCCGCCTGACCGGCGCGCTTGCCCGCGGCCCCTCTGTCCCCCAGCGTATCGCCGGCTCCTCGGCATCATCGCGAAGACGCGCCATGATCGATAATTAACTTGTATAATAATATGGATCTATATGTTTTATCACGTCTATTCATCGTCTGAACTACGACCCATGAAGCCTCTTTGCTGCGCTCTTCTGGTTTGCATCGCGTGCTTTTGCGTGATCGGCACCGGCCGGGCCGAACCGCCGGTGGCCGAGCAGTTCACTTGCACACGAGGCGCAAGCACGCGGCTCATCAGCATCTATCGAGCCACCGCCGACGCGGATTCGGGCCGCTGCCGAGTCGACTACACGAAGGACGGCTCGACCAAAAAGGTCTTCTCAGCGAGCCGCGACTACGCTTATTGCGTCAAGCAAGCCCTGCGGCTGGTCACGAGGCTCTCGAGCAGCAATTATTCGTGCACGCCTTCGACGGTCGGGCCGGCGGACCCCGCAAAGCCCGGGGGCACGACCCGATAGCCGCAACCAGCAACGGACTCGCGAAGGAGGCTCCCGAGACGGTAAGCTGCCGCTCGACGGGCACCGGCACCGTCAATGCCTCATGGACAACGAGCAATACACCATTCCGGGGATTACCGGCGTCGACGTTACCCTGCCGATCGCGGGACCGGGCAGCCGCAGCTACGCCTTCATCATCGATTGGCATATCCGGGTGGTGCTGGCGCTCGCAGGGCTGGTAGCCGCAATGCTCATCGAATTCGGCAGCTTGAGGTTCCACGTCGACAACGGCAAACGCGGCCTAACCCCCGCCTTTCTGGTATTTCTCGCGCCGGCGATCATTTATTTTTTCTACCACCCGGTGCTCGAGCTGTTGATGCGCGGTCAGAGCCCCGGAAAACGCATGGCCGGGGTTCGGGTGGTGACCGTGAACGGCGGCACGCCGGGGATCGGCGCCATATTGATCCGCAATATTTTCCGCTTGATCGACTGCCTGCCGATGCTGTATTTCGTCGGTCTGATCACGGCACTTTTCTCCGCGCAGCGCGTACGCATCGGAGACATGGCCGCGGGCACGCTGCTCGTCATCGATGAGCGCGTGCCGTCAAGATATCTGGCGCGCGACGCCCTGACGGCGGCCGAGGCAGCCGTCGACTTCACGACGCTGGATCTCGCCGAGCAGATTCTCGAGCGCTGGCCCGCGCTTGCGGTCGACAGGCGCGATGCCATCGCGCGCGCATTGCTGAGGAAGGCGCTCGGCTCCGCGGAGGATCCGGATGCGCTCGACGATGACGCCCTGCGCGCCCGACTCGCGACGCTCTCGGAACAGCGGTGAAATCGAGCGCCGCGGCCTGGGTTCACGCGCGCGCGCCGGCCTGGCGCGAGTTGTCGAGTCGGATCGTGGAATTGCGCCGGCGCCGCTCGATCTCCGTGGATGAGGCGCTTGGCGCAATCGAGGCGTACCGCAACGTCGCGCGCGATTTGGCGAGTGCGCGCCGTCTCGTGCCCGGTACGCGCACGGCAGCCGCGCTCGAGACGCTGTTCGCCCAGATCCACGCGACCATTGCGCGCCATCCTTCCGGTGGCTGGGCCGGGTTGCTCTCGGCGCTGCGAGACGACATTCCCTCCGTCGTGCGCGAGCTCGCGCCACGCATCTTCTGGATGGCCGCTCTCATGTGCTCGAGCGCCGCAGCCGGATTCTGCCTCATTGCAACCTATCCGCACTTGATCAGCCTCATTGCGAGCGAGGAAATGATCCAGCACGTGGAAGAAGGCAAGCTCTGGACCGATGGGCTCATCAACGTGACCCCCTCCTCGATCCTGTCGGTGCGCATTCTGTCGAACAATATCGTCGTGGCCCTGTTCGCCGTCTGCAGCGGCTTCTTGTTCGGACTCGGCACCTTCTATCTGATGCTGGTCAACGGACTGATGCTCGGCGCCACCTTTGCTTTCGTGCATCAGCACGGGCTCGCCGCACGGCTGTTCGAATTCATCATCGCCCACGGCATGGTCGAGCTCTCGGTGATCTGCATCGCGGGCGCCATCGGCACTGCGATCGCGGACTCGCTGATTCGTCCCACCCACGCCACCCGCAGGGAATCGTTCCGTGTCTGCGTGCGGCGGGCGGCTCCGCTCATGGCTCTGTGCGCCGTCCTGCTGGTCGGTGCCGGTCTCATCGAGGGTTTCATCTCGCCCGATCCCGTGTTCCCGCTCGCGAGCCGTATCGCGATCGGCGTGTCCTATTGGTTTTTGATGGTATTGACGCTCGGCGGTTGGCTGCTGCGGCCGCTGCGAGCCGCGGGCGCTCTCTAAACGCGCCGCTGCCGGCGGAACTGGGCGTAGGCCTGGAACACCGCCGCTTCCAGTCGATCGGGCTTGGCCACAAGAGCCGGGGCTCCGAGGGCACGCAGGGTCTGCACCTTGCGGTGGAGGCTCGCGCAATATTCCTGGGCCGCCAAGGAACGGTACGGATCCAGCCACCGTGCGGCAGCCGCCTTGGCCATGGATTCGGCGTGCGCGCTCGAGAGACCCGCGATGAAGGGCAAATGCTTGGGCAGGAGCAGCCGCGTTGCGCTTGCGAGTTGGCCGGCCACGGCGGCGTCATCCAAGTCCGTGAGCAAGACGACGAGGCTTCGCCGGCGAGCGAGCGAGCGCACTCGAATCGCGGCTTGCAGGGGATCGGACTCGCTGTCCTCGACGCGCGCGGCGCCGAGCAGCTTGCGGATGCGCCCGACCGCCGTGGCGCCGCGTCCGGGGGCGCACTCGAGCAGGGGACGGTCCGCGAATACGATCAACCCAACCAGATCATCCTGAGCGACGGCGTATTGGGCGAGCCGCGCGGCCACGTTCACATAGTGTCCGAAGCGGTCGAGCTCGCCCGATCGTAGGCCGCTCGCACGCCCGGCATCGATCAGAATCAGGATCTCGAGGTGCTGATCCTCGGAGAAATCACGGCTGACCAATTGGCGAGTCCGTCCGGTGGCTTTCCAATCGATGACTCGCGGCGGATCCCCCGGACGATAGGCACGCAGTTGCAGAACCTCGGCGCCCGCGCCCGCACTCTGTCCGCTGCGCGCGCCGCTCGTACCGCCACCGGCCCCGCGGAACTGCGACTCGAGCAGCTCAGGCTGAACGCGGATGCTCGCGGGTGCCGCCAACTGCTTCGGCCACCAGGCGAGACCCAGCGGCCCGGCGACGCGGATTCGCATCGCCGGCCACTGCTGCAGCCCCAGGCGGCGGGGCGTGCCGACGAATTGCGCCGAGGCCGCGGCGAAGGCCGGAATCGACGCGGTGCGCACGGCACCGTCGAACAAGAAGCCGCTCGGCGCTGACGGCACCCACTCGATGAGAACGCGACGCGTGAGCGCATGTTTGAATAGAAATGTCGCCGCCCCCGAGCGACCGAGGAACCAGCGCTCGGGCGCCTCGATGTCGAGTCGCACTCGGGCCCGCGCGACGACCGAGGATTCATAGGCGAGACCCGCGAGCAGCAGACCCGCCGGCAAGCGCCACAGCAGCGCAATCGGTCCGTCCGCGCCCCAGGCCCCGACGATCGCAATGAGCGCGATCAGCGCCCCCAGACAAACGCCGGTCGGCCGCAGGCTCAACGGGGCACCGGAACCTGATTCAGGAGCCGTTGTGAGAGCGACTGCTCGGTTACTCCCTCGAGCTGTGCTTCGGGAGCGAGCACCAGGCGATGCGGCACCACCCAGGGAAAGATCTCCTTGACGTCGTCGGGCGCCACGAAAGATGCTCCGCGCAGCGCCGCGGCAACCCGCGCGGCACGCAGCATCGCGAGCACGCCGCGCGTCGAAATGCCGAGGCTGATGTGCGGATTCTCGCGCGATGCCTTGGCGAGATCGAGCACATACCCCGCAAGCTCGGGGGCGACGTGCAGCACGTCGGCGTCTGCGCGGGCGGCCGCAAGCGCCGCCCGGGTCTCTGCTGCGCGCGTCGGATCCGGCGAGGCAAGCCGGTCCGGCGATGAAGCGCCGCCGAGCGATGCAAGCACGCCGTAGCGATCCAAGATCGACTGCTCGACCTGACGTGATGGGTAACTCATATCGATCCGCAGCATGAACCGGTCGAGCTGGGATTCGGGCAGCGGATAGGTGCCTTCGAATTCACGCGGATTCTGCGTGGCAATGACCAGAAAATCCGCCGGCAACCCGTAGTGATGGCGATCGATCGTCACGTGCCGCTCTTCCATCGCCTCCAAGAGCGCGGACTGGGTTTTCGGGCCGGCACGGTTGATTTCATCGACCAGCAGCACATCGGCGAATATGGGTCCGGGATGGAACACGAACTCATTCTTCGCCGTATCGAAAATATGTACGCCCGTGATATCCGAGGGCATGAGGTCGGACGTTCCTTGGACGCGCTTGAAAATGCCGCCGAGCGCATGGGCGAGCGTTTTGCTCACCAGTGTCTTGCCGAGTCCAGGCGGCCCCTGAAGCAATATGTGACCGCGCGCGACGATGGCAACCGTCAGTGCGCGGATCACCGGCTCAAGCCCGATCACCGCTTGGCCGAGTGCGTCATGGAGGCGGGTTTCGAACGTTTGCAGTGCGCTGCTCATCGTAAAATTCCCAAGATTCGAGAGGTCAGATTTTGCAGCCTGACGAGATCCACGCGCCGCCCCGCCTGTGTCTTCTGATACAGGCGCTCGAGCTCGGCGAGATCGGCGGCGCTGGTGCGTGCGTCCGCGGCCAACCAATCAAAGACCGGGCGGCCGTCTTCGCGCAGCCCGAGACTGCGGCGCAGCGCGTTGAAGAAATTCTCGAACAGCCGGGCGCCGGCCGCGGCCGGGGTCAGTGCGCTCGCGAAGAACTCGCCCGTAGCGCCGATGAAATGTGTGATATCGATGAGATTCCAATCCCCCGCGGCGGGACGCATGCGCTGCCAACCCAGGACGAATAGGAACCACAACACGATGATCCAGAGCAGTGTCCGATGCAGCCGCGGATCGTGAAAGAACGCCCTCGCATCGTAATACTCGACGGCGCCCTGATGAGCGTCGTCGAAGATGACCATGCCCTTCGGGTCCCTCGACCAAGCGATGATGTTCGCGAGGAGCCGCGCGTTGTTCTGCTCGCCGATCAGCGCATTGTCGAAAATACTGGCGAAGCCGATCAGCAGAATCTGTCCGTCGCGGTGACGTTGCAGCCACACCACGGGCTCGGCCGCGGTCGCATCCGGCGCCGGCTGCCGCTCGGCGATTTCGAGCACGGGCGCCTGATCGATGCCGGCGCCGTTCCAGTGCGACGCGGGAAACTCCGACAGGGCAAGAACGGAATGGACTCCGTCGAACAAGGGCAGCGATCCGCGGCCGCGAAATTCGATGCGCTCGGGCTCGACGACCTGTTGAAGCGCGCGCAGCACTCGCTTGCCGCGCTGTTCGGGGTTCGCGGCTTGCCCGGCTCTCTTTTCGACACCTTGAGTCTTGGCGTCGAACTCGAGCCGCGTCATGCGGCCGAGCGACTTGAGAAAGCTCGGGTCGGCGCCCAAGCACCAAGGCGGTGTGTCGTCCAGTGCGGCCATGACCAACAACGTATTGCCGCGTGCCACCCACTCATCGAGGTCGGCGAGCTCCTCGCGCCGGGGCGGCACCTGCGGGGGCATCGTCACGATGAGCACATCGCCGCGGCTCGACTTCGAGAGGTTCGAGTAGGGCTGATGCAGCGCCTGCTGCGGAATCTTCTCGGCCTTGAGCCAGCGCCACACGGCCTGGTACCCGTGCGCGCGCGTCTCCGTGCTCAAGGGCAGATCCTGTCCCTCGTGATCGGGCAACGGTTTCGGGAACAGCAACGCGTAGAAGAGTGCCAGGGCGCCGAGCGCGAGCGCAAAGGTCGTGAGCCGCTCCTTCACGACGCTGCCGCGCGGGCGCGCTCGAGTTGCCGGAGCAACTCGCGCCCGTCCTCGACCGCGCTGTGCACGAGCTCGACCGCGGGCGGGCGGGCGCCGTAGCGCAGTTCCTCCGCGACCAGGGTGAGTCGGCCCAGCCGGCCGTGCTGAGCGGCATCGTCGAGGGCCGCCGCGCGGACGAGTTCCCGGTGCGTGAGGTGGCGCTCGGCCGAGAGGCGGCCGCCGCGCTTCAAGCTGCGCACGAGCAGCGCCAGCAACAGGGCCGGCTGATCGAGCAGCGGCGCCCGCACCAGATCCTCTTCCCCAAGACCGTCAGGGGCGGAGCGCGCATCGTCGTCGGTTCTCGCTCCCATCGAGGCGCGTGGCCGGCGCCTAACCGCACCCGAGGAGCGCAGCTCGATGATGATGTAAGCGAACGAGCCCACGGTGACCAGCCCCACCAATACGTAGGTGACGACCGCGAGCACCCCGGCGGCGCTGCTGAGCTTGTTCGCCCAGCGCTCGATCCAGGAGAGCTCGTGCTCGTCATGGCCCGCAAAGAACGATCTCACCCAGTCCTTGATGACCTCCCACCACGACTTCGGCGACGCGCGCTCGCTTGCCAGGCCCGCGACGATGCTGCGAACGGCGCCGACATCGGGTTCCGCGCTCGGCCGTTCGCCGCCATAGCGGCTCGCTAAATCGGCCAAATCCTCGAGCTGACCCGGGGTGAGCCGATTCTCCCACCCCGGCGACAAGGTCTGTGCGTAACTGAGCTCGGCGAGCGCGCCTTTGAGGTCCGGGCACTGCGCGGCGAGCGCTTCGAGGCCGCGTGCAGACGGGGGCAGTTTCCCTGCGCACGCGCGGAGCGTCTCCGCCGGCGAGGTGCCCGCCCCAGCGACGGCGACAGCGCCCGCGGCGAGGCACGCAACTGCGCAGATGCCCGCCGTGCGAATCAGCTCAACGGGCCGCAAGCGCGTTGACGCGGGTAGCGAGGTCCTCGCCCTCGTGGCGCAGCTTGAGGTCGTAATACATCGCGAGCAAGACGCAAGGCATCCACCCCACGACAAAAATGTTGACGACCAACCCGACGAACTGATTGACGATGAGGGCGGTTCCCGCGCCCGGTCGAAGCGCCGCCAGGAATCCGGCGACGACCCCGCCCAGCAAGCTGAGCACCAGCAAGATGATGATCGCAACCGTGAGGATCGTGGCCGAGCGCCACCAGTAGCCTTTGATCAGGCGCCGGCTGGTGCCGAAGGCGCCGATCACGCCGGAGTTCTCCACGATGACCGCCACCAGGACGAGCTGGAAGATGCCCATCAAGTAAATGCCCGGGATGACGAACAGCATGAACCCGAGGGCGATCGCGAGACCGAAAAGAAATGATGCTCCGATCACGCGCGGCAGACGCGACAGGCCGAGTTGAAGCGCCTCGCCCAGGCCCATCCTTCCGCCCCTCGCGACGCTGTCGAGAGAGCCGATCAGGGCGCCGTACATCATCAGATTCATCAACAGCGCGACCAAGAAGGTAATCCAAAAGCTCGGCGAGGCCATCAGTTGGTAAATCGCGCGCCCCTGCTCGACCGGCGTGGCCGCGGCGGCCTGATTCAGTCCAAGGACCAAACCGGGAATGGCGGCGAGAATCGCATTCGCGATCAACAGCGGCAAGATGTAGCGGAACGAGTCGCGATACAAGTGGAAGGCGTCGTCGAGCACGCCGCCGATCGAGCGCGGCCCTGTGGGCTTGCTATACACGATCCCCTCCTGGACTCCCGGTGTTCACGTTCTTGTGGCTGCCGATCGTTCGACGCATTCTGCGCCGTCCCCGCCACCGACCACAAGTCTCACCGGTCTGCTACCATTCATGCGCAGATCCTGGGGCTTGTGAATGATCCGCAAACAGAACCACCGTGCCGCCGCGCTTGCCGTATCCATCCTGAGCCTCGGCACACAGACTGCCGCAGCGAGAGATCCACCCGTATTGTCGCTCAGCATGGAGCACTTCCGGGACACCGCCTCGATCACCGAGGACCCCGCGACCGCTGCGGTAACGATATCCACCGAACCAGGCTTCGTTGAGCGTCGAGGGCCGTTGCGCTCGGTTTGGAAAGACGATTATTTGCGGGGCCTCATCGACACAAAAAGCGAACGGACCTCCTTCGAGGTCGATGCCGTGTTCACCTATAGCGGCGCTCGGCGTTCCTATCGGAGCGCCGAATACCGGACCGTGTCGGGACTGAAAGAAGCGATGACGACGCTCGTCAACGTCGAGACGGTCAACTGCGCCGTCGAGTGTATGTACACCGAGCACCTTGTCTTCCCCATTGAGGAACAAGCGCTGCGCGCGATCGCATCGAGCTACGCGCCCGGCAAGCCGGTTCTATGGACGTTCAAGTTGACAGCCAAGAACGCTCCAGGCTATCAAGGCGAGATCTCCACCGCGGAGATCGCCGGATTGCTCGACAAGGTAGACGGATACGCACAGGCGCCGCCGGTCCCTGCGATGGCAGCACCGGCTCCGCGTCCGCTCGATTTCGGTATCAGCGGCATCGCGGTCGCCGCCTCAGCCGAAATGCCGAACCGCGCCGGTGTCCTCATCGCCGGCGTGACAAGAGGATCCGTCGCCCAAAAAACCGGGATCATCGTAGGCGATATCATTTATAGCTTCGATGCTCGCCCCATCAGGACGCTTCCCGACCTGCAGGCTGCCATGACCGCAAACCCGGCGACCGCCCCGGCTGTGATCAAAGTCTTTCGCGGCATGGACGAGCTGTCGCTCGCGGTCAAGTTTTAGCCGCGGACTGGCGGCTGAAGCGCCGCCCATCAACGCGACTCGAATGCCGCGAGCCGCATGAGCAGCGCGGCGAATCCGAGAATCGGCGGCACGAGGAAACAATAGACGCCGGCCTTCGCGAAACCGAGCGCTGCGGCGGCGCAACCCACCGCGAACGCGAGGACGCTTGCCGACAGGCGTATTAGTCGTACCCGCGCCGCGTCTTTCGCGTCGGCTTGGGGATGTATCAGCAGGTCGGCAACGTCAATCATCATTTGGGTCGTCGTGCCGGTCATGATGGTCGAGGGAGGCGCGTTGGCGAGATGGATTCGATGCGCGGCATTCTGTATCGCCATCGCCGAGACCAAGATGAGGCCGGTCGCGAGCGCGAAGCCGGTATCGCCGTTCGGGAACGGGCCGTAACGGATCGCGAGCGCCGCGGCCGCGGCCAGCAGCGCAACCTGCAAGGTCATCAGCGTGCGCAACACCGGCAAGCCGCGCGCAATGAGTCCATGGCTCGCGAGTCTTACGAGCAAGACCACCGCACAAAAGGTCGGCAGCGCGAGCAGCTTGGCCACGGTGCCGGAGGTTCCAAACACGACCGCCGCGCCGAGCGTGACGAAGTTGCCGGTGACATGCGCCGTGAACAGACCTTGCAACGCCAAGAAACTCGCCGTGTCGACGAAGCCGCCGTTCACGCCGAGCAGCAGGGGTACTTGCCAGGACGATTTCATGAGATGAAGGGGTAGGCGCGCCGCTCGAGCACCTCCTCCTCGGCCCGATGCGCCTCGAGGAAGGCCGGCCCTCCCCCCACGATGAGCATATCGTAGCTCTCGCCGGTACGCGGGGCGAGCGCCGCCAGGGCAACGCCATTCACCAAGTCGCGCCGCGAGATATCGCGGTACATCCCCAGGCTCTGGTCGGAATCGTCCATATCATCGGCCTCGTGAAGAGATCCAAGATCTTATACCGCCGTCCGTCGGGTGCGGGCCCCATGCGCTGCGCCGCTCGCGTTGGGAGCCTAAGTGGGCGCGCGCCCGATAGTCGCCGGCGGTTAAAAGGTTGTCGCCCAAAGCGCTCCGGCGAAGCGCCCAGCGACCTAAGCTGGCCGCGCTGCCATGGACTTGCGCTACAACCCGGAAGAAGAAGCCTTTCGCGCCGAAGTCCGCGCCTTCATGCAAGCCGAGTTGCCGCCCGAAATCCGCGACAAGATGCGTCTCGGCCGTCGCTTGCGCAAGGACGATATGGTGCGCTGGCAAAGGATTCTGTACCGGCACGGATGGGGCGCGGGCATGTGGCCGAAGAAATTCGGCGGGGCCGAATGGACGGTGGTCCAGCAACACATCTTCGAGGAGGAAGGCGCGGCGGCCGGAGCCCCGGCGCAGATTCCGTTCTCCTTGCGGATGGTCGCGCCGGTGCTCATGGAGTTCGGCAATGCCGCTCAACAGCATTACTTCCTGCCGCGCATCATCTCGGGCGAGCACTGGTGGTGCCAAGGTTATTCCGAGCCGGGATCCGGTTCCGACCTCGCCTCGCTCCGAACCGCCGCGGAACGGCGCGGCGATCATTATGTCGTCAACGGAGCGAAGACCTGGAACACGCTCGGCCAATACGCCGATTGGATTTTTGTGCTGGCGCGCACCCGCAACGATGCGCGGCAGCAGCAAGGCATCTCCTTTCTTTTGGTCGATATGCGCACCCCGGGCATCGAGCTTCGACCCATCATCACCTTGGACGGCGAGCACGAGATCAACCATATCGCCTTCGACAACGTAGAGGTGCCGGCCGAAAACCTGGTCGGCGAGGAGAACAAGGGCTGGACTTATGCCAAATTTCTCTTGGGCCATGAGCGCACCAACAATGCGGGCATCGGTCTTTGCAAGCGCGGATTGCAGAGTCTCAAAGCGATTGCCGCCGCGGAGGCCGCGAACGGTAAGCCGCTCATCGAGGATCCGCGCTTTCGCGATCGCCTCGCGCGGATCGAGCTCGAGCTGACCGCGCTCGAGATCACCCATCTACGGATGCTCTCGGCGGTCGCTCACGAATCGCGCGCGCCCGGTCCCGAGGCCTCGATCCTCAAGATCAAGGGCTCGGAGATCATTCAACAGCTCGCTGAGCTCAAAATGCATGCGCTCGGCCCCGATGCGTTGCCGTACCTGCGCGAAGCGCTCGACCTCGACTGGGAGGCCGAGCCGTTGCTCGGCTCGCATTATGCGCCGTACGCGCCGCCGCTCACCGGGCAGTATTTCAACCAGCGCAAGACCTCGATCTACGCCGGATCGAACGAGATCCAGAAGAACATCATTTCCAAGACGATCTTGGATCTGTAGGGCGCCGCGTGGATTTCCGCTATACCGAGGAGCAAGAGGCGCTAAGAGACACACTGCAGCGATTCATCGCGCGCGACTACGGTTTCGAGCGGCGGCGCGAGCTCGCTCGCTCGCCCTTGGGATTCTCGGAGCATGCCTGGCAGACCTATGCCGAGCTCGGATTGCTGGCGCTGCCTTTCCCCAAAGATCTTGGCGGACTCGAGGGTGACGGCGTCGATGTCATGCTCGTCATGGAGCAGGTGGGCCGGGGTCTCCTGCTCGAGCCCTACTGGAGCACCGTGGTGCTTTGCGGGGGATTGATTCGCGACGGCGCGCCCGCCGCGATGCGCGCCGCTATTCTGCCCGAAATCGCAGCCGGGCGGCTCAAGCTCGCACTCGGCGCCTATGAACCGCAGGGCCGCTATGACCTGCACCGGATCTCTAGTATCGCGGCACGGGCGGGGAGCGGCTTTCGGATCTCGGGCCGGAAATCCGTGGCGCTCGACGCCCCGTCCGCCGATCATTTCGTGGTCTCCGCACGGACCCAGCCCGACACCGGCGAGCCGCTGCGAGACCTCGCGCTCTTCCTGGTCCCGCGCGGGACGCTCGGTGTCTCGCTCCTCGCCTATCCGACGCAATCGGGCGGTCGAGCCGCCGATATCGCGCTCGCGGACGTGTACGTCGAGGAATCGGCTCTGATTGCCCCCGCAGGCATCGCTCTTTCAATCCTCGAGCGCGCCGTGGATCGAGCCGCCGCTGCACTCTGCGCCGAGGCGGTCGGCATCGCCGGCATGCTGAATCAGGCGACGCTCCAGTACTTGAAAACGCGCCGTCAATTCGGCACGCCGATCGGCGCATTCCAAGCGCTGCAGCATCGCATGGCGGAGATGTACATTGCCGAGGAACAGATGCGCTCCATGGCCATCGCCGCGGCCGTGCAATCCGGCTCGGACGATGCGGTCGAACGGCGCCGAACTGTCGCCGGGGCCAAGGCCTACATCGGCGAGGCCGCCCGATTCGTCGGGCAGCAGGCCATCCAAATGCACGGCGCCATGGGCATGGTCGAAGACTCCATCGTCAGCCACTACTTCAAGCGGCTCACCATGATCGACATGACCCTGGGCGACGCCGATTTTCAACTCGGGCGGTTCAGCCGCTCGATGGCTATTGCTTGATCGCCGGAAGCTCCTAACCCGCGGCCACGGCGCCGGGCGCAGCAACCAGGGCCTCGAACGCGGGACCGCCAACGCGGCCCTCCAGCGCACGCGCTTGGACGTCGATGCGGCGGATCGCGGCGAGCGTCTCGCGCGAGCCGAGCCGCGCGCGCCCTACCGCCCGCTTGAGGACGCGGAGCGTCTCCTCGTAGACCGCCAGCGGCACCGGAAAGGGATGACCGTCCTTACCGCCGAGTGCGAACGCAAAGCGCGCTGGATCGGAGAACCGCGACGGCGCGCCATGGACGATCTCCGCGACGAACGCGAGCGCAGCCACGGTGCGCGCACCGACGCCGGGCGTGAGCAGGAGGTCCGCGAAGTCCCGGGGACCCCGCTCTGCCGCGGCGGCGAGCGTGGCGTGCAGCCGCCGCAGCGTCACATCCGTCGCACGCACCTCGTGATGATGCGGGAGCGTCAGATGCGGCGCCGGAGCCTGCGTCGATTCGAGTTCCGTGAACAGATCCAGCGTGCCGCAGTCGCGCTGCTGCTTGAGCACCGCGAGCGTGCGTTCGGGTCCGGCGTTGGCGAGCGCGAGGCCCGCGCGCCGGCTGCGCTCGGCGCGCGCATCCGCGAGATTGACGATGATACCCACATTGCGGCCCTCGATGCCCGCGTGCGGAGAGTCAAAAAAGCTTTTGAGTCCGTCGGATAGCCAGTGGTAGCGCCGAGCCTCTCGCTGAGCCCCGTTCATGCCTTGCTGCACGACGCACCACTCACCCTGTGCGGTCGCGAAAAAGGCATGCAGGTACAAGTCGAAGCCGTCCTGTACGGCGGCGCCGTCGATCTTGGCCACCAGTCGGCTCGCACGGATGAGCGCATCGGCGTCGACGCCCGTGCTGTCACCGATGGCGGCCAGCTCCTGGGGAGTGCCGCGCCCGTGCACTCCCTTCCCTCCGCAGACATAGAGCCCGAGCTCGCGCTGCAGGGGCGCTAGACCCCGCTTGAGCGCGCCGACGACGCTCGTGGTGATGCCGGAGGAGTGCCAGTCCATTCCCATGACCGCACCGAATGACTGGAACCAGAACGGATTCGAGAGGCGCCGCAGGATCTCTGCTCGGCCGTATTCCTGAACGATAGCCTCGACGATCACACGTCCGAGTGCCGCCATGCGGACGGCCAGCCACTGCGGTACGCGCCCGGAGTGAAGGGGCAGATCGGCGCTGCCGCTACGGTGCATGCTCATGCCGCCAAGCATAAGCGCGAAGCCCGCGGTTCGTCGATCAACAATGATTGGCGAGCCGTGACGTTCTTGCCGCGCGAATACTGTTCTATCTCATGGACGCGGCGCTTTGCCGCTGAACGAATTCGAGCAACACCTTAAAAAGGGGATCACCATGAACGCACCGGCACGATGGACTTTGACCGTATGGACGGTGGCATCGGCATTCAGCGCCTTTTCGTATGCGGCCGACATCGACACGGGGCGGCGGCTCGACGGAAGCGATCTGGAGCGCGCCTGCGCGGGGCTGCCCACGCACGCGCAACTCGGGACGGCCCTCGTATCTGCGCGCTCGCAAGCCAACGGCGGTTTCAACCTCGATATGTGGGGAACGGTTGTGAATCGCGACGGGATTGTTTGCGCGGTCGCGTTCACCGGCCAAAACCGCGGCTCGGAATGGCCTGGGAGCCGGGTCATATCGGCGCAGAAAGCCAATACCGCCAACGCTTTCAGCTTGCCGGGACTTGCGCTGTCGTCGGCCGACATCTACGCCCCCACCCAGCCGGGCGGCACGTTGTTCGGCCTGCAGGAAAGCAACCCCGTCGATGCGTCCGCGGCGTATCGTGGTCCGGCCACAAGCTTCGGACAACCCGACGATCCCATGGTGGGGTCACGGGTCGGCGGTATTAACGTATTCGGCGGCGGCCTCGGAATGTACAACTCCAAAGGCGTGCTGATCGGAGGCATCGGGGTAAGCGGCGATACCTCGTGCGCCGACCACAATATCGCCTGGCGAACCCGGCATACCCTCAACCTCGATTTCGTGCCATCGGGAGTGAGCGCGAAGAATGACGACAACATCAATTACATCGGTCTCGTGCCGGTGCCGAGCCTCGCGAACGACTTCTCCCACCCGATCTGCAAGATCGCCGGGGCCGACTTGGTATCAGCCATCAGCGCGAGCCTGCCGGCGGTGCAGAAGGTCCAGTAGCCCCCCGTGGGTGCGCGGCCTGCCTTCGAGGCCGCGCACGGGCCCTTCTTCAATTCGGCCAGCGGTAGGGAGCATGGGTCCGCGGTGTCAGATGCAGCGATTCGACGTGATCAGCAATTTCGCCGAGTGATGCGACCCAAATTCGTGGGTCATCGAGGAGCTCGTCTATCAATTCCTCCATGGCCAGTATGCGAGATGCCCGTCCCGTCACGAACGGATGGTTGACGAGGTTGAAAAGCCCTCCATAGCGAACCTGCGCCTCGATCTCGAGGCGCCATAGTTCCTGCACCTTTCTTGGAGTCTCGATCGGACGACCGTCGTCGAACCCCGGAATCCAATTGTATTGCTCCCAATCGTCACTGGACCAATGAAAGGGCAGTTCGACGAGAGTGCGGCCGCTCCCATCGCCCACGTCGAGGCAATACGGGAAATCGCTGTCCATGAGAGAACTGTCGTAACGAAAGCCTCGATCGGCCAGCAGAGGCGGTGTCAGAAACGACATCTCGCCGACCGGAGCGCGGAAAGCTTTCGGACGAACTCCCGCCACGCGCTCGATCGCCTCGAGTCCCTTATCGAGCACGTCGGCTTCCTGTTGCACCGTCATCCCGATGAGCGGCTCGTGCAGGTATCCGTGATGCCCTATCTCGTGGCCGGCCGCGACGATCTGCCGCACCATGTCCGGATATCGCTCTGCCGTGTAGCCCGGCACGAAAAACGTGCTCTTGAGTTGTTTCCTGTGCAACACGTCGAGGATACGGGGAACGCCCACCAACGGGCCGAACATCTGATGCGTCATGATGGCCAAGCGGTGGCGCGACTGCGGGTCCTGACTGAGCAGCGCCGTTTCCGCATCGACATCGAAACTCCAGGCTACCGCGCACTGTTTGCCGGACGGCCAGGGAAAGCGGGGTAGCTCGGGCGACGATCGCAGCATGTCAAGTCCTCAAAAAGTGGATTAAGCTTATCGGCAGGCGCGGTGGCCCTCGCGCCCTCCTCGCATCGCTGACTTTCTGACTCGGCTGTTCACCACTCGACAAACTCCGCCTTGGAGCTCCGCCAGGACAGTCGGCTGAGTAAGTCCATTTCCCCCGGATCAAGGGTCAGCGCTGGGGCGTAAGACGCTTCGGCCAACTGGTCAATCCGGTCTGCTCCGATGATCGCAGAACTGATGCCGGGTTGCGCCAACGTCCAAGCCAATGACACCGACGCCACCGGCGCGTTTCGATCCCGCGCGATGTGATGCAACCCCTCGAGCAACCGCCATCCCTCCCCCGTACAATATTGAGCCAAGTGTTTCGCTCGCGTACCGTTGGGCGTTTGGCGCAGCGCAATCGCGCCGGCTAGAAAGCCACTGGCGAGACTCGAGTAGGTGACGATACCCAGTTGCTCCTTGCGCGCGATGCTCTGCAGGGCCGATTCATACTCAGCCCTGTGAAGCAAGTTGAATCGCGGCTGCTCCACTCGAATTCTTGCATATCTTGAGTCCCCGTCTGCCAGACGAATCAAGGGGGTCAACAGATCACCGAAACTCTCAAAACCACAGAAATTCGATGTGCCCGCGACGCGCACCTTGCCGCAGCGAATCAAGTCGGCAAATGTTTCCAGCCATTCTTCCGCCACTGCCGAGGGATCTGGCCAGTGCGCGTAGAGCACATCGATGTGATCCGTGCGCAGGCGCTGCAAGCTGTCATTGACAGCGCGCTCAATGTGCCTACGCGTGAGCCCTGCTCCGTCGGCTCCCTCCCACATGCGCGCCCGCACTTTGGTCGTCAAGACCACCTGGTGGCGGCGATTGTGGGTATGGAGCCAGCGTCCAATGATGGTTTCGCTGACGCCGACCCGTGTCTTATTCGACTGGAATGATTCGACGCTTTGGTCGCCGCCGTACATGTTGGCTGTGTCGATGAGATTGCCGCCATGCTCCGTGTACGCGTCCAAGATCTGCATGGCTTGGACGTCGCTCGCGGTCCACCCGAATTGCATGGTGCCGAGGGCCACTGGGGACACCCGCATGCCCGTGCTCCCCAGTGGCCGACGCATGGCGAGCGCGCTGCAGATAGGGGGGCCTAGCGAGACCACCGTTCAGTTCCCCGCGATGATCTGGCCACCGTTGATGGCGATCGTCTGCCCCGTCAGATAGCCCGCATCCTCGGAAATGAGAAAACAAACCAATCCCGAGATTTCGGTGGCATCTCCCCACCGCGCGAGCGGAATGGCGCGGCAGTCTTCCGCGATCTCCTGCGGCCCGTAGTCTGCGGCCATTCGAGTGGGGACGCTCCCCGGGCACACCGCATTCACCAGGATTCCCGTCGGTCCCAACTCCACCGCCAGATTGCGAGTGAAAGCGAGCAATGCCCCCTTGGCCGAACAGTAGGCATACCCGAAACCGGGTCCCCGTTGCGCCCACATCGATGAGATGATGACGATGCGTCCGGATTTGGCCAGCTTGAGCCACGGCATGGCGGCGCGGCAGAGGTTGCGGGCGCCGCCCACATGAACCGCCATGGTGCGATCCCAGTCCGCATCGTCGGTGTCGGCTAAACCCTGAGTGGTATGAATCGTGCCGGCGTTCGAGACGAGGGCATCGATGCCGCCAAGGCTGCGCGCAATCTCCTGGACCGCTGCCTCCACTGAAGGACGATCCGCGACGTCGACGCGCAAGGCCAGCAATTCACCTTTCGCACTCAATTGTTCTCGTACCTGAGCAAGCGCATCGCGATCAATGTCGAGAACCGCGACACGCGCGCCTCGCCGAAGACACTCCGCGGCGTGAACCGCACCCATGCCCTGCGCTCCGCCGGTGATCACGATGCGTCTCCCCCGAAGCGGAAGGCTCGAGTTTCGGAACAAGACCTCACCTTCTGTTGACATAGGCGGCTCACCCGTTTTTTACTGGGACTCGATCTTGCGAAAGACGAGATTCGCAGCCGGATTCCCGAAGAGAGGCCCACGAGGCCCAAAAACATAGGCAGGTTCCGGTGCAATGAGGAGCAGCGCCGTGTAGATCGCCCCGCCCGCGCCGAGTGCCACGAAAAAACTCAAATCCACTCCACCTGCAGCGTTGGCCCATGGGCCAACGTAAAGCGGGGGCGCCGCCGAAAAAAGCAATCCGAGGCCGGCGGAAAATGCCCATGCCGCCGCGGCTCGCCAATTGACGCCGTTCACGAACCAGTAGCGGCCGCCCACTTGGCCGCGCGTGAACACTTGCAAATCGTCTGCGACGTAGTGTCCACGTCGATAGAGGTAACCGATGCTCATGATCACCATCCACGGTGCGGTCAAGATCAGAAGGATGATCAAGAACGCGTTGACGATCGCCATCGCGCTCCAAACAAACGCACCCAGATAGACAAACACCACTGTCACGCCGGCAATGGCAAGGGTCGCCTGCTGGCGGCTCAGCTTCGGGATCAACGAGGAGGTATCGAGACCCGTGCCGTACAGTCCCACGGTGCCCTGCGCAATGCCGGCAATCAAGCCGAGCAAGACGAGCCCGATGACATACCAAGGAGGCGAATTCGCGATTAATGCAGGAATAAAGTGGCCGGCATCCGCGACGAAGCTCATCGAAACAAAGGCTCCCCACAGGATCGGGACCCCGAGTCCGACGGTACCGCCTAAAAACGTCACCGCGAGGATGCGGGATCTGGGATGCCGCGTGGGATCGATGTACCGCGCCCAATCGCCGATGAATACCGAATAGGATATGACGAGCGAGGCGTTCAACACCGTACAACTGATCCAAGTCGGCCAAAAAGTGCCGAGGAAATACTTTCCGCCGGGGTAACTCGAATCGAACTTGGCATTGAATGCGAAAACCCCCGCCAACATGACCAGGCTCATCAACGGCATCATCAGTCGCTCTTGGATGAAGACCATCAGATGCAAGCCGCGCACCGCCACACCGACGACCACCGCAGAGATCACGGCATACCCTAACGCCTGGACGAGCGCATTCGATGAGGTGCCGCTCAGGCGGCTCACGCCGGCCACCAACGCATCACCGCTCGTCCAGATGGTGATCGCCACAAATCCCAGGGCGGAAAAGAGCGCAATGAAAGTGCCGATGAACCGCCCTCCCACGCCAAAATGAGCCCCGCTCGACACGGCGTTATTCGTGCCCGTGGCAGGCGCAAACAGGCTCATGGGCGCAAGCAACGCCGCCCCCACCAGGCACCCGACCACGATAGACCCGACCGACGCCCACCAACTCAAGCCAAACAAGATGGGAAACGCGCCGAAGATGATGACGCTGTAGGTCAAATTGCTGCCGTAGAGCACCGAAAATAGATGCCGGGGCCGATAAACTTTTTCGCCCTCGGGCACGGTGTCGATACCATGGCTCTCGACCGCCGTAGCGGCTGGAGCGGCCGCGATCTTCAAAGATAGAGCTCGCGCGCTCAAAACTTGTACGTGAGCCGAAGGCCGATCGTTCTCGGACGACTCACGATCTTCCCATCGATGAACTGGTTCGGGTTCTCGAATAGGTCCGCCCGAACATCTGTGATGTTCTCGCCGTAGAGCACGGCGGTCCATGCGTCCTTGCTGACGCCCGTCGATGCATCGTAACTGGTCCACCCGGGCTCGTTGTATGCGTAGCCGGGCTCATTCGGAGTCGGTGTGCGGCTGGTGGCCGAGATCGAATGCGCTTGATGCTGACCGCCCGCTTGCAGGAACGGTCTGTAGTCTCCGATCGGGAACTCGTAGCGTACTCGCAAGTTGGCCTCGAAAGGCGGCGACTGCGCGAGTGGGCTCCCAATCGCTCCGAACGGCTCACCGATTCGTGGATCGTTGATCGGTTTCCCATTGACATCGAGGAGCGGCGACTCGCTCACCAAACTGCTGCTGTTCCAGGCGGCGCCCCCCGTCACGCTCAGACCGTGCAACGGTCGCGCGACGATCTGGGTCTCGAGGCCACGGACCCGATAGTTTGGTCCGTTGGTGACAAAGCTCAAATTGCCGAAGCAGCAGGATTCGAACAGTTCCGTCTGGACGTTTTTCCAATCCTCTTGGTATACGGCGCCATTGAACTCGAGCGTATGTTCGAACCATTGAGTCTTCCAGCCGACTTCGTTGTTGACCAGCGTATCGGGCGCGAAGCTTTGGGGAGACCTGAACGTGTAGTCCGCGCCGGGAGGCGTTTTGGTCAGGGCACCGCGATTGAATCCACCGGGACGAAAGCCCTGCGACCAGGTGTAATACAAAAGAATATCGTCGGTCACCTTCCAGCTCAAGTTCGCTCGGCTACGGAAGCCAGAGTAGGTGGTATTTAGATCGTCGGACGTCTCATTGTTGGAGTCAGCATACCTTGGACTATACGGCGGCTGATTGGCAATACAAGGCGACGGGGGTGCCACGTTGGGGGCCGCAACGAAACAATTGAAGCTGCTGCCCGTAAAGCCCACGGCGGTGGTATTCAACCGGTAATAGCGCGTACCAAAGGTCGCCGTCAATTTCTTGGGGATGATGTCGAAATCGGCGGAACCAAACAGAGCCGCCTGTCGGTAGCCGCGAATGATGTCATCGAAATACGAATCGTTGGGCGGCCGCACATTGGGGTTGTTGACTTGCACGTTCGGATACGTGACCGGGGTCCCCGGCGACGGGGGTCCCACAGCTAGGAAACAGTTGGTGGTCACGGTCGCCGAGCAGGACGGATCGTTCTTATAGAACCAGTCGGTTGAGTCATGAATGCGGAGATCCTCCCAGAAAGCGCCAACGAGTCCGCGCAGCCGCCAATCATCGGGCGTGCTCAAACGCACTTCCTGACTGTCGTGCGAGTCGCGCTCCTTTTCCTGCCAATAGGCGAGCGGTGAGTAGCACTTACTCGGGGTCCCCGTCACCGCCGAGGAAGTACATTGATAATAATCCGCATACACGCCGCGCGAGTAGTTGGTATAGTCGTTCTGACTCTCGATGCGACGGGTCAGATAGCTTCCGCTATAGACCAACTTGAGGCCGCCGACGCGCCCGTTGACTGTCAGGGCGGTATTTTCAAACTCGTCGCGATTGTAATTGGGCGCGTACAGTTGCACCGATAGATCCGGCAGGTGTTGCGGTGGATCGGAGCTCGATAACGGCGTTTCGTAAAATACGCCATTCGTATTCAAGCTTTGATACGACTGACTCAGCAGCACGTTCCAATCCTCGTTGATTTTATATAGCGCTCCCACCCGCAACCCCTGATACTGGACCGTGTTGATCCCGTTCGCCACCTGATTGCTGTTACTCAACGTTGGACTACCCGGCGGGACAGTACAGGGAGTAAACGTGGGTGCTTGCCCGCAGCCGTTGGGATAGTTGGCGTAGTGTATGCCCACATCGGTTGACTGCCGGACGAACGTGCCAGGGACATTGTTGATGTAGCCGCCGCGTGAATCGTTATAGATCACCGCGCGCACCGCGAGGGTATCCGCAATCAAGGGCAGATTGATCATCGCCTGGCCATTGGCGCTCGGATCACCGTGACTCGTGACCTCGTAGGCTGCGTTCACGCTGCCCTCGGTTACATCGAGTTTCGGTTTGTTCGTTATATAGCGCAGCACTCCCGCCTCCGCGCCGGCTCCAAAGAGCGTGCCTTGCGGCCCCTCGAGCACCTCGATTCGTTCGAGATCTGCCGCGTACACATCGAGATTGCGGCCCGGGAGTCCGCCCGACTGGTCGTCTAAATAGATCGCAACATTCGGAAAACTGCCGATGCCTCCGGCTCCTTGCGCGCCCGGTATGGTGGTCGACAGTCCTCGCATATAAATGGCGGACTGCCCCGGCCCGTTGCTCGCGGCGGTCACGTTCGGCAGATATCTGACGAAGTCGTCAAAGGTCTCGACGTTCAGTTCGGTCAGCGTCGTCGCCGTGAGTGCCTGGATGGTGATCGGAACGTCTTGCAGATTCTCCGTGCGCCGCTGGGCGGACACGACGATTTCTTGGATGACGTCGGAATTGGCATCGGCATCGGACACCGGAGCGGCAAAGGAGAGCGCAGCGGGTGCGCCGCTTAAAATTGCCGTAATTGCGTACGATAACTTCGGATTGGCATTCATACGACATCCCTTGGTTTTAGTGCGACTTCGTTCTGTGCCACCTCCCTCCCGTCAAAAGGCATCATTTTTTTGTAACTATAATGTGAGAAGAATTCGATGAATGTGACAACTTCTCGAAGATAATGTGAGAAAAACTTACCTTGTCACGACGCTGTGGCACCCGGGCGATCCAATCGTCGCGGCCGCAGACTTATGATTCGGGGCAAAGGTTGTGGCAGGATCCGCGCGGCCGGGGGATGGCATCACGTGGAATTTTCAAACCACCGCGGCCTGAGTCACTCTGGATCGCGCCGCAGCTCGTGACACGAACAATGAACGCCGCCTCCGCCGAGCGCAAACATGTCGTAGTCGACCGCAACGACCTCAAACCCTTCAGCGGAGAGACGAGCGTTGACATTCAAATTATGCGACATAGACAAGACACGCTTGTTGCCCAAACTGACCAGATTGCCGCCAAGCTTCACGCAATCCGCGTAGGACACGTTGATCGTGCGAATACCCTGCGTCTGTTTGATGAAATCGAGGGCATACGGCGGCAGCGCGTCTTCGCACACCAGGGCCAAGCCCTTTTCCAGCATCACGACCACCGCATCCATATGCACGAACTGCGGCGGTATGGGCGCTATGAACGCCTCCCATCCCTTGGCGCGCATCCAACGCGCGACCTGCTCCGCCCCTTCCTTGGTGGACCGGTCGCCGGAATAACCCAACAACGTCACACCGGTCTTCAAAATGACGAAATCGCCGCCCTCGAAATGATCGGCAGTGACCCATTTCCAGATTGGGATTCCCGCCTTGCGATAAAACTCCGAAACAACTGCATAGTCGCGACGACGAGGAGGCGTTTGGATGCTCGCCACGACGGCTCCCCAGGGCGTCATGAAGCTCGAGTCACGCACATAGACGCTGCTGGGGAGTCCCTCGTCGGCCTCGACGAAGTGGCAACGTACCCCGGCAGCCCCATACGCCTCAACCATCCGCTGGTGTTGGAGCAGGGCTTTCGGCTTGTCCAGGCGATAGCCCATCGCCTCTTGGTTGCTGAAAGTCACGGCAGAGATAGAGTTGAGAGGGACCCACCTATACTCATCGGGCTTGCCCAAGAGTACGTCGCGCAACACACCGGTCTGCGCATTCACGCCCCAGGCGATTGGCTGATTTCCTTGAGTCGTCCGACTATCCGGCGCCCGAAGTGTTGCTGTGTCCATCGCAAAATTCCTCTCCTGATTGTCGCCGGATGGGTCAAGTGCCAGTCGCCGCTAGGCGGCGGTAACTTGAGATTTATGCCACCTGGCAAGGGTAAGCCATTTTAAAATGCCCGAAACGCGACAAATTGTTGCCAAGATGGTGAGCTCAATTCACAATCGAGCGTGGTCCAGGCTCGCCGTAATCTTCCCCTTTCCAGCTTACGCGCCTTTGAGTGCGCCGCCCGCCATTTGCGCGTCGCCAAGGCGGCGGAGGAGCTGGGCGTGACACACAGCGCCATCAGCCATCAAATCCGCACCCTCGAAGAGCAGCTCGGCGCGACGCTCTTCGATCGATCGAGAAAACCCTTTCGATTGACAGCCGAGGGCGAGCACCTCCTCCAGCAAGTCAGCTCCGCCTTCGACTCGCTCTGCGACGCGACGACGAAAGTCAGAATGGGCAAACTCGAAGGCCATTTGACGATCTCTTGTGTGCCTGGACTGGGAGCGAACTGGTTTGTCCCCCTGTTAGGGCAATTTCTAGAGGCCTTTCCCCGGTTGCGAGTCCACGTGATGACGGAACATTGGCGAAGTCCCGCCGCCTCCCTGGAAGCGGACCTCGCGATTGTCTACGGCAAGGCGGAATACCCGGGACGGCGAGTGACCTACCTCGGGCATTCCCAATTTTTCCCGGTTTGTAGTCCCCGCCTATTCAGAGGCGCGGAGCATGCGAAGCGCCCCGCCGACTTGTGCAACTTTAATTTGTTGCATGAATATGATGAGGAGGCTTGGTCGCAATGGTTGGCGAAAGCCGGTGTCGACCAGGTCGGCGACGTACGGGGCATTTACTTTGATAGCGCGCACTGGTCTCTGCAGGCCGCCCGTGCCGGCTATGGAATTGCGCTCGCTGACATGCCGACCGTCGATAGTGATCTTCTCGAAGGGCGCCTCGTCCGCTTATTCGACATATCGATCCGCGCGATCCACCCCTATCATCTCGTAACCCGGCCTTTGAATCGAATGTCGGTTGCCATGAAGGAAATGGAGAATTGGGTGGTCGCCGGGTTTCAACGATTTCACTACGACTGAAGAAGTCCCCTTGCGCCGAGTGCTGTTGACCATCTGCATGTCCATGAGCACCGCGTCGGTGCTGCGGGCAGCCGACTACACCCTGCTGGCAACTCCGCAGACCGTCGAATGGGGTTACTACAACCGCGAGGCGAAGCCCGTGCTGACCGTGCAATCGGGCGATACCGTACGCATCCAGACCCTATCGACCTGCGGCTCACGCGAGGACATGGTCAAGCTCGGCGTGAAGCCGGAGCAGATCCCACCCTACACCGACTCGATCTATAAAGAGATGCCCAAGGATGTAGGTGCCGGCGGTCACATTTTAACGGGGCCCGTCGCGATTGCCGAGGCGGAGCCCGGGGACGTGCTCGAGGTGCAGATCCTAAGGGTGGACATGGACGTCGATTTTGCCTGCAACGGTTTTTTTCTCGGATACGGCTTCTTGCCGATGGAGTATCCCTATACCCACAGCAAGATCATCCCGCTCGATCGCAAGAGAATGATCGGCACGTTTGCTCCCGGCATAGAGCTGCCGCTCAAGCCGTTTTTCGGTAGCATGGGAGTGTCTCCGCCGGACGGCAAGATCGACAGCGCGCCGCCGTTCGCTCACGCCGGGAACCTGGATAACAAGGAACTCGTGGCGGGCACTACGCTCTACGTCCCGGTAGCGGCGAAGGGCGCATTGTTCGAGGCCGGCGATGGGCATGCCGGCCAAGGCAACGGCGAAGTCGACGTCGAAGCGCTGGAGACCTACCTGACGGGCACCTTTCGCTTCATCGTGCACAAGAACCGTCACCTGATCTGGCCGCGCGCCGAAACGCCCGACTATTACATCTCCATGGGCTTCAGCAAGGATTTGAAGGAGGCCACCGAGCATGCGGTACGCGACATGATCGAGTTTCTCGTGGAGCAAAAGCACCTGACCCGTGATGAGGCCTACATGCTTACGAGCGTCGCGGTGGACGTTGACATCACGCAGCTCGTCGACGGCAACGTCGGCGTGCACGCAATGCTGCCGAAGAAAATCTTCACCGGCGCCCCGGTGCGCTGAGGTTCTCGTTGATCGCGTCGCCTGGCATCAGGCAGCTGCAGCCGCCCGAGCCTCAGCATCGGCGCCAGCCGGAATGCGCATCGGAGATTTTGGATCGGTCACCGCGCGCCACACGGCTTCGGCGACATCCAGTGCCCTAGTGGTGGGTGACGAGGTGTCTCGCAACTGCACGAAGACCTTCTTCACGAGCTCGGCATAGGCCGCATGGTCGGCACCGCCCATGTGAGCCTGCGCGTTCTCGCCAAAGCGAGTATCGGGCGAGCGCCCCGGCAGCACCAAGCGCACGCGCACGCCGAACGGCTCGAGCTCGACGGCCAACGATTCCGTAAATGCGTTCACGGCCGCTTTGCTCGCCCGATACGCCGCAAGCAGGGGGAGTGCCCTTAAGGTCACACTCGACGTCACGTTCACGACAACACCGGCCTTGCGCTCCCGAAACCGCGGCACGATCGCCTGGGTCATGGCGATGGTGCCGAACGTATTGGTCTCGAAAAGTCCGCGCACCGTCGCCATGGGAGTGGCCTCGGCCGGGGACGCCGCACCGAACCCCGCGTTGTTGACGAGCGCATCGATCGGCCCAGCGGCCTCGACCGCTTTATGGATGCTGTCGGGATCGGTCACATCGAGCGCGAGCATACGCAGGCGGTCGGAGGAAGGCAGCACCTCACTTCGCGGTATGCGCATCGTGGCGATGACCTGCCAATCGCGGGCCAGGAAGTAGCGGGCGATCTCGAGGCCAAAGCCCGATGAACAGCCGGTGATCAGAATGGTTTTCATAGCACTCCTCAATGGGTGTCGCCTGGCGCAGGGCCTACGGTAGGCCGGCGAGGTCGTACGCGCTACAATCCGCGGTCCATATTTCATTGGCGGGAGTCCGAAATGGTCGATCCATTGGCCGAGGTGGTGACTCTCCTTAAGCCGCAAGCGAGATTCTCCAAGCTCGTCTTGGGAGCAAGTCGCTGGCGCATAACTCGCTCGGATGCGGGCCAGCCATTTTATTGCGCGGTCCTGGAGGGCGGATGCCGCATCGCAATCGACAGACGCGAGTCGATCGAGCTTAAGCCGGGAGACTTCGCGCTGATCCCTTCATCCCATGGCGTGATGGTCTCGAGCGTTCCGCCTCCGCCACCCGAAGTCGAGACGGCGCCACCCGTCGCATTAGGTCACGATGAATTCAGAATAGGCGATAAAGACAGTCCAATCGACGCCCGGATGATGGTCGGGCACTGTAGCTTCGATTCGCCGGACGCGTCGCTCCTGGTGTCGCTCCTCCCAGAGTTGGTGCACGTCCGGGGCGAAGAGCGTCTGGCGATCCTCGTGGACCTCGTACGCGAGGAGTCCCGCGAACAGCGGCCCGCACGCGAGCTAATACTCGCGCGGCTCCTGGAGGTGCTCTTTATCGAGGCGCTGCGATCCACGGCCGGAACGAACTCATCGCCCGGTCTCGTGCGCGGCCTCACCGATCCGCGCCTCGCCGATGCCCTCCGCGGAATGCATCATCGCCCCGCACACGCATGGACGGTCGCCGAACTTGCGAAAGAGTCCGCTCTTTCGCGCTCGACATTTTTTGATCGCTTCAGCCGCGCAGTCGGCGTCGCACCAATGCAGTATCTGCTCGCTTGGCGCATGGCGCTCGCCAAAAACCTGCTGCGCCGCGACGAGGGCAACGTGGCTGAGGTCGCCGAGCGAGTCGGCTACAGTTCTGCGAGCACTTTCAGCGTGGCGTTCACGCGGCACGTCGGCCGGCCGCCAAGCGAATACGCACGCGAGCATGCACCTGCCGCCAATGTCGCCTGAAGCCGAGCGATAGGTGCATTCAGCGAGACAATGTCAGCGTCGGCGGTCGCCTCAGTCCGAGCAACATTTAACTTAGGGGAAACATCATGCGAATCATTGCGATAGCGCTCGTACTGTCCATTTGCGGCTGCGGGAATCTAGATCGTCACGTAGCCAACCTCACCGGATCCTCCGAAAGCTGCATCGACGGCGTCAAATACATTCAATTCCCAAGTGGCGCGTCCGTTAAGTACACGAGAGAGGGCCGAATCGCGACTTGCTAATCGCACCGAAGATGCCCGATCGGATTCGCCTTGGTCGGTGTCGCTCAACTCGTCTGGAGCAATGCTCGGCAACGCGAGCCCGATCCCGTGGGTCGCGACACCCGATGCCGCCAGTCCCCGCGCCGCAGACAATCGTTATCGAGGTGCGAACCTTGCCCACGCGTCTGACAGAACCCGCCGCACCCGCGTAAAGCCAAAGAACGACTGCGATCAAGCTTCCACCAGGCAACGACAGAACGTCGAAATCGACATTCGCGCAGACGTTTTGTATTGCAGCGCCGATCAGCACCGCGCCGAACTCTATTAGCTGCTTCATCGCCTTTCTCCTGATATCGGCCACTAGCTGCTTGCGAGCTAGATTAAGACCGAGGCCTCGAACGGTGAGAGTGACAACTGTGGCGCGATTGTGAGCATCAGACCGCACATTGCCCGGTCGGCCCGAAGCGCCGAGCTCAAGGGCATGGCGCGCTCCTTATTTCGCGAAATCTTCGGGCCCGAAGATTTGCCGGATCTCAATCGTGTCGCCTTCGTCGGCCGGACAGCGCTGCGCCCACTTCACCACTTCTTCCTTGGAAGGGGCTTCTAATAGCCAGTAACCGCCGACCACTTCTTTCGTTTCGATGAACGGACCGTCGGTCACGTGAGACTTTCCTTCGCCGAAGGACACGCGCGCACCGCTGGCGAGCGGGTGCAGGCCGTTGAGGGATTGAACTTTCAGTGCTTTGCCCATCTCTTCGTTGAACCGTCCCATCTCTTTCACTTTCTCCGGATCCGGCATAAACCCTGGCGCCGGCTTGCCACCCTGGTAAATAGAGGGAATCATCAACATCATGAATTTCACGGATATCTCCTCTTGGCTTGTCTACAGGTATCGACGTTTGAGACCCCCCCAGATCGACAACCGTAGGAGATTATTGTTTGGGACGCGGGGCCTGGGGATTTTAGGCGGCCGCTGGTGGGGCAAGCGCGAGATTCGCTCGACGTCGGCGAAACTGCGGGCGTAGTGTTCTATCCGCTCGGCCGCGGCCGCATCCAAATCGCGGCCGAGCTTGGCGGCTGCGGGAAGAACGCCCCTCGTAGCTGACACGCACGCCCGTCTCGCAACGCCTCGGCGATAGACCACCACCCGCACACTCGAACGGCGCAGCGCACCCCCAAGACAGGAAAACGCGCCTGACGACTCTTTCACCTCTCTCGATTACCCATGAACTGCCGCGTCGTTCGCATGCCCCGCGAGCTCCAATGTCGTAATTGCCGGCACCACGGTGTCTTCTTCGGTAAGACGCCTCGTCGAGACATTGCGGAAACGGATCGGTGAGGCCCGGTTCATCGCCCAACAACCTGGAGAACACCCATGAAGAGCCTTCTCGCATTACTCGGATCGACAATCCTGTTCGCCGCCTGCTCGTCACAGTCAGACCTTCAGGATCTATCGTTGCCAACCGGAACCCCGATGCACATCCGCGACCTTGACCCACAGAACGGTGGAGCCCCGTACATCGTGACCGTGTGGGGAATCCCGGCCGTTATCACCGACGATTTTGTGCCGGGCTGACTCACGACTTTAGCGCCCCGTGAACCGCGATCGAGGAGCAGTGCAGGTCAATCACGGGGACGATCCGCCCGTGTCTCTCGGACTACCCCCAATCGGGTCTCAGCGGGCGTTGGAAGCTGCTCCGCACGAGCTGGGCGCTGGTTGACCCCCTGCGCTCACTCCGTGCCGTGGTGATGCAATAGTGACGCGAGCCGCTCAGAGAGCGTACTCGAGTGACTCGCGTAGCGCGTCCAAACTCCCAGATATGCATCCGCAACCTCTTGCATCATTCCTGCCCGCGCAAGCAGGCGCGCCAGTGTCGCGCGCCGGTATCGCCAGTGTCTCCACGCCTCGTCAGGCCAAACCTCAGCGTGTGCGCGCTCGGCCGCGGCCGCGTAGAACCGGAATGCTTCGAGTAACCGCGCATTGGCCGTTGACGTGTCCTTCGCCGCCAGCGCACTGATCTCCTCGCGCTCGCCGAAGCGGGCGAGTGCGTTCGGTTCCCCGGCGTCGGCGCCTTTTTGATACCACGCCCATGCCTTCTCCGAATCCGTCTGAAACTTGATTGCCGCGCCGGGGAAGCCGCTCTCATACAGATGCCCGAGTGCGAACGCCGCCGCTGGCACGCCATCCCGCCATGCCTTCTCGTAAAGCAACACCGCACGCTGCGGATCGAGCATGCCTGCAGTCGGGTCCGTCAACAAGTTGCCAAGATCCACCCCAGCGGCTCGATAGCCCTTCGAGACCGCGAACTCCAATTGGCGGCGCGCCGCAGACAGATCGTTCTTCGCCACCAAGGCGCGCGCCCACTGATAGTCCAATCGCACGGCATGCGCGGGCTCGGAGGTTTCCGCGGCGCAGGCAGGGCTGGCGATATCCGCATTGATGTTGGATTGTGAAGTACCCGATGCCAAGCGGACCGGATCGTAGAATGCAGCGGCCGCCATATCGCAAGCGGATCCATTTCCCGATGTTCTAACTCGGGCGTCGGTCGGCAGGCCGAGCTTATCTCGATCGACAGCAGACAACGGATCCGTTTGTGCCGCCGCATCCCACAGGATCTGCTCGGCGATCGTGCCTGGAATGCGCGCATCCCAGATCCGGGCGGTGTTGTCCTCCGAGGAGGTGACGATGCGCGTGCCATCGGGGGAGTAGGCGGCGGATTCGACCGAACTGCCGTGACCGGAGAGCACGGCGAGCTGGGCGCCCGTGCGCGCATCCCAAATCCGGGCGCTGTTGTCATCCGATGCCGTGACGATTCGCGTGCTATCGGGGGAGTACGCGGCGGATGTGACGGAACCGCCATGGCCGGAGAGCACGGTGAGCTGTGCAAAGGTGCGCGCATCCCAAATCCGGGCGGTGTTGTCATTCGATGCCGTGACGATTCGCGTGCCATCGGGGGAGTAAGCCGCGGTACCGACGGTATTGCTGTGAGAGAGCACGGCGAGCTGCGTACCGGTGCGCGCATCCCAGATCCGGGCGGTGTGGTCCAACGATGCGGTGACGATCCGCGTGCCATCGGGCGAGTAGGCGGCGGAGTAGATGGTACCGCCGTGACCGGAAAGCACGGCGAGCTGGGCGCCCGTGCGCGCATCCCAGATCCGGGCGGTCTTGTCAGTTGATGCGGTGACGATACGCGTGCCGTCGGGGGAGTAGGCGGCGGATGCCACGGAACCGCCATGACCGGAAAGCACGGCGAGCTGGGCGCCGGAGCGCGCATCCCAGATCCGGACGGTGTGGTCCAACGATGCGGTGACGATGCGCGTGTCATCGGGGGAGTAGGCGGCGGATTCGACGGAACCGCCATGCCCGGAGAGCACGGCGAGCGGCGCGCCGGTGCCCGCATCCCAAATCCGGGCGCTGTTGTCTAACGATGCGGTGACGATGCGCGTGCCATCGGGGGAGTAGGCGGCGGATTCGACGATACTGCCATGGCCGGAGAGCACGGTGAGCTGCGCGCCGGTGCGCGCATCCCAGATCCGCCCGCTCCTGTCCTCCGATGCGGTGACGATGCGTGTGCCATCGGGCGAGTAGGCGGCGGATTCGACGGCACCGCCGTGGCCGGAGAGCACAGCGAGCTGCGCGCCGGTGCGCGCATCCCAGATTCGGGCGGTGTTGTCATTCGATGCGGTGACGATGCGCGTGCCATCGGGGGAGTAGGCGGCCGAATAGACGCAACC
>Ga0182030_10000194_pt1 | contig 106426 bp, 103 predicted proteins | sample 812S3MmetaG_FD_121299 | JGI IMG/M metagenome (GOLD analysis project Ga0182030, IMG submission 121299) | Permafrost microbial communities from Stordalen Mire, Sweden - 812S3M metaG (Illumina Assembly) | ecosystem: Environmental > Terrestrial > Soil > Wetlands > Permafrost | place: Sweden...
CACCGCACCACAGCCACTATTCCCCGTTTCAGAAAGTCGCACGGCTTTTGTTCCACTATACGCTCAATCGGCGGCGGATGCGCGAGCTTTAGCGCGGGAAGAGTGTAAATGTTCTTAAACGGCCCGATATAATGCTCTTCGTGAATCATGAAGTTCTGAATCAGCCCCCGCCGCTCGCCGGCATCGATCTATTCTCCACCGATCGCGCGTTGAAGGAGGCCGTCGCGCGCGAATGCGCGGGCTGGGCGACGGACAGTCTCGCCGAGTACGGGCGCATGCTGGGAAGCGCCGAAATTCTGGAATGCGGTGCGCTGGCCAACGCCAATCCGCCGGTATTGCACACCCACGACCGCTACGGCCACCGTCGCGATGAAGTGGAGTTTCACCCATCCTGGCATAAGATGATGAGCCTCGCGGTGCGGCACGGCGTGCACAGTTCGGCCTGGGCGAATCCGCGCAAAGGTGCCCACGTCGCCCGCGCCGCGGCGGCCATGCTCGCCTCGGAATGCGAGGCCGGCCACGTCTGCCCCATCTCCATGACCTATTCCGCCGTGCCCGTGCTTCGTCGCGATGCTGAACTGGCCGAGGAATGGGAGCCGCGCGTCCATTCGACCTTATACGACCCGTCCTTCCAGCCTGCGCCACAAAAAAAGGAGTGCTTATCGGCATGGCGATGACCGAGAAGCAGGGCGGCTCCGACGTGCGCGCCAACACGACCCGTGCGGAGCTCACGGGCAACGGCGAATACATTTTGAACGGCCACAAGTGGTTCTGCTCCGCTCCCATGTCCGACGCGTTTCTCGTGCTGGCGCAAGCTCCGGGCGGCCTTTCCTGCTTTTTTCTGCCGCGCTGGACGCCGGACGGCCGGCGCAACGCGTTTCATTTGCAGAGGCTGAAATCGAAGCTCGGCAATCGCTCCAACGCATCGAGCGAAGTGGAATTTCACGGCGCCTGGGCGCGCCGGATCGGCGAAGAAGGCCGCGGTGTCGCGACCATTATCGAGATGGTCCACCACACCCGGCTCGATTGCATGATCGGCGCGGCCGGCCTGATGCGCCGCGCGCTGATCGAAGCCGTGCATCATGCGCGGCATCGGCGGGCGTTCGGGCGTTTTCTGATCGATCAGCCGCTGATGCAGAACGTGCTGGCCGATTTAGCCATCGAATCGGAAGCCGCGACTTTGTTGATGATGCGCGTCGCCCGGGCGACAGATGAAGGAGATCGCACCTTCGCGCGACTGGCCGTCGCGGCGGGGAAATATTGGGTATCGAAGCGGACGGCTCCCCACGTGGCCGAGGCGCTGGAATGCCTGGGCGGCAACGGATTCGTCGAAGAATCGGCGATGCCGCGTCTTTATCGCGAAGCTCCGCTGAATTCAATTTGGGAAGGCTCGGGCAACGTGATCGCGCTCGACGTACTGCGGGCACTCGCGAAGGAGCCGGAGGCGCTCGACCGGGTGCTCGAAGAAATCCGCATGGCGAACGATCCTCGCCTGGAGAAGTTCGTTGACCGGGACGTTGTGGAGTCGGAGGCGCGCAGATTCGCGGAGCGGCTTGCAATCGCGTTACAGGCGTCCCTATTAATCCGGTTCAGCCCGGCGGCCATCTCCGACGCGTTTTGCGGGTCGCGGCTGGAAGGCGATTGGGGCCGCGCCTTCGGAACGCTACCGCGAAGCACAGAGATGCCGGCCGTGCTTTTGTCCGCCGGGCCGGCCCCAATGTAAAAAACTATTTCAGGCACGTTCTTGAAACGGAGTTTCACACAGGCTCTGACGCATGCGGCTGGCGCGCAACTAGCTCGCGACGCCGCTCAAATCCGTCTGCAACTGAGCCAGGTCGAACCCCGGCGCAAACGAGGAATTCTTCGCCTCTTGCGGCAGGATCGCATAGGCTTCGTCGACGCACTCATCCCACCACGCCCACGTGGCCTGCTGCGTGTTGCCCCACGTCAGCACGGTTACGCCGTTCGCATCGTACGCGACGGCAAATACCGCGTGCCCGTCCGTGGTCAGCGGACCGGGAGTCCACGGTTTATGGTCGGCGAATTCCTGCTGGCAGTTCTGCTGCACTTGGAAGCCCAGGTAGACGCCGCCAAAAAGCTGAATCGCCAGTTGCACATTCGTGTGATTCTTGGGACTGATGCTGACGAAGGACATGATCTCATCGCCCGCCACCGTATTCTGGCGCCAGTAATTGAGCACGTCCAGCTCATTCAAGCCCGAATCCACGCCGCCGGTGAGATGCATATACAGCTTCGTCACGTCGGGCTGGGCCATGATGACTTTCTTGGCGCCCACCAGGCCCCGATACGTCGTGATGGCATGGGCCAGCGCGGCAATGGTGCAATCTCCCAAGGTATCGTTGCCGTCCATGGGAAACAGCTTGGCTGGATCCGTCGTCTTCAGGTTTTTGTAGACGCGGGTCAGGACATTATAGGAAGCAGGCGGCGCCGCCAGCTTAGACGTTACATAGCTGGCGAATCGCAGAGTGCGGTAATCGACCTTCGGCGGATGTTTTCCGAAACGGAATCCTGGCATGGGAATTCTCCTCATTGCCTAGGTGCGTCTCGAACCAAATTCGTTTCAATTCCAACTCTTCACCGATGGCCAGACTTCGCTCAACGGTTTCTTGAGTCCGCGGCAATAGAAAACGTCGAAATGCTCGAACGGCATGGAATAGGGATGCTCTACGCGGGCCACCTTATGAACCTCGGCGAATTTCGACTCCAGGTCCTGCTGCACGCCATGCATCACAATCACGCTCTCGCCGGTGTGGCCGCGCGGCCCCCAAAAGAAATAACTCTGATGCCCGCTGATCGCCGCCGGCAGCCCGTATTTCGGACCGAACATGTCGATCGCCGCCGCTTCCCCATAATTCTGTCCAAAAATCGCCGTCTTCGGCCGCACCTCGGCTGGCAGACTGTTATAGACGCTGGCCACGACCGCCGTCATCTCCTCCCACCCGAACCGGTCGGCGAAGACCTGCGGAAGAGGACCCAGCTTATGCGTTTCAATCGGAGGCGGCCCGATATGCAGGGCCCGTGAATAGCGGATGTAGGTTTCCGGCGCCAACACCGGTATCGCGAACGGCGCACTCACGATCGCGGTCGCCGCCAGACCGATTGGCCAGACATATCTCCGCCAGTGCGCCTGCGTTTCCCAAAATACGCCTCCCGCCGCAAACAGAACCGGAAACGCGGGAAACAGATAATAGACCCGCGGACTCACCGTTACGATCACGCCCGCCGCGAAAACCCACGCCCATCCCAGCGACCGGAACCGTTTCCCCGGCTCCGAAACAAAGAAGAACCATAACCCTCCCAGCCAGAGCGGCAAATTCAGCGGATTCATCGCCAAAATCTCCTGGCCGAAAAACGCTAGAAAAGACAGAGGAGTATCGCGCCCGTTCCGCCGGATATTCTCCTGCAATTCGACAAACGGGAAATGGTGCTGGATATTCCACACAAGGTTCGGCAGGAAGAGGATAAACACGATCGCTCCGCCGATCCATATCCAGGGGCTTCGAAACACGTTTCGCTGCGGCGTCAGGATCAAGCCAACAAAAATCCCCGCGCCGAATATCAGCATGGAGTGCTTGTTTTCCAGGCCGAATCCAGCCAGCACGCCGAACCAGACCCAAAGCCGCTGGTCGCCCGTATTCACCATGCGGATGACCAGGAATGCGCAACCCATCCAGAACAGCGGCTCGAACGCGTTCATCGAAAAAAAACTCTGCGTGGCGAGCAGCCCCGGAGCTGTGAGCGTCGCCAGAGCCGCCAGGAACTGCGCCGTCTTCTTCCCGCCCATTTCGCGCGCGATCAGGGCGGCCAGCAACACTTCGGCCGCCCCGGCGAGCGCCGGAAGGAGGCGGAGCGCGAGCATCGAATCGCCCAGAGTCGCTCGCACCAGCCAACCGATTACGGCAATGAGAGGAGGCTGGTCGACGTAGCCCCAATCCAGATGCCTGCTGCAGGCCAGATAATACAGCTCGTCGCGGAAAAATCCGTAATGTCGCCCGGAATAGAGCAGGACCAGCAGCTTGCAGAGAGCGAGCGACAGCACCACCGCCGTCGCCGCGGGCGGAAGAATGCTCTTGCGATTGTCGGCCAGCTGCGTCATGCGTCCAGTACCATGATCGCCGACCTGCCCAGAAAAAATCTGACGCATTCTGCCGCCTGTTTACGCCGTTTTAAAAATGGGCCACTCGACCAACTCTATTCCCAATTGTAAGATTACTGTCCAGCAACGCTTTCCTCTTGACGCATCGCCCGTCAGGGAGTAGACTCGACTACGTCCCAAAAACACACCGCCAATCAGGAGGAATGATGGCTCATCTGTTGTTAAAGAAAATTTTGATTGCGGGTTCCACAGCGGCCTTGGCCGCTGGCTTGGCCTTTGCCCAGGACAAACCCGCCGCCGCGCCCGTGAAAAAGGCCGCCGGGGCCCATCCGGCCAGCAAGGAACCTGCGGAAAACGAGATGGGACACGTACACTATCTCGATTACCGCAACGGCTTCCGCGGAGTGAAGTTCGGATCGCCTTCGTCGGCCATTCCGGGCCTCAGCCTGGTACGTGAGCAGGGCGTAATGAAGATTTACCAGAAATCGGGTGATACGCTGAGTATCGGCGATTGCCAGCTGGACAAGGTCCTCTACCACTTCGTCGACGACAAGTTCATGGGTGTCAGCCTTTTCCCTAAAGACACGGACGATGGCAAGGCGCTCCAACAGATTTTTGAAATAGCGTTCGGCGCTGGCGCAACCGCGAAACCGCACGCCGATGCGGGCGAGCACCATGAGCACGCCGACGAGTTTTTCTGGAAGGGGAAAATCGCCAACGCGCGCCTCAGCTATACCGAGGCCCATATAGCTGAAGCCTGGATCGGCAATAACGAGCTTCAAGACGCGTACGGCAAAGTGCAGAAGAAATCAGCAGAGGAGGCGGCAGCTACCCTGTTCTAGGGCCGGTGGATTTCATCATGACAAATAACCAAACACAGTTTGAAAACAAGAAATTCGGCCTCAGCGTCAAGGCGCGAAAGGCCTTCTGCGCGGCTTTCCTCGCCGGAGGCTTGTTCGGAGGCCAGGCCGTGCAGGCGGCGGTCCCCGCTCCTTCTATTCCGGATCGTGTTGCCGCTGTGCGGACAGAATTGACGAAGCGCGTCGCCGAAGCCCAGCAGTTGGGTGGAGTCGAGGCGGTGGAGAAACTGCCTTTCGCGCAGATGCAGGTCGCCTCCTGGCTCAACTGGGTCAACTGGCCGAACTGGAACAACTGGCGCGACTGGAATAACTGGTCGAATTGGAGCAACTGGCGGAACTGGCTCAACTTCTAATCCGCTCCACGGCTCAAAGGACTCCCTGAAGGTTTCGGCTTTCAGGGAGTTTTTTATTTGCCCGCTAATATGCCCGCGTTCTTCGCGCTCAGTAGAAGTGAAAGCGAGGAACCATAAAATGAAAAAGACAGTTTGCTCTCTCCTGATAGCCGGCGGACTTATTGGAACGCAGGCCCACGCCGCGGTTACGACTCCGGCCTCCATTCCCAACCGCGTCGCCGCCGTGCGTGCCGAAGTCAACAAACGCGTCGCCGAAGCGAAGGATCTGGGCGGACTCGAAGCCGTCACCAAGCTGCCCTACGCGCAACTGGAAGTCGCGTCGTGGCTCAACTGGGTGAATTGGTCCAACTGGAACAACTGGCGCAACTGGAACAATTGGCAGAACTGGCAGAACTGGCTGAATTTCTAATGAATGACCACCCTCCGCCTCCCTGGCGGCTCCGAAGGCCGTCAGGGATTTTTTCTTTAGAAGGTGAAAGACTATGAGAATGCAGGAATACACCGGACCCCACATGAAGCAAATCGGGCTGCTGATTTTGCAGCCTTCGCCGTTTTGCAACATCGATTGCGATTACTGTTATTTAGCGGATCGCGCGAGCACAAAAAAGATGTCGCTCGAGGTGCTGCACCAGACGCTCGACCGGGTGTTTGAAAGCGGCATGGTCGGAGGGCAGCTCAGTTTGGTCTGGCACGCGGGCGAGCCGCTGGCGGTTCCGCTGTCGTATTACGAAGAAGCGTTCAAGCAGATCGCGGCGTGGGGCATTCCTGAAGGCAAGATCTGCCACAATTTTCAAACGAACGGCACGCTCATCAATGATGCCTGGTGCGAATTTTTCTTGAAGAACAATTGCAGCGTCGGCGTCAGCGTGGACGGGCCGGCTCATATTCACGACAAGCATCGCAAGGATCGCGCGGGCAAGGGCACGCACGATAAGGTGATGCGCGGAATCGAGTTCCTGAAAAAGCACAAGGTCCCGTTCCATGCCATCGCGGTGATAACCGCGGATGCGCTGGACCAGCCGGAGGAAGTGTTCAATTTTTTCAAAGACAACGAGATTCACTCGGTCGGTTTCAACATCGAAGAGCAGGAAGGGATCAACCAGATCGCCAGCGTCGGCGGGACGGTGAGCACTTCCGGCCGGATCGAAAAATTTCTCCGCCGCTGCTATGAGCTACAGAAAGCGTCGAACGGCGCAGTCTGCATCCGCGAATTCGACCGCGCTTTCCAATCGTTAGCTCGCACCGAGGAGATGGACAAGGAAGTGATGGATCACAACGACCAGTCCATGGCCTTCGGCATCGTCAGCATCGACTGGCAAGGCAATATCTCGACTTTTTCGCCGGAACTTCTGGGCGGCAAGAGCCTGAAATACGGAGATTTTTCCTGGGGCAACACGATGACCGACAGTCTCATGTCCATTAAGAGAAACCCCGGATTTATCCGCATAGCCGAGGAGATTCAGGAAGGCATGAAGATGTGCCAGCAATCGTGCCAGTATTTCGCTTATTGCGGAGGCGGCGCGCCGTCGAACAAGTATTACGAGAATGGGAGTTTCGCGTCTGGGGAGACGATGTATTGCCGGCACACGGTGCAGTTGCCGTTCGATATCGTGCTGGCGGACCTGGAAAAGACACTCGCGATCGCGTAGCTATTCCCCTGGCTGACGCCACGGGTTATAACCACGTCCCGTGAGGGCGGGGATTCGGGTTAGTCTTCTTCGTACCAGGCGCGCCAGCGTTGGCGCGCGGGGAACATGCGAATCAGCAGCATGCCGATCAGGAAGCCTCCGATGTGGGCGAAGTATGCCACGCCTCCGCCGCTGTAGTTGGTGGTGGCCAGCGATCCGAAGCCGCTGAAAAACTGGATGGCGAACCAGTAGAGCAGGATAAACGCAGCCGGGATATCCGCTGTCGTCACGAAGAAGAAAATGAAAATCAGCGTGACGATGCGGGTCCGCGGGAACTTGATCAGATATGCGCCCATCACGCCGGCGATCGCGCCGCTGGCTCCGATGGTGGGCACTCGCGAATAAGCGTTCACCATGACTTGCACAGTTCCCGCGGCGACTCCGGCAAGCAGATAGAAGGCAAGAAAAGCGGGACTGCCGATCAGGTCCTCCACGTTGCGTCCAAAGACCCAGAGGAACAGCATGTTGCCGATCAAGTGAAGCCATCCACCGTGCAGAAACATGGACGTGATAAGCGTCAATAGACCGGCTCCACGCATCTGGTCTGGAATAATGCCCCACTGGCGCACGAATGTATCCAGTTCGCCCGGTCCGAGCGTCTCCTGGTAGAGAAAGATGAGGATGTTAACGGCGATGAGCGCTACCGTGACCAGCGTCCGGGAATAAACGCGCTCCGTAGATCGAAGAGGGATCATGCGGAGTGCGTGGCGAAATCTCTATTGGCGCGGCGCTCTCCGCGTTCGATCAGGGCGCGCGCTTCGGCGGCGGTGGCGATTCCGCCTCGCGCGCCAAGCTGGGTGCAGTTGAGCGCGGCCATCGCGTTCGAGAATTCGAGCGTCTCCCGCATGGGCATTCCCTGGAGCACAGCGTAACAAAACGCGCCGTGGAAGATGTCTCCGGCTCCGGTGGTATCCACGCAATTGACGACAAACGCGGGCGAATAGACGAATTTCCCGTCGATCAGCGCCAGCGCGCCGTGTGAGCCGAGGGTCATGGCGGCGCACCTCATCTTATGTTCGCTCTGGATGGCTTCGAGCGCCCGGAACGGGTCGCGCTCGCTGGTCCACTGGCCGGGAAATTCGGAGCTGGCGACCAGGTAATCGACCGACGACAGCACTCGATCGAAGCCGTGATAAATGGTATCGACGTCGCAGGTGACGGGAATGCCCTGACTGCGCGCCAGCTTCGCGGCCTTCTCGACGGCGGGAGTATCGTGACCATCGATGTGCAGCATGCGCGCACTAGCGATTTTTTCGAGCGTAATGCTCTCCGGCTCCAGGCGCAGGCAGTTTGGGCGGCTCCAGAGTACGGTGCGCTCGCCTGTGGATTGATCGATGATGATGTACGCGGTCTGGTTGGGGCAGTTCTGGCGAACTTCGACATCGTCGAGATTGATCCCGGTTTCGCGCAGGCTTTCCATTTGCACGCGGCCTCGTTCGTCGTCGCCGACGGTGCCGATGTACTTGACGCGCAATCCGAGCTTGGAAACGGTCGCGAGCGCACTGGCCACCTGGCCCCCTGGGCTGAGGATCTCGGCTTCAAAAGGAACTTTTCCGGCGTAGGCTGGGAAGTGCGAGACGGTCAGAAGCGTATCGGTGGCGTTCAATCCGACGCCGACTAAATCGAATTTATTAGACATTTTATCCGTCTGTCCGCTCCCTGACCGTCGCGGTTCGCCCAAGGAACCGCCATGCGTAAGCATGCGGACATTTTAATCATGGATCAGTTTCAGTATCGCCTGCGCGATCACGTCGTCGTCGGTGACGATGTGAATGATTTCCGAGATGTGGCCTTGGCCGGGAACGTACAACAAATCTACCGAATTGAAGGATTTTTTGAGCGCAGCGGCAAATTCGCGCGCTTGCATCGGCAACGCCAGATAATCCCACTGGCAGTAGCTGACTAAGAACGGCGGCGCGTTACGATGTACGTGCGCCATCGGCGAAGGGTCGTCGCCGGCCACGTTGGCGAAGCCTCCGATCTTGCTGACGTCGTAGACGCCGGAGATCGCGGCGACTCCTTTGATCGCCGTCAGCGGGACATCGTATTTCTTCAAATAAGTCCCGTCGAGCGCGAGCAGGGCCACCAGATGTCCTCCGGCGGAGTGCCCTGCGATATAAATGCGATTGGCGTCGCCGCCAAATTGCGCGATGTTCTTATAGACCCAGGCGAAGGCGGCCGCGGTGTCCTCAATCTGCGCCGGATGCGGATTTTTGGGCATCAGGCGATAGCTAGGGATCGCGACGCCGATGCCGAGCTTGGCGAAGCGGTTGCCGAGCGCCGGATAATTCGAACGATCGCCCGACCGCCAGGAGCCTCCGTGAATGAACACCAGCACGGGAAAATTCTTCTTGTCTTTGGGTAGATAAAGGTCGAGCTTGTGCTTGGCGGTATCCGCCGGGTCGCCTTCGGTGTAGGTGACGTCGCGGCGGACCTCAACGTCCGGCGCGAGCGTGCCCGTAGGAAGGGCAAGGTTGCTGGATTTCGTAACATAGATGGGATTCGAAAAAATCCAGGGACGGTCTTCGCCGTCGACGGTGAGCCAAGCTTCCAGGCGATAGGCGCCGGGTTCCTTGGGCGAATAGGCGAGCTTGGAATCCGTCGCCTCAGCCACCACCTGACCGTCGCGGATGAGCTTTAATTTCGCCGGAATCGATAGAGAGGCGTGGAGGCTGGTGCCCCCGACGGCGAGGCCGGAGAGTGGAATCTGGTCGCCCATATCGAACAGGCCGAGATTGTTTTCGGCGATGAACGAAAATCCGGTGGGATCGCACAGCCAGTCGTGTGAAACGTAGGCGCGTCCGGCGACGAGCGACTGGCGAATATCGGATTCGGCAAGCGTGCGCGCCAGAATGTGTGTGCTGACATGACGGAACGCGACCGCATAGGGATCGAACGTGGTGCCGTTGAAAATCTGGTTCTGATGGGCGTCGTTGGCGGCGATGCCGGTGAACACGCCGGCGGTCAGTTCCTTATCCCAGCGGGCGAGGAATTGCGGCAAAGCGTCGGTTCCGGCGGCGAAAACTTCGTCGGGAAATTCTTTCTCCTTGGCGACCAGGCGCTTCCATTCCTTGGGATCCTTCATCGCGGCCTGGAAGTATTCGGTCAGATCCTTGTGTACGACCGCGTCGGTATGGCGATTATAGATTTCCATGCCCTGAAAACCGGCAGACGACATGTCGGGGCGCTCTTCAATGTGAGAGAGGAAACGAAGCTCGGGCGAGCCGGGATAGCGGAGCAGATGATCGTCCTCGGAGCCGGGGACGAACAGGACGCCGTCGCGGAGTCCGGACCATGTTTCGGGCTTCGGGCCGCGATGGTCGGTGAACATGACGACGCGGACCTCGGCTTCGTGGGCGGCTTTCAAAACCTCGGCGCGTGTGCCCTTGGTGTGATCGGCATCCTCGGCGTGGATGTGGAGGATGGCTCGAAAGTCCTGATAAACGCCGGGAGGCGGCGCCGCGTGGGCGCGAATTTTCATCCATTTGACGCGTTGGGCGTGCACGGCTTCGAGATGGGCGGTTTCCAGGCGCTCGACGGAAGTGCGGGCGAGCAGGAGAGTGGTGAGAACAAGGAGGCCGAAGAGGCGCACATTTTTATTCTACGCGGTTAGAAACCGATAGACCGCCTGGAAGGGTCCGGCGGCGGTTCGAGAAGCCGTTCGATGCAATCGTAAATATGCTGGATGTGCGAGCCATGCTCCTGCTGGGTGCGTTCCACGTCTTCAAGCTTGCGGGCCAGGTCGTGGTGCGTCATCAGATACTCGCGCAGGCGGACGAAGGCGCGGATGATTAGGATGTTCAATGCCACGGCGCGTTTGCTGGAGAGGACGGAAGAAAGCATCGCGACACCGTGTTCGGTGAAGGCGTAGGGTTGGCGTCCGCCGTGGCTGGAACTTGAGGTCGCAATTTGCGACCTCAAGTTTTCAAGCTCCACAGTGTCAGTTGGAACATGAAATCTTCGGGAAACCGGTCGAGATTCCGCCGCACAGCTTCATTCAGGCGCTTCCTCGGCACCTCGTACAATGCCGCTAAATCGCTATCCAGCATGACCTTACAGCCCCGAAAGATCCTACGCTCGATAAGCTCGACCGGGACGATCTGGACTGCTGCTCTGCGCCATACTTTTCAAGTATTCCCGGGCGGCAAAAATCCTCAACTGGAGGTCACAAATTGTGACCTCAAAATTTTACGCCCGGCGGGCCAAATAATTTTCGACAAAAACCCGCGCCTGCTCGCCGAGCACGCCTTCCGGCTTCTCGACAAACTCGCTGGCCGATTCGCGATATTCGAAAAAACCGTGCTCTACCGGCGCGTGGTCTTTCTCCAGAATCCAGGCCAGCTTCAGGACGCCGTCCAAACTCGCGGTTACGGAAAAACGTACCGCGTCGGCCACTGTCGATTCGGGAAAGGACGCGCATAGGCCTCGCGCATAGCCGAAGTTGCAGAGCCTGCGATCACCGGCGCCGCGCGCGATCCCGCACTCGCCTTCGAACACTGCTCCCAGCGGGGCGCGGCCAGAACTCCACTCCGTGATGCGCGACGGTCTGAAAAACGGACAAGCCACCAGGTGTATGCTAGCAGTTTGGAACCTACCCGCATCGAAATCCTCCAGCAGATGCTGGAGCAGAATCCTTCCGCGACTTTCGCCCGCTACGGACTGGCCATGGAGTACGTGAAATCCGGCCATCTCACGCAGGCCGTCGCGACATTTGAAGCAGTGACGCAATCCGATCCCAGCTATTCAGCCGCTTATTTCCATGGCGGCCAGGCGCTGGAAAAGATGGGCAGGATCGAGGAAGCCCGCGAGTTTTACCGCCGCGGTATCGCCGTGACGCGCGATCCTCATGCGTTGAGCGAACTGGAAGCGGCACTCGATATACTGGGAGAATAGTGCGTAGTCTTGCAGTCCTGTTGACCATATCAATTCTCCCCGCGTTTTCTCAAACGCCAGGCAATCAGCTCGATGCCAGCGAGTCGATTTTTACCGTGCTCGCGGCCATCAACGCCGCCGGCTACGATGCCGAGATCGATTCTCTGTCGAACAACCCGTTTCGAAAAATCGTCCGCGATGAGGTCGCGGCGCGGAACCTCGAAGTCGTGACGGAACTGAAACGCTTTGTGCGGGATCACAAGCAGGCCAATCCGGCCGACGAATTGAGCCAGTACATTTCCTACGCGCTGTCGGTGGACGGGCCGCCGGCGTTCACGCCGCGCTATCTGAACAACCTGATGCCGCCGGACGCGGCGCAGCTCGAAGGCCTGACGCCGCTGCTGATCAGGTTTTATCGCGACGCGCACATCGCGGAGCTGTGGAAACGCGCGCAGCCGGAGTTCAATAAAATCATCGAGCAGTATCACGCTCCGGTGAGCCGGGCCGTGCTGCTGGCCAACGCCTACGCGCGCAACCCCACCAGCGGATTCCTCGGCCGCCGCTTTCAGATTTATGTCGACTTGCTGGGCGCTCCCAACCAGGTGCAGACGCGCAGCTACGTCGACGATTATTTCGTGGTGATCACGCCGTCTACCGAACTTCGCATCCAGGATATCCGGCACGCCTATCTGCATTACCTGATTGATCCTCTGGGGCTGAAATACGCGAAGCAGTTGATGGAAAAAGCGCCGCTGGGCGACTACGCTCTGGGCGCGCCTCTGCTGGCCGACCACTTCAAGAAGGACTTCACGCTGCTGGCGACCGAGTGCTTCATCAAGGCGATGGAAAGCCGCATGGACAAGAAGCCGGAGCTGGCCATGCAGGCGGCCAAGGAAGGCTTCGTACTGACGCCAGCATTCACCGAGATCCTGGCCGACGACTATGAGAGGCAGGACGTTGTTCTGCGCCTCCATTTTCCCGACATGGTGGACTTGCTCAATTTCCGCCGCGAGGAGAAGAGGCTCGAGAATTTCCAGTTCGCCAATGAGGTCAGCGGGCGCACGATCCGCGTGACGGGCGAAAAGCAGGCGGCGCCGCTCACCGGCGCGGCCTGGACACTCGATAAGGCCGAAGAATCGTACTCCAAACGCGATCTAAAGGCGGCGAAGGACCTTTATCTTCGGGCGCTGACCGAAACCACGGTGAAATCGCAGCACGCAATCGCGTATTATGGTTTGGCGCGCATCGCCGTACTCGAAAACAATGGCGAGGTAGGCGACCAATTGTTCCGCAAAGTGCTCGAATTGGAGCCCGACGCCTTCACTAAGTCGTGGAGTTTGATAAACTTGGCTCGCTTGGACGATACTCGCGGTGATCGCGAGCAGGCAGTGGAGCATTACAAGGCGGCCCTGGCGGTGAAAGGCGCTACGGATAAAGCCCGCTTGGCCGCCGAGCAGGGTTTGGAAAAACCTTTCGGGAAAAAATAAACTTTAGGAGTAGACGGATGAGGACGAGAATGAAAATGGTGGCAGCCTTCGTGGTTGCCGCAGCGCTGGTCATGGCGCAGAAACCGAAATCGAAGGGTGAACTCGATGCTCTTCAAGCGATTCAAGCCGAGCAGGATCCCGCCGCGAAGATGGCCAAGGTGGACGCATTCATTCAGAAATTCGCGGACACCGAATTCAAGGAATGGGCGTATTCTCGCGCGGCCGAGGCGGCCGAAGCTAAGCACGATAGCGCCAAGCTGATCATTTATTCGGACCTGGCGCTCGAAGCCAATCCCAAGGCCTATAATGCGATGTTGATGGAAGCGGCGGAACTGGCGCGCAGCACCCGCGAAAACGACCTGGACAAAGACGATAAGTTATCGAAGGCGGAAAAGCTGGCCCACCAGGCAATGGACCTCATCCCGGCCGCGGTGAAACCGAATCCGCAGATCACAGACGAGCAGTGGGATGGCGTCAAAAAGGATTACCTGGGGGACGCCCACCGCGATCTGGGCATGATCGCCTCGGTGCGCAAGAAATATAGTGTCGCGATCGATGAGTTTAAAGAGGCAAGCACGATTGCCGCTCACCCCGATCCGGCGGTTTTCGTCCGCCTGGCTGGGGCCTACACCGATAACAAACAGCCCGATGAGGCGCTGGCAGTACTAGCCAAGATCACCAACCCGGCCCTGAAACCGTTTGTCGACAAGGAAACCAAGCGCGCTCAGGACCTGAAAGCGGCCCTAAAAAAATAGCGGCCCAAAAAATATAAATATTGACGAAACGATCCGCCCCATCAGCGACACTTAATGTAGATGGGAGCGGAGACCGAGGTTCTCGAGAGCGCGTTAGGACACACGTTCAAGGACAGACAACTGCTAGAGCGTGCCCTGACGCACAAGTCGAGAGTCTACGAAAAGTCCGCCAACGGCCAGCCCACCGCCGATAACGAACAACTGGAGTTTCTGGGCGACGCGATTCTGGGCTTCGTGATGAGCGATTGCCTGGTGCGCCGCTACGCCTCGTCGCCGGAGGGGCGTCTTTCGAAGCTCAAAGCGCATCTGGTGAGCGCGGCGCGGCTTTACGAAGTGGCGCAGGATCTGAAGTTGGGAGAATTTCTCCTGCTCGGCCGGGGCGAGGAAATGTCGGGCGGCCGCGAAAAGAAGGCGCTGCTGTCGGACGCGGTGGAAGCGCTGATCGCCGCTCTGTATCTGGACGCGGGGCTCGATACTGCGCGGGCGTTCATAGAGTGTCGCGTGCTGGGTTCGTTCCAGCCTCCCGATGACGGCATTGACGGAGCGGTCGCGGATCATAAAAGCTCGCTACAGGAGATGGCACAGGCATTGAAACTGCCTCCTCCGCGCTACGTGATCGTCAACGAGGATGGTCCGGAGCACTCGAAAACCTTCACTGTCGAGGTCCGGTTGGGCAAGGAATGGGTCAGCCAGGCGCAAGGCATGTCGAAGAAGAGCGCTGGGCAGAAAGCCGCCCAGCAGATCCTGCAACAGCTCACCGAATGGGGCCGGTAACCACTCCCGGCGCAAATCCGGTAGTGGTTAGTTCGAAACTGTCGCGCTGGGCCGCGCCGGGAGAAGGGGCTTGGAAAGGGTAACAGTCCTGAGCGTGATACGATTTGGTGCATGAGATCGGGCTAGCCTCCTTCTCATTGGTACTGATCCTCAACTCCTCCCCAAGAAATTTGTTTGCAATCGATGTGAATTGCTGTACAATTCTCAAGCACTGGAGCCCAAATGGCAAAAATCGGTTTCATCAGGCGGCAGGCTGCGAGTGTCCTCCTTAATGGCGCGTTGATCGCGGTTTTCTTGAGCGCGCCGTCCGCCTCGGCAGGACCGATCTTATGGACCCTGGAAAACGTGACGTTCAACGATGGAGGAACGGCTTCAGGCTCCTTTGACTACAACGCAGACACAAATACCTACAGCTCCATAGACATCATAACGAACGCAGGCAGCGCGTTTTCTGGAGCGGCCTATTTAGCGCTCGATCCTGGAAAGCCTTCTAGCTCAACGTCGTTGGCGGTAGTGCCAAACGCTGGTTCGGCTAACATCGTAACGCCTGTTTTTGATCTTTTTCTTAGTTCGGCACTGACTGACGCGGGCGGCACAATCGCCTTGAATGACGTGCTTGATGAAGGCACGTGCAACTCCACGGGATGCACTGGAGCAACAGGACTGAGATCCGTCACGGCCGGTTCCGTGAGCTCGGTTCCTGAGCCGTCCTCGCTGCCTCACGCTGGTCGGGATTGGGTTGTTTAGCATGCGAAAGCGGCTGGTCACCGCATTCCGATAGGCCAGCGAACTCCGACGTGCAGCCTTCGCGCATTTGACGCGCTGATTGCTCAATTCCACGGCTGTAGATGAACGACCTCGCACAACACTGGCCCGAGTTTTCCACGTTTTTTTCAAACTAACCCACTACCGTAAATCCTTTTCTATTGACGTTGTCCGAGTTTCAGCCATAATACAAAGTACGATTTCTCCCGATACTCGCTCTAACGGGGGAGGCGGTGGAAGCCAATGTCTTTTCGGGCTCGGGTGACTTTATTTCCGGTTGCAGCGGCCCTGCTGTCGATACGGTTGGGGGCGCAGGCCCAGCTTGCCGGAACGGCCAGCACTGGCGGCCTTCACATGATGAACACCGACCTGGCGGTGCTGGAGGCGCAGGAGGTTCGCAAGGATCTGGCTTGCACCGTGACTCCCTCCAAGCCGGTGCTGGGTTTCGATCTCCGCTTTCATGCCGGATATGAGGTCGCGGTGCCGCTCAAAGAGCTCGCCGGGAGCGAAAACAAGCTCACCATCGTTTTCCGCGTCACCTCCAGCGATCATAAGGACGAGCCGGTTTACTTCTCGCAACACATCCGCGTGCCGTCCATTGACGACGACGCGAAGGGCGATGCCAACCTGGGCGGCATGTTCGATCTCGGAGAAGGCAGTTACCACGTCGACTGGCTGATGCGGGACCGTTCCGAGCGCGTCTGCTCCTTCTACTGGGATTCGGAGGCGACGTTGCCCGCCAAGGACAAGCAGATCGCCCTCGAGATGGCTTCCGGAACGATCCGGCACTCTCAAGATGAGCAGTTTATTGAAGATCCTCCGGTAGAACGCACCGCGTCCTCCGGTCCGCCGCTGAATATCAAAGTCTTAGTCAATTTCGCTCCGCAGAACTTCGATTCTCCGGCTCTGCGCCCCCTGGATACGGTCGCTCTAGTGTCAATTCTGCGCCGCATCTCCCGGGAACCGCAATTCGGCAAGTTCGAACTGGTGGCGTTTAACATCCAGGAACAGCGGGTGTTATACCGCCAGAAAAGCTCGGAGCGGATCGATTTTCCGGCCCTCGGCCAGGCTTTGCAATCGATGAAACTGGGGACGGTCGACCTGAAGCGGCTGGCCCAAAAACACGGCGACACAGAATTCCTTACGGACCTGATAAAAAAGGAGATGAGCGCCGAAGACCATCCCGACGCGCTGGTCTTCGCCGGTCCCAAGATTATGCTGGACGCGGCCGTCCCTCAGGACACGCTGACGCCCATCGCCACCGACGTCGATTATCCGGTCTTTTACATGAATTACAACCTCAACCCGCAGGCCGTGCCGTGGAAGGACTCCATCAGCCGCGCCGTGAAGGTTTTTCGGGGAACCGAATATACCATCAGCCGTCCAAGAGACTTGTGGTTCTCTGTTTCCGAGATGGTCTCGCGTATTGTAAAATCGAGGCACGGCCATGTGGTGCCCCCGTCGGTGGCGGGGAACTAAGGGAACTAGGGGTAGGGGTTTACTATGCGTTGGGTTAGTCTGGTTTTGGCGCTGACATCCGTGTCGGCGTTCGCTCAGGATTCGCGCTACTCGAACAAGCTTGCTCCCTACGTGGGCACGCCGGTGCGCGTCATGGACCGCATGCTGGACCTGGCCAACATCAAGCCGGGTGAAACGGTTTACGACCTCGGCTGCGGCGACGGCCGCATCGTCATCGCGGCAGCGCTGCGGTATAAGGCCAAGGCAGTTGGCGTCGAAATTTCCCCCAAACTAGCCTCGCAGGCCACTTCGGCGATCGATAAGGCAGGTCTGAACGGCCGGGCGCGGATCATTCAGGGCGATCTTCTCGAAGTCGACCTGACGAGCGCCGATGTAGTGACCATCTACCTCGCGACTCAGTTAAACGCCCAGCTTCGTCCGCGCCTGGAAAAATATCTGCACGCCGGAGCGCGCGTCGTTTCGCACGACTACGCGGTGCCCGGCTGGAAGCCGACCAAGATCGAGCGCACCGACGGTAAGCAGGGCCACGTAATTTACGTCTACGAAATGCCGCCGGCAAAAGACCCGGGCGACGAGTAGATTGCTCAGCACCGTGCGCACAACCTTAGGCACGACCGCGCCGACAATAACCGGGCCCTGAAGGTTTATCCGCTCGTTTTAGTAAGCCTCTCCTCGATTTTCGACGGCCAACAAGAGTACGGTGCCCTGTACCCTGCGAAATCGCACTCGCCAGTCAGCGACGGGAGACGGTGAGTTCCCGTAAACCTTCCTTCGAGCGCCTTGACGTCGCCCTCGCCGGCGCATCGCGACCTGACCTACATTACGTAGTTGGCCGGCGCCCTGGCATGCCACGTAAAATCGAGCTTCGCAGCCCGAATTCGCGCAGAATATCCTCGTGCCGGATGCCTTCGCCGCGGGCAATCGATTCGTCGGCCTCGGCGTCTTCGCTTTGCTGCTGGTCCGTTTAGGGCTCATCGAACGGCCGGAGCGTTCAGAAGGGAAAGAAGAACGGGATTAGTGGACAGAGGATTGAGCGCGGACAGGAACGCACCGCTTCGTTCCGGCGGAATCCGGTCTATCTATTCATGGAGTTGTTGCTTTTCCGTGTCTATCACGCCTTATACATATACTTGATATTCGATTTGAAGATCAGTAAATTGGGGTCACCTTCGCGGTTCACTTTCAGGCAGCCTTTGTCGTACCACTCGATGACGCCCTTGATCACTTCGCCGTCCTTCAGCACGATGGTCATCAGCGTTTTCGCCTGCATCTGCTTCAGGTAATAAAAATTCTCCGCGTTGGTCTGATCCGGCGGAGTGGTCTTCTTGGCACGAGGGTCCTTCATTTCGGTCAGAGACGGTCGGATCAGTTTGCGGTTGGTGGGCTCCACTGGGCTCCTGTGTGCTGCTACTTAGTTGATAGCATGTCCACGGCCCAGGCGTCCAGGGCTATGGATTTTTGGATATTTCGGCGCACCAGGTCCACCAGCTCGTCGACCTTCCCTACGGCGCGGCGCAGCCAGTCGAACGAGACCCTTTGCGCGATGCCCTGAAGGTCGGCGGTAATGTCGGCGTTGCGCACCGACGGGACGCCTTCGGCCAGGCGCAGCACGTCGCCGAGCAGCAGGTACAGCACTTCCAAATATGAATCGAGCTTTTCGGTGCGGCGCGCGGCGATCGATTCCGAATGCTTCATCCAGGCTCCGAACGTGCCTGTGCCGCTGGCGGCTTTGAGCAGCGCGAGCATGGCGGTGCGTCGCCGGTCGTAGGTTTCGAGGTCAATCGAGACGGCAAGACCCGGCGCGCCTTCGGCCAGCTTTTCGCGACGCTCCGGATGATCCAGGCCGCGGGTGGACATAAAGCGGCGCATGTCGGGCGCATCGAGACGCGCCAGGCGAAACGGGACTGAGCGCGAGCGGATGGTCGGCAGCAGGTCGTACGGATTGCGTGCGGTCATGATCAGAACCAGGTGCGGCGGTGGCTCCTCCAGCGTTTTGAGCAGCGAGTTGGCGGCCTGTTCGTTGGCGCGGTCGATGGAGTCGATCAGGAAGACCCGCCAGTTGCCTTTAAGCGGTTTCAAAGGGGCGCGCTCCTTTAACAGGCGCATCTGCTGGATGGTGAGCTGGCGCAGAGGGCCGTCCGGTGGAAAGGTCAGGAAATCGGGATGGGAAGAGAAGAACAACGGGTCGTCGTTGCGCTTGTCGGAGGTCCATTTTTCGCGGTCCGTGATGAGATTCGCGTTCGACTCCAGGCTCATGTCATCCTGCTCGATTTTGTGTGCTTCGCCAAGCAGGGCGGCGGCGAAGCGGCGGGCCAGCGTCGCCTTGCCAATGCCTTCGGGACCAGAAAAGAGCAGAGTCTGCGTGATGCGTTGGCCCCGGATCATGTGCTCCAGGGTTTCGACCACGTCGGCGTTACCGTAGAAGTTTTCCAAAAACCAAAGTTAGCACGCCTGTCCGCATGCTGACGCATGGCGGTTCCGTTACAAATGGTCAGTAGTATTTGGGAAACTGTTTCGCGGGATCGGCGGCTACTTCCGGAGCAGGCACGGTGCGGAGGGCTGCCGATTGGACGGCTTTCTCGCGCCAGCGCTGGGCCTGCTCCGGACGATTGAGGAGATCCTCGAGGGCGGCCATTGTTTCGAGCGCAAACTCCAGGCGTTCGTCGCCTTTTTTTCGATCCAGAACGCCGATGGAGTGAGTCAGCAATTCGCGGGCGGCCGAGGTCCGGCCGGAGCGCATATAAATCGCGGCCAGATGCGCCTGCGTCTCCGCGGTCTGCACCAGATCGCCGCCAATCTGCCGCTCCTTGACCGCCAGCACTCGTTCGTACTCGGCCGTGGCGCCTTCGATATCGCCCGATTCTTCGAGGGACGCGGCGAGATGAAACAGGTCCTCGGTGGCGGCATGCGAATCGATGCCCGAAGCCTTGCGATGGATATCCAGCGAACGTCGCAGCGCCTTTTGGGCGTCGGCGTGATTGCCAGCTTCGCGGTGGCGCGCACCGAGCTCGGTGAGGGCGTTGGCGGTCTCGACATGGTCGGGGCCGTAGGTTTTTTCGGAAAGATGGGCGGCGCGCTCGAAAGCCTTCATGGCTTCTTCGTTGCGGCCACTGTGCCGCAGGACCATCCCCAGTTTGCGCGCCGACGAGGCGAGGCGTTTGTGATCAGGCTTGGAGAGAGATTTTTCCAGCGTTTCGATCTGTTCGAGGGTATGTCCGGCCTCGTTATATTTCTTCTGGTCGAGCTGAATCTCAGCCAGTGCATCGAGTGCGCGCGACTGGAACACTTTGTCTTTGGAAGATGTGGCGAGTGCGACGGCCGCCTGCGTGGTCTGCTCGGCCTCAGCGGTCTTGCCCTGCTTGCGCTGCGCTTCCATCAGGCCAAGAAGCAGATCGAGGCGCACTTTGCTCGGATGGCGGCGCTCGGCCAGGGCGAGGGTCAAGTGATTCTCGGCCTCGGCCCAGTTGCGGGTGGCTAAATGGCGCGCTCCCTCGACGCGATTCAGGTGCCGCTGGCGGTGCCATTCTTTCACGTGCGGAGTCACCCAGGCGGCGAAGCGGATGCCCAGGCGGAAGATTCGCGTGACACTGATCATTTCCCCTACTTAATCGGTATTAAGGTAGGTGGACTTTAGGGATAGAATAGCCGCAAGTGTCTCTGATCATCAATCCGGCTGCGTCGCGCCTGGGTGTGGAAAACGCCGTCCTGTGGGGGCGCGGGAACCGGGAATATTATGTCCACGATTTTCCCGGGCCGTTGTCGATCAAAGCCGTGCTGCGAGGGCAGGCGGAATGGCGCGCGGGGAAATCGAGGTTCGAGGTCGATGCAGGGTCGTTCGTGATCCTGAACGACGGGCAGCCGTATTCGATGACGATTGAGCCGGGACCCGCTGTCGAGACGTTTTGCGTGTTCTTCGAGCGCGGGTTTGTGGAGGATGCGTGGCGATCTGCCGCGTCAAGCGACAGGGCCTTGCTCGACGATCCCGAGCGTCGCGCACTGCTGGGATTTGAGGAGCGGCTGCGGCCTCGTGGCAGCAGAATCGACCGAGCGCTGCGTCGCATGCGCGAGGCGGCGGCGTCCGGCGCCGGCGGCGAACCGGAATATTACGATCTGGCGCTGGGACTGGTGGAGTTGCGAACGGAACTGGCATGGGAGATCGGCCGAATCCCGGCGGCGCGAGCGTCCACGCGCGAGGAGCTGCATGCGCGGGTGCAGCGCGGACGGCAGGCGATGGACGAAATGCTGACCGAGAATCTGCCGTTGAAAAACATCGCGCGGCTGGCGCATCTTTCGCCATTCCATTTCCACCGGGCGTTTTGCGCCGTGTTCGGAGAAACGCCGCACGCGTACCGGACGCGCAGAAGGCTCGAAAGAGCGTCGCGGCTGCTGAGGGAGACGGATTTCCCGGTCACCGATGTCTGCCTGGACACGGGATTTGACAGCGTGGGGAGTTTCTCGACATTGTTCCGGCGCAGGTACGGGGCGAGTCCCACGGAATTTCGGAGGAAGCATGACGGCTGAGCACGTGACCCCCTCCATGACTGTCGGGTTCCATGTCGGCGGGTGAGGAACCCCGACAGTAATGGAGGGGATAGATGCCAAAATATGTCGCGTTTCTGAAGGCGGTCAACGTCGGCGGGCACGTCGTGAAGATGGACGAACTGCGCGAGCTGTTTTCAGGATTGAAATTTTCCAACGTCGAAACGTTTATCGCCAGCGGGAACGTGATCTTCGAGACCAAGTCGGCGCCGGATCGGAAGCTGGAGCAGAGGATCGAAAAGCACTTGGAAGCCGCGCTGGGATACGCGGTCGGGACCTTTGTCCGGTCGATGGAGGAAATTCGGGCGGTCAGCGAATACCAGCCGTTTCAGAAAAAGGGACTGGTGGTGAATGTCGCGTTCATTCGCGAACCGCTGACGGCTGGCGTCGTCGAACAGGTGATGGGTTTTCGAACTGAAGTTGACGATTTTCACGTTCATGGGCGCGAGGTGTACTGGCTGTGCCAGATCCGTCAGAGCGATTCTAAATTTCCCGCGAAGAAGTTCGAGAAAGTTATCGGCGGCGAAGCGACCTGGCGCAACAGGAATACCGTGGTACGCCTGGCGGAGAAATATACCCGTTGACAATATATCCACCATGGGTATAATCGGGACATGCAGCCGCTTCCCGAAGCAACCTTTCATATCCTGATGGCCGTCGCCGACGAGGACCGCCACGGATACGGGATTATCCAGGACGTTCTTACCAGCACCAACGGCAAACTAAAGCTAAGCGCGGGGACGCTTTACCGGTCGATTCAGCGAATGCTGGAGCAGGGCTTGCTGGTGGAAACCCGCGAGCGTCCCGAGGACCACGACGAGCGGCGGCGCTACTATCGCATCACGCCTTTGGGAAGAGAGGTCGCCAAGGCGGAGGCGCAGAGGCTGCAACAACTGGTCCGGCTAGCGCGCAGGAGCGGATTCGCACCGGGGAGGGCTTAAATGTACCGGGCACTCCTTCGTCTCTATCCGAAATCGTTTCGCGGCGAATACGAAAGCGAGATGTGCGCCGTCTTCGCGCAGCGCAGCCGCGATTCCTCGGGACCTTTCGGAATCCTCGCGCTGTGGATTGAAACGTTCTTGGACGTGCTGCTCAACGCCGCGCGGGTGCATCTCGATATTCTGGCGCAGGACCTGCGCTATTTCGGACGCACCGTGCGGCAATCGACGGGCTACGCGCTGACGGTGGTGGGGATCGCGGGCCTGGGTATCGGCGCGACCACGGCCGCGTATTCCATTACCGACCATGTACTGCTGCGGCCGTTGCCTTTCCCCGATGCCGGCCGGCTGGTGGCGATATGGGAAAAGGAAACGCGCTATTCGCGCTTTGAGTTGTCGCCGGCGAATTATCGCGATTGGAAGGCGCAGAGTAAATCCTTCGAATCCTTCGGCGCTTATACCTCGCTCTCCGCGAATCTGGCGGGTCAGGGCGAGCCGGAACGGCTGGCGTATGCGGCGGTCACCTCGGAAGTGCTGCCGCTGATCGGCGTCAGACCGGTGCTGGGGCGCTGGTTTTCAGAAGACGAGGACCGACAAGGCGCGGCCGGCACGGTGATTCTCAGTTACTCGCTGTGGCAGGCGAAATTCGGCGGAACCGCATCGGTACTGGGCAGGAAACTGCTACTCGACGACACCCCGTGCACCGTGATCGGCGTCATGCCGGCGGGCTTCGCGTTCCCTCGGCGCCAGGCGGACATCTGGCTCCCGATGCGCGCTTTCGGACAATTTGGCGGCGCGTTTGAGGACCAGGATCGGACGAACACATTCTTGACCGGGGTCGCGAAATTGCGGCCCGGGGTGACGCTGGAGCAAGCCAACGCGGAATTGCGGCTGATCGCGGCGCAAATCGCACGGCAGTATCCGAAGGAACTGAAAAACGTCAGCGCGGGCGCCTACAATCTGCGCGACGACGCCATTTCCGATCAGTCGAAAACCATGCTGATCGCCCTGCTGGGCGCGTCGCTGTGCGTGTTGCTGATCGCCTGCACCAACCTGGCGAACCTGCTGCTGGCCAGGGCGCTGGCGCGACGGAAAGAGCTGGCCGTTCGATCGGCAATGGGGGCGGGACGCGAAAGGCTGGTGCGCCAGTTGCTGACCGAGAGCCTGCTGCTGGCGATGGCTGGAGGGGTGCTGGGAATCATCATCGCGATGTGGTCGACGCCTCTGTTCGGCGCCCTGGTGCCGACCAACCTGCCTGTGGTCGCCCTGCCTTCCGCGGATGGGAGGGTATTGTCGTTCGGGGCGCTGGCGACGGTCCTGACCGGCCTCGCATTTGGCGTCCTGCCCGCGCTGAGAGTCACCGCTGGGGCGGATTTACGCGAAGGGTCGCGATCCGGTGTCGGTGGACGGAAAGAACGGTTGCGGGGCGCGCTGGTGGTGGCGGAGATCGCGGCGTCGGTGGTGCTGTTGGTCAGCGCGGGATTATTGATCCGGGCGATGTCCAAAGTTCAGGGCATCGATCCAGGCTTCCGCGCCGAACATGTCTTGACCCTGCGTACGCCGGTGACCGGGGCGCGGTATGAGAAGACCGTGCCGAGAGTCGCGTTCTATAAACGGGTGCTGGACCAGGTGCGGACGCTGCCCGGCGTCGAGAGCGCGGCCTATATCAGCCAGTTGCCGATGGTGTGGCGCGGAGGGATTTTCGCGGTGACCGTGGACCGGCAGCAGGCCGCCGACCCGAGCTCGCAGAGGGCCAGCATGCGATTCGTGTCGCCCGACTTCTTCCGAACGCTTTCGATTCCCCTGCACTTGGGGCGCGACGTGGCGGAATCCGACGGGATCACGTCCCCACTGGCCGCGGTGGTGAGCGAATCGTTTGCCAGGCAATATTGGCCGGATGAGAATCCGATTGGGAAGCAATTCAATTTTGCGTATGAGGATCGGACGGTGATTGGCGTGGTTGGCGATATCCGCGTGCGCGGTCTGGAACGGTCCAGCGAACCGCAGGTGTACCTGCCCTACGCCCAACTCAAGGATGGCTGGTTCGCCGGCTATGTCCCCCAGGATCTGGCGATCCGGACATCTCAGGGAGATCCGCTGCAACTGGCGCCCGCGGTGCGGAAGATTATCTCCCAGGCGGAGCCGCAGTTGCCGGTGACCAACGTACGGCTACTGAGCGAGATCGTCGCCGGGGAGACTGCGTCGCGGCGCGCTCAACTGGTCGTGCTGGGCGGATTCGCCGGGATCGCGTTTCTGCTGGCGGCGATCGGGATTCACGGCCTGCTGGCCTACGCGGTGTCGCAGCGAACGCAGGAAATCGGGGTGAGGATGGCGCTGGGTGCGACGCGCTCAAACATCCTGCGGCTGATCGTCGGGGATGCGCTTATATTGGCCACGGTAGGCATCGTCGCGGGCGCGGCGGTGGCCTACGGAGCGGGGCTGGAACTTCAATCGCTACTGGCTGGACTTAGTCCAAGGGATTTAGACGCATTCTCAGCCGGCATCCTGCTATCGCTATTGATGACAATCGCGGGCAGTATTTTACCTGCGATGCGAGCGGTGCGCGTGGATCCAGCCACTGCTCTGCGGTCGGAATAGTCTTATTTCGCGGCGGCGCGGGTTTTCGCGCGGCGGACCGGCTCAGCGGCCTTCGGAGCGGGCGCGGCGGGCTGTACCGGATAGTGCTGGCCGAGCCACTTTTCGATCATTTCCTTTTGCGTGGCCAGAACCACACGTTGCCATTTGACGGTGCCGGTACGTTCGCTGTACTCAGCCATGACGTACGAACCCTCATTCAGGACCTTGATGATCCCCTGAGTTTTCGTCCTCTGAAAATGATACGAAGACAGAGCCGCGTGATGTTTTTGCATCTTAACGTATATGATAGCAGATGGCCAAAATTCCGGCTATTTTTCAGTGAATTCGCATACTATCAAGATATGGCTTCCGCGCCGGGCGTTCCGGCAACATCAGCAGGGGCACCTTCGAATGAACGACTTGCGTGGGTCTCGTTCTGGCGGACCGTTACCCGCGTGGAGCGCGACAAGATCGTTCCAGGCCGGGCCGCGCGCAATGCCCTGGGCGTCGCGCTGCCGCTGGCCGCGGGGTACCTGCTGGGGTCGCTCGGGGCAGGGCTGATCGTCAGTTCCGGGGCGCTGAATGTGTGCTTTACCGACGGAGACGACCCCTATCGCCAGCGCGCGCGGCGAATGCTGCTGGGCACATTGCTGGTCGGCCTGGCGGTAATGACCGGCACGCTTTCCGGGCATAACCCGTTGATAAATATAGCCATCGCCGGCGTATGGGCCTTCTCTGCGGGAATGATGGTGGCGGTGAATCAGGCGGCCACCGATCTGGGCGTCACCACTCTGGTCACGCTGGTGGTTTTTTCGGCCCAGCCGATGGAACCGCATCGCGCGGTGTCGGCCGGGTTGCTGGCCATCGCCGGTGGATTGTTGCAAATGCTGTTCGCTCTGGCGTTGTGGCCGGTGGTAGGGCATGAGCCGGAGCGAAAGGCGCTGGCGAGTCTTTACGAAGCCCTGGCCACCGCAGCCGCGACGCCCGCGGCCGCCTCCGAAGCTCCTTCGGCCAGCGCGCAGACTATGGAGGCTCACAACACGCTCGCCGCGCTCGGACCGATACATACAGTAGAGGCGGACCGCTATCGCTCCCTAATGAATCAAGCGGAGCGGATGCGGCTCGGCCTGCTCACCCTGTCGCGGCTGCGGGTGCGTATCGGGCGCGAGCGGGAGGAAAGCGAGGAGGCTGCCGCGCTCGACCGGTTTTTCGAGCTTAGCTCGCGCCTTCTGGCGTCTATCGGCCGGTCGCTGAGGTCGAACGATTCCCTCGATCTTCACCTTATCGTATTGGATCAGATCGAGCCGCTGGCGGAAGTGTTGCGGGCCGGCCGGACCCGTGCCGACTCCGAAGTTCTGTCCGCTCTGGCGGGCGATGCGCTGCATCAGGTGGATGCGCTGGCCGGGCAGTTGCGGTCGGCCGTGGAACTCGCGTCGCATTCAACGCCGGAAGGGCAGGCGGAATTTGAGCGGACGCAATCGCGCGCGCCGTGGACGCTCCGGCTGCGCGGCAGCTTGGCGACCGTTCGCGCGAACCTGACGTTCGAATCGGCGGCTTTCCGGCACGCGATTCGATTGGCGGTGTGCGTCATCCTCGGCGACGCCATCGGCCACGCGGTGAACTGGCACCGGACCTACTGGCTGCCGATGACCGTGGCTATCGTATTGAAGCCGGACTTCACGGCGACGTTCAGCCGGGGAGTGCTGCGCGTGGTGGGAACGCTTAGCGGCCTCGCGTTTGCGACGGTGCTGTTCCACATCGTCTCGACCACGGTGGTGACGCAAATTGTCCTGATCGCCCTGCTGACGTTCGTACTGCGATCGTTGGGCGCGGCGAATTACGGCATCCTGACGGCGGCGGTCAGCGCGCTGGTGGTGCTGCTGATCGGGTTGACCGGAGTCTCGGCGAAGGAAGTGATCGCGGCGCGCGCGCTCAACTCGGTGGCCGGAGGAGCGCTGGCGCTGGCCGCGTACTGGCTGTGGCCGACCTGGGAACGGTACCGGATCAACGAAAACGTCGCGGGGCTGCTGGACTCCTATCGCAATTATTTTCATGCCATATGCAAGGCGTACCTGAAAGCGGACGCGCCTCCGCCGGGGTTGGACAGCGCGCGCCAGGCGGGCCGTTTGGCGCGGTCGAACCTGGAGGCTTCCGTCGGCCGCCTCAGCGCCGAGCCGTATCCGTCGCAACTGGCGGCTCTGAACGACATGCTGGCCAGTTCGCACCGGCTGGTGCACGCGCTGATGGCTCTCGAAGCAGGACTCTATCAAAGTAAGTTCCTGCCTGCGCGCGATGCGTTCCGCACGTTCAGCAATGATGTGGAAAAGACGCTCTACTTCCTGGCCGCGTCGCTCCGCGGGACGGAAATTCAGCCCGGCGACCTGCCCGATCTGCGCGAGGATCACCACGCGCTGCTGCGCTCCGGCGATTCGCGGGCGGAGCGCTACGCGCTGGTGAACATCGAGACGGATCGAATTACGAACAGTTTAAATACGCTGCGGGAGCAGATTATCTCTTGGCCATCGTGAAGGTTTTACCGTGGGCATTGCTCGCGTCGGCTCAGGCGATCCCTGACATCGAGACTCTACTCCGGGACGTGCAGGTGAATCAGCACAAGATGGACGACATTCGCGAGAACTACACCTTCCATCGGACCATCACCGAGGAGGATCTGGACGAGAAAGGCGCGGTCGTGAAAACCACCGTCACCGAACGCGAGTTCTTTTTCGTAAACGGCCGCGGCATCGGCCGGCTGGTGAAAAAGAACGGCGTGCCGTTAAACCCGCAAGAAGAGAAGAGAGAGGACGCGCGCGTCAAGAACGTGGTGGAAATAGCGATGAAAGCGGCCCCGAAAGCCCGGCGCGGACGAGGACCGGCGGGGTTGATCGGCGAGATTCTGCCCATGGTCACAATCTCCAATCCGCGCCGGATTTCTTTTCACGGCCGCGGCACGCTGGCGTTTGATTTCGTGGGGGATCCGCACGCCAAGGGCAAAGGCACCGAGGAAAACGCCGCGAAAAAGATGGCCGGAAGCATATGGTTCGACGAGGCGGACCGCCAGGTGGCGCGCATGGAAGTGCATTTTTACGAAAATTTCCGCATCGGCGGAGGCTTGCTGGCCAGCATCCAAAAAGGCTCCACCATTGAGATGGAACAGGCCCCCATCGGCGGTGGGTTATGGATGCAGACGTCCAACGACCAGCACGTGAACGCGCGGATTGTGGTGAAGAACTTCCGCCAGAACGTCCATACGAAGAACACGGATTTCAAGAAGTTCAACGTCGATGTGTTGCAGCAAATCAGGCCGCCCGCGAAATAGTGGGGTGGGCTACCAGCCCGCAGTCGACCACTGGGCGGCTTTTGCAGACTACAAGCCTGCTGGTAGCAGGCTGCGGGCTGGTAGCCCGCCCCACTTTACTTCTTCTTTACGCCTATTAGGCTACTATCTTGAATGGAATGCGTGTCCGTCCGCTTGTGTTCGCTTTTCGCCTGCTGGCCAGTCTTGTTGTCGTCGCGGCTATTACGTTTATCTGTTCGCGCGTGATCCCGGTAAACTCGACCACGGCCGGATTCGCGTATTTGCTGGGAATTCTGGCCATTGCCGCCACCTGGGGCCTCATCGAATCGATCGCCGCATCGGTCGCGGCGATGCTATGCTTCAACTTCTACTTTCTTCCTCCGGTCGGGATGTTCACCATCGCCGACCCGCAGAACTGGGTCGCACTATTCGCGTTTCTGGCCACCGCGCTGGTGGCCAGCCACCTTTCCGATCGCGAAAAAAAGCAGGCCGACGAAGCCAAGGGACGGCAGCGCGAAACCGAGCAACTCTACGCGCTCAGCCGCGCCATCCTGCTGACCGATCCTTCGCAGCCGGTGGGATCGCAGGCGGCGCGGCACATCTCGGAAGTCTTCGAATGCCCTGGCGTCGCGCTTTACGACGCGAAAACAGGGGATGTTTTCAGGGGTGGCGTCGACGACATGCTGGAGATCGAGGCGAAGCTCAAACAAGTGGCGGTGCAAGGTAATAATTTTGTCGAGCCGCCTCTGTTCGTGGCCGCGATCCTGCTCGGCGGACAACCCATCGGAAGCCTGGCGCTCAAAGGATCGTCTCTGTCCGACGGCGCGCTCCAGGCGCTGCTGAATCTGGTCGCCATCGCCCTCGAACGGGTGCGCACGGAGGAAGCATCGAACCGGGCCGACGCGGCGCGGCAAAGCGAAGAGTTCAAATCCACGTTGCTCGACGCCATCGCCCACGAATTCAAGACGCCGCTGACGTCAATCAAGGCAGCCTCCACTGCGATGCTGTCGGAAACCTCCGCGCTTTCGCCGCAGTTCCGCGAACTGGCGGCGATCATCGATGAAGAGACCGACCGTATGAATCAGCTGGTGACTGAGGCCGTGCGCATGTCCCAGATCGACGCCGGAAAAGTAAGGCTGGAGCGCGAATCGCTGGACGTCGCCCTGCTGTTGGCCAAGGTGGTCGCAACTTTCGAATCGCAAGCCGCTGGAAGATCTCTGCGCGTGGACCCGGGTCCGAACCTGCCGAAAGTTTCAGCCGATCCGGAACTGCTTTCGCTGGCACTGCGCCAGTTGATCGATAATGCTCTCAAGTATTCTCCGCCCGGCTCACCCATTCGCGTGACGGCGGATCTCGAAGGGGAGCGCGTGGTCATTCGCGTAGAAGATCGCGGCCCGGGGATTCCGGAGCGCGAGCGCGAACGCATTTTCGATAAATTTTACCGCCGCGGCGGATCCCGTGACCGCGTGCCAGGCACAGGGCTTGGGCTCTACATCGCCCGCGAGATCATCCGCACCCACGGAGGCGATCTGTGGATTGAAGGCGAGCCCGGCGAAGGATCGGAATTCTGCGCGGCTTTGCCAGTGAAAAAAGAAGGACGAACAAAATGAGTTCTGGCCGCATTCTTGTGGTCGACGACGAGCCGCAGATCCGCCGCGTGTTGCGCGCGACGTTGACCGGACAGGGCTACGAGTTTTATGAAGCACGCACCGGCGAGGAGGCTCTCGAAGCCATTCGCGCCAACCGCTTCGACCTGGTGCTGCTGGACATGAACATGCCGGGCATGGGCGGTGTTGAAACCTGCCGGGCGATTCGCGGCGGCTCTGAAGTCGCCATCATCATGCTGACCGTGCGCGATTCGGAACAGGACAAGGTCGCCGCGCTTGACGCCGGCGCCGACGATTACATCACCAAGCCGTTCAGCACGCCGGAACTGCTGGCGCGCATCCGCGCCGCGCTGCGCCGCATGCCTTCTTCTCCCGAAGGCGGCGCGCAATCGGTCAACCTGGGCGAGATCGAGATCAACATGGCTACCCGGCGCGTCATCGCCCAAGGCCGCGAGACTCGTCTGACGCCCAAGGAATTCGGCCTGCTGCAATACATGCTGGCCAATCCCAACGTGCCGATCCCTCACGGACGCCTGCTGCAAGCCGTGTGGGGACCCGACTACGGCGACCAGGTGGAGTACCTGCGCGTGTTCATGAATCAACTGCGCAAGAAAATCGAACCGAATCCCGCCGAGCCGAAATACCTGTTGACCGAGCCATGGGTTGGCTATCGCTTCGCTTTGCCGGAGAAAGCGGGCTGATGCTTCACGTGGCGCAGTTTCGAGAACCGCAGCCGCCTATCAGGCGGCTCTTGCTGGCGGACGAACAAGCCTGCTGGTAGCAGGCTGCGGGCCGATGGCCCGCCCCACACGCGGACCTGAGGCAGTTTTCACGCAAACTTTGACGCATGAGGAACGGCTGCGCCCGCCAGTGCGCCACATCGCGACTAGCCCGCCAGCGACTCTTTCACTTTGCCCACCAGCGCGCCCAGCGTGAACGGCTTTTGCAGGAATTTCGAGCCTGGGGGAATTGCGCCGCTGCGCGCGGCATCATCGTCAGTGTAACCGGAGATGTAGAGGACTTTCAGATCGTGCCGGGTTTCCCTGATTTTCTCCGCCAGTTCCCGGCCCGAGGCCGAGGGCAGGCTGACGTCGGTGAGGAGAAGGTCGATCCGGCCGGGCGCCGCGCCTGCCATCGCCATTGCTTCTTCCGCGCTACCCGCTTCCAGAACGTTGTAGCGTTCGCGCCGTAGAATTTTTCGGACCAGCGCCCGAATGCCCGCTTCGTCCTCCACCAGCAGAATCGTCTCGCGAACGATCTCCGCCGGCGCCTCGGCAACGGGAGCCTCGACCACGGCCTCCGCCACCGCAGAGCGGGCTTCGACCGGCGCCTCGTAATGCGGCAGATAAATCAAAAACGTCGAGCCGCGAAAGGGTTCGCTGAAGAACGCGATGTCGCCTCCCCACTCGCGGACGATCGCGTAGGCGTGTGCCAGCGCCGGACCGGCGGACTTTTCGCCCTGCTTCGACAAAAATCCCTCGAACACCGCGTCGCGATTTGCGCGATCCAGCCCTCGCCCGTCGTCATGAATCGCCAGCCGCGTATAGGTTCCCGGAGCCAGAGTGGCGCCGGGCAAATACTCGGCGATGGTGTCCACGTCGCATCCGATGGCAATGTGGGACCTCTCGCGCGCATCTTCCCGATCGTGGGAGATCAGCGCCAGGACAATCTCTTCGAGCTGCGCTTCGTCGGCCAGCGCCCAGACAGCCTCTCTCGTGGAAACGTGCGCCCCGCATCCCGCGCCCGCCGTGTGCGCGATCTTCTCTTCCATCTGCGACAGCCATTGCGACACGTTGACCGGCGCGGCCGGATGGGCCTGGCTGTGCGTGAACCGGAGCAGCTGCGTGGTGATTCCCGAAATGCGATTCGCCGCCGTCAGAATCTGGTCCACGTCGCCGCGCATCGGATCGTCCTCGCCGAGCGTGTTCTTCATCTCCTCGGCGTAGCCGGTGACGATCATCAGAGGATTGTTCAAGTCGTGCGCCAGCCTGCTGGCCACAATGTGCAGCGCTTCCGTGCGCCCAGCCCGCAGCAGTTGATCTTCCAGTTGCTTGCGCCGCTCAATCGATGTCATGACCCCGGTCACGGCGACGCCGTTCACGCGGATGCTTTCACGTATCCAGAGCGTTCCGCCCGCCGCGGTAACGGCGCGATACTCCGCGCTGGCGTCGCCCGATCCACGGGCAATTGCCGCGAAATAAAAGTCGAGCGCAGCCGCCCGGTCCTGGGGGTGAATCCGCTCCTCAAAAAACTGCGGCGTTGCGGTCCAATGCGCCGGCGGAAAGCCGAGCAGAGCCTCGACATCGCCGCGCACGGAGCGAAACTCCAAAGTCGAGGCGTCGGCTTCCCAGACAATCGCCGGGATCTCGCCCAAAGGCTCGGACTGCGCCACGGCCTCGGGCGCGGATACACCCGCATCCTGCAACATGAGCAGCGTCTCGACTTCGCTTTCGTCGTCCCAGTTGCGAATCGGCATAATCGAGAGGCTGAATTGCCTCCCCTCATGCTCCATAGGGAACGCACTTTGCGAAAGACCCGTCATGTGGACTTCGCGAATTTTCTCGATCAGCCGCTCCGAGGGCAGGATCTGGTCGATGGTCTTTCCCCGCAGCTCGTTGGAACTCAGCCCCAGCGTCTGGCGAAACGCCCGGTTGGCCGACGACACGTGACGATCCGCCGACAGCACCGCCAGCGCTACCGGAAGCATGGCCACCATTTCCTGGTAGTAACGGCGCTCGGTTTCGACCAACGCGAGCAGCCTGGCTACTTCTCGTGCTTTCCACTGCTCTAAATCTGTTCGCTCCATGAAGAGGGACAATTCCTTGCCCTGAGTTTGCGACGCAGCCTGGAAGGCAACAAGGTACTCAGGGGTTATGTGGTCCTGGTACTCCGTAGGTACTATGGAAAGGCAGCCGATCATGTATCATTTCAAAAACCCCATGCGCATACCCGCACTCGTTCTCTCGCTCCTGTTGCTCATGCCGGCTTTTGCCGGGGATTCCGATTGGCCCCGCTGGCGCGGACCGGAGAACGACGGCATGGCTCGCGGCGACGCGCCCCTGCACTGGAGCGACACCGAGCACATCAAGTGGAAAGCCGAGATTCCCGGCCGAGGCCACTCCTCGCCGGTCATCTGGGGCGACAAAGTCTTCCTGACCACGGCGGTGCCGACCGGCGTCGTGCCGATTGCCGCCACCGAACCCGCTCCCGATTCCGGCCGAGGCGGCCGCGGCGGACGAGGATTTGGAAGTCGTGGTCCTCAGCCGGAGCAAAAACTGATGCTGATGTGTTTCGATCGAAAGAACGGCAAGTTATTGTGGCAGCAGGTCTCGAAGGTCGCCACACCGCACGAAGGCTACCACCCGACATACGGTAGTTTCGCCTCCAATTCGCCGGTGACGGACGGCAAGCACGTGATCGCGTTTTTCGGTTCCCGAGGCGTCTACTGCTACGACATCGATGGGAAGAAGATATGGGAAAAAGACTTCGGCATCCAGTTGAAAATGTTCATGACCTTCGGCGAGGGCGCGTGGCCTTTCCTCGAAGGATCGAAACTGCTGCTGCTGTTCGATAACGAGGTCGATTCGTTCCTCGTCGCACTGGACGTTTCCACCGGCAAGGAACTGTGGCGCACGCCCCGCCCCGACGGCAACACCAACTGGAGCGGACCCGTCGTCATCACGGTGGACGGAAAAAAGCAGGTGATCGTCTCGGCCACGAAAAAAGTCCACGCGTACGACCTGGAAACCGGCAAGCCGATCTGGGAGGTCGCAGGGCTAGGCCAGAATACGATCCCCGCGCCGGTCGCCGCCGACGGCATCATCTACCTGATGAGCGGCTATCGCAACCCGAATCTGATGGCCGTGAAACTGGGTCGCGAGGGGGACCTGACCGGAACCGACGCTATCGTGTGGCAGAACCAGAAAGGCAATTCGTACACCGCGTCGCCCGTGCTGCACGACGGCAAGCTGTACGTCGTGACCGATAGCGGCATGCTGTCCTGCTTCGACGCCAAGACCGGAAAAGCTTTCTATCAGCAGCAGCGCCTTCCGAAGCCCTACAACTTCAAGGCATCGCCCGTCGGAGTGAACGGCAAGCTGTATCTGGCCACCGAAGAAGGCGACGTGGTGATCGTGAAAATGGGCGAGACGTACGAAGTGCTGGCGACGAACACGCTGGAAGGGCAAACGTTCATCGGAACCCCGGCGGTCGCGGATGGGGAGATCTACTTGCGCGGCCAGAGCACGCTGTTTTGTGTCAAATAGAGCCCCGCTCAAGCGCACTCTGGCTCCTGGCTTCTGGCTACTTCTCCTCAAAACTCAGTACGACCTTCGCCGCATCCCCGCCGATCATCGCTTGAAATCCTTTTTCGTATTCCGTGTAGTGAAACCGATGAGTGATCACCGGCGTAATATCGAGCCCCGATTCCAGCATCACCGTCATCTTGTACCAGGTCTCGTACATCTCGCGCCCGTAAATGCCCTTGATGGTGAGCATATTGAACACCACCGTCCGCCAGTCGATGGACATGTCTTTGTCCGGAATGCCCAGCATGGCGATCTTCGCGCCATGGCTCATGTTGGCAAGCATGTCGCGAAACGCCTGGCCGTTGCCCGACATTTCCAGGCCGACATCGAAACCTTCTTTCATCCCGAGTTGCTGCTGCACCTCGGCCAGCGTACCTTTCGAAACGTCGAGCGCGACCGTTGCTCCCAGCTTCTTTGCCAGCGCCAGCCGGAACGGATTCATGTCCGTCGCGACTACGAAACGCGCCCCGGCATGTTTCGCGACCGCCACTGCCATCAGCCCGATCGGCCCGCAGCCGGTGACGAGAACGTCTTCGCCCAACACCGGAAACGACAGCGCCGTGTGCACCGCGTTGCCGAACGGATCGAAGATCGCGGCGATGTCCAGATCGACGGTCGGCGCGTGCTTCCAGATATTGGTCATCGGCAGGACGATGTATTCGGCGAACGCGCCGGGTCGGTTCACGCCGACGCCCATTGTGTGCGCGCATAAATGACGGCGGCCGGCCAGGCAGTTGCGGCATCGTCCGCATACCACGTGACCTTCGCCGCTGACGATGTCTCCGGGGTGAAAATCGGTGACGTTCGACCCCGCCTCCACCACTTCGCCCACAAATTCGTGGCCGATGGCCATGGGCACGGGAATCGTCCGCTGCGCCCAGTCGTCCCATTTATAGATGTGGACGTCGGTCCCGCAGATCCCCGCGCGGCGCACGCGGATCAGCACATCGTTCATTCCAGGCTTCGGGGCCTCTATATCTTCGAGCCACAACCCGGGCTCGCGTTTACTCTTGACGAGGGCTTTCATGCAACTTCATTGTCTGATATCGTGACGGTCATGCGAAAAGCCATGCTGCTTCTGATTTTCTCGGTCGCCGCCTTCGGGCAGCTTTCGGAAAAAGCCACTTGGGCGACCCAGGCACAGAACCACTACGTCATCAAGCCGAACATCACCTACGGCATCCAGAATAATTACGAGACCAAGCTCGACGTCTACCAGCGCAAGGACGCGACAGGCCCGCAGCCGACCATCATCTACATCCACGGCGGAGGCTGGACCGGAGGATCGAAGGAAACGTCGGTCATGTCTCTGTTCCCCTATTTCGAAATGGGCTGGAACGTGGTCAACGTCGAGTATCGCCTGGAAAAAGTGTCGCCCGCCCCAGCCGCCGTGGAAGATTGCCTGTGCGCCCTGCGCTTCATCGGCCAGCACGCTCGCGATTACAATATCGACCCGACGAAACTGGTCGTCACCGGCGAATCTGCGGGAGGCCATCTGGCGCTGACCACGGGAATGATCCCGGAATCGGCCGGCCTGGACCGCCAGTGTCCCGGCCCGGCGCTGCCGAAGGTCGCCGCGATTCTCGACTGGTACGGCATCACCGACGTCAACGATCTTCTTGACGGGCCGAATCAAAAGGCGTACGCGGTGCAGTGGCTAGGCAGCATGCCGAATAAGGAGCAGATCGCCAAGCGAGTCTCGCCGCTGGAATATGTGCGAGCGGGCCTGCCTCCGATTCTGATGATTCAGGGCGACGCCGACCCGACCGTTCCTTACTCGCATTCCACGCGCTTAAAGGCCGCCCTTGACGCCGCCGGCGTTCCCAACGAACTCGTGACCATCCCGAACGGCAAGCACGGGAACTTCACGCCGGAGGAGCGCGTGAGGATCCACAATGCCACGCGCGACTTTCTGGCGAAGCATCATCTGTTATGAGGTAACTTCTTGCCATACCCGCAGTATCGTGGTGAAGGGGTGCGGCAATGAACGCGATCACGGTGGTGGCGCTGTTTTTCATTCCTGTCTGCGGTGCGCAGGAGCAGGCATTCGAAGTGGCGTCGGTAAAACCGTCCCGGCCCGAAGTTATGGAAAGGTCTCTCAGCCGCCAGCCCGGTGCGAGGCTCACGGCGTCGAACGCCACCGTAAAGATGCTCATCATGCTCGCATACCAGGTTATGCCCGACCAGATTTCGGGAGGGCCAAACTGGTTCGAATCGGACGGATTCGATATTGATGCGAAGGGGACGGACCCGAACGCCAGCCAAGGGCAATTCCGGAAGATGGTTCAGAGTCTGTTGGCCGATCGTTTCCAATTGAAGGTCCACCGCTCGACAAGGGAGCTCTCCATTTACGCGCTCATGCCGGCTAAAAACGGGCCAAAGCTCGTGGAAGCAAAAGATGACGACGCCGAGGTAAGCATGAGAATTGAGGGCCCGGGCGAGATGACCGGCGTGAAAGCCACGATGTCCATGTTTGCATCGACATTGTCGCGACCATTACGGCGCAAGGTCATCGACGCGACCGGGCTTAAAGGGAACTACACCTTCAGGCTCCAATTCGTGCCTGATCAGAACCCGTTAAAGCCCGGTGCGGAGGGCGCACCCGCCAACGAAGGCCCTTCCATCTTCACGGCATTACAAGAGCAACTCGGTCTGACTCTGAAGGCCACTAAGGGACCAGTTGACGTTTTGGTGATTGACCACGGTGAGAAGCCAGTTCCGAACTAAGGGCTAGATCCGAACCCAAAACTCCGAGACGACGAGCCCTCCCAGTGCCTTCTGCTCCTTTTCCATTCGGAACCCGAGCGCATGGAGCAGGCCTCGATAATCCGGCAAGGAAGTCACCCGCAGCCCCGTTGTGAGCCGAAAGAAAAAATACAGCCCCCCAATCACCGGCAACGACCAGCGCGTGTTTCTGAACTCCGAAACCAGCCATCCACCGGTCCGCACCCGTCCGAGAATCGACGCGAGTTCCTCTTCCTCGAAACAATCGAAGAAAAAGTGCGCGATCGCTAAATCGTACTCTTCTTCAAAAGCGAATTCCCGCGCGTCGGCCAGATGAAATGTAACGCCGGGCGCCCGCCCGCTCGCCAGCTCCATCATCCGTTCGCTGGAATCGACCGCATCCACGCGAGCCTGCGGGTACAGCGCCGCGAACACCTGCAAAAACCGCCCATCGCCGTCGCCCAGCACCAAAACGTTTTTCGGATTCCCCAACTCGAATAAAAACGCCTCGCGACGTTTCCGGAGCGCGCCGCCGAACGCCGCGTATTCCAGCCATCGATACCAGCGGGCGATCTTGTCGCAGTTCAAACGTGCAGTCCCGACACTGGCAGAAGAAAAAGAGGCGACAGCAGCGCCACATCCGCCAATACGCGCAATGCGTCCCTTGAAAACCGGCGCCGCCCGCAATCGAGCATCACGAAACCGAGCGCGCTCGCGATCACCGCGCCGCCCAGCACCGGACGTCCTGTAAACAACAGCGCCACCGCTGCCAGTGCCACCACGCCCGCCGCCGCTGCGATCGGCCACCGCTTCTCGCCCGCCGATTCCCAGTGCTCAATCGCCACGCAGTTGATCCAGCACAGGCAGGAGAACAGCGCGATCGCCTCGACATCCACCGCCGTTCGCACATTCGGCCACGCCGACAGCGTCGCCCCAAGCGCGAACAACACCGCGACCGCCGCTTCTTTCGTTTTCTGGAAGACTCCCAGACGCAGCAGGACGAAATACGCCACTACCGCCGTACCCAGCGCGATTCCGCAGAACAGCAGTTCCGGAGTCAATCTGGTCCAGGCGAGAGCCGACCCCGCTGCCAGCCCGAGAATCCATAAAGGCAGCAAAGCGCGCCAGTGCCGCCTATAAAATTCGTGCCTCGGAAGGTAACATGCTCCAGTCCAAGCGTCGATGGTCCTGTCCGCCGCGTAAATCAGCCACACAGCGAGGACGAGCAGGATCGAGGGCAGCAGATCTACCCGCGCATGGAAACAGCGGGCAAATAGAATCTGCCACAACAAAGCCACTACCGGAGCGTCTAGGCTCAGAAGATTCGGCCATAGCCAGACTCGGTCCACACTTCTATTATGTGGCGAAATGCCTTGAATCCGCGTTCATCGGCGGCCCTGGCCTTAGGGGATGTCCACAAGGCAACAAAAAAATTGGCCGCCGATAAACGCCAATGAAGACAAACGCAATGCTGACCGGCGCTACTCCGTCCGATTCCAGCTCTGGATCACCCGCGTCTCCCGCTCATACCCCAGCACGCTGATGGACCCGGTCGATAACGCGAAGCATCGCCCCATCTCCGGCTCAATCTCCAACCAGCACGCCGTCAAAACACGCAGCATGTGCCCATGTCCGAAAATGGCTACCTCGCCGTCCGGCGTCGAGGCAATCACCCGCCGGGCTCTCTCCGCCACCTGCGCGATCGTCTCGCCTCCCGGCGGCGCGGCGCTCCAGATCGACCATCCAGGCGCAGACTTCTGAATGTCAGACGTGGTCAGCCCCTCGTACGATCCGTAATTCCACTCCCGCAAATCGTCCGTGACGATCGCGCCTGCCGCGAACCCCGCGATCCGGCACGTCTCTCTCGCCCTTGTCATGGGACTCGAATAAACCGCCGAAAACTTCTTCCCCGCGAGCAGCTTGCCGACCTCCGCCGCCTTCCGTTCGCCTTCCGCCGTCAGCGCCAGGTCGGTCGACGACGTGTGCTGACCCGAAAGGCTCCATGCCGTTTCTCCGTGCCTGACCAGCCACAATCGCGAAGCCATAAGCTTACTTTAGCGGAACAACGCGCACCCCTTCGGCGTTATAGTAGATGAAACCGGAGGCAGCAAAATGTCGCTTCGCGACTTTATCGCAAAGCAGTGGATAGACGTCATCCAATGGACCGAACCGGAGGATGGCGTGCTCGCATACCGCTATCCGATGGCGGACATGGAGATTCAGAATGGAGGCAGCTTAACCGTTCGCGAATCGCAGATGGCCGCGTTCGTCAATGAAGGCAAAGTGGCCGATATTTTTGGCCCTGGCCTTTACAAGCTGACCACCCAGACCCTGCCGATTCTGACTTATCTGATGAACTGGGACAAGAAATTCCAGTCCCCTTTCAAGAGCGACGTCTATTTCTTCTCGACGCGCATCCAGACCAACCAGCGCTGGGGCACCGCGACGCCCATCACCATCCGCGACAAGGATTTCGGCATGGTGCGCCTGCGCGGCTACGGAATTTATTCCTGGCACATCAGCGACGCCAAGGCGTTCCACACGAAAATCAGCGGCACGCGCGAGATTTATCACGTCGCTGATATCGAGGGCCAGCTGCGCAACACGATTATCGGCCGGATGACGGACGCGTTCGCGCAGAGCCAGGTGCCTTTCCTCGACATGGCCGCCAATCAGGTTGAGCTAGGCACGAAAATTGCCGCGGGACTCGCGCCCATGTTCACCGACCTCGGCCTGACGCTCGATAGCTTCGTGGTCGAGAATCTTTCGCTGCCGGACGAATTGCAGAAGATGCTCGATACGCGCGTCGGCATGAACATGCTGGGCGATATGAACAAGTACACGCAGTATCAGGTGGCGAATTCGCTGCCCATCGCTGCTGCAAACGAAAGCGGAGGCATCGCCGGACTTGGCGTCGGCCTCGGCGCGGGGCTGACAATGGCCAACGTCATGACGAACGCGCTGCGGCCCGGCGAGAATCCTCCGTCGGCGCCTGCCGCACCGACTCCCGCCGGCCCTGCGCCGACCGGAGCATCGCCCATAGCTGGCGCGGAAACGAAGTTCTGCTTCAACTGCGGCAAGCCAATAGGGCGCGTCGCGAAATTCTGCCCCGAATGCGGCACAGCGCAACCGTAGGACGTGGCGTACGCACTCGTGCGTGCCGCGTCGAGACTCGTCTCGACGCATGCCAGGCATCGACACGAGTGGTGCGCCACACCGGTGAACTCGCATGACTGGCTCCGGCTGTGAATGGATCGTCGAAGCGCACCATTGTGATGAGGCCTCAGTCTCAGACCCTGAGGCCCTGCGCGCGCTTTTCGCACGTTTGATCCAGGAAATGAATCTCCATCCGATCGGCGAAACGCTGTGGCACCAGTTTCCCGGCGGAGGCATCACGGGCCTTGCGCTGCTTCAGGAATCGCACATCGCCTGCCATACTTTCCCGGAGCACCGCTCATTGTGCTTGAATGTATTCTGTTGCCGGCCGCGTCCCGATTGGGATTTTGACGCGTGCCTGCGGCGGGAATTCGGAGCGAAGTCGGTCGAGGTAAGGCGTCTCGACCGGCCCTATTCGGAATGAGCTCACCAACAGCGAACTGCCCCAGTTGCGGCGCACCGGTCACGTTCCGCTGGTCGAGCGCGGTGCAAACCGTCTGCCCCTTCTGCCATTCGATTCTTGTTCGCGTCGATCTGACCTTGCAGAACGTCGGCAAGGTGGCCGACCTGCCTCCAGACCCTTCGCCGATTCAACTGCTCACGTCGGGCACCTATAACAACAAAAAATTCGACGTCATCGGCCGCATCATTTATGAGTATGAGCAGGGCGGCTGGAACGAATGGCACATCGTGTTTTCCGACGGCACCAGCGGCTGGCTGTCCGATGCGCAGCTTCAATACGCCGTCTCGTTCCTGGTCCCCAGCAGCATCCCTCTGCCTCCGGAGAATCAGGTGAGGCGCGGCAGCCGCCTCACGTTTAACAACATTCAGTTCGAAGTGTCCACCATGACGAAGGCGAGCTACAAAGGCGTCGAAGGCGAGCTTCCATTCCCCTTCTATGGAAAATCGAACATGCTGTTTGCGGACCTGCGGACGGCTTCGAACGATTTCGCCACGCTCGATTACAGCGATCAATCCGCGCCGCTGCTGTTCATCGGCAAGACAGTTCCGTATGAAGCGCTGCAACTCCAGAACGTCCGCCAGTTCGAGGGATGGGCATGACACCGCTCCCTTCGGTCACGGCTCTGTCTCCGTATAGCGGTTTTCTGAGGATAAGCTAAAATGTCCTCGCCCCTGGTCGGTCCTCCCGTCGCTAAGACCAAGGCGACGTACTGCCCCAACTGCGGCGGACCCGTGGAGCTACGGGGATTCGGCCATGCTCTTACCGTCATCTGTCCTCAGTGCTTCACTGTCCTGGACGCCACATCTCCGCTCCTGAAGATCGTTCAGGAAGCCCAGGACGCGCAGTCGCGCCGCACGCCTCTCATCCCTCTCGGCACCCGCGGGAAATGGGCCGCCGCCACATGGGAGGTCATCGGATTCCAGACGCGCGGCGTGGAAGAGGACGGCATCACCTACGAATGGGAAGAGTATCTTCTCTTCAATCCTTATAAAGGTTTCCGCTACCTCACGAATTATCAGGGCCACTGGAATTACGTCAGGCCAGTGGAGTCGCTCCCGGAACGCCGCGCCATCGGGTCGCGCCCGGCGGTCGTTTTTGAAGGCCTGACGTACAAGCATTTCTCCGGCGCGCAGGCCACCACCAGTTTCGTGCTGGGAGAATTTCCGTGGCGCGTGAAGGTCGGCGAAGAAGTGCTGGCCGACGATTTCGTTAACCCTCCCTTCGTGCTTTCTTCAGAGACAACCAGCGACGAAGTCACCTGGTCCAGGGGCGAGTACACGCCGGGCGCCGATCTCTGGAAGGCGTTTGCCCTCCCCGGCAGCGCGCCGCGCCCGGTTGGCGTTTACCTGAACCAGCCGTCTCCTCACACCGGCAAAGTGGGAGGCACCTGGGGCCTTTTCGCGCTGATGCTGATCGCCCTGCTGTTCGTCGCGATCATGTTTGGGATCCTCAGCCGCGGCGATACTGTCTTCGATGAGCATTACCACTACACCACCGCCGACCGCGCCGAGCCTTCGTTCGTCACCAAGGTTTTCGAAATTGAAGGCCGCACCAGCAACCTCGAACTCACCATCAATACGAACCTGATCAACGACTGGGCTTACTTCAACCTCGCGCTGATCAACGAAACCACCGGCGACGCGTTCGATTTCGGACGCGAAGTCAGTTATTACACTGGCAGCGATAGCGACGGAGCATGGTCGGAAGGAGGCCGCAGTTCCAGCGCGACCATCCCTCACGTGCCCGCCGGCCGATATTATCTGCGCGTCGAACCGGAGATGGACGGCTCGGAGACGCCTCCCGGTAAGCCGTCGCCGGCCGCCGCAGCCACTAAGACAACCCAGCGGCCTCGTTTCATCGCCAAGCCTTCGCACAACGTTTATTACGAAATCGTTCTGAAGCACGACGTTGCCGGCTACGGATGGTTCTGGCTGGCCGCTCTGCTGCTGCTGATCCCGCCGATTTTTGTCACCATCCGCGCGGCCGCTTTTGAAACCCGTCGCTGGCAGACCAGCGATTACCCGCCCGCCTCAGGAGGAGGAGACTGACCAATGCGTTATGCTGGCTACCTGATCTACAGTATGGGAATGCTCACCGCGGCCACCTGGGCCGAGTTTCGCGGCTACACGATGTCGAGCGTCAACCAGACCAAGGTGGCGCCGAAAACGGTTCGCGATAACCCGGGCGCTTACCGTTCCCACTATGCTTTTTATCCAAGATACGTCGGAGGAAAGTAACCATGGCTGATTTTCATCCTGGCAATCTGCTGAACGCCGCGATCTACGCGATCCTCGGCATCGTGATTTTTATTGTCTGCTTCTTCATCCTCGACAAGATGACGCCGTATCATCTGTGGCGGGAAATCACCGAGGACAAGAACATCGCCTTGGCTATCCTGATCGGAGCCATCTCGCTAGGCATGTGCATCATCATCGCCGCGGCGGTGCATTAGAGATGCTCGTTGTAGGGCGGCCATTTGTGGCTGCAGCCGCCCTTCGGGGCGGCTTTTGTCGATCGGCAAGAAGCCTGCTGAAAGCAGGCTGCAGCCAAAAATCGGCCGCCCTACAAGGCGCGCCGCCTGTCTAAATGCCCGTAGTCCTTTTCCTCTCCGTTCTCCTGATCTCGGCCTGCGGGCTGATCTATGAGCTGATCGCCGGAACGCTCGCCAGCTACCTGCTGGGCGACAGCGTCTTACAATTCTCGACTATCATCGGGACGTACCTGTTCGCCATGGGCATTGGAAGCGCGGCTTCACGATATCTAAAGGGCTCTTTAGTCGGCTGGTTCGTGCAGATCGAACTGCTGGTCGGCGTGGTCGGTGGATTCTCGTCGTCGGCTCTGTTTCTGGCCTTCGCCTACACCCACAGCTTCCGCCTGTGCCTTTATTTACTGGTGATCGCCGTGGGCGCACTGGTCGGCCTCGAAATTCCGCTGTTGATGAGGATCCTGGAGGGGCGGTTCAATTTTGGCGACCTGGTCTCCCACGTGCTGACGTTCGATTATTTGGGCGCGCTCGCGGCCTCGATCGCGTTTCCATTATGGCTGGTGCCAAAACTGGGCCTCGTGCGCGCCGCGATTCTGTTCGGCATCATCAACGCCGCAGTCGCGCTCTGGTCAACATTCTTATTCCGCGACCAGTTGCACGCCGTCTGGCGCGTCCGCGTATCTTGCATCGCGGTGTTGCTGCTGTTGGGCGGAGGAATGTTCGCCTCGAACTGGATTTCCGCGACTGCCGACAACCAGCTCTACGCCGACGAGATTATTTTCGAGCGCAACACCCGCTATCAGCGCATCGTGGTCACGAAGTGGAAAGACGACCTGCGCCTCTTCCTGAGTTCGCACCTGCAATTTTCTTCCCGAGACGAGTACCGCTATCACGAAGCGTTAGTACATCCCGGCTTGTCGTCCCTACCCAATGCCCGCCGTGTTTTGGTACTCGGCGGAGGTGATGGACTGGCCGTCCGCGAGCTTCTGAAATATCCGAATCTCGAGAGCATCACGCTGGTCGATCTCGATCCGGAGATGACCAGGCTGTTCACGGAACACCCTTTATTAGCGCCGCTCAACGATTACTCGTTTCGAGCGCCGCGCGTCCATGTAATCAACGCCGACGCTTTTCCCTGGCTCGACGAAAATAGACAAACTTGGGATTTCGTCGTCGTCGATTTTCCCGACCCCACCAATTACTCGCTGGGCAAACTTTATACCAGCGCTTTTTACCGCCTCCTGAAGCGACACGTATCGCCCGGTGGTCTCGTTGTTGTCCAGAGTACGTCTCCTATGTTTGCCCGCCAGTCTTACTGGTGCATTGTCGATACTTTGAAACAGGCCGGATTTAACACCTGGCCGTATCACGTCTACGTCCCCAGCTTCGGGGAGTGGGGGTTCACGATTGCCGGTGACCATTGGGAACCGCCAACCCATCTGCCCGAGGGCTTGCGGTTCCTCACCGTCACCACGATTCCTGAACTCTTCCACTTCCCCGCCGATATGACTCCGGTCGAGGCCGAGGTCAATCGTCTGAACGATCAAGTCCTGGTGCGCTATTATGAGCGCGATTGGAAGGATATCGCCCGCTGATTATTCCAGTTCGTAGCCGAATTCCTGGCCTTCGACCCAGATGCTCTTCAGGTCGTACGTGCCGTTCTCTTCCTGCCGCAGCGTGACTTTCGTATGATCCACCGCTGATCCGCTCGGCGTGGAAACCGGGCTCACGATCGCGAATGCGCTCACACCCTTGCGGTCGTCCGAGGAAATCTCGATCACCGAGTTCGCCAGTTCCTTGATTGAATACTTGCCGGCCGGCAGCGACACTTTGCCAACCTGCGTATCGTGAGCGAAATTCACTTTCACGGTCGTGTTCATCGTCTGCGCGGATCCAATCGCCGCGCCCAGGCAGGCTACCGCCATCAACATTTTGGTTCTCATTTTCAAAACTCCTTGTGTTTTTTTGTCTGCTGTTGATTTACAGCGTCTCTGCATGTACAAACGCAAAAACTCGAATCGATGTTACGGATCTTAAGAACACTTTACATTCGCTAAACCTGAGGCCTTTTCTTAGCCGGCTTGTTCCATGAAAAGTTCGATCTGCTCTCTCGTATAACCGTGCCTTATCCCATGAGCGACCGCTTGTTCTGGGTCCATCAGCCGGAAGGGTTCGCCAAACGGGCTGTAGTAACGGCCGTTGTTCAAGCCAAGCCAATAAAATCTTTCGCCATGCTTTCGGACAGTTCGGAACATCGAGATCATTGGATTTATCCCCTATCGGAATGCTATCCGCAGTTGGATGGTGTGCGCAAGAGAGGCTTGATCAGGCTTTTCCGCTTCTTTTCCCTCGGTTCCAGCACCCACGAATTGCATAGTCCACCGGGACCAGTCTGCGCCGGGGGACCGTGCAGCTTCCTATGCGATCGGTAGTCAAAGATGCCTTCGGGCCCTGCGTATTATGTATAACTTAGCGTGGCATAGTTGATAAACTTGACAATGATACGCTAATATTGCATACTGGCATCAGGCTAATGCAGCCTCAGGTTACTTGAGAGGAACGATTATGAGCAAGATCATTGGGATTGACCTCGGAACCACCAACTCCGTGGTATCGGTTATGGAAGGCGGCCAGCCGGTCGTCATCCCGAATCAGGAGGGTGGCCGGACCACGCCTTCGGTGGTTGGATTCGCCAAGAGCGGCGAACGTCTGGTCGGAAACGTCGCGAAGCGTCAGGCGGTTACGAACGCGGAAAACACCGTCTATTCGATTAAACGCTTCATGGGACGGCGCTTCGATGAAGTCAGCCAGGAAATGAAGCTGGTGCCCTATAAGGTCGTGAAGGGCGACGGAGACTCCGTTTGGGTCGAGGCCAGCGGAAAGAAGTATTCTCCGCCCGAAATCTCGGCCATGATTCTGGGCAAGTTGAAGGAAGCGGCGGAAGCCTATTTGGGCGAAAAGGTCACCCAAGCGGTCATCACCGTTCCGGCTTATTTTAACGACGCCCAGCGTCAGGCCACCAAGGATGCGGGTAAAATCGCCGGCCTGGAAGTCCTGCGCATCATCAACGAACCGACCGCTGCGGCGCTGGCCTACGGTCTGGATCGCAAAAAGAACGAAACCATCGCCGTATACGACTTCGGCGGCGGCACGTTCGACGTGTCCATTCTGGAAGTCGGCGACGGCGTGGTGGAAGTGAAGTCCACCAACGGCGACACCCACCTGGGCGGCGACAACATTGACCAGCGCATTATCGACTGGCTGATCACGGAATTCAAGAAAGACCAGGGCATCGACGTTTCGAAAGATCAGATGGCTCTTCAGCGCCTGAAGGAAGCGGCGGAAAAGGCCAAGATCGAGCTTTCGACTCTGTTCGAGACCGAAATCAACCTGCCGTTCCTGACCGCCGACGCCACCGGCCCGAAGCACCTGGCAATCAAGCTGACGCGTGCCCGTTTCGAGCAGATGGTGGCCGACATTCTGGACCGTTCGGTCGAGCCTTGCAAGAAAGCGCTCGCCGATGCCGGATTGGACCCTTCCAAAATCGACGAGGTCGTACTGGTCGGCGGCTCGACCCGTATTCCGAAAGTCCAGGAGATCGTTCGCAACCTGTTCGGCAAGGATCCCAACCGTAGCGTGAACCCGGACGAAGTGGTCGCGGTGGGCGCGGCGGTGCAAGGCGGCGTGCTGGGCGGCGAAGTGAAGGACGTGCTGCTGCTGGATGTGACTCCTTTATCGCTCGGCATCGAGACCATGGGTGGCGTCTTCACCAAGCTGATCGAACGCAACACCACCATCCCGACGCGCAAGGGCGAAACCTTCTCGACGGCGGCCGACAGCCAGACCTCGGTCGAGATCAAGGTCTATCAGGGCGAGCGCACGCTGGCTCGCGACAACCGGATGCTGGGCGTGTTCCAGCTGGTGGGCATTCCGCCGGCTCCCCGCGGCATCCCGCAAATCGAAGTGACGTTCGATATTGACGCCAACGGCATTCTCAACGTTCTGGCCAAGGACAAAGCCACCAACAACGAACAGAAGATCACCATCACCTCCTCTTCGGGCCTGAGCAAGGAAGAGGTCGAGAAGATGGCCAAGGACGCGGAAGCCAACGCTTCCGACGACCGCAAGCGCAAAGACGAAATCGACGCGCGCAACCGGGCCGATTCGATGGTATATCAGGTCGAGAAGATGCTGAAGGACCATCGCGACAAGATCGGCGAGGCCGATGCGAAGCAGGTGGAAGAAGCCCTCGCCTCGACCCGCACCACCATGCAGGCCGGTTCGGTGGAAGACATCAACAAGGCCGTCGACAACCTGACGCAGGCCAGCCACAAGCTGGCTGAGGCGATGTACAAAACGTCCTCGACCACTCCGCCGCCACAGGATGGCGCAGCGGGCGCGGCCTCCGGCGCTTCGGCCGAAAAGCCGAAGGACAACGTGGTGGACGCGGAGTTCGTCGACGTAGAAGACAAGAAGTAAGACAGCGGGCGTGGTGGCTCATCGGGCCTGGACTTAAGTATGGATTACTACAAGACGCTCGGGGTGTCGAAGGACGCGGATGCCGATGAGATCCGCAAAGCCTACCGGCGCCTCGCGCGTAAACATCATCCCGATTTAAACCCCGGCGACAAGGCGGCCGAAGACCGCTTCAAAACCGTGCAGGAAGCTTACGACATTTTGAGCGAGCCGAAGAAGAAGCAGATGTACGATCAGTACGGCTTTTATTCGGAGAACGGGATGCCGCAGAGCGGCGGACCCGGAGGCGGCGCGCAAAAGGGCCCGAACATGGGCTTCGGAGGGTTCGATTTTTCAGACGCGGGGGCTGGAGGCGGACGTCGTCCGGCGGCAGACAGCTCCAATTTTCAGGACATTTTCAGCCAGTGGTTCGGCGGCGGCAAAGCCGCCGACGCCAGCACCGCTCCTCCGGAAAAGGGCGCCGATCTTGAATACGGGCTGAGCATCGATTTCTGGCAGGCAATAAAGGGAACGCAGGTGCGGCTGAATGTTTCGCGTCAGGAAACGTGTACGACCTGCAACGGAACCGGCTCGCGGTCCGGCGCAAATGCCGTTTGTCCGGAGTGCAACGGCAGCGGTAGCGTGACACAGCAGGCGGGCGCGATGAAGTTCAGCCTGACCTGCCCTCGCTGCGATGGAACCGGGCGTTTGCGCAACAAGTGCTCCAACTGCCATGGCGATGGATTAATCTCGAAGACCGAGGCGGTCGAAGTGCGCATTCCGCCTGGCGCGCAGCAGGGGTCGCGACTGCGCGTCGCAGGGAAAGGCAACTCCGGCACTCACGGCGCGCCTTCGGGCGACCTGTACATCACCATTCGGGTGGAACCGCATCCGATTTTCCGGCGCGAGGGAGATGACATCGAGATCACCGTGCCGGTGCGGATCGACGAAGCCGGCCTCGGAACCAAGATCGAAGTACCCACCATAGATGGCCGGGCGCTTTTGAAAATCCCGCAAGGCACGAAGAACGGGCAAAAATTCCGGCTGCGCGAAAAGGGCGTGCTGAATTCACGAACCGGCGCGCGCGGCGATCAACTGGTCGAGGTTGCGCTGGAAGCTCCGGTGGTTCAGGACGAACGGACCAAGGAATTGCTGCGCGAATACGCGACGCTGCATCCGGAAGATCCGCGAGCGGAACTCTGGACGAAGGTCTAACGAAGGTTGAAGATGGCGAAAAAGAACAAGGCCGCCTACATGATCTCGGCCGTCGCCGAGCAGTATCAGATTCACCCGCAGACGCTACGCCTGTATGAGCGCGAAGGATTGCTGAAACCGTCGAGGAGCGAGGGCAACACGCGCCTCTATACGGATCAGGACCTGGAGCGCCTCGAAGTCATCCTGAAGCTGACTCGCGATCTCGGCGTGAACCTTGCCGGCGTCGAGATCATTCTGAACATGCGCGAGCGCATGGCGGAGATGCAGCACCAGATCGAGCAGTTCGTTTCCAGCCTCAACGACGAGATTTCGCAGAGGTCGAGGCAGTCGATTCCCGAGCCGGCGTATTCGCTGATTCCGGTGATCGAGGCTCGACGGCCGAAGAAGTGATCGTAGGGCCGTGCTCTCGAATTTAGGAAAGTTCCCCTGGACCTGGGGTTCTAACGATTTTCACCGCGCCGGGCGAACGTCTACTTGTTTGTAAATCGCACGGGTCTGCTCGATAGTCGGGAACGACATTCCGGGCAACGCGGCGGACGCCGTCCCTGCCGCGACACCCCATCGCAAAGCCTCGTAGAACGCCTTCTTCTTATCCATCGCCCAGACGAATGCGGCGGCCAGCGAATCGCCGGCGCCGATGGGACACAGCGCATCCACCCTGGGCGGCAACGCTTCGAAGACTCCATCCGGTCCCGATCCGATCGCACCGCGGCTGCCGAGCGACAGGATCACCGACTCGGGTCCCATCGCTTGCAGGCGGTCCACGGCTTCCAGAAACTGGCTGCGCGTGAGTAGCGCGCGGCCCAGCAGGCGCTCCGCTTCATGCTGATTCGGAGTGATGACGGTGGGCTTCGCTTCCGCTCCGTGAGCCAGCGCGTCGCCATCGGTATCGAGCAGCGTCTTTACGCCGCGAGCCTTCGCCATTTCGATGATCTCGCAATAAAAGCTCGGAGGAACGCCGGGCTGGATGCTGCCGCAGATCATGAGCCAGCGTGCCTTCGCCAGGCGCGCTTCCACCAGGTGGCGGATCTGGCTCAACTCGTGCTCGTTTAAGGTATGGCCGACCTCGTTCAGCTTTATGGTGAGCCCCTGCTTGTCGGAGATCGTCATGTTGGTGCGGCTGTCGGGGCGCACGCGGACGGCTTCAAACGGGAAACCCATGCCGGCCAGGGATTTTTCCATCCGCTCCCCGGCGGCGCCTCCGGAGGTCAACAGGGCGAGCGTTTTCCCGCCGAACCTGTGGATGACGACCGAGGCATTCACCCCGCGCCCGCCGGCGTTCTCCGCCTGGTTCAGGATGTAGGCGCGGTCCTCAAAGACCAGTTTGTCGACGCTGACAATGCGATCGATGGCGGGATTGATGGTGAGCGTCAGGATCATAGCGGATGAGATTCGCTACCATAGTAGCTTCTTGTGGGGCGGGCTACCAGCCCGCAGCCTGCTACGAGCAGGCTCGTTCGTCAGTCAACATGAGCCGCCTGGTAGGCGGCTGCGGGCTGGTAGCCCGCCCCACATTTATTGTTTGCGAAATCATCCACAATTTAAGGCATATCTTGCGCTGGCATGCGTGTGTGTGTTCTGGGGCACGACATACCTCGGCATCCGGATCGCTCTGGAGGCGTTTTCGCCGGTCGCGCTGATGGGCATCCGCTATACGATCTCCGGCGGTGTGATGCTGATCGTCGCGCGAGCCATGGGAGCGCATCTGCCCCGCGGACGCGAACTCTGGCAGACGGCCGTGTTCGGAATGTTCGCGCTGGGCATCGGAACATTTACTCTTTCCTGGTCCGAACTTACGATCCCCAGCGGCCTGGCAGCGCTGTTCTGCACCACGTCGCCTTTCTGGATGGTGGGAATCGAGGCGCTGATGCCGGCGGGGGAGCGTCTCCACGGGCCGACCATCTTCGGCATGCTGGTGGGATTGAGCGGCGTTATTTTTCTGGTCGCGCGAACGGCATTCGGTCTCGGAAGCCCCGCGCCGGCGATGGTGTTGGCGTTCAGCCTGCTGCAACTGGGATTAGGTGCATGGGCGTTGGGCTCGATCCTGCAACGGAAACAAGTTTCCCGCGCACACCCGTTCGTCAGCGGGGCGGTACAGCAGTTCGCCACCGGCATCGCGTTTCTGACGGCGTCCCTGGTGCTGCATTCGCGGATGACGTGGACGCCGAGGGGCATCGGCGCGGTGGCGTATCTCGCCGTGTTCGGAGGAATTGTCGGCTACAGCGCATTCGTTTATTCCATGGCGAACCTTCCCATCGCCGTAGCGTCGCTCTATAACTACTTGAATCCGTCCGTGGCCGTCGCGTTAGGATGGCTCTTCTACCGCGAACCTTTCGGCGTGCGCGAATGTATCGCGATGGCGATCATTTTTATCGGGGTCGCGATCGTGAAGCGGCAGTCAGTCGCGGTCCAGAAGCTTGGCGCCGACCGCGCCGCCGAAAGCGGGCAGTACGGTGAATAGCAGAAAGAACATTCCGATGACGCTGGTGATGCCCGACGGCGTGTGCAGTGACTCGATCATCTGATCGAGATTCGCCTCCGGAATGCCGCGCGTCTTGATCTGCTCGCGCAGCGCGGTGACCACCGAGGGTTCGGAAAGCGCAATCACAAACAGCGTCAGAATGATGGTGACGATGACAAATCCGAAGATTCCGGAAATCCAGCCCAGGCGGGCTCCGTTCACGACCGAGAGTCGCTCCCCGGTGCTGCGCCGGTAGAGAAAGACGGCCAGGAATCCAGCGGCAGCCAGCCACACAAAGATCAGTGCTTCCGGCAAGGCGAGTTGTCCCACCACCAACAGGCAGAGAAACGCCAGAAAACCCATGCTGAGCGCGATGCGCACCGCCGTGCCGTTGTGGAAGCTGATCACCGGCGGCGCGACCGCTTGGGCAACGACCACCGGAATCGGCGGCGGCGCGGGTGCGGCTTCGGGTTCTTCGACGCTCACAAACTCCCGTTGGGGCTTCCCGCACTTGTGGCAGAAGAGCGCGTCCTCGGGGAGTTGTGCGCCGCAGGTACAACGTTCAGGCACAACTCCAGTGTCCCACGTTATCCTAGTCAATTGCCATGTCTGTCATTACCTTACTCGTCACCGGCGATCCCAAAGCCGCTTATCTGAAGGGCCTCGACCGGCTGCCGCCGGAGGTCCGGGTCATCGTCACGGCCGACCCGGCCGCGCTGGCCAAGGCTGCGCCCGAAGCCGACGTGATTCTGAACGGCGAATTCAAAGACCCGGCATTGTTCAAGGACACGTTCCCTCTGGCGACGCGCGTGCGTTGGGTGCATGCTCTTTCGGCAGGCGTGGAACACATTCTTTCGCCGGAGATCATTGCGAGCCGGGTGCCGCTGACCAATGGCCGGGGCGTGTTCAAACGTCCTTTGGCCGAATGGGCGGTGGGCGCGATGCTTTATTTCCAGTACGATTACCGGCGGCTGATTCGACAGCAGGAAGCCGGCGTTTGGGCGGATTTTGACATCGAGGAACTTGGCGGAAAAACGGTCGGCATCGTCGGTTATGGCGAAATCGGACGGGCGGTCGCGGAGCGCGCCAAGCCTTTCGGATGCACGATCGCCGCGCTGCGGCGCAAGCCGGAAAATTCGGCCGGCGATCCCCTGGTCGACCGCTCCTACGCGCCGTCCCAGATCGATGAAATGATGGCGGGCTGCGATTTCGTGATCGCGGCGGCGCCCGGGACGCCCGAAACGCGCGGCATGATCGGAGCGGCGCAGATCGCGCTACTAAAGCCGTCGGCCGTCGTGATCAACATCGGACGAGGCCCCGTGATCGATGAAGCTTCGCTGGTAGCCGCGCTCGAAGGCGGAAAAATTCGCGGCGCGGCGCTCGATGTATTCACAGTGGAGCCTCTGCCCGAGGGTCACCCGTTTTACAAGTTGAAAAATGTGCTCCTATCGCCGCACAGCGCGGATCATACCGCGGGGTGGCGGGATCGCGCGTTCGATTTTTTTGTCGAAAATTTCGGGCGGTTCATAAAAGGCGAGCCTTTGGAAAACGTGGTGGATAAACATGCCGGGTACTAGTGGACAGTCTCGGTCATATCGTTACCGACGAATCCCCTGGCCCCCGTCCCGTAAGGGCGGGGACTCGGACGAGCAGTGCGCGGTAACGATATCGGCGCGTTACCGCGTCTGTCCGCCTCCTGACGGTCGCGGTTTCTCCTTTGGTGGCACATGGGAACCGTCATGCGTGAGCATGCGGACAGACGGGATTCGCCGCGACCAAAGGGAGCGATCAAAGTGAGTTCTACCGAAGTTACCTTCGACGACATTCGGCAAGCCGCGAAGCGTATAAAGAGCATCGCCAAGCGCACGCCGGTGATGACGTCGCACGCTTTCAATGAAAAGTCCGGCGTCGACGCGGTTTTCAAGTGCGAGAATTTTCAAACAGGCGGCGCATTTAAAATTCGCGGCGCGGCGAATTTTCTTTATTCGATTCCCAAGAGCGAGTTGCCGCGCGGCGTGGTGGCCTATTCGTCCGGGAATCATGCGCAGGCGGTGGCGATTGCCGCAAAATCGGTGGGCGCGCCGGCCACTCTGGTGATGCCGGAGGATGCGCCGAAATCGAAAATGGAAGCAACGCGGTCGCACGGGCCGCGCATCATCACCTACGACCGGTTCAAGGACGACCGCGGCGCGATCGGCGCGACAATTTCGGCGGAATCGGGCGCGACGCTGGTTCCTCCCTACGATCACGTGTGGACCATCGCCGGCCAGGGTACGACGGCGATCGAATTGCTGGAACAGGCTCCGGATCTGGATGCCTTAGTCGTGTGCATCGGCGGCGGAGGGCTGATCGCGGGCTGCGCGATTGCGGCGAAGCATCTGAAGCCGTCGATCCGGATTTTCGGCGTCGAGCCTGAGATGGCGAACGATACGTATTTATCGTTCAACGCCGGGAAGCGCATCGGAATCACCGCGCCGGACACAATCGCCGACGGATTGCGGTCGCCGATGCCGGGCGAATTGACCTTCCCGGTTATTCAGCAGCATGTCGAGAACATCGTGCTGGTGAGCGAGGACGAAATTCGCGCGACGGTCAAATTTTTGCTCATGAGGATGAAGATTTTGGTTGAGCCCAGCGGCGCGGTGTCAGCCGCGGCGGTGCTGTTCGGAAAATTGCCTCCAGGCCTGGGCCGCGTGGGAATTATCCTGTCTGGCGGAAACGTCGACTTCGAGCAACTGGCGGGATTCTAACGCATCCCCTCCATGACTGTCGGGGTTCGGTAGGGAAGCGAAGGGATCTTACATCAGCCGGGCAGTTTGCCGTTCATCAATTTATAAATGTACGCGAGAATCTCCGCCACCGCGCGATAAAGGTGCGTCGGGATCTCCTGGCCGACGTCGACCGAGGTATAAAGCGCCCGCGCCAACGGCGGATTTTCGACGATCGGGACTCCAGATTCAATGGCGCGTTTGCGTATCCGCGCGGCGACGTAGTTTTTGCCTTTGGCGACCACTTTCGGCGCAGCCGCGCCCTCCATGGAATACTTGATCGCCACCGCATAGTGCGTCGGGTTGACGATGACCGCGGTCGCGGTCGGGACGGCCTTCATCATGTTTCGGCGCGCCGCGTCGCGTTGCAGCCGGCGGATTTTCTGCTTGATGTGCGGGCTGCCCTGCTGTTCCTTCGATTCCTCCTTGACCTCGTGCTTGCTCATCTTTAGCTGCTTGGTGTAGCGATGCCGTTGCCACAGCAAGTCGCAAATGCCGACTACGAGAAAGAGTATCACTGCGCGCCACAACAACGTCTCGATGGTCCCGCCGATGCGCGCGATGGCCGGTTGCGCGCCCATCCACGGTAGTTCGAGAAACGCGTCGAGGTTTTCCGAAGCCTCGTAGTACACGACGTAACCGATCAAGGGGAGCAATAACAACGCTTGCAGGAAAACCGGCAGGTTCTGGCCCGGCAGCGACGTCAGCTTCTTAAACGGATCCAGGCGCTTTATGTCGGGGATGAGTTTTTCAAGCGAGATTCCAAGCTTGGTGGTCGCCAGTTGCGCCGACAAGCTCAGCACGGACAGCGCAAGGCCGGCCAGCATCAGCGGCACGAACCGCGGAATAATTTCGTAGCGCAACAGCGTCATCAGGCGGGGAACACTGACGTCTCCCGTGAACGCCCACCCGAGCAGCATGCGCATCAGCATCCCCACCTGGCGCAGGAGCGATCCGCCGAAGATCGCGCTGAGGGTAACGAATCCGGTGAACTGGACGGCCGAGATAAACTCACGGCTGGCGGGGAAATTTCCTTCCTCGCGCGCCTTCTTCACGCGCTGCTGTGTTGGTTGTTCTGATTTTTGTTCGTCGGCCACGTCAGAACCCCGCCAGGCGCCAGAGCGCGCTGATAGTGTGCGCCACCGCGCTTGAAAATAGCTTCGGCATCAGCGGCGCGATGGCGACCAGCACTCCGAGCGCGGCCATCATCTTAATGGGAAACGCCAGCGACAAAAGATGCAGTTGTTGCTGCATTCTTCCGAGCAGGGCGAGCGCGACGTCGATCAGCAGCAGCAGCGCGACAACCGGCAGCGCGATCCGCAGGCCGAGAGAAAACATGCCTGCACCGAGGTGTATGATGCTGTCGAGGCTGGCGGCGGACATGGACCACGACCCGGCCGGGTATTTTTGAAAACTCGCGGCAAGAATTCGAATCACCTGGCCGTCGATTCCGAGTGAAAAAAACAGCAAGCCGGTGGTGAGCATGGTCAGCACCTGCAGGACGCTCGAATCGGCCTGGCTGTTGGGGTCGATCGTTTGCGCATAGCCGAAGCCGGCGGGCATCCCCAGCACCTGCGCGCCGACTTGAAATCCTTCGTTGAGAAGCGCGACGGCGAGTCCCGCGACGAGGCCGAATCCCATCTCTGAAAACGCCCACACCGTGAGCTGGCCGACGGACGGCGAGACATCCGGAAGATGGGGCCACACCGGAAACAGAGCGGTGGTAGTGACGAACGCCAGCACGGCGCGGAAAATCATGGGCGCGTTGCGGAACGCGGGGACGGGCAGGAACGCGATCAATCCGCCGACGCGGGCCAGAACCAGCAGGAACGCGTAGATCGTGCTTAAGGGAAGGCCCAGGGTCATTGGTCGTGGCTTATACCAGCGAAACAGTCTTGTAGGGCGGCCAATTTTGGCTGCAGCCTGCCTTCGGGCAGGCTTGTTCGACAATCGACGAGAGCCGCCTGAAATGCGGCTGCAGCCAAAATTGGCCGCCCGACAATAGCGAATTGGTTGCGGCAGGCCACTAGTGTGAAAAGCGTCCGAAGTCGCCGAACAAAGTGGTCGTGTACGCCATCAGTTTCGTCAGCATCCACGGCATCGCCAGCAGCAGCGCGACGAGGAAGGCCAGCAGGCGCGGCACGGCGGCAAAACTCGCGTCCTGAATCGACGTCAGGATCTGCGCCAGGCTCATGACGATGCCGATCACGAATCCGACAGCGAGAATCGGCAGCGCCAGCCAGAACGTGGTCATGAAGGCGGTGCGCATCAAATCGACTACGGCAGCGGTGGTCATATCACGTATCAATAGCTCAATAAAAACTCTTCACCAGGGATCCGATGACGAGGTTCCATCCGTCGACCAGAACGAATAGCAGAATCTTAAACGGCGCCGAAACCATCACCGGCGGAAGCTGCACCATGCCGACGGACAGCGTGATCGACGCGACGACGAGGTCGATGATTAGGAACGGAAGGAACAGCACCGCGCCAATCTGAAAGGCCGCTTTCAGTTCGCTGATGACATAGGCAGGCACCAGGGCCGTAAGCGGAACATCTTCGGGCTTGCCGGGCGTGGGCGAATGGGAGAGATCGATGAACAACCGGATGTCCTTTTCACGGGCAAACTTCAGCAGGAACGTCCGGATGGGGGGCGTGGCCTGATCCCAGGCGTCGCTGGCGGTGATCTTGCCGGCCTCGAGAGGCTCCCAGCTTTTGTGATAAATGTCGTTGGCCACCGGCTGCATCACCAGCAGGGAGATGAACAGCGCGAGTCCGACCAGCACCTGGTTCGACGGCGTGGTCTGCGTGCCCAGCGCCTGCCGTAGAAAATGCAGCACGACGACGGAGCGAAGGAACGGCGTCACCGACATCAGGATTGCCGGCAACATGGTCAGCGCGGTGAGCAGAAGAACGATCTGCATCGGCACGCCGAGCGACGCGCCGTTTTTATTTTGGACCAGCGTCACGCCAAGAAGTGAGTCGCCTTGGGCCGCCAAGGCGGGGGCCGCAAGAAGGGCCAGCAGAGGCAGTCTCACGCCTGCGCTCCTATCGCGCGTTCGGCCGCGGTGGTAACCACGGAACAGCCCTGCGGATGCGTGGCGACGAGGATCTCGCGCCCGTGGATGCATACCAAATGCAAGGTGTGCTGGGGCGTCAAAGCAAGACGCTCTACCGCCACCATCGACCGTGTATTCCCCAGGACTCGCTTCCTTGCAAAGCCCTGTAGAGAAATTCTTCCGCCCCGGCGAAGCGCCCATAAGGCCGCTCCCAGAAGCGAGAAGACCAGCAGCACGGAAAATACCTGCCGTAAGACATCCATGTCTTTTAGTCCTCCTCGTTGAAATCCGTAATACGAACGCCGACGGCCTCCTCGATGATCACGATCTCGCCGGAGCCGAGCATCGCGCCGCCCACGTAAATGTCGATATTTTCGCCGGCCGAACGCACCATCTTGATGACGCTGCCCTGGTCGAGCGACAGAATTTCGCGCACTGTCATGGCCTTCCGGTCGAGTTCGACATCGACGTCGACCGGGACGTCGGCTAAATGTCCGATTTCTTCAAATGCGGTCATTGATTTATGGCTTTAGAGCGATGGTGTCCTGGCTCATCTGATCCACTGTCGTCACCACGTGGGCGCTGGCCTCGTAGCTGCGCTGGAAGACAATCAGATTGGTGAATTCGGTGGCCATATCGACGGTCGACGATTCTACACTTTGTCCCAGCACGGTGCCGCGCCCGCCAGTGCCCGGCAGCCCGATTGCCGGCAGTGCGGTGGTTCCCGTGGCCAGATAGTTGTTGTCGCCCGCGCCCTTGAGCGAGTCGGGATTGCGAATGCTGGCCATGGCCAACTGTCCGACGACTACCTGCTGGCCGTTGTCGTAGAGCGCGATCACCTGGCCGCCGTTGCCCAGGCTGACGCTCGAAAGATTCGCCGACGCGGCGCCGTTCTGCGTCACCGCGTTGGTGGCGGAGGCTTGCGCGAACTGGGTGATGGTCGGCGTGGTCCCGTTGGCGCCGTTATAAAGGTTCCAGGTGATGCTCATATCGGAAGATCCGTCGGTCATTCCAGCGGCGGTGATCACCGGTTGAGGGTCCGTGGGCAGGGGGCTGATCAGATTGCCGTTGGTGTCGAACGTAAGCGTGCCCGTGGCCGGCGTCACGGTGGCCGCGTCGGCTCCAGGGATGCTCGCCGAGTAGTTCCATTGATTCGGCGTCCCGGTCGGAGTGAATGTGTAGGTCACGATGTGCGATTCGCCGAGCGAATCGTACGCTGTTATCGATGTTGAGAAGGTTCCGTTGGCCGCCGTTGCCGTAGAGTTGAGATTGAGACTGACGGTGGTGGCGCTGGTCGCGATGGGAGCGGTCAAAGTGCCTGTCGGCACCGTAATGTTGCCCGTGGGGCCATTGGTGCTCAGCACCCCGCCCGCCGCCGTCCAGCCCTGCAGCGGTTCGCCGGTGGACGTTTCGAGCGTGCCCGAGGAGTTCACCTGAAAGTTGCCGCCGCGCGTGTACTCGGTTGCATTGTTCGGACCCTGGACGATGAAAAATCCATCGCCCTGGATCGCCGCGTCCAGTGGTCCTGTGGTGGATTGAATGGCGCCCTGAGCGAAGTTGGTGAGCGTAATCGGGGTGCCGACGCCGCCCCCGATCTGTGTAGTGCCGGCTCCGCCCAGTGATTGCGTCACCAGGTCGGAAAACGAAACAACGGTGTCCTTGAAACCCGGAGTATTCAGGTTCGCAAGATTGTTGCCGACGACGTTGATAGCCGTTTCATCGGCGGTGAGTGCGGAGAGTGCAGTGGAAAATGAGGCAAACATTGGTGTGTCCTTTTTGAATGATCAAGTCTTACGGTTATGTTGTAGGGGTCGTGGGAGGCAGCGACGCCACGATCTTGTCCAGGTCGCTTGCGCTCTCGCTGTCTTCCTGAAGCGTGGTGAACTGCGCCAACTCGGTGACAAACGCCGTTCCGTCAGTCGGCTGTGAGGGGTCCTGATTCTTCAACTGCGCGACCAGCAGTTGGAGGAATACGTTTTCACTGGCAAGGTTCGTAGCGGTCGTCGGCGTGCCGCTCGAGCCCGTCGACGAGGTTGAACTGCTCGAGGACGAGGATGCCTGCGGCGTCAGCGCCGCGATGCTGCTGATGGGGAGGGGGGTCATGATTGTTCTTCCAATTCTTCGAGCCAGGGGCCCGATCGTTTCTGTTGCTGCTGACGGCGGCCGCCGGAGAAATTGTCCGCGCCGCCGCGGTTCTGCGAAGGATCCTGCTGGTGATTGTCGGTTTGCGCGCTCGCTGCCGCGCGGCCGGGGGTGGAGGACGGAGTAAACGTCTCGGTGTGATACCCGGCGCGCTCCAGCGAATTGGTGAGCGTTCCCAAGTCCTGGCGCAACGAGGTTTGCATCGCGGAGTCCGGAGTGCGGACGTCGACATGGACCTGCCCGGCCCGTTCGACAACCCGCAGATCCACGGCCGGAGAATCGGGCGGGGCGATGCGGATGGAGATTTCCTGCGCCGCGCCGGTGCGCAACGGAGGCGCCGCGGCCAGATTGGATTCGGTGGTGCGCAAGGCCTCGCCCGTGGCGTTATAAGGCGTCGCGACAGGCGCGGTCGCGTTGGACTGCATGGGCGCGCTGACGCGGGCTGGATCGATGGGAGATGCGGTGAACGACGGAACAGCGACCGGGTGCGCGACGACGGGCGTGGCCGCGGCTTGTAGCGCATTGTCGTCCGGCTGAGCCTCCGGCTTGATCTTCGCGGCAGAGGCGATGGCGGTGGGTCGCGCCGGAGTTTCCGGTGAATCGCTTTCCTGCTGCGCCGACGCGTCGCCATCCGGCTGGGCGTCCCCGCCGGCCTGAGCCGTGGACACTTGACCCGCCATGACTGGGGATGCGGTGCCTTGTGGTTGTGGGTTCGCGGCCGCCGCGAGCTGCACTGAGGGCTGAGGCACTGGAATTCTAGAATTCCCGCCACCTGCCGGCTCGGGCGTCGGCATGGCCGGGCTGGCGGCGGAGGCGCTAGGCTCGGGAGTCTCCTTCGTCGGCGTCAATATGGCTGTGAATGCGACCTTGGCTTCGGCGGAGTTCTTAGCCAGCGGTAGAGTCACGACGGATGCCGTGGAGTCCTGAGTAGCAGCCGGCCGGGGCATTGCCGGCGCGGGCGATTTGGGGTCGGCGGGCGGCGGTGTTACGGCGGTTGGCAACGCGGGCATCGTCACCACCGGAATGACGTTCGTCATCATGGCATCGGTGGAGTTGCGCGGCTGGTTGCGCGGGGCTTGCGCCGGCGGGAGCGGAATCTGGACCGGGTGGGGTGCGGATACGGCGACAACGGCATCGGCCGTTTTCGGTACGATCAGCGGATCGGAGAGCGTCGGGATCGCAACGGGCACCGCCTGCTCGTCCGCGGAAGCCGTGTTTTTGTTTGGGAGCGCCGCCGGAGTTGAAGACAGATTTTCGGACGCCGCGCTGGCCGCCGTTCCCGAAGAGGGTCTGCCCAACATCGAGCGGATCATCGCGTCGGCGGTCTGCGCAGGCGTTGTCGCCATTCCCTGCACCGGCGTCTTTGAGTTCGACGGCGCAACGGCCGGAGGAGTCAGCGCCGCCTGATTGGGAGTGCTCAACATCAAGCTAATGAGGTTGGCGAACACCGGACTCGCCGGAGCCGCGTTAGCCACAGGCAATGTGAAAGCGGCCAGCAGGCTGGCTTGATCCATTCCGGTTGCGGCAAGCGCGTTCACGGACGGGACAATTGCAGGTCAGTGCCCAAAGCAGCGGAACGCAAACTCAGTCACTTAGCGAATCCCGAATCGACAAACAATTGGCGACCGCTCCGAAACGGCACGAACTTGTCGATGCCATTTTGGCGCTACTGCGCTTATCGCCCTTATTTGACCGGACTTTATCAAACGGCGTGCGAATTGCAATTGCTTCTTCTGAAAAAGGCCTCTTCGAAAATGGACCAACTCCTCATCACGGCCGCCAGCGGAATGAAAGCGCGCATGGATTCGCTGGACATGCTGGCCAACAACATGGCCAACTCCGGGACGGCGGGGTTCAAGACCGACCGCGAATTTTACAACCTATATGAGCAGTCGCTTCCGCTAGTGGAGCGGCAATACACCGATTATTCGCAAGGCCAGTTGCTTCCCACCGGCAATCCTTTAAATGTCGCACTGAACGGCAAGGGATTTTTCGCGCTGAATTCTCCCAACGGCGTGGTCTACACGCGCGCCGGAAATTTCAATGTCTCCACCGCGAATCAACTGGAGACGGCGGAAGGCTACACCGTGCGTAACGTACTCGACAACGGCAAGCCCATCACGGTGGACCCGAAACAGGCCATCGACATCGCGAAAGACGGCACGGTGCGGCAGGCGGGACAGGATCTGGGGCAGATCGAAATCGCGCAGCCGGCCTCGCCGTCGGATGCGTTAAAGAAACTCGGCAGCACGTATTTTGCGTTGATCGACAAGGACGGTGCCGCGCCTTTGGGTGTGGACACGGAAGTCCTGCAGGGCCAGATCGAGCAGTCGAACGTGCCCGTGGGCGACTCCGCGGTGAAACTGGTCAGCGTCATGCGGCAGTTCGAAATGATGCAAAAGGCCATCAATTTAGGCACGGAAATGAATAAACAGGCGATCTCGGAAGTTGCGAAGCCCAGTTAAGGACAAACATATGATCAGAGCTTTATACAGTGCAGCCAGCGGCATGACCGCTCAGCAAATGAGCATCGATACCATCGCCAACAACCTGGCAAACGCCAACACGGCCGGCTACAAAGCGCGCCGCACGCAGTTTCAGGACCTTCTCTATCAGAACGTTTCGCAGCCCGGCACCTCGGCGGGTTCGCAGACCATCGTTCCGAACGGCTTGCAGCTCGGCCTGGGCGCGCGGCCGTCGACGAATGCCATTGTCTTCACGCAGGGCAGTTTTCAGGAAACGGACAATCCTCTCGACTTAGTGATTCAAGGCAAGGGATTTTTCCAGATCAAATTGCCGTCGGGCACCATCGCCTACACGCGCGCCGGGAATTTCCAGCTGGACGCGACCGGCAACATCGTCGACTCGAATGGCAATGCCTTACAACCGCAGATCAATATTCCCGCCGCCTCGCAATCGGTGGCGATTGCGCCGGACGGAACGGTCAGTTACACATTGCCCAATCAATCCGCATCGCAGGTGGGCGGACAGATTCAGCTCGCGAATTTCATCAATCCCGGCGGCCTGAACGCCGTCGGCAGTGGATATTTCGAACCCACCGATGCCTCGGGCGAAGCGCAGTTGGGCGTTCCCGGCGGACAGGAAGGCGTGGGCACGCTGCAACAGGGCTACACCGAAAACTCCAACGTCAGCGTGGTGGAGGAGTTCATCAACATGATCAGCAGCCAGCGTGCCTACGAAGCCAATTCCAAAGTGGTGAAGGCCGCCGACGAGATGTATCAACAGGTCAACAACATCGCCCAATGAGACTCGCACTTTTCTTTTTAATCCTCCCGGCATTCGCCTGTCAGGTGGTTGACAGCGATCACATCCTGGGCAAGGACGTCGCCGCAGCCAGTCCTCTATTCGCCGCGCTCGATCCCCGCATCGAAGTCAGCGCCGCGCCGCTGGCCGGAGCCGAGCGGGTGCTGCGGCCCGAAGAAATCGTGCGGCTCGCAAGGCAGAACGGGATCGCACTCGAAGGTCCCGCCCCCTCGATCTGCTTCGCGCGTGTGACCGAGTCGCTCAGCGCGGAGAAGCTGCTCCCCGAACTTCAGAGAGCATTGGGGCTGGACAACGCCAATATCGAGATTCTCGATTTCAGCCGCTTCGGCGTTCCGCGCGGCACCTTTGAGTTTCCGAAATCCAGCCTGATGCCCAACGGTTTATGGCGCGGGCGGGTGCGTTACGGCGAAAACCACAGCATGCCGGTTTGGGTGAAGACCCGCATCACCGTGGAACGCACCTGGGTCGAGGCCGCGGAGGCGCTGATCGTCGGCAAAGCAATTGAGGCGTCGCAATTGAACGTCAGAACCGGTCGGCGCTTTCCCTTCGATCCACCCCTGGTGGAATCGATGCAGCTTCTCGTTGGGCGAAAACCTGTCCGGACGTTGGCGGCGGGAACTCCGGTCGCGCCCGGGATGCTGACCGTCGCGCACGACGTGGAGCGTGGAGACCGCGTAGAGGTCGAAGTGAAGGTGGGCGCGGCGATTCTTGATTTTGAGGCGACCGCCGAATCGGCGGGCCGCACGGGCGATTCGATCATGGTGAAGAACCCCGAGAATGGCCGGACCTTCCAGGCCAAAATTCAAGACAAAGGACATGTGCTGGTGGAACGATGACCCGTCTATTTGTTTTCCTGATTCCGGTTTCGCTGTTTGCGCAACTCGGCGCGTCGCCGGGTTCGCTCTATACCGCTTCGGGGCGCCTGGCGGATAGTGCGCGCGACGTTCGCGCCGGCGAGGTAAACGACATCGTCACTATCATCGTGAATGAAGCGGCGTCGGCGATCGTCAGCGGCACGTCGAACTCGTCGCGGAAATCCTCGGCCAACGCCTCCATCACCGGGGCCTACGGCATTACCACTCCGAAGCTGACCAACCTGCTCGGCCTGACTAACGATACGGAACTGGCCGGGTCGGGCACAACCTCCCGCAACCTGACGTTATCGACCACCATCTCGGCTCGCGTGGTCGAGGTGCAGTCGAACGGCAATCTGGTCATCGAGGGCACCAAGGACATCGGCGTGAATTCGGATAAACAGACGATCACCGTGCACGGCATCGTCAGGCCAGCTGACCTGAGTTCGGCCAATATGGTGAACTCCGTGCAGGTCGCCAATTTGCAGGTGAAGGTCACTGGCAAGGGCGTCGTGGGCGACGCGGTCCGGCGGCCCAACTTTCTGTACCGTTTGTTGCTCGGCTTGCTTCCTTTTTAAGAATTCATGAAAACCTTCCTCACTCTCGTGCTGACCGGCGCTCTGGCGTTCCCCGAAGGCGCTCGCCTCAAGGATTTCGCGTCCATCGAAGGCGTGCGGGACAACCAGTTGATCGGCTACGGAATCGTGGTGGGCCTCGCCGGCACGGGAGACAAGCAGTTGACGCTATTTTCCACCCAGACATTGTCGAATCTCTTGCAGCGCATGGGCGTGACGGTGAACCCGACCGTCATGCAGGTGCACAACATGGCGTCGGTAATGGTGACGGCGACTCTGCCTCCGTTCGCGCAGCCCGGCACGCGCATCGATGCCACGGCGGCGGCCATCGGCGACGCGACGAATCTGCAAGGAGGCATTCTGCTTCTGACTCCGCTCAAAGCCGCCAACGGCGAAACGTACGCGGTCGCGCAAGGGCCGGTGATCACCGGAGGTTTTGTCGCGGGCCGCGGAGGCAATAGCGAGACGAAGAATCATCCCACCGTCGGCCGCACGCCCGACGGAGCCATTGTGGAGCGGACGCCGCCCTCGATCCAACCCTCTTCGCACTTGAAGCTGCAATTGCGACAGGCCGATTTCACCACGGCCACACGCGTGGTTGAGGCCATCAACAAGCACTTCGCGACTCCCGGCATGCCGGTGGCGCGGGCGGAAAGTTCCGGCCTGCTGGTGGTCGATGTTCCCCCGTCGTATTCGACGCGGACGGTTGAATTCATCTCGGAGATGGAATCGCTCACCGTGGACGCCGACCGTCCGGCGAAGATCGTGATTAACGAGCGCACGGGAACCATCGTGATGGGCAAGGATGTGAAGATCACACCCGTGGCGATCATGCACGGCGCGCTGAGCGTGGAAATCCGCACCAAACTCGAGGTGTCCCAGCCGCCGCCGCTTTCTGGAGGACAGACCAAGGTCGTTCCCCAAACCTCGGTCACGGCGCAGGACTCCAAGGCGAAAGCGCTCGTCCTGCAAAAAGGCGCAACGGTGGAGGAACTGGTGCGGGCGCTGCAAGCCATCGGCTCCACGCCCCGCGATGTGTTGGCGATTCTACAAGCCATGCGATCGGCAGGCGCACTGGATGCGGAAATCGAGGTGATCTGATGACAGTAAGTGCGATGACTCCCGCGACATTGAATACGGCGGCTCCGACGAAAGTGGAAGGCGCGGCGAAACAGTTTGAGGCGCTCATGATCGCGCAGATGCTGCGCACGGCGCGCGAAAACACGGAGGATCAGGATTCGTCGGGGTCGACCATGCTCGACCTGGCCGACCAGCAGTTTTCGCAGGTGCTGGCCAACAATGGCGGACTAGGCCTGGCAAAACTGGTCGTGAACGGAATCAATCAAGGACAAATCAATGCAGATAACAAATAGTCTCCTCAGCGGTATCTCGAACGATCCGGGCTTCGGCCAGACGCCTTCGAAGTCGCCTTCCCGGCAGGCCGGCCAGGCACAGGATCAAGTGCAGATCTCCAGCCTCGCATCGCAACTGGCGAGCGATCCGTCGAAACTGAGCCAGTTGCAGGCGTCATTCGAGGCGGGAGCGTACAACGTGTCGCCGTCGCAGATCGCCAATAGTATTCTGAACGACGCGATGCTCTAACGGGATGCTGAAAAAGTTCCCGGCATGACCGCTCCCGATGGTCGCGGTTCCATTAAGCCGCTGATAACAGGTGCTACCGACATGGAACCGCGACCATCGGAAGCGGTCAATGTGACCGTTTCATCATCCTGCTAAATCGTGCCGCGTCGACGGCTCCTGCTTGCTGACGGCAATGAATACGATCGTCCAGCCCCATCCGTCAGCTTGGGGTTTGTGCGGGCCTGAGAAGAACCCCAAGCTGACGCATGGGCCTGAGGCGTCGGAGTCCGTGCGTCACATCACCGGCTAGACCGTCCAATCTAATTGGTCCGTTTGCTTCAGGTTGGCGCTTTCAGCCACAGCGGATCCGGCTACCTTAGCTCATGCTGTGAGCGTGAAGGTTGCTATTTTTTCGCTGATAACGGGCGTGACGCTGTGGGGACAAGCCACCAGCACCGAAACCTGGGTAAACACGCCGCGAGTGCTGCGGATCGACGATCTCGACAAACTAGTCGACATCGCGAACGCGGCCGTTTATAAGAGCGAGGCCGCGGATCTGATCCGGCAGACGATCGGCATTGAGCCGCGCGACCTGACATTCGTCATCCATGTTGCCCGCTGGAGCGACAGCGGGGAAATCGTCAAGCAGAACTGGTTCGTGTACCGGTCCGGGACCTGGACCGACGCGCAGTTCGCTACCGCGAAACGGATTTACGGAAAGAGCCAGATCTGGTTTCTGTATCTCCAGCTCAACGCGCGGTCGAACGCCAACGCCACGTATGTTTTTCAGACCAGGAAGACGGCTGCGGCGTTTTTCAATCATCTCGAGACGGCGGCGGGGTTGTTCGGGGTGAGCCTGCCGATGGCGGGAGAGCCGCACACCATCTGGAACGCGAGGCTGGTGAACATTCCGTACGTGCCGTCGGAAGTCGTGATTAACGCCGTGGCGTTCGACAACGAGGGCCTGTCCTGGATCGACTTCAGCGCGGCGGTTCCGGTGACGAAGTCGGGTACTCCGTCGATGTTCGCGCTGGTCGATTTATATTTTAAGCCGGCGGACATCAAGAGCACGATGGGCTTCGATTCCTGGCCGCATTTGGTGGAAGGCGTGCGCGGAGGGAGCCAGCCGTTGAGGAACATTTTGTTGGGGGTCGGATGGGGGCCGATATACGGTGGCGTCGTGGTGGGGAATGGGAGTTACTCGTTTTCGTTCGGGTTGAATATCTCGGCCGCCGCGGCGGTAGCAGCCTTGAAGAAGTGACTTAGGCGGGTTGGCGCGCGCTTTAACGATGCTTGCCCTGAACGAGGACGTTGTTGAGGTTGTGGACGGGACGCTCAGAGTCCCACCAAAGTACTGGTTGTGAAGAGAAGTACTTTTCTTATACCAACGCCATGGTTATGCCTAGTACGAAAAAAGGCTCAAATTGGTCCGTCCGGTGGGTTTCGCCGTTTGACGGACAGGACGAAACTAATGAAGCTATGCAAGCTATCGTGATTTGCCCGAACCCAGAACTTCGGACCAGCTTCGAAAATATGGCGCGCCTGTATCCGGTCATCCGGATCGCGAAGTCATTGGAACATTACCCGGACGCAGACGAGTTGAAACGGCTTATGAGGCGGTGGGCGCCCAAGCTGATCTTCTTGAGCACGGAGAATGCGATATCCGCCGCTGAACTCGGCCGACAGCTGGAGGCGGAGTACGGCTCTATCCAGCGCGTCGCGCTGAGTGCTGTGGAAGACCCCGCTGTATTGCGGCTGGCGCTGCAATTGAGGATGACGGAAGTCATGGTGGCGCCATTCCAGCATCAACAGTTTGAGCAGGTATTGAAGCGAGTGGCGGAACATCTGGAACTTCATCCCGAGACCGGAGGGAATCCGGGACAGGTTTATGCGTTCATGCCCGCCAAAGGGGGTGTGGGTGCGTCGACGATTGCGGCCAACGCGGTGCGGGCCATGGCGCGGGTAGCGGGGTCCCACGTACTGCTAGCGGACTTCGACATTTCTTCCGGCGTGGCGGGTTTCATGTTCAACGCCGAGCACGATTATTCGATTAACGACGCCGCGGTCCGGAACAAAGAACTGGACGACGAGACGTGGCAGAGGCTGGTGAAAAAGGTAGGCAACGTCGACCTGATGCTGTCGGATGCGCCGAGGGTTGACGGGGGAATCACTCCGGAGCAGATCGCGCCGATTCTCGATTTTGCCCGCAAGTCCTATTCGGCGATCGGGGCGGACCTTGGCGACACCATCGATGACCGTTCTTTAGCGGTAATGCGGGAAGCAAATCGCATTTTTCTGGTGACCACGCCGGAACTTGCCTCCTTGAGAATGGCGAAACTCAAGGCCATGTCGCTGCGCAAGCTGGAGTGGGAGGACAAGACGGTACTGCTGCTGAACCGGGCCACCAGGCGGATGGAAGTTCCCATCGGGGAGATCGAGGCACTGGTGGGGCTGCCGGTATTTGCGACGTTCCCGTGCGATTATGCCGACGTGATGAGGTCGATCCGGGCGGCGGAGTCGTCTCCCAAACTCGCCGCCAGCATCAAGCAATTTGTCGAGAAGCTGGATGAGAAGAAAGCGCCGCAACCAGATAAGCGGCCGCGGTTCATTGAGCGGTTCAGCGTGGTCCCGTCGCGCTACAGCTTCCGATAAAACTACTTCTTTGCCAACATCGGGCGGAGGGCCAGGTTCACCAGCACCATCGCGACAGAGAAGGCAGGCAGCAGGAGTAACGCTGTTCCAAGATTCTTATTCCCTTGGCCGGCCACCGCGCCGATGATGGGGGAGCTCACCAGGAGCCCCACCCAACCGCAGGTGATGACGATGCCCATCGCGGTGGCGGTGCCGCGCGGGAAGGCGTCGGCAACCATGGCGAGCGTCGTGGGAAACACAGGGGCCATCGCGAGTCCGGCGCAGAACACGGCGATCCAGGCATAGGTGGCATCGCTCGACTGGAGCATCATGAAGGTCGTCGCGGCCATGAGGGCGGCGGCGGCAAGGGTTACGGTGATCGAGGAGATCTTGATCAGAATGCGCGAGACGACGACGCGTCCGATTAGCAGGCCTAGAGCGAATCCCAGCGAAAGAATATTCAGCGCCTTCGCCTCGCCGATCCCGCGGCTGATGAGGTAGCTGGCCAGCCAGTTCCAGACGCCGACTTCACAGGCGACGTAGAGGAACAGAAACAGCGCGAGCATATAGAGGACCGGGCGGCCTACGATATCGCCCACTTCGGACATCTTGAAGCTTCGCTCGCCGCTGGGCGGCGGGATTTTTGCGGCGACATTCGCAATCAAGGCGATGACGCCGAGTCCCGCGCCGAGATAGCAGATTTTCAGCTTCGTCGAGGCATCGCCATTGAAGAAATTGGCGACCAGGAGCGGCGTCAGGAGGCCGCCGAAGCCGAAGAAGAGATTCAGAAAATTGAGGGTAGAGGCGCGGCGGGATTCGTCCACATCGCTGGCGAGCGCGTTGGCCGCGGTCACGATGATGCCTCCACCGAGTCCGAGGACGAAATACAGGATCATCAGCTGCGTCGCTCCGCCAGCGCTCGGGAGGCCGGCAAGCGAGCCAGTGATCAGGATCAGTCCGCCGAGGAGAGCGATTTTCTTGCCGCGCAAATCGATGAGCGGGCCGACGGAGATGGACGCGATGACCAGTCCGAGGCCTTGCGCAAGAGCGATGTTGCCGTTCTGTTCACCGGAGAGCTTGAACAGGTCGGTAAAAGTCGGCATGACGGTGCCGAGCATGGCGGCGATGAAGCCGTAAACGAGGATCGATAAGATCGCGGCGAGAATGATCATCAGTGGTTGATGGTATCAGATTGTCAGTGGCGGAGCAGCCCGGAGGCTCCCCAATCCGCGGCTGAGGTGACGCGCGCAGAAGGCTTGATTTCTTTGACCTGAAAATGGGCTTCCGCGCCGGCGACTTCGACCATGGTATGGGCGAAGAACCAGCCGTCTTCGTATCTCATCGATGCCCGCAGATGGCCTCCCGCGCTGGGCATGGAGAAATACTCGACGCCTTCAAAGTTCGAGTGGATCATCTGGTGGACGTGACCGGAGATCACGTACCGCACTCCGTATTTTTTCATTAACCGGTGGAAGATGGACTGGGGATTTTTCAGCAGGATCTCGATCAGCCAGCTCGGGCGATGGGAGAAGACAAACTTCAGAGGCTCTCTTTCATGGGCGCGAAGATCGGCTTCGAGCCACGCCAGCTCAGCGGCGGAGAACTGGTCGTCGCGGCTGTTATCGAGGATGATGAAGTGCGCCTGGTCGTGGTCGAAGCTGTAATGAACCGGGTGACCCGAGTATTTTCGGAACAGGCTTTCTGAGAGATCGGACCAGATGTCGTGATTGCCGGGGGTCAGGTAAAGCGGGATGCCTTTCACAAGAATCCTCTGCGCTTCGCGCCATTCGGCGTCCGCCGTCGCATCGTTGAGTCCCTGGATGGTGTCGCCGACGGTGACGACGAAGGCAGGATGGTCGGCGGCGGTTTCTTTTGAGACTTGCTCGTAAACGCCGGGCTGCGCTTCGCCCGTGCGGTCGCCGAGAATCGCGAAGTGGAAGTCGGCCGCGAGCAGTGCGACAAGGAATGCGCTAATCGTCATGCGGTGTTTCCCACTTCACGATTTTCAGATCAAGGACCGCGATGCTGTAAAAGACCGGGACCAACAGCAACGTAATGAAGGTGGCGACGGCCAGGCCGCCAATTTGGGCGTAGCAGAGAGGCTTCCAGAGCGGGCCGCCATGGCTGGCGAGAGGGAATAGAGCCAGGATCGTCGCGCCAACGGTGATCAGGACGGGGCGCAGGCGCTCGATTCCGGCGTCGCAAATGGCCTGCTGGAACGGCTCGCCCGCTTCGTGCATTTCCTCGATGAAATCGAAGAGGACGATGACGTGGCTAACGATGACGCCGATCAGGCTGGCAATGCCCAGGAACGCCATGAAGCCGAAAGGCGACCCCATGATGGCCAGCGCGAGCAGAGCGCCGATGACTCCGTAAGGGGTCGCGGCGAAAACCAGCAGAGGCTTCACCGCGTTGTTGAACTGAAGCAGCAGCGCCGCGTAGATGCCGATCATCGAAATCAGCAGCACGCGGACCAGGTTGGCGAATCCGTCCTCCTGTTTTGCGCGTTCGCCGCCGAGCAGCATGACGTAGCCGGGCGGTAAAGTGCGCTCGAAGGCGTCGAGCTTCGCCGTGACTTCCTTCAAGAGTTCAGAGGGCAGAACGCCCGGTTGCGGATAAGCGTGGACTCCAATGGTACGGAAGTGTTCCTGGCGGCGGATGCGTTCCGTCTCCATTTCACTTTGAACGGAGGAGATCGCTCGCAGCGGAAGCTTGGTGGGATTTTGCGAACTAAAGACGTAAAGATTTTCGACGTCGGAAAGCTGTGCGCGTTCCTGCGAACGAAGCCGGACGACGACCGGGATCTGCTGGTTCCCCTCCCGCAGCGCGGTGACGACGGTGCCGTTGATCGCGCCGGTGGTGGAATTGGCGACATCGCGATTGGTGAGGCCTGCAAGATTGGCGCGCTCGGGATCGATCTTGAGCTTTACTTCGGGGCTTTCCTCGAACCAGTCGTTCTGCACCACTTGAACACCGGGCGCGGCGCGGAGAATATCCTGCACCTGGCCCGCCAGGCGGCGAAGGTTGGCGTTATCCTGCGGTTCCTGCTTCGGATCGACGTCGGAGATGGCGGAGATGCGGACTTCCACCGGGAATTCGACGGGGTTCGTTTGCAACTGGTGGACGGTGAGGTACGCGCCGGGAATTTCCTTGGAAAGTGCGGATTGGAGAGGCGCGATCAGCTCCGGCGTCACCTCTTTATCCTTTAACTGGATGAGGACCTGCGAGTAGTTGCGCTGTTGCTGCTCAGGCGAAACGGAGAACCAGAAGCGCGAGCCGCCTCCGCCGACGAAGGTGGTCACGGAAGTCAGGAGCTCGTGTTCCTTGGGATGCTCGTGTTCGAACTCGGCGACGACGCGGCGGATGATTTGCTCGGTTTGCTGCGCCGTCTGGTTGGTCAGCGACAGAGGCGCGTCGTTGGGGAGCCAGACGTCGACGTAGGACCAATATTGAACGTCCTCGGGAAAGAACTGACTTTTTAGCCTGGTGGCGACGAGCCCACCGCCGACCAGGAAGCAGAGCGAGAACGCGAGCACCAGCCAGCGAAAACGGATGGCGCCCTGCGCCACCTTGTAATACGCTCCGTAAAAACCCTTCTGCCGGCGTTCTTCGATCGTGGGCGCGGCTTTCTTCGGCGGACGCAAAAGATAGTAGCCGAGCAGAGGAATGAATGTCATGGACGCGAGGCGCGAGGAGACCAGCGCGCACGTCATGACTACAGGGAGGCTGTAAAGAAAGTCGCCGGTGCTTCCGGTGAGCAGCAGAAAAGGCAGATACGCGATGATGTTCGTCGCAGTGGCGTAGAGGATCGCGCGGGCGAGCTTCGTCGGGCCGAGCCAGGCGGCATTCAACGGAGAAATCCCCGCGGCGAGTTCCCGCTTGATGGCGTCGTTGGCGACGACCGGATCGTCCACCAGAAGGCCCAGCGCGATGATCAGAGTCGCGATCGAGACCTGTTGCAGATCGATATTCACCATGTGCGCCATGCCGAAGGTCATCGCCAGTGTGAGGGGCATGGAGATCGCCATGAGCAGGGCGGAGCGCCACTCCCAGAAACCGACCAGCGCGATCAGCACCACCAGCAGGATCGCCTCGTAAAGCGCCTCCATAAACAGGTCGATATTTTCGCGGACCTGCAGAGGCTGATCGGAGGTGCGGGCGATGATCAGGTCGGGCGGAAGCGTGGCGCGAACCTGCGCGAGTTTCTGATCGACCGAGGCGCCGAACTTCTGAATCTGTTCGCCGGAGCGCATGTAGACGGCGAGAGTGATGGCGCGGCTGCGATGCGGCGCGCCGGACTTATCGGTCCAGGAATAATAGTTCAGGTACGTGGCGGGCGTCTGATAGCCGCGGCTGATCTGCACCAGGTCGCGCAGATAAACGGGCGCACCCTGGCCGACCGTGCCGACAATCACGTTCCCGATGGATTTTGCCGTGTCGAATTGGCCGGAGGGATCGATTTGGATGTCTCGTCCACCGGCTTCGACTGAGCCGCCGGGCAAAGTGATGTTGCGGGCGTTCAGAAGGCGGCTGAGGTCGCCTGCCTGGAAGCCGTAGGTAGCCAGCCGTTCCTGCGAATAATCGAGATAAATGGCCTGCGGTAGAACGCCCTTGCGTTCGACGCGAGAGGTCTGCGTGACGCCAAGCAAAGTGCGGCTGATGAGGTCGGTGTAATCGTCGAGCTGCGCGTAGGAATATTTGGAGCCCGCGACGGTAGCGAGTTTGGCCCGGGTTTCGGAGACGTCGCGGATGATGACGGGCGGTGAAACGTCGGGGTCAAATTCGGAAGACTGCAAGCGCGTGGCGATATAGTTCGACAGGAACTCCGCCACGCGAGCATCGTCGTATTTCGTGCCTCCGTCAACGCCGGTGAATCCGCGGCCGGAGATGAGCCGGGGCCCTTCGAGAACGCCCGCTTGCTCGGCGCGTCGGCGAAAGTCCTCCGTTACCGCCGCGACGGAGGCCTGCGACAACGAGAGAGGATAGGTGTAAATGATGCTGACGGATGGCAACCTGGCGCCCTTGGGTCCAGCCGAGCGCACTGCCTTGATGGCGTCTTCCACGGAACGGGCGCGCATTTCGATTTCGAGGTCGTCGATGGGAGGGCTGGCGACCGTCATCATCAGCGCGGCGGTATCGCCGAAGTCGCTCTGAAACTGAACCGGCGACGCACCGGAGGGAAGGCGTCCGTTCAATGCGGCGAGCTTCAGGTTGATGTCGCTGAACTGCGTGCGGCTATCCTTGGCGCTTTCGGCCAGTTGCACGTAGACGAACGAAGTGCCGGGCAGAGAGATGGAACGGATACCGTAATCGGCGGCGCTGGGCGGATGGATCGTTTTATTCTGCGCGATGGTCTGTTCGATGGGCCGGGTGACGAGCTGCTCGACTTCCTGCGCCGATGCTCCGGGCCACTGGCACACGGCGACGGCGACACGCACGGGAATTTCGGGATCCTTGCGCTGAGGCATGGAAAAATATCCATACACGCCCCAGATCACGACCCCGATTAAAGAAGCCCACGCGATCTGCCGGTGCTCGACGAAATAGCGCGAGGTGTTGTGTATCGTTCGGATGCGATCTTCGTCGGTCATGTGTGCCATGGAAGATCCTTTAGGGCAGCAGCCGGACTTCTTGCCCATCGCGAAGCAGCGATCCGCCAAGCGAGACGATGCGCTCCCCGGCCGTCACCCCCGCCGTCACTTCAATCGAATTGCCATACGTGTTGCCGATCTGAATATCCTGCGCTTCGGCGTACGTTTTCCCATCGCGCGCGCGGATGCGGAACACCGCGAAGCCTTCCGGGCGCGACGGCGAATGGACGATCGCGCCGAGAGGAACCACCAGCCGCGATGCTTCCTTGACTGCGCCCAGAACCAGCGCGCCGATCATGCCTGGCCGCACTTCTTCCTTCGGATTATCGATGGTCACTTCGACCAGAAAGACTCGCCCCTTCGGATCGGCCTGAGGAGAGATCGAGGTGACGACGCCCTGCAAGGGATGCGGAACGGCGTCCAACACAACGTTCTGATGCTGCCCCAGTCGCACGCTTTTCAAGCTGACGTCGGGCACGGCGAAGACGGCCTTCACCAGGTGCGTATCCATCATGCTGAAGCCAACGGTGCTGTTGCCGACCAGACTTCCGGCTTCGACGTTCCGCGCGGTAATCCAGCCCGTGAAGGGCGCGTGCAACGCGGTGTCGCGAAGAGTGAGCTTCGCCTGATCGACCACCGAATGCGCGTTCGCGATGGCGGCCTGCGCGACGGTGACGGAGGCTTGCGCGTATTCGTAGCGGCCCTTGGCCTGGTCGTATTGAGGTTTCACCAGGCTCGCCGATTCGAAAAGCGTCTTCGCCCGCGTATATTCGATTTCGGCCTCGCGATAGTTGGCCTGCGCCTGCGCCAGTTGCGCGTCGGCTTGCGCCACCTGCGCCTGCGCCTGCTGCACGTGCTGTTCGTAATCGATGGCCCGGACCAAGGCGAGCTCGGTGTCTTTATTTACCAGGTCACCCGCCTGCACGTCGCGCGTGCGGCCGTCGGCGCCGCGCAGTTGGTAAATATGGTCGATCAGACCCGCCGATTTAAAGGCCATGTCGATGGTCTGGATCGGCGAGATGGTGGCGGAGTAGCGTTCCGAGGCCTCGGGCGTGAGCTCATCCACCGTGCCGGCGCGAACCGTTTGAAGGACCGGTTCCGGCATCGTCTCTTTTTTACACGCGGTCGCAATCAGGAGGAGGGCAAGCAAGCCCCATGCGTGAGCTTGGGGTTTCTTCCCGCCACCCAGATAGCCCCAAGCTGACGCATGGGGCTTGGGAGCGGGGATGCCCCCGTCGATGATGCATCCCGTTTGGGCGCGCGCGCGCAGCGTCATTTAGTCTCTCCCTACCGCATGATCGAAACCGGCTTTTGCGGTCCAGAATCCGGCCAGCGCCTGTTGATATTGATTGTCCGCCTGCGCCACCAACGCCTGTTCTTGCAGAAGGTCCGCCAGCAGCGCCGCTTTTTGCTGATACTGATTCATCATCACGCGAAGCTTTTCGCGCTCCGTCTCCTGCACCGCGGCCTGGGTGTCGAGCAAAGCGCGCGTCTCCATCAGCTTGCGAAATTTCTGGTTGACGTCCAGCAGAACCTGCTGTTCTGCGTCCTGCGCGGTTAGTACGGCCTGTTTGGACGTGCTCTTCAGTTCCTCGATTTTATGTTTCTTCTGTCCCCAGTCGAAAGGCTGCCATTGCAGCAGGAATCCGGCGGACAAGATGTTTTTCGGCGCGAAGCTGATATTCGGCAGCGAAATATACGACAACTGAAGGCTGATATCGGGCAGATATTCGGCATGCTCGCGGCGAACGTCAAGCTCGGTTTTTTTCGTCTGCAAGCGGGCTTCGCGAATTTCGGAGCGCTTCGCCGACGCTTCCTTGCGGGCGGCGGCCAGATCCAGTTCTTCGGCGCCCGGCAGCGGCTGCTCCTCCACTGAAAAATCGGTGGCGAGGTCGCGACCCAGAAGCCGGTTGAGAGCTTCTTTCTGCGATGCCAGCGTGTCCTGAAGAACCAGCAGCTGATAGCGCTGGTTGCTCAGTTTCGCTTTCACGTTGAGGCTGTCCGATTTCAGAACCGTCTGCTCGGCCAGATTGCGTTCGGTAAGCGCGGCCAGCTCCGTCAGGTACTTCAAGGATTCCTGCGCGCTCGAAATCTGCGTCTGCGTCTGCACGATCTGGTAATACGCTTCCTTCACCTGATGCGCGGTATCCTGTTTTTTCTGGCGCAGACTTTCCTCTGCCATCTCCTCGCCGACGCGCGATTCGCGAATGGCGAGCCCGATCTTGCGCTGCTGCGTCACCGGCTGCGCGGCCGACGCGTAAATCAAGGCGCTGAAATTCTGCGGCGTGCTGATGGTCGCGTTTTGCGCTGGAATCGGGCCGGTGGCGGGATAAACCCCCAGCGCGCCGCGCGGGATGGTGAAATCGATCGGCGTCAGCGATTCGCCGCCCAGAATATAAGTATTGAATTGCGGCAATCGAGCCGTTTTGGTCGCCTCGGTCGCTTCGCCCGCTTTGGCGACGTCCAGCGCGCTGATCTGCACGTAGCGATTCTCCTTCACGGCGAGGGCCACCGCGTCGTTCAGCGTCAGCACCTGCGCCTTCGAAAGCAGGCAGGCGAACAAAAGTAAACCAGCGCGTTTCATGTCGTTCCTTTCGAAACCGTCTGCGGGGTTGCGGCGCGAACGTTGAACTTCAGGGGCCCTACGTTCGTCTTGCCTCGAGGTTGACCTCAATCGGAGGAGGTTCGTGGAACACGCAGAGAGATTTCCAAATGGCAGCCGGCCACGAACAGGAGCGATAGGGGACTCCTTGCTCGGCGCAGAATTTTTGGACCAAAGGCGCCATTTTCGGATAGTAAACGTGGCTGACGTTGGGGAATAAATGGTGCTCGATCTGGTACTCCAATCCTGAACAGATGAGCCGTCCGAAGAATCCTGTGCGGAAATTCAAGGTGGCCGCGGCCTGCAGCAGAACAAAGTCCTGGCCTCCGCTGCCCTTCAGGCACGCCGCCTCCTCCGGGAGATGCCCCGGCCCTAGGACCGCGAACAGCGCGCAGCCCATCAGAGCAATGCGCAGCAAATAGAATTCAGCCACATGGGCGACGGGGAAAAACGCCAGCGGAATCGCCACCCATACCAGGTAGTGCAGCGCGAGTCCCAGGAAATCGATTTTATATTTTCTATCCCACGAGACTCTCGCATGGCCGATGAGCCATCGCCAGCTCTGGAACTGCATGTTGAACCCGATGAGCGGAATCGTGAACGGAAATACGAAGACCTGCAGGCGCCGGTAGTAAAAGGACCGCCAACCGGTGCTCGCCAGCACTTCTTCCCAGGTGCGCGCGAACCACGGGCTGAGGTCGATGTCCGAATCCACTCCAATCACATTGGGCGCGGAATGGTGCAGCACACAATGCTTATGACGCCAATAGCAGGCGGACATCCCCACGAATACGGGATAGCCCAGTAACGTGATCAGATCGTTGACCCAACGCCGGCTGCTGGTGGCGTAGTGCGACGACGTATGTGTGTTGGTGGCTAATCCCATCGATGCGGCCGTGGAAATCAGAATCGCGCAAATCCGGACCGGCAGGCTGTGCGCAGTCGCGAAAACCCACAGCGCGGCGAGCGCGACCGTGAGGTGAAGCAGCCATTCCAGAACGATCCGGGACGTTGCCTTGCGCATCCAGCCGCGAGCGGTAAGTTCGCGCCGGAGGTCGGTGAGAGCATCGAGCGTCGTGTGCATTACGTTTTTGCCTTTATGATCACAAGATTTTATCTCACCAGGCCGGCAATCGGGGCCGGCGGTGCTATAGATCGGGCCGCGTCAGCTCGATCTTCAACCGCATTTTTACGTCGCTGTCGGCGTGCAGCGTGCCGTGATATTGCCGTACCGGATGAATCTCCGTTCCGGGCAGGATGGCGCTCGATTCGGGGATGGTTGTGTCGCCGCGCGTCTCCGTCAGGGAGTCCACTTTGCGGCACACTCCATCCGGCCCACGTTCGATTTTGAGGTGCGTGACCGTCTTCAACCCGTAGCCGAAAATGCAGACTGTCGGGACGCTCGGCGGACCTTTGAGCGCGGCGCGGAAATCGCGCGAGGAGGCCAGATACGGCCTATACTTTTCCGGCAGCCACGAAGGGTCGTCCAGCCAGTTGATCTCGGCTCCGTATTGATCCGTTCCGCAGTGATAAGTGGGCACGCCCTGGTAGGCTCCGGGGAAGCCTGCTACCATCGCGCGGAGCTTTTCGTCCAATAATCCGAAGGGGAACAGCTTCGGACCGGTGAGGACGCACGTCAGCGCTCGCGGCGAGCCTTCGAGCGGTCCACCCATGAACAGCAGCCGCTCCACTTTCGATTTGCCGCCGAGCTTTTCCACGTAATAGCGGCTCACCATGCAGCCCATGCTGTGAGCGATGATCGTCACCGGCGGTCTGACTTTCCAGGCGTCGATCGTCGCTGCCAGTTTCTGCGCGCTGATGCGGTTATCCTGGCGGAAATCGTAGCCGAACTCGAGAAGATCCTTGCCCCGTTCGTACCCTAGACTCTCCTCCAGGTAGGTGAACAGGGTGCCGTAGGCTTCGAGCTTAATCAGGTTGGGGACGATCACCACTTCATCCACCAGGCCGCGCGCTTCCACGCCGTCGTCTTCGCTGTAGCGCAACGCGTCCGGCTCGCGGAAAATGCGCCCCACGTTCGGCCAGAGCTTCTCGCTGCCTCGCCACAGCGTGGAGCCGAGGAATCCCGGGACGATGATCACGGGGCGCCGCTCCCGCTTGCCGAGCGTCAAGGAAGGAATCGCCATGGTCAGCTCGCTCGCTTCAAATCCGCTCTTGAAAATCAGTCGCGCGTCGCCAATGCGAATGGTATCGCCGCTGCGCAGTTGCTGCCGCTCAATGCGCTGTCCGCCGATCCAGGTTCCGTTGTCCCCGCCCAGATCCTGGACAAAAAAACCATCGCGGGTCCGCTCGATCCGGGCATGCACGCGCGAAACCTTGGCGGAGTCGATCACCACGCCGTTGTCAGGCCGCCGTCCAATAGTGATTGGCTCGTCCGTCAGCGGGACTTCCCACGTCCTGCCTCCCGCCCGCACCGCCAGCGACGGAGACTCCGTATCGGCCAGATTCACATCAAGCGACAGTTCCTGGAGCGACGTTTCCAGGTCCATCACCGTATCGAGCCGCGTCATCTCGGCATCCATGCCGGACCCCGGGGCCGAACCAGGGCCGGATCCTTCAAAGCGCAGCTTACACTTGCCGATGTGGACGACGTCTCCCGGATTTAGCGTCGCCCGGTCCACGCGCGCACCGTTCACGCGCGTGCCGTTCGCCGAACCCAGGTCCACGATCGTGCAGCCGTCCTCTCCGCACTCCAATCGGGAATGATTCCGGGACGCGCTGGAATCGGCCAGCGCGATGTCGTTGTTGGAGGCCCTTCCGATGGCCACGTTCGCCTTGGCGAGTGAAAATTCCTTCGTCGCGCCGGACGGTTCTGTGAGGATCAGCCTTCCGAATGCCATTACCCGGCCACCTTCTCGAAAACGATTCTCTGGTGATCGAAAAGCCCGCGGCGGAACGCTTCCACGTTATAGCTTCTCCGCAGTAGTTCGAGCTTGTAACGAAAATCGGGATCGGTGAAAAAGTAGCGGCTGGTGCGCGCCGCGGCAAGCGCCTTCTTCCAGCTGAATTTCTTCAGGCGCAGGCCCCACTGCGTCAGCGTCTCAATGTAGTCCAGGCGGCCGTTGTTGAGCGAGACGATGCGGAAATACGGCGCAGCCGAGTCTTGAATCTGGTCCACGCTTTCGGGAAGAAAGGAACCGGGATAAAACTTGCGCAGGATGGCCAGAACGCGCGCATCGGAATCGCGCGGGGAGTCTAGGTTCACCGTGTCCCAGGGCGGAAGGCCCGTTCCAAAGAGCATCGTTTGCAGGTATAGCCTTCCATCGGACGGCAAAAGATCCGCGCAAAGCCGGAAGAAGCTGCGATAAATTTCCACCTGGCGCCCGGCGTAATGCTCTTCCTCCGAACAGAAATGCTCGAACGCTCCCACCGAGGCCACGCCGTCGAACCGGCCGAACTGATCCGGGTCTAATTCCTTCCAGTCGACAGGACGCACATCGAGGCCCTTGAGCTTGCAGGATTCCGCCTGCGCCGAGGATAGCGTCAGACCGACGCCCTGACCTCCTCGTTCGCGAATCGCATGGAGCAGCCCTCCCCATCCGCAGCCGATGTCGAGAATCCTGTGGCCAGGCGCGAAGCGAATGCCCTGAAGGATATAGTCGTGTTTGTCCGCCTGCGCCGATTCGAGCGATTTGCTGAAATCGCCGTTGTACATCGCGGCGGTGATATCGCCGTATTCTCCCATGCTGAGGCGAAACAGCTCGTCCATGTAATTGTACGTGGCGTTGATTTGAGTCCGATCAGCCATAGCGCGACGATCCTGGTTCGAGCGGTCAGTATACAACACGCGCCGGCCGAGGTGCGGAGAGCGCTCAGTTCGGTTATGCTGTGTATCGCATGAACCCGTTGGCCTGTGCCCTGCTCCTTTTCTTCGCGGCGGACGATCCGCGCGTCAAAATTGACAACGAGATGGTCCGGGTGCTGAATGTCGTCGATCAACCGCATACTCCCAGCGGCCTGCACCGCCATGAGGTGAACCGGGTCATGATTTATCTCAACGCCGGAGACCTCACAGTCCGGTATCAGGACGGTAAGGTGGAAGAGCAACACTGGACACCCGGGCAGGTCGCGTGGAGCCCGGCGGGCGGGCTTCACATCAGCGAGAATGTCGGTTCGGCGCCACTGCATATTATTGAGGTTGAGCTGAAGACCCGGCCGTCGAAGCCGCCCACGAGGAATCGGAAGCTGGATCCTGTGGCGATCGATCCGAAGCACAATATCCTGTTGTTTGAAAACGCGCAGGTGCGGGTATTTCGAAGCTATCGCGAAGCGGGCGGAACGGAGAGGATGCATCAGCACACCGGAACCGGCCGCGTGGGCGTGTTTCTGACCGATCTCAACGCCACGGTAAAATTGGCAGACGGGACCGGCAACACGCTGCATGTGAAAGCGGGCGACGTATCGTGGAGTGGCCCGGTGACGCACGCCACCACCAACCTGGGACCCGCTAAGCTCGAAATGATCGTGGTTGAGGTTTTTTAGTTGCCGAACGAAGACGATCCGACAGTTCACGACTCGCAGGCGTCCGCGGAAACATCCGACTACATTCCGCCCGCTGCAATCCTGACTCCCTCTATGGAGGGCCAGCGATTTGGCGCATACCAGGTCATTCGCGAAATCGGGCGCGGAGGCATGGGCGCGGTTTATCTGGCGGCTCGCGCCGACGACCAGTTCAAGAAGCGCGTGGCGCTGAAAATTCTGCGCGCCGACGTCAATGCGCAGGAAGTGTTGAGCCGCTTCCGGCACGAGCGGCAGATTCTGGCGTCATTCGACCACCCCAACATCGCCGGCCTGCTGGACGGCGGTTCCACTCCCGCCGGCGAACCGTACTTCGTGATGGATTACGTCGAGGGCACGGCGATCGATCAGTATTGCGATAGCCACAGCCTTTCGGTCGCGGAGCGCATCACCCTGTTCCGCCAGGTTTGCTCCGCCGTGCAGTATGTGCACCAGAACCTGATCGTCCATCGGGACCTGAAGCCGAGCAACATCCTGGTCACCGCCGACGGCGTGCCGAAGCTGCTCGACTTCGGCATCGCGAAGATCCTGAAGCCGGAGATGATGGCGACCATGGTGAACGCCACACGCGCCGAGGATCGCGTGATGACGCCGGCCTATGCGAGCCCGGAGCAGGTGCGTGGCGAACCGATCACCACGGCCAGCGATATTTATTCCCTGGGCGTGGTGCTGTTCGAAATATTGACCGGCCGTCGCCCGTATCGAATGAAATCGAATACCGCGCATGAACTGGCGCGCGTCATCTGCGACGACGAACCCGACAAGCCCAGCACCGCGATCACCAAGACCGACCGAGGCACGCCGCAGCCGGCCGCCAGAGTGGAGGAATTAAGCCGCAAGCGGTCGACCGAGCCGGACCGGCTGGAGCGCGGATTGAAGGGTGACCTCGACAACATCCTGCTGAAGGCGATGCGCAAGGAGCCGCAGCGCCGTTACTCGTCGGTGGAGCAGTTTTCCGAGGATCTGCACCGTCACCTGGCGAATCTGCCGGTGTCGGCTCACGAAGATTCCTTCCGCTATCGCTCCGAGAAGTTCGTCCGTCGAAACATGATCCCGGTGGCCGCTGGGACAATCGCCGTCTTGTCTCTCCTGGCCGGATTGATCGTGACGACCATCGCATTCCGTCAGGCGCGGAACGATCGAGCGCTGGCGGAAAGCCGCTTCGAGGACGTGCGAAAACTGGCCCACACCTTTATCTTCGACGTACACGATGCCATTCAGAATTTATCGGGATCCACTCCGGCGCGTTCGCTGATCGTCAAGACGGGTACGGAGTATCTTGACCGGCTGGCCAACGCTCCCATGAGCAATTCGGCCTTGAAGGATTCGCTGCAACAGGAGTTGGCCGAAGGCTACGTGAAGATCGGCGACGTGGAGGGCAATCCGTTCGTGTCCAACCTGGGCGATGTGGCGAAGGCGCTGGAAAGTTATCGCAAGGCCCTGGCACTGGCCACTGCGCAGCTGAAAAGCAATCCGAAGGACATCGACGCGCTGCATGAAGTGGCACGCGTTCACGAAAAGCTTGGCAGCGTTCTACCCTTCGCAGGGAAGGCGACGGAAGCCCTGGATGAGGCGAATGAAGCGGTACGGCAATATCTTCAGGTGGTGGCCGCCAGGCCGGACGATGTACAGGCGAAGATCGATCTTTCGAGGGGCTACGAAGCGCAGGGCGACGTCGCCGGAGGTGCGCAGGCGATCAATCTGGGGCGTAAGAAGGACGCCGCCGCGGCCTTCCAGCACGGCCTCGAAAGCCTGCCCGATGTTCCGCCCGGTCACAAGCTGGCCAAGCGGGTGACGCGCGGGCGCATCGTCCTCGAAATGAAGCTCGCCGATCTCGCTGCGTATGAGAATCCCTCGGCTGCTCTAAAAAAATACCAGGAGCTGTACGCCATCGGTTTGGCGCTCTCGCGCGCCGATCCTACCGACGATTACCAGCGCTCGCTGGCCGCGATTCTGCTCGATAAAGTCGCCAACGCACAGAACCTCCTCGGCGACGCCAAGGGCGCGCTCGAAAGTTATCGCGCCGGGATTGAGCCGGCCGAGGCGGCTTTGCGCGCCGATCCCACCAATGGAAAAGCGCAATATAACCTGATGGTCGGTTACAAGAATCTGGGTGACGTCTACTATGACCGGGTCAAGAATATGCCGGAAGCGCTGAAATGCTTCCGCCGCGCGGGCGAGTTGATGGAGTCGCTGATCCAGTCCGATCCGAAAAATGTCGTGAACCGTCAGAGGCTGGCCGAGGTGATCAGCTATATCGCCAGCTGCGAACTGTTCACCGGCAAGCCGGAGGAGGCTCGGCGCGACGCCAAGCGGTCGCTTCAAATCGCGAAGGAGCTCGCGGATCTGCCGGACGCGAACCACGATCAGATTTACAATTACGCGTGGCTGGCCGTCACCATGGATCCCGCCGATCTGCGCGATCCGAAAAGCGCGCTGCCCTACGCGAAACGCGCCGTCGAGCTCGGTGGCATGCACAACGCCCTGACTCTTCATGTGCTGGCGCAAGCCTACGAAGGCGTCGGCGATTACGCGCACGCGGAAGAAACGGAAATGAAGGCGCTCGCCACATACGCTCCGGTCAAGCCTGGCGAACCAGTCCCGGTTCAACAAAAAATGATGGACGATTTCCTCAAGGAGATTCGCGCGGAATTGAAGAAAAGGGCTGCAAAATAGCAGCCGTCGATGCATCTGGCAGCATGCCTTCGGGCAGGCTTTTCGACGATCGGGAAGAGCCGCCTGAAATGCGGCTGCAGCCAAAATTGGCCGCCCTACGAGCCGACGCAAACGGTTTCGCCGATGCAGGGCACCTCACCAAATCGCGTCGACGGCGTAGCTGCGGATCGCGGGGTCCCTGGTGAGAATCGAGAGCTTCTCAATCTGGCTTTGGACGATGAGAATTTGAATCGAAGGGATCGCGTTCCAGACGAATCGGCAGAATTTCCATATGATCGTGAGCGGCGCAGGTCTATCTTCGACAGCCACAAGTCGTCCAGGTTCAAGAAATGCGTGGGTGTCGAGCACCACTCTCACGACCGATACCAGTCGTCGAGTTCCTGTTCGGACATAATGTCGAAGTCCTTCGCCATCCAGATTTTGCCTTTATCGATTCCTGGGACTCGTTTTTCGGCGTCGGCTCGCGAATCGGCCCAAGCCGTGCGACTGGGTTGCCCGCTCTTGCACTCGCGATTTCCTCGCCTGCGTTTTCTCGCGCAAGCAGCTTCGAAGGGAGTCTTCGCCTCATGAATGTTCACCATGGCGGCCATATATTTCAGAACTGAGTCTATCCAACCGAGGGAGGCCTTTGCGGCGGAGAGTTATACTGAAAGTACTTCCCCCGCTTTTCAACGATGCCGAATCCTTTCGTTCATCTTCACTGCCACACCGATTATTCACTGCTCGACGGCGCCTGCGAAATCTCGCAGTTGATGGAACTCGCCGAGGAGCAGAAGATGCGCGCCATCGCCATGACCGATCACGGCAACCTGTTTGGGGCGGTGGAGTTCTACAATCACGCCAAGGATAAGGGGGTCCATCCCATCATCGGCTGCGAAGTTTACGTCGCGCAGCAGGGGCGCACCAACAAGGCGGACACCAATCGCTACAACCATCTGGTTCTTTTGTGCGAAAACCAGGAAGGTTATCGCAACCTGGTAAAACTGGTCTCCACCGGTTATCTCGAAGGTTTTTATTACAAGCCTCGAATCGACAAGGACCTCCTGTCGCGCCATTCCAAAGGCCTGATCGCGCTCTCGGCGTGCCTGCGCGGGGACGTCAACGAAACGCTGCTGGCCGATCGTTACGAAGACGCGCGCCGGCTGACGTACGAATATACCGACCTGTTCGGGAAAAGGAATTTCTTTCTCGAATTGCAGGACCACGGCCTGGAGCAGGATGCGCGCGTGCTCCCGCTGATCAAGCGCCTCTCGGCAGACACCGGCGTTCCTCTGGTCGCAACCAACGATTCGCACTATCTGCGCAAGGACGACGCCCGCGCGCACGAAATCATGCTCTGCATCCAGACCGGGAAGACCATGTCGGACCCGAACCGGATGCGCTTCGACCAGCCCGCCTTCTACATCAAGTCGCGCGAGGAGATGATGTCGCTGTTCGGCGAAGTCGAGGACGCGCTAGACCGCACCTGGGACATCGCGCAGCGCTGCCACGTGAAGCTCTCTCCGGTCGAGGAGCCGTTCCCGAAATTCGGCGTGCCGCCCGAGCACACTATCGACAGCTTCTTTGAATACGTCGCGCGCCAGGGATTTGAGAAACGCCGCACCCGTCTCGAAGCGCAGCAGGCGCAGGGCCGCTTAAAGCACGATCTCGCCGAGTACGCGGAGCGCCTGGATCGCGAAATCAAAACGATCCAAGAAATGAAGTTCTCCGGCTACTTCCTTATCGTCTGGGATTTCATTCGTCACGCGAAGCAAAAAGGAATTCCTGTCGGCCCCGGCCGCGGGTCGGCCGCCGGCAGTCTGGTCAGCTACGCGATGGAGATCACCGACATCGACCCTCTGGCCTACGGCCTGCTGTTCGAGCGCTTCCTCAATCCGGAACGTATCAGTATGCCCGATATCGATATCGATTTCTGCACCCGCGGGCGCGGCGAAATCATTCAATATGTCACGGAAAAGTACGGGCGCGAGCAGGTGGCGCAGATCATCACCTTCGGAACGCTGGCCGCGCGTGCTGCGATCAAAGACGTTGGCCGCGCGCTCGACATCGGCTTTGCCGACGTCGAAAAACTTACCAAGCTGATCCCGACGCAGCCGCTGAACATCAAGCTCAAGGAGGCACGCAAGGTCGAGCCGCAGATCGACGACCTCGCACGCAAAGATCCGCGCCTGAAGGAAGTATTGGAAGTCGCCGAGCGCCTGGAAGGAATGGCGCGCAACGCATCCGTTCACGCGGCGGGCGTGGTGATTTCGCCGGTTCCTCTCACCGACCTCATTCCTCTTTACAAGACCAACAAAGACGAAATTGTCACCCAGTATGACGGTGTGGTTCTCGAGAAACTATCGCTGCTCAAGATGGATTTTCTTGGGCTGACGACGCTCACCATCATTGCCGATGCGTTGAAGCTGATCAAAAAGCACCGCGGCGTGGATCTCATCGTCGAGGATCTGCCGCTCGACGACAAAACGACATACGAAACTATTTTTCACAAGGCCTACACCAGCGGCGTGTTCCAGTTCGAATCGCCCGGCATGCGCGACATTCTGCGCCGCTACCAGCCGGATCGTTTAGAGGACTTGTGTGCGTTGAACGCGCTCTATCGCCCCGGCCCCATGGGCATGATCGACGACTTCGTCGATCGCAAGCACGGCCGCAAGGAAGTGGTCTACGATCTGCCCGAGATGAAGCAGATCCTGGAGGAGACGTACGGCGTCATGGTCTACCAGGAGCAGGTGATGCAGATCTCGAATCTCATCGCCGGCTACTCGCTGGGCGAAGCCGATCTGCTGCGCCGCGCAATGGGCAAGAAGAAGGTCGAGGAGATGGCCAAGCAGCGCGAACGTTTCGCCGCCGGCGCGAAGGAAAAGGGCCATCCGCAGCGCAAGGTCGAGAAGATTTTCGACCTGATGGAAAAATTCGCCGGCTACGGCTTCAACAAATCGCACTCCGCCGCGTATGCGTTCCTCGCGTTCGTCACCGCGTACCTGAAGGCGCATTATCCGCTGGAATTCATGTCCGCGCTGCTCACGTCGGAAACCGGCAACACAGCGAAGGTCGTCAAGTACATCAGCGAGTGCCGCGAAATGAACATTCGCGTGCTGGCGCCCGACGTCAATTCCTCCGAGTTCACCTTCACGCCGGTCCCCACCGGTCCCGAACCCGGAATCCGCTTCGGACTCGGCGCGATCAAGAACGTCGGCTCCAACGCTGTCGATTCCATCGTCAAGGCGCGCACGGAGAGCGGCAATTTCGGATCCCTGTTCGATTTCTGCGAGCGCGTCGACCTGGGCGCGGTCAATCGCCGCATGATTGAGAGCTTCATCAAGGCCGGCGCGATGGATTCGCTTGAAGGTACGCGCGCGCAGCTGATGGCGGTAATCGATAGCGCCATGGAAACCGGCGCCCGAGCGCAGAAGGATCGCGAAAGCGGCCAGTCGGGCCTCTTCGCCAGCCTGATGGAGGAGCAGACGCCATCCGACCATCCTCTGCCCAAGGTGCCCGATTGGTCCAGCCAGGATAAGCTGGTCGCCGAAAAAGAAATTCTCGGCTTCTACGTCAGCGGCCACCCACTCGATCAGTTCATGGATAAAGTGAACGAGCTCGCGACGTATCGCTCCGGAAACCTGGAGGGTCTCGCCAAGGGCACGGAGGTCGCCCTGTGCGGCATCCTCACCGGCGTGCAGCGGCGTCGAAATAGGGACCAGAAACTCTGGGCATCGATGCAGCTTGAGGATCTGGAGGGCGCGATCGAAGCGATGGTCTTCACAACGCAGTACGAGCGCCTGGAAAAATCCCTCATCGAAGACAAAGCAGTGCTGGTGCGCGGCCTGGTTCTGCCCGAAGAGAACGCTCCGCCGAAGATTTCCGTGCAGGACATCGTTCCTCTGGAAGTCGCCCGCATCAGCTTGCCGTCACTCATCTCCATTCGCGTGCCGGTGAACGGCTCCGGCGACGCCGACCGCGCGGGCGAGCTCCAGAAGCTGTTCGCCAACAAACCGGGGTCCACCGAAGTGCGTCTTCGCCTGGAGAAGTCGCGCGACTTCTCGGTCATCATGGACATCCCGCTGAAAGTCCGCCCGGACAAGGAATTCTGCGCCGAGGTGAAACGCATCTGCGGCTCGGAATGCATGGAAATCCTCGCCAATTGAAATATTTGCGTCTGTCCGCATGCTGACGCATGGCGGTTCAGTTGCTAGCGCATCCACTCACGAACCGCCATGCGTCAGCATGCGGACAGGCGTGAAACATCGCCGCTACGGTATTCTGGTCTGTAGCTTCTTATCATGGCCGACCCGCAGTCTCCCCTACCCACGAATCCCAGTTGGGAGCGCGTGCAATTGGCGCGCAATCCCAAGCGTCCCCACGCGCTCGATTACATCCAGCGCATCTTCACAGATTTTCAGGAGCTGCATGGCGACCGCGCTTATGGCGACGATCATTCGATCGTAGCCGGCATGGCGTGGTTCGAAGGCAGGCCCGTGATGATCGCCGGCCAGCAGAAGGGCCGCGACACCAAGCAGAAGCTATATCGCAATTTCGGCATGCCGAAACCCGAAGGCTATCGCAAGGCGATGCGGCTGATGGAAATGGCGGCGAAATTTTCGCGGCCGATTATCACCCTGATCGACACGCCCGGCGCCTATCCCGGCATCGATGCCGAGGAGCGCGGGCAAGCCGAAGCCATCGCCCAGAACCTCCGCGAAATGTCGCGCCTCGGTGTGCCCGTGATCGTCGTCGTCATCGGCGAAGGTGGCAGCGGAGGCGCGCTGGCGCTCGGGGTCGGCAATCGTATTTATATGATGGAGAACGCCGTCTACAGCGTGATTTCACCGGAAAACTGCGCCGTGATCATCCATCGCGATTCGGGCAAAGCGGCATGGGCCGCCTCCGCGCTGAAGATGACCGCGCAGGATATGCTGAGCTTCGGCATCATCGACGGCATCATCCCCGAACCGGGCGAGGGCGCGCACACCGATCCCGACAACGCCGCCGACGCGTTGCGCCTGATGCTCCGCATCGGGCTTTCGGAGTTAACAGGCTTAACCGAACAGCAGCTCATCGATGAGCGGTACGAAAAGTTCCGCCGCATGGGATCGTTCTTCACGGAGCCGATTTTGTGAAAAAGGCCGCTCTAATCGGAATCATATTTGTGATCGCCGTAATCGCGGCCATCTATTTCTCGACGGCAAACCTTGCCGCGCACCGCGTCGAAATCTGCATGGAGTTTAAAGGCCTCTCTTCATGCGCCACCGCTTCCGGCGCGACAGAGGAGGTCGCGCGGCGTAGCGCCATCACCACCGCCTGCGCCACCATCTCCTCCGGCGTCACCGACTCCATCGCGTGCGACCAAACGCCGCCCAAGAAACTGACCTGGCTCAAATAGGCTCATGAACGTTCGTCGCCTTCTCGCGCTTCTTTTTTTTGTAATAGCAGCCCGGGCGCAGGACGTCCGGCCGCTCACCATCCTTCATTCGAACGATCTGCACGCTCATCTCCTCCCCGACGATCTGGGCATGGGCGGGTTCGCGTATCTCGCCACCGCCGTCCGCCAGGAGCGCGCCCGCAGCGCTGCCTGCCTCTATCTGAACGCCGGCGATCTGGTCCAGGGCACGCCGGTTTCGACGCTTTTTAGAGGCCTGCCAATTTATCTAATCGCCAACCGCCTGGGCTTCGACGTATCGACGCTCGGCAATCACGAATTCGATTACGGCTGGCAGCGCATTCAGGATTTCGTCAAAACCGCGAAGTTCCCCATCGTCTCCGCGAACGTGGTCAACGACCACGGCGCCTTCCTCGCGGGCAGGCCTTACGTGATCAAAGCGGTTGGAGGCATCCGTGTCGCGGTTATCGGCCTGTTGCTGGGCGACCTCGTCGGAAATCTCGCCACGCCCGATAAGGTTGGCCCGTGGCACGTCCTCCCTGTGGTCGAAACGGCGCGCAAATACGCCGCTAAGTTGCGCGACAAGTCCGACCTGATCGTCGTCCTCGGCCACCTGCATGACGCGGAAGCCGATGAGATTTTGAAACAGGTGCCCGACGTCTCCGTCGCCATCGTCGGCCACGCTCACAAGGAATACGCGAAGTTGCACAACTTCGACGGACGCGTCGGCGCGCTGGTCACGTCCTATGGAGTCGAACTCGGCCGGCTCGATTTACAAGTGGACATGACCGCCCGCAAGCTCAAGTCCGCCGAATGGAAAATCATTCCCGTCGATTCGAAAAAACTCGCTCCCGATCCGCGCGTTGCCCGCGATGTCGCACGCTGGGAAGCGAAAGTCTCGAAGCTGGTTGACGTGCCGATTGGCGAATCGAAACGCCGCCTGGAGAAGAGGGATCTGCAAGCTCTCGTCGAGCGCGCCATGTGCGAACAAACAGCGAGCGACCTCGCCTGGGTCAATCTGGGCAACATCCGCGATGTGATTCCCGCCGGGCCTGTGCTCGCCCGCGCCATCTGGAACATTCTGCCGTTCGACAACGCGGTGGTCATCGGAAAATTCAAAGGCAGCCAGCTTCCACCGAAAGTGCGCGAAGGGCATACCATCGACCCTGACCGCGAATACACGCTCGCCACAACAGATTTTACGGCTGCGAATCAGGCGTCGACGGATCAACTCGGCGTCAGCGGCCTCGAGTTTCCGCGGACTGCGGAGATGCAGCGGGACATGGTGATCGAGTGGATCAAGAAGAAAAAAGTCCTCGACTAGGGGCCCCGTCGCCGAGAAAATGTTAGCATCCCCTCCATTACTGTCGGGGCTCGGAAAGAAACCCGAAACTCCGCAGGCGCGCCTCAACTCCACTACCGGGCCCCGACAGTAATTGAGGTGATGAGCCCGGTAACGTTTTGGCCGCCGGTTACTTCCACCCGCCCAACAGCCGCCGCGTGAGGACAATTTCTCCCACTGTGTACGCGTTGTGATCGGCCATTAACATCGCTTCGCGCAAAATTGTCTGCCCGTCGCCGTGCGGAATCTCCGCGAACAGATCGGTCGATTTCTTCTCGATCAGCTTCCGCATCGCGTCGCGATCGGCCAGAAAATCCTTGACGCTTTTGTCCCACGCCTTCGCGTTGGGAGGCGCCGGCGTCTTCGGCCAATATCCCTTCGGGAACTTCGGCGATTTGTGCTTGGCATCCTGACTAAACTTCAGAATGTCCCACTGCGCGATGCGCATGTGCTCCAGCAGTTCCCACAGCGTATGCGCCGCGCCTTCGGGTTTCTTGCCGCGCGCGGCCGGCGGAACATCCTTCACCGCGTCTTCGAACGAAGCGTGCGCTTCAGCCTTCGCCAACAAGTTCACCAGGTGTTTTCGAAGCGATTTCAAGTGGGCCATAAATTAATCCTCCGGCAGATAACTCGCAATCGCGATTCCGGCGGCGTCCGCGCGGACCAGAATTTCATCCCGGTCGATCAACAGCGTGCGCGTTGCGTCAATCGCGAGTGCAGTGGTTCCCGTCTCTTTCATGATATCGATTGTCTGAGGACCGGCGACGGGAACGTCGAACAGCAGGTGTTTGCGCAGCCGCGACGCTTTCACCAATCGCAGCGGCTTTCCATCCACCAGCGACGCCGCGCGCCGCAACATCGCATCGGTTCCTTCCATCGCCTCGACAGCCACGCAGGCACGATCGGAAATCGCCACGCTCTGTCCCACGTCGATCCCGGCGAGCGTGCTCGCCACACGCCTTCCATATTCGATGTCTCGCGTTTCGTCCGTGGTCAGCTTGCGCCGCGTCAACGTTCCTTCGGTGGCGAGAAGATCCTTCAGCAGCAGCGTCGAATCGACCAGTTCCACTCCTTCGTCGTTCAACACCCGCGAAATCCCGCCAATCAGACCTTCGGTGTTCTTCGTTTCGATGTTCAGAAGCAGCTTCGCCAGGCGCCAGTCCGGCACGATCGATGAGAAAATCTTGGCGTGCCTCACCTGCCCGCACATCATCAACTGCGTGATGCGCTCCTTGTGGCAGATGTCGATGAGCTTGCCCAGCGCGCCCAGCGAAATCCAAAAGCACTTGTGGGCCAGCCCCTCGATCTCCGGCGACGCCTCTTCTTTTATCCCGATCGCGACCACTTCCAGGCCCGCCTTGCGCGCGGCCTCCAGCGCCAGCACCGGGAATCGGCCATTGCCGGCAATCAGACCGTAGCGCATATTATTTGATGAAGCCGCGCTCGGAGGTGCGGATGAATTCGAGCAGCTCTTCCACTTCGGGCACCGTTCCGACTTCGGCGGTAATGCGCGCGACGGCTTGCGTCGTATTCAACCCTCCGCGCGTCAGCAGGCGGAACGCCTTGTGCAGCGCGTCGATCGATTCCGGGGAAAAATCGCGGCGTTTCAATCCTATTGCATTTTCTCCGAACACCTTCGCATCGCGCTCGGTCGCCGTGTTTGAGAAGGGCAGCACGTCGCGCGTGATGACGCTGTAGCCACCGATGATGGCGTGCCGCCCGACGCGGCAAAACTGATGAATCCCGGTTACGCCGCCGATCACCGCCCAGTCTCCAATCGCCACGTGCCCGCCCACCACTGCCGCGTGAGAAAGCACTGCATGATTGCCCACCTGCGCGTCGTGCGCGATGTGAACCTGCGACATGATCAGGTTGTCGTCGCCGATCGACGTCAGCATCCCTCCGCCTTCGGTTCCGCGATGAATATTCACGAACTCGCGAATCTTGTTGCGATGGCCGATGCGCGTCGCGCTGCGCTCGCCGTGATATTTCAGGTCCTGCGGCGCCACACCGATGGCCGCGTAGGGAAAGAAAACGTTGTCCTCGCCAATTTCGAGCGGCCCTTCCAGGAAAACGTGCGCTTTCAACTGCGTTCGCGCCCCGATTGCGACGTCCGCACCGACAATGCAATACGGCCCGACCTCAGCCGACTCCGCTACGCGCGCGCTGGGGTCGACAATTGCGGTCGAATGTATATTCAGGCTCGGTCGGCCAGCTTGCACATCATCTCCGCCTCGGCGACGACGACGCCGTTCACCGTGGCGACTCCGTTCATTTTGGCGATGGTCGCTTTGCGCCGGAGGACCTTCATTTCGATCCGCAACTGATCGCCCGGCACCACCGGACGGCGAAACTTCGCTTCGTTCACCGCCGCCAGCAGCACCAGTTTGCTCTTGCGGTCAGGAATCGAACTCAGCACCAGGATCCCCGCCACCTGCGCCATCGCTTCAATAATCAATACGCCGGGCATCACCGGAATGTCGGGGAAATGCCCCATAAAAAACGGCTCGTTAATTGTTACGTTCTTGATCCCGACGACACGATCTTCCTCCAGTTCCTCGATGCGATCCACCAGCAGCATCGGGTAACGGTGAGGAAGGATGTCCCAGATCTGCTGGATATCCATGACCGGCATGCAACTCGTCAGTATAGCAGCCCTGCGCTATACTAAGCCCCAAATGAAAGCCCTCCTCGCGTTTGCGCTGTGCGTTCTCTCCGCGTCCGCCGAGGATTGGACGCGATTTCGAGGTCCCAACGGCTCCGGCGTGTCGAACGACACCGGCTTTCCCGTGGAGTTCGATAAAACCAAGAACATCCTTTGGCGAACGCCAGTGAGGCCCGGGAAATCTTCTCCCGTGCTCACGGACCGCCGCGTGTTCCTCACCGGTTTTGAAAAGGAAAAGCTGTTTACCCAGTGCTTTGATCGCCAGACCGGCAAGCTGCTGTGGGAGCGCACGGAGATCCGCACTCCGCAGCCCGAAGGAAATCTATTGAACAACCCCGCCGCCATCACTCCGGTCACCGACGGCGAAAACGTCTACGTCTTCTTCAAGGATATCGGCCTCATTTCGTATGACGCAGACGGCAAACTAAGATGGCGCGTACCTCTCGGCCCCTTCATGAACTCGATGGGGCTCGGCGCATCGCCGATCCTGGCCGGCGATTCCATCGTTCTGCAAGTCGACCAGATCGCCGGCTCCTACATCGCCGCGTTCGACCGCCGCAACGGCGAAACCCTCTGGAAAACCGCGCGCGAAGAATCGGAAAGCTGGGCCACGCCTCTGCTTTACCGCCCTCCGGGCGGTGCTCCCCTGATCCTCACTGCCGGCCCCGGCCAGTATGGGGCCCATCTTTTGGCCGATGGGAGGCGAGTCTTCAGCCAACCGGGCCTCAGCCCGGCGATGGTGGCCAGCCCTGTGCTCGACCGCGACACGATTTACGCCTTCGGCTATGGAGCCGATTCGCCCAGCCCTTTCTCGAGAGCGCTCTCCAGACTCGACAAGAATCACGATGGCCAGCTCACGCCAGATGAGTATGAGAACATCCCGGGCGATAGCGCCGACAAGCAGCAGGCCGCTGTGTACATCGCGATGGGCAAGTTCATGGGCAATCGCGACGGGACCGTCACCCAGGACAAATGGGATGCCTGGGGCCGCCACGTCGGCGGACCGACTGGACTGCTCGCAGTGCGGCTTGATGCTGCGCCCGGCCCTCGCGAGCTTTGGCGCTACGACAAAGGCTTCGCGGGCGTCATCCCGTCGCCCCTGCTCTACGACGGAGTCTTGTACGTCGTCAAGAACGGAGGCATCCTCACCGCATTTAATCCGTCGACCGGCGAGGTCCTGAAGACAGGCCGCGTGCGCGGCGCGCTGGGCGGATATTCCGCGTCCCCGGTCGCCGCCGACGGCAAACTTTTTATCGCCAGCGAAGAAGGAAGAGTCGCTGTCCTCAAAGCCGGCCGGGATTGGGAGGTTCTTGCGGTGAACGATCTTGCGGAAGGGGCGTTTGCAACACCCGCGCTTTCGGGAGGGCGGATTTACGTCCGTACCGACGAGGCTCTTTACTGCTTCGGCCCGTCAAAATAATTACTTAAGTACCTACTTGACAATTCCCCGCGCCTGGTTAATACTCAAGTGGAGGCTTAACTAACAAATGGAACCAACGTGATTCACAGCACGTTCGTCATCGAACGCACCTACCCCGTCACTCCCGAACGCGCCTTCGCCGCCTTCGCCGACCCGGAACAGAAGCGCCGCTGGTTTATCACCGGGGACAGCCGCCAGGTCGAGCACTATGAGCTGGATTTTCGTGTGGGCGGCAAGGAACGCGCCTGCCTGCGCTTCAACGAGGGCACTCCTGTCGCGGGCAAGCTATGCACCACCGACGCCGGCTATCTGGAGATCGTGCCAGACCGCCGCATCGTCTTCGCTTCGACCATGGCCATCGACGGGAAATGTATCTCCGCATCCCTGGCCACTGTCGAGTTCCTCCCGTCCGAAGACGGCACCGACGTCATCTTCACCCATCAGGGAGCGTTTTTCGAGGGCTCAGACGGTCCCCAGATGCGCGAAGCCGGATGGCGCAAGCTGCTCTCCCGGTTAATCTAGTGCCGCGCAGGAAAGCCGACATCGACGGTATCTTCCGCGCCCTGGGCGATCCAACGCGTCGCGCCATCATGGAGAGGCTCAGCCACGGCCCCATCTCGGTTTCGCAATTGGCCGAGCCTCTCGAAATCACTCTGGCCGCCGTGGTACAGCATTTACAGGTGCTCGAAGAAAGCGGCCTCGTCGCGACGGAAAAGGCCGGGCGCGTGCGCACCTGCCGCATCGAACCCTCGGGCCTCGCCGCCGCCGCGCAATGGATCTCCGACCGCCGCTCCATCTGGGAACGCCGTCTCGACCGGCTGGGCGATCTGCTGAAGCAGCGGGTCTAATTGCCGACGGCGATATACAAAGTCTGCGTGCCCGCCGTCCCGCCAAGGCTGAAGGTCACCGCCGCCAGGCCCGCGGGAGCCGCCGGAACAACAATATTGAACTGATAGAGTCCGGTGAAACCGGGCGCCAGGCCGGAATACTGGGAGGCTGCAGCTAGTCCGCCGATGGAGATTTGAAAGTTCTGCGCGAGATTGTTATTCTGCTGAACCACTTGGCCCGCCAAGCTGGCCGGCGTAACGGGCCCGAATCCCACGCCGTAAAGGACCATGGTTTCGCCGGGTTTCGCGGGCCGTGAGGCGACTCCCGGAATCGCGCCGGTAGGCATCGCGTACGACCCGTCGGCGAGTGCGGCGACCGCGTAGTGTACTCCTCCCACCACGAATGAGGCGGGAGCGAGAAGGCCCGGCTGGACACTATTGACGTTGATCGTGTACGCGGGGCTTGCGCTCGACCCGTAGGTCAAAACCAGGGGCTGCGATCCGGTGGGAGTATCGGACGCCAACAGGGCGTTGACCTGCCCCGGGCTGATGTAATCGATAAACGCCGGCTTGCCACCCACGGTAATGCTGGTCCCGTCCAGAGAAGTCGGGGCGTTGATGCCGTTGAAATCCGCCGATGCCCACTGGCGCGCGTCGGCGGCGAGGTTGCTGCCGTAGATCTCAATCCACGATCCCGGAGAAACAGAGGGGAAGTCCCCAAAGGCGCTGGCGGTGGCGACTCCATTGGTCAGGATTGACGGCGGGGCGGGCCCTGTTACCTGAACCTGTTGCCACACGGCGATATTCTGCCCGATGGTGACTGGAGTCCCCTCGAACTGTCCGAGAACCGCATAAAAGGGACCGGTCCCGATGTTGATGTTGGTTTGCGTGCCCAGGACTTTCCCAGTGGGGTCCGTCAGGGCCACGGTTGCCATCCCTGTAGCAGTGACCGTGTAGGTGATGGTGTAAAAGACATTCAGGGATGGAGTGGTGTACAAAAAAGCGCCGCCGGCATTCACATTGCTCAACAGATTCATCCCGTAGTAGGGTATGTTACTCGGATTGAGATTGCCGCGAACGTCGATAAAGTGGCTGGCGTCCGCGGTGGTCAGTTCGAAAAGGTAGGTATTCGCGTTGGATATGGTGCCCGATACCGTAACCTGAGCGGTGAAGGGCGGGACAAAGCTCTGGTTTGACTGAATCCCCGTATACTGCCATATATTCGAAGTGCCCTGCATCGTCATTCCGGATGACGAGAAGCTGAGTTGAGGCGTCAGCAAGGTCGTCACGGAAGGTTGGGTTTGTTGCGCCAGCGCGTTCATCAGCGGAGTCCCTATGCTCCATAACTGGGGATTGAGCGCGGTGTCCTTTGTGAAGTTATCCGTCAGCAACGTAGCGACTTGAGCGTGAAGGCCGGTATTCAGGAAAAATAGAACCGGCGCTACGCGGAACGCTGATTTCAACATGACAACAGTATATCTGAGTCGTTTGTTGAGATTGTCCCGGCGGCGCGGCGAACACCGCTTCCCGATTTGTCATACTGGCCATTCTATGGACTCTTATCTCCGCTTCGCTCGCCGGAAACAAAAAGCCCTCGTCGCGCTGCTCCGCGAATTCGTCGAATGCGAATCGCCCAGCGACAGTCCAAACGACGTCAACCGTTTCGTCGACCTCCTCTCCGAACGCGTCCGCGACATCGCCAAAGTGAAAACGTTCGACGGCGGCGCCTTCGGCAAACACCTGCGTGTCGAATTCACGCTTCCCGGGAATAAAAAGGATGGGCAGATCCTGGCGCTCGGCCATTCCGATACGGTCTGGACGCTCGGCACCCTCCGCACGATGCCCTTTCAGAAGAAGAAAGGCCGCCTGTGGGGACCCGGCGTGCTGGACATGAAAGCCGGCCTCGCGTTTTTTATTTTCGCGATGCGCGCGTTGCGCGAACTCGATGTCCCTGTGTCGAAAAAAGTCGTGATGCAGGTCAATTCCGATGAGGAGGTGGGCAGCGAAACATCCCGCCCCTTGACTGAAGAAGCCGCCCGGTCGAGCGCCGCTGTCCTGGTGCTGGAGCCCGGCACCGGCCTCGAAGGAAAACTGAAAACCGCACGCAAAGGAGTCGGCGATTACACTCTTATCGTCCACGGCCGCGCCTCGCACGCAGGAGTCGATTTCTCGAACGGTGCAAACGCCATTGTCGAAATGTCCCGCCAGTTGGAACGCGTGGCCGGATTCACGCAGTTCGATCGCGGCATCACCGTCAGCCCCGGCGTCATTCACGGAGGCACGCGCAGCAACGTGGTGCCGGCGGAATGCCGCGCCGAAGTCGACATCCGCATCGCGCGCATCCGCGACCGCGCCTACCTCGAAAGGAAGTTCGCGTCGTTGAAGCCGTTCGACAAACGCTGCACTGTGGAAGTAACCGGCGGCCTGAATCGTCCGCCCATGGAACGCTCCGCGGGAGTCCGCAAGTTGTATCGAACCGCGGAAATACTGGCCGTCGATTTGGGTGTGACGCTTCAAGAGGCGGCCACGGGCGGCGGTTCCGACGGGAACTTCACCGCCGCGCTCGGCGTCCCCACGCTCGACGGCCTGGGAGCTGTGGGCGAAGGCGCGCATGCGCCGAATGAGAGTATCCTGATCAATCGGATCGCGGACCGCACCGCGCTGCTCGCAAAACTGGTCGCCGCCTTATGAGCCTGCCTCTCGCAATTCTGTTTTGCGTGCTCACCATGCTCGGCTGGGGTTCCTGGGCCAACACTCAGAAACTCGCGGGCAAAGAAAAGTGGCCGTTCGAGCTCTTTTACTGGGATTATGCGATCGGCGTATTTCTCTTCTCGTTGCTGTTCGCAACGTTCGGCGGCACCTTCGCCGTAGGCGCTGGCGTAGTTCCGGCGCTGATCAGCGGCGCGATTTTCAATCTTGCGAATATTCTGCTGGTGGTGTCCATTGATGCAGCTGGCATGTCCGTCGCGTTTCCTGTCGGCATCGGATTGGCGCTGGTTATCGGCACGGTGGAAAGCTACGTGGAAACACCGAAGGGCAATCCGTCGCTGCTATTTGCAGGGGTCGCGCTGATTGTCTTCGCCATGATCATGTCCGCCGCGTCACGGCAAACAGTGGGGAAGAATCGGGTCCGCGGGCTGATTTTTTCCATCATCGCCGGTTGCATCATGGGCCTTTTTTACCCGCAGTTGATGCGAGCCATCGGGCCCGAAAGATTGACTCCCTATGTTGCCCTGGTTTTCTTCGGCGCGGGCGTCCTGGCCAGCAACGTCATTGTCAATACGGTTTTCATGAAGGCTGGCCGCGTGACCTACTCAGACTATTTTCGGGGCACACGAAAACTGCACCTGATCGGCATCCTCGGCGGATGCATCTGGATGCTGGCGCTCTGTCTGAACGTGATCGCCGCGAACGTGGCCGGCCCGGCGATTTCTTACGCCCTGGGCCAGGGCGCGACGCTGGTCGCGGCCATCTGGGGTGTCTTCGTATGGCGTGAAAAAGGCACCATGTCGTACACCGTCCTCATGTTTATCGGCTATGCGACCGGGCTCATCCTGATCGGCGCCGCCACTCTGCATTGAAGCGCTCCGCATCGACGAACGACTTCTGCGTCCCGATCGACAACGTCGACAACGCGGCATAAAGATTGGCGCGGGAGATGGCTTCCAGTTCGCTGTGACCGCTGGAGAGGAACACCGCCAGGCTTCCGATGAAGGCGTCGCCGGCGCCGGTGGTGTCCACCGGTTCGACCGCAAACGGCGCCACGTGCTGGTCTCCGAACAATGCTCCGTTTGCGCCCAGCGTCACGATCACGCGATTCAGGCCACCCTCCGTCAGCCTTCGAACGCACGCACGCGCTTCATCGAGGTTTCGCACCGGCATCCCGCTGATGACCTCCGCTTCGGTTTCGTTCGGGATCACGTAATCGGCAAAACCGATTTCCTGAAGGTTCAGCATCTGCGCCGGCGCGGGATTGAAGATGGTTCGAACGTCGTGTGTTTTAGCAAATTGTAGAGCGGTGATCGTAGTCAAAAGCGGTATTTCCAGCTGAAACACAACCATGTCCGCGGATAAAATGACGTCTTTCGCGGCAAAGACATCCTCCGGCGATAAGCGGTCGTTCGCGCCCTTCACCACCAGAATGCGATTCTGCCCCGCGCTGTCGACGAAAATCGGCGCGACTCCGGTGGACACTCCGGGCGTCATCAAAACGCGGCTCGTATCGATGCCGAGCTTCTTGAAGTTCTGGATCGTCGCTTCGCCGAACATGTCGTCGCCGACCCGCGCGATCATCGCGACCTCGGCTCCGCAATTACGCGCGGCCACCGCCTGGTTGGCGCCCTTGCCGCCGAAGCCAAGAGAGAAATCGCGCCCGAAGATGGTCTCGCCGGGACGGGGAAACTGGTCGGTAAACGTGGTCAGGTCGATGTTAGCGCTGCCGATGACAACAATGCGAGGCATGCGCCCCTATTAAAACACAGGCAGCGCGGGAAGGTCGGCCGACGGGAATGAAATTCCCATAGCCCGCGCCAGCGTCGCGGCGATGCTGCGCATATCGATTTCGCCGAGGTTGACGCCGGACTTGATCTTCGGGCCGGCAATGAAAAACGCCGCCAGCAGTTGCGGGTTCGGCGGCGCGTAGCCATGAATGCCGGCGGATTTTTCGGGATACGTCGTTGCGGTGATGGCAAAGTCCGATTGCATGTCGATCCAGAACGCGGCGTCCGGACGTCCGCCGAATGCGGCGATCTGGCGAGGCTCGAGAATCTGCGCGATCCCGTTTTTCGGATCGGCTGCCAGCCGAGCCAGCAGCTTCGCGACTTTGGCGCGCACGGATTCGTCCTTCAGAATAATGGCGGCAGATCCGCCTTCGAGGTCGGGATACGCTTTCCAGTCCGTCACCTTCTTGTTGGTCATCGTCACCAGGCCTTCTTCGACAAACGCGGACACCACGTTGAACGTGTGGTGGGCGAGCGTGAATCCGTGGTCGGAGAGGACGCAGAGGATCGCGTTGGGCGCGGCGGCTTCCAGTTCGCCGACCTCCGCATCAATCTCTTCGAGCGTCGCGTTGGCCTCGGGACTGAACGGGCCGTGGGCGTGCTCCAGATGATCGAGCGACGCCAGATGAACGGTCATGAACTGCGCGTGCTTGTTGCGCAGAATCCAGACGGCGTAGCGGGTGCGCTGGCGGTCGCCCTTCTCGGCTTCGTCAAGGTCGGTGATATAAGGACCGGTGTCCTTTTCAATGGCATTCACCAGACCGGGTGTGCTGATGGCTCGCAGCAACTTCAGATCTTCGCCAGGAAACTTCGAGGCGCGCCAGTACTCGGGAATGTCATAAGCGATACCGCGCGCGGCCACGCTGACCGGCCAACTCACACTGCCGACCACCATGCCCGCTTTCGACGCAGCCTCCCACAATGTAGGAACGGCAATATCTTCCGCGTACCACATCCAGCCTGCCAGGTTGCGGTCCAAGGGATCGAACACCACGTTCGAATAAATGTGGTGTTTCACCGGCCACGCGCCGGTGAGGATGGTGGTGTGGCTGGGATAGGTGACCGTGGGAAGCACTCCGCGGACGCCTGTGGCATAGGCGCCGTCCTTCATGAGCCGGCGAAGATGGGGAATTTTCAGCCCGTGCTCATCGGCCTTCAGAACGTAATCCGGACGCATGCCGTCGATGGAAATCACGACCACTCCTGGATGCGATTGTGCGGTCAGCGGCAGGGCTAGCGCCAGCGGGAGGACATATCGAAACATGCCGAAATCATACCACCCAGCGGTCACATTCCCATGACGAGTTGTCGCCCGGGGATGACCATTCCCAGCTTCCAACAAGGTGGGGCGGGCCATCGGCCCACAGCCGCCTACCAGGCGGCTGTTGCTGACTGAAAAACAGCCTGCTGGTAGCAGGCTGCGGGCTGATAGCCCGCCCCACTTTCATAAGACCAGAGGCGAACGTGGACAACGGGCGGTATGAGCTGGTGACATAGTTTATTGCGCCTGAATGTGAATCCCGCATTCAAGCTTCTTGCCATGCCAGCGGCCGGAGCGCGCATTTCCAGGATCGAAAGGCAGCTCGGTACAAGGCGCGCATCCGATGCTGGTGTAGCCTTTTTCGTAAAGAGGCAGCGCCGGAATATTGTGCGCGTCGAGATATTTCCACACTTCGCGATTGGTCCACATGGCGAGCGGGCTGACCTTCTTTATTTCTTTACCGCCGGGAAGCTTGAACTGCTCGACGATCTGCAGGTTCGCGCGCGTCGGCGATTGCTCGCGGCGCAGCCCGGTGATCCACGTTTCGTAAGGTGCGAGTCCCTCGAATAACGGCGCGACTTTGCGGAACCCGCAGCATCGGTCGGGCGCGGTTTGATTCAGGATGCCGAACTGTGCTTCCTGGTCGGCGACGCTTTGTTTGGCGCTCAGGTTCTGGAGGTTCAGGTTCCACATCGCCGCGATATGGTCGCGATAAGCGAGGGTTTCGCGAAAGTGGTAGCCGGTTTCCAGAAAGAGGACCGGAATACCGGGCTTGAACTGGATCGCCTGATGTAGAACGACCACGTCCTCAGCCTGAAAGCTGCATGTAATGCATGCGTTGTCGAGATTTAGGGTTTCGATCACTGAATCACCCCCGCCGAATGATTTTCCGCTACCGTAGTCCGTAAGTGGCCGAATTGTTGGACCACAACTGATGCTACCACAATATCGTATATTTGTCCATCAAGAACAGGGTGTATACTAGTACTCTGACATGTGTTCGTAACAGGCTGTCCCGCATATAGATATAGTCCTTGACGAAGTACTATATGTTGCGGCATGATTGCCAACAGCGTTGGAAGAGACCGTCATTTTCAGTCGCCAAAGAACCTTCGCACAAGGGGAATTGACCATGGGACAATTAGGGATAGGTGTCGCTATGAAGTTGAAAGATGTCCGCCGGCCGGTGCCGGTGTCGGAGAGAATCGGCGTGGAGTTCCCACGCTATTTCACGTCCCGGCTGGAAGCCGGCAAAACCCCTTACGACGAGGTGAAATGGGAGCTGCGCACGGCGTCCATCGGCAACGATAAGGGCGCGGTGATTTTTGAGCAGCGTGACGTGGAGGTTCCAGTCGACTGGTCGCAAACCGCGACCAACATCGTGGTCAGCAAGTATTTCTACGGCAAGATCGGCTCGGAGGAGCGCGAGACGAGCGTTCGCCAACTGGTGGGCCGCGTGGTGGACACCATCGCCGGATGGGGCGGCGGGCAGGGCTATTTCCGCTCTCCGGAGGACACCGAAAACTTCCGCAGCGAGTTGGCGCACCTGATGCTGACGCAGAAGGCTTGTTTCAATTCCCCGGTATGGTTCAACGTCGGCGTGAAGGAGCCGCGCGGCTACGGCTGGTATTACGACGAAGCGTCGGGAGGAATCAAGGAGCTGGAGCAGGGCGAGATGCGCCCGCAGTGCTCGGCTTGCTTCATCAATTCCGTCGGCGACACGCTTGAAGGAATCCTGGACCTGGCAAAGACCGAAGGCATGCTGTTCAAATGGGGCAGCGGCACGGGAACGAATCTTTCAACGCTGCGCGAGGAAGACGGCCTGCTGTCGAGCGGCGGACGCGCGTCCGGACCTCTGAGCTTCATGAAGGGCTTTGACGCCTTCGCCGGCGTCATCAAAAGCGGCGGCAAGACGCGCCGCGCGGCGAAGATGGTCATCCTGAACGCCGATCATCCGGATATCGAGAAATTCGTGTGGTGCAAGGCCAAGGAAGAGAAGAAGGCCCACACGCTCATCGACGCCGGTTACGATTCGTCGCTCGATGGCGACGCCTATTCGTCGATCTTCTTCCAGAACGCCAACAACAGCGTACGCGCCACCGACGAGTTCATGGAAGCGGTGGCCGGCGACGGCGACTGGTGGACGCGTTCGCGCCTCGCCGGTCAGCCGGTGAAGCGGATCAAGGCGCGCGACCTGATGCGCCAGATCGCCGAAGCCACCCACCAGTGCGGCGATCCCGGCATGCAGTTCGACACGACCATCAACCGCTGGCACACGTCGAAGAACACGGCTCGGATCAATGCGTCGAACCCGTGCTCGGAATACATGTTCCTGGACGATTCGGCATGCAACCTGGCGTCGCTGAATCTGATGAAGTTCACCGGCACCGACGGGCATTTTGACGTGGAAGCGTATCGCCACGCCGTGGACACGGTGACCATCGCGCAGGAGATCATTGTCGATAACGCGGCCTATCCTACCGACAAAATCGCCAAAAATTCCCACGATTTCCGGCCTTTGGGTCTAGGCTACGCGAACCTGGGCGCTCTGTTAATGTCGATGGGCATTCCCTACGACAGCGATCATGGCCGCGACTGGGCTGCGGCGCTGACGGCGATCATGTGCGGCCAATCGTACCTGACCAGCGCCAGGATTTCCGAAGGATCGACGGGCCCGTGCGAAGGTTACGCGGCGAACGAGGAGCCTTTTTTAGAAGTGATCCGCATGCACCGCGACTCGACGTCGCGCATCGACAGCAAGCGCGTGCCGCAGGCCGTTTACGAGAACGCTCGCAAGTGCTGGGAAGAAGCCTACGAACTGGGCCGCGTGGCGGGATTCCGCAATGCGCAGATGACGGTGCTGGCGCCAACGGGCACCATCGGCTTCATGATGGATTGCGACACCACAGGCATCGAACCGGACCTGGCCCTGGTAAAGTACAAAAAACTCGTCGGTGGCGGAGTAATAAAGATCGTCAACAACACCGTGCCGGAGGCGCTGCTGAAGCTGGGCTATTCGACAGACCAGATGAACGCGATCGTCGATCACATTGATTCCTCGGGCACCATCGAAGGCGCGCCGGGATTGAAGCCGGAGCATCTGCCTGTGTTCGATTGCAGCTTCCGCCCGCAAAACGGCTCGCGGTCGATCCATTACATGGGTCACGTGCGGATGATGGCCGCGGTGCAGCCGTTTATCTCGGGTGCAATTTCGAAGACCATCAACATGCCCGAAGAGTCGACGGTGGAAGAGGTGATGCACGCCTACACCGAGAGCTGGCGGCTGGGCCTGAAAGCGGTCGCGATTTACCGCGATAATTCGAAGCGAGTGCAGCCCTTGAGCTCGGGCACGGCGAAGGGCGCGAAGGCAGCCAACGGCGCGCCGGTGGTCGAGATCAAGGAGCGGATCGTCTACCAGCCGATGCGGCACAAGATGCCCGCGGAACGGCAGTCGATTACGCACAAGTTCTCGATCGGCGGCCACGAAGGCTACATCACGGTGGGCATGTACGAAGACGGGACGCCCGGCGAGGTCTTCATTTCGATGGCGAAGGAAGGCTCGACTATTTCCGGCCTGATGGACAGCTTTGCCACCGCGATCAGTTATGCGCTGCAATACGGCGTACCGCTAAAATTCTTCGTTGACAAGTTCAGCCATGTGCGTTTCGAGCCGAGCGGGTGGACGGGCAACCCGACGGTACCGTATGCAAAGTCGATCATGGATTATATCTTCCGCTGGATGGGCGCGAAGTTCCTGGGCCCGGAGTACGCAGTCGGCGAAGCGGGGGATGCACCGAAGTTGCGAGTCACGGAGCCGGATCCGCAGCAGCCTCTGCTGTTCTCGCCGTCAGTAACGGACGCGCCGGCGTGTTCGGAGTGCGGCGGGCTGATGACGCGGAACGGGTCGTGCTACAAGTGTGAGAATTGCGGCGGGACGAGCGGGTGTAGTTAGGCGAAGCGATGGCCGAATCCTTGACAGCGGAGTATCTTCCCCGCGAACAGGAGTTGCGTGCGCTTCTGGACGGGAAGAAGAATCGGTTTTTCTGGTGCAACACAGATCGGAAAAACAGCCGTTTGACCAAAAGCGGCTCCGAACTTGAACAGGCGATGCATAGTCAGAGTTACGCCGCCGCGTGGGAAGGATTCAAAGAAGCCAGCAGCATGCAACAGGTCGCACTAGGTGACGCAATTTTTATGTTTGCAAGCGGCGGCGTAGGCATCGTAGGTGTAGGACGCGCGAAGGCTGGATGTAAGATTCTTCAACCCGGCGATCCCGGGCGGCTCGGAAATTGCGAGTACTCTTGCCCATTAGCGGAATACCGTATACCGGTGGACTGGTTGGTTTGGTGCCGGGATCGAGACGCTTATCGTCCTGACCACAGTCTGCCTAAAACCTTTCTGGAGGTAACTAAGAATAAGGTTCTTCGGAACGCTGTCAGGGAACACTTCCTGGGCCGTAGCTAGGGTTTCGGCCAGTCGATAGTGCTACCGGGAACCGGAACAATGGGATTTCGCAAGAAGGACCTGCGGAATTGCGCTAAATACTAGGGCCTTCTCCGCTGTTTGAGTTGGATCAAGACGACCGCAAACTGAGGAAATCGTTTCAACGCTCCCGATGCCGATTCGGCGAAGAGTTGGTCGCGTGTAAGCATGCAAGTAAACCCCTCAGCCACTGCGGCCGAAACGAGTTGACCGTTCTTCAGGTGCTTCCATCCGCGACTCTGCGCCGTTTGGCTCTCAATCCCGAATTCGTCGAGCAGTTGACTGATACGAATATCGAGATTCGCGTCAAGCAGCCACACAGGGCTTGTCCGCGAGCTGCGAGCCGACGCTCAAGGCCTCGGCAATCATCTCAGGCGAAATATCGCTGGCGAAGCTTTCGTTGATCTCCTCAAGAGGCATACCGGCGCTGAGGCATTCGAGAATTTGAGACACAGATAAACGGGTGCCGCGCAGGGTGGGTTTGCCGCCCAATAAATCAGGATCGGCCACGATCCACCGGAAGTTCTTATAAGGTTTGGGTTCGTGGTCCGTCACGGATGTACCTTTGCTTACGATTTTAGCCCCTAAAGACATTTCACGCAAAGACGCCAAGCTCGCTAAGAAAACCTTTGCGGCTTGGCGCCTTTGCGTGCGAAAGTTCCTAAACTGGCGACCGCCTATTTCTCCGCTTCGCCGCCTTCTTCTGTACCTTGCCGAATCGCGGTCAGCCGCTCCTCGCGACGCTTGGCCCTATCCGCCGCGCGCTTGACGAGCTCGCTTCCCACCAGTTCGATCATCGCCTGCTCCGCTCCATCGCCCTTGCGATTGCCCAGGCGGACGATGCGGGTGTAGCCGCCGTTGCGTTGGCCGAAGCG
>Ga0182030_10000195_pt1 | contig 106136 bp, 104 predicted proteins | sample 812S3MmetaG_FD_121299 | JGI IMG/M metagenome (GOLD analysis project Ga0182030, IMG submission 121299) | Permafrost microbial communities from Stordalen Mire, Sweden - 812S3M metaG (Illumina Assembly) | ecosystem: Environmental > Terrestrial > Soil > Wetlands > Permafrost | place: Sweden...
CCTAGACATTGAAGCGGAAGTGCATGACATCGCCCTCGCGGACGATGTATTCCTTGCCTTCGAGGCGCAGCTTGCCGACTTCGCGCGCACCGCTCTCCCCGCGGTAGGTGATGTAGTCGGCATAGGCGATCACCTCGGCACGGATGAAGCCGCGCTCGAAATCGGTGTGAATCACGCCCGCGGCCTGCGGTGCGGTGGATCCGGCGTGCACGGTCCACGCGCGAACTTCCTTCACACCGGCCGTGAAGTAGGTCTCCAGCCCCAGCAGCTTGAACGCGGAGCGGATGACCCGGTCCAGACCCGGTTCATCCAGTTTCAGTTCCGCGAGGAATTCGGCGCGGTCAGCCTCTTCGAGCTGGGAAATCTCCGCTTCGATGGCGGCGCATATGGCGACGACCTGCGAACCCTCCGCCGCCGCCAGCTTCTGCACGGCGGCAAGCTTCGGATTGTCGGTAAAGCCCTGCTCATCCACGTTCGCCACATACATCACCGGCTTCGCCGTCAGCAGGTGCAGCTCTTTGAGGTCCTTTACCTCCTCCTCCGTCAGCTTCAGGGCACGGGCCGGCTGCGCCTTATTCAGCTGCGCCCGCACCTTCTCAAACAGCGCCGCCTTGCGCAGCGACTCCTTGTCGCCGCTCTTGGCGGCCTTGGACGCGCGCTCGAGGGCCTTCTCGACCGTCGTCAGGTCGGCGAGCGCCAGTTCGGTGTTGATGGTCTCGATATCGGCCAGCGGATCGATCCTGCCGGCGACATGCACGATGTCACTGTCGTCAAAGCAGCGCACGACGTGCGCAATGGCATCGACCTCGCGGATATGCGCCAGGAATTTGTTGCCCAGTCCTTCGCCCTCGGAGGCGCCGGCGACCAGGCCTGCGATATCGACGAACTCGATGGCAGCCGGCACCAGCTTTTCGGGATTCACGATCTTGGCCAGTTCCTGCAGGCGATGATCCGGCACCGGCACCACACCCACGTTTGGATCGATGGTGCAGAACGGATAGTTCTCGGCCGCGATTTGCGCGCGCGTCAGGGCATTGAACAGCGTCGACTTGCCGACATTCGGCAGGCCGACGATTCCGCATTTGATGGACATATTGGTTTACCTTGAACTTTAGGCAGGCCGGCCGTGCAGGGCCTGCGTGGCCCGCTGCGCGCCTTGCTGCATCATCATCGGCACGGCATCCGCCGCGGCGCCAATCGCCACGCCGATGAGCTCTTCGTCCGCCTTCGATGGGCGTCCCAGGACGTAATTGAGGACCTTGTTGCGGTCCCCGGGATGACCGATCCCCAGCCGCAGGCGCCAGAACCCTTCGGCATTGTTCGCGAGAATATCGCGCATGCCGTTGTGGCCACCGTGGCCGCCGCCGAATTTGAGCCGCACATCCCCGGGCGGGAAATCCAGCTCATCGTAGGCCACCAGGATTTCACCAGGGTCGATCTTGTAGAAACCCGCGATGCTGGCCAGCGGCCCACCGCTGCAGTTCATATAGCTCATGGGCTTGGCCAACCACACCTCGGTGTCGGCAATCCGCGCGCGCGCCAGATCGGCCTGATGGCGCGGCTCGTAGCGGAAAGTTGCACCGTGGCGGGCGGCGAGCGCATCGACAAACGCGAAGCCCGAATTGTGGCGCTGGCGCTCGTGTTCGGCCCCCGGGTTGCCCAAACCCACGATCAGCTTCAGGGGAACGGCATCCATGAGCACACGCCTGCATTGAACGGAAAAAGGGACGCGCGGGTAAGCGAATACCCGCCCGCGCATCCGTCACGGCTACTTCTTGCCCGCGTCCTTCTTGGCAGGAGCGGCCGCAGCCTTGTCGTCCTTCTTCGCATCCGCACCGGCGGCGGCGCCGGCAGCAGCAGCAGCGGCGGGCGCTGCAGCCGCGCCCTCGGCCGGCGCAGCTTCGGCGGCGACCGCCTCGGGCTCCTCGGCACGCGGGCTGTGGATGGACACGACCGCCGGGTTGCGGCCATGCCCGAGGGCCGGCAGCAGCACCCCTTCGGGAACCACCACTTCGGCCAGATACTTGATGTCATTCAAGTTCATGGTCGACATGTCGATTTCGAGGAACTCCGGCAGATCCTTCGGCAGACACACCACTTCCACTTCGTTCATCAGATGCGACACGATGCCGCCCTGCGACTTCACGCCGGGGGAGGCGCTGGCATTACGGAAGTGGATGGGCAGGCGGATGCGGAGTTTTTCGTTCTCCACGACCCGCTGCATGTCCAGGTGCACGACCAGGTTCTTGGCCGGATGCATCTGCACATCCTTGACGATCGCGGCCTGCGTCTCGTTCGCCACTTTGAGCTGGACGATGGATGAGTAGAACTTCTCGTTGTCGATCATCGTCAGCAGCTTCTGCTGATCGAGGACCAGGGCGCGCGGATTTTGCCCGCCGCCGTACAGTATGGCCGGAACTTTTCCCGTGACACGCAGGCGGCGGCTCGCACCTTTGCCTTGCGTGTCCCGGAATTCCGCGCCGATCACAAATGAAATGCGCATTGTCGAACTCCTGACAGTCATCAATTCGCCGCACCATGCGGCTTTCATGCCTCCCCGCGACCAAAGGGGCATGATCAACACGGCCCGCATGCCACCCAATGTGGCAGCCGACCTTATCAATTCCTAATCGACATACAGCGAACTGACGGACTCCTCCGCCCGTATGCGCCGTATGGTCTCGGCCAGCAACGCCGCCACCGACAGCTGGCGGATGCGGCCGTTGCTCTGTGCCGCCGCCGACAGCGGAATGGTGTCGGTCACCACCAGCTCATCGAGCACCGAGGTGCCGATGCGATCGAGCGCAGCGCCCGACAGCAGGGCGTGGGTGATATACGAGGTCACCTTCAGCGCACCGGCATCCTTCAGCGCCCGTGCCGCCAGGCACAGCGTGCCGGCGGTATCCACCATGTCATCGACCAGCACGCAGTTCTTGCCGCCGACCTCGCCGATGATATTCATCACCCGCGATTCATTCGGCCGCGGTCGGCGCTTGTCGATGATGGCCAAATCCGCATCATCCAGCCGCCGCGCGAACGCGCGCGCGCGGGCCACGCCTCCGACATCCGGCGAGACCACGACCAGATCGCTGTCGCCGCGCTTCCAGGCATCACCCAGCAGCACCGGCGATCCATATACATTGTCCACCGGGATATCGAAGAACCCCATGATCTGGTCCGAATGCAGATCGAGCGTCAGCAGCCGGTCGACGCCGGCGCCGGCGATCATGTTCGCAACCAGCTTCGCGGTGATCGCCGAACGCGTCGCACGCGGCCGTCGATCCTGGCGCGAATAACCAAAATACGGCACGACCGCCGTGATGCGCGCGGCCGAGGCGCGGCGGCACGCATCCACCAGCACCAGCAGCTCCATCAGATGATCGTTTACCGGTGGGCAGGTCGACTGCACGATGAACACATCGCGGCCACGCACGTTATCGATCAGCTCGACATTGACTTCACCATCACTGAACCTGCCGACTTCGGCCTCCCCCAGCGGCACGCCCAGGTGACGCGCAATCTCATGCGCGAGCGCCCGGTTGGCATTCCCGGTGAACAACGCCATTGTGTCGTCAGTCACGACCCGCATCTCCCCATCTCATCCGGCCCATCCGTACACGTGGCTGGGGTGGAAGGATTCGAACCTCCGAATGGCGGGATCAAAACCCGCTGCCTTACCACTTGGCGACACCCCACCATAAACAATCCCAATGATTCATCGTCTCTGCCGACCAGGCCTCAGGCGCGCAACGCAAGAAGCGGCGAGACATTCATTCCGCGGGCCACGATACCGCGCCATGGCGCAGGGACCCTCGTCACGATGTCTTGTGCCTCATTCTCAGCTGCGCAGGGTGCGAAAATGCACGACCCCGTGCCCGTCAGCCGCGCCGGTGCGAAGTGCCCCAGCCAGTCCAATGCGCGCGCGACTTCGGGGTAGCGCGTGCGCACTACTGGCTCGAAATCATTCCGCCCGCCCGACTGTAAAAAGCCGCCCATTGTGATGGGGGGTGAATTTCGTGTCAATTCAGGTGCCTGGAACACGGCTGCGGTCGGGACATGGACCTGAGGGTGTACCAGTGCGAACCAGGTTTCCGGCAGCTTCACCGCTGTCAGGCGCTCGCCCCGGCCTTCGGCCCAAGCCGAATGTCCGCGGACGAATACCGGCACGTCTGCCCCCAGTTTGACGCCGATGTCAGCAAGATCGTCCTCGTTCAGGCCACACTTCCACATCTGGTTCAGCGCCACGAGCACCGTCGCGGCATCCGAACTGCCGCCGCCGAGGCCGCCGCCCATGGGGATGCGCTTGGTGATACTGAGGCTCGCGCCCTGCCGCACGGCGGCAGCGCTCTGCAATGCGCGGGCTGCCCGCACCACCAGGTCCGCCTCGGCCGGTACGCCGGGCGGCCCGGCCTGCCGCTCGATCAATCCGTCTGCGCGCACCTGGATGTGGATGTCATCCGCCAGGTCGATGAGCTGGAACACGGTCTGCAGCTCGTGGTAGCCATCGGGGCGTCGGGCGGTGATATGCAGAAACAGATTGAGCTTGGCCGGGGCCGGCCACGCGGTCGGGGCGCTCATGGGGAACGCCAGGCTTCGATGACCAGCTTCACGCGCACCGTATCGCGCGCCACCGTCATTTTCCGCGGCAGCGTGCCGTCGGGTGTCTGCATGTAATCGCTGAAGGTCACGCTCCAACCGGACTGCGTCAGTGTGCCCAGATACCCCTGCGCGCTCAGGCTTTCGGCGCTGACGGTTGCCGGATCCGGCACGCCCTGCAGCCAGTAGCGCAAGCTGTCCAGGGGCGGCTCGAAACCCAGCCGTCGCACCAGCGCATCGTGTGCGGCCTGGCTGTCGAACGCCTCGCCCGATGGATTCGTCACGGTCAACATTCCCACATCCGCGACGATGCGCACGCCGCCGACGCCCAATGGACCATCCAGGCTCACCGTGCTGCGCGTTCCATCCTGGACCCAGCGCAGGTGGCCATTGAACCCATCCGAGCCGGCCACGACCCCGATGCGGCCCTGCGCGGTAAATTGAGCGCGCGCCTGCAGCTGCAGGCGACGCGCCGGCCAGCCGGCCACGACCTGTTCGGGCACCACCGACGGGGTGAGGGGTCTGGGGACGGTTTGGCAGGCGCTCAGCCACCAGAGCGCACCGAGCAACGCCAAAAGCTGCAGCGGCCGCAGGCTCACGGCCACTATCCGGCTGCCACCCGGCATCTCAGCGGTGTCCGGAACCCGGCAACAGGCGCTGCCGCGTGGCCTCGAGCGCGGCGGATTCCGGATGGCGGCTCAGCGCATCATTGAGTACCTTGCGCGCCTGCGCCTGCGAACCACTGGTCCACAGTGCTTCGACCCAGTGGGCCGCGATATCAGGATCCTGGCCGACGGTGTAGGCATGCTCGAGAATCCCCGCGGCATCGCGCGAATCACCCCGCTGCAGCCGCACCCAACCCAGGCTGTCCAGCGCCGCCGGACTGTCCGGCGTGACCAGCAACGCCTGGCGGATCAGCTTCTCGGCGCGGGGCAGCTGCTGGCGATGATCCGCCAGGGTGTAGCCCAGCGCGTTCAGTATCGTCGGGTCCTCCGGGCGCGCGGCCAGCAGCAGCTCGAAGGCCTGCACCGATTCGCGGGTCTGCCCGGCGCGCTCCAGCATCGTGGCGCGCTCGTATTCCAATGTCGGATTGTGCGGATAGGATTGCGCCGCAGCCGAGAGCAGCGCCAGCGCGCCATCGGTATCGCCGTGATCCGCCAGCAGATGGGCCTTCTGCACGACCAGTTCAAAAGTGCTGCGCGTGTCATGACTGGCCAGATCATCGACCAGCGCGAACGCCTCGGCGCGCTTGCCGGAATCCAGCAGCAGACCGGCCGCGGCAAGCCGCGCGGGGGCCGTCATCGACGAATCGATCAGCCGTCGGTAGATGGCCAGTGCCGCGGCCTTGTCGCCCTGCGCTTCGGCAATCTGCGCCAGGTAAAACATGGCCCCATCACCACCCGCCTCACCGGCGCTCATCAGCGCCGTGAAGCGCTTTTGCGCCTGCTGCAGATCGCCATTGTCATAGGCGAGCAGCGCCAGCCGCCGGTCGATCTCCTGGGTGTCGATATCGCCGCCCGCGCGCAGCCGCTCCAGCTCCTTGGCGGCCTCATCGGCGCGCCCCAGGTCCTGCAGCACCTCGGCCACTTCGAAGACCCCGTCGCTGGCATCCAATCGCGCGACCTCATGGGCCGTCGCCAGTGCCACCGTCGCATCGCCGCGCAGAACGGCGATCCGGGCCTTCAGTCGCAGGGCTTCGGTGGACTTCGGCTCGCGTTGCAGCGCCTCCTGGACCAGGTGATCGGCGCGCTGGAAGTCATACGCCTCGACCGCCATGGCACCGAGGGCGGTCAGCACCGCCGCCGAGCGTTGCGGCGTGTCGATCACCGGATCGAGGGCCGCAAACGCGGCCGTCGCATCGGACTGCTCGGCCAGCACCTGCATGGAGCCGATCAGGTCGCGGTCGGCCACCTTCGCATCGGCCGCCAGCGCGGTACTGATGCCCGTGCGCGCCTCCGGCACGTGGTACAGCTTCAGGGCGATCGTGGCGTAAATGAGCGCGGCCTGAGGGTCCATGGGCGCCGCCTTGAACCAGTTCTGCACGGTGATCCAGGCGGCCGGGATGTCCTGGCAGTCCAACGCCACATCGGTGGCATGACTGGCCATCTGGGCCGGCGCGCCCTGCGAGGCCACGGCGAAGGCCTCGGAGGCGCCACGGCAGTCGCCACGCTGCAACGCAAGCTCCGCGGCCACACTGGCCTGGGCCGGATCGGTCGGCACGGCCGGTGCGTCGTCCGCCACCGGCTCCGGCGCAGCGGCTTGTGAAACGGCAGGATCCGCCGCAGCGCTCACACCTGCCGACGGTTCGCTTTGGCATCCTGTCACCATCAGCGCGGCCACCGCGCCAACCGACAGGGTCATCCAGATTCGTGTCGCGCTCATGAGACCACTATATATCCAAACACGCCTTGTCACCTCCATCAGGCATCGCTGAGAATGCCGCGCCCCATATTGGGGCCGGATCTGTAACTCTATGTAACGTCATGAAGGATTCAATACGCCAACGCCTGGAGAAAATGGTGGACCGCTTCGAGGAAGTCGGCGGCCTGCTGGCCGATCCGTCCATCGATGGCGGGTCACCCCAGTTTCGCGATCTGTCGCGGGAGTACTCGAGGCTGCAGCCACTTATGGAGGGCTTTCAGGCCTACCGGATATTGGAATCCGACCTCTCGACCGCCCAGCTGATGGCCCAGGATCCGGACCCTTCCATGCGTGACATGGCCGCCGAGGAGGTTCACAGACTCGGCGGCGCCCTGGAGGCCACGGAGGCGCAGCTGCGCAGCCTCCTGGTCCCACGCGATCCGCGCGATGAAAAGAACATCTTCCTCGAAGTGCGCGCGGGAACTGGCGGCGATGAGGCGGCGATATTCGCCGGTGACCTGCTGCGCATGTACATGCGCTACGCGCAAGCGCGCGGCTTCGCGACCGAAATCATCAGCGAAAGTGCCGGCGAACACGGCGGCTACAAGGAAGTGATCTGCCGCATTGCCGGACACAACGCGTTCTTCCAGTTCCGCTTCGAATCCGGCACCCACCGCGTGCAGCGCGTGCCGGCCACCGAGGCGCAGGGGCGCATTCACACCTCCGCGTGCACGGTGGCCATCCTTCCCGAAATCGATGAAGTGGAGAAGGTGGATATCAATCCGGCCGATCTGCGCATCGATACCTACCGCTCCTCCGGCGCCGGCGGCCAGCATGTGAACAAGACGGACTCGGCCATCCGCATCACCCATATTCCGAGCGGCCTGGTGGTCGAGTGCCAGGAGGAGCGCTCCCAGCACAAGAACCGCTCCAAGGCGATGTCCCTGCTGAAGTCGCGTCTGCTCGCCGCCGAGCAGGAAAAGCAGCACAGCGAGCAGGCAAGCGCCAGGAAGCTCCAGGTCGGCAGCGGTGACCGATCCGAGCGCATCCGCACTTATAACTTTCCACAGGGACGCGTCACCGATCACCGCATCAATCTGACGCTGTACAAGCTGGCCGATGTGATGGACGGCAACCTGGACGAGCTCATCGGCGCCCTGCAGCAGGAACATCAGGCCGAGGAGCTGGCCGCCGTGCTGTGAGCGGGTGCGTTAAGCATTCTTAATACGCCTGCAAGGCGCCTACGCGCTCTGGTTCGTTATTGTTTGAGCATGAAGTTGCGCTTGGTTTTACTGACGTGCGGAATCGCGCTGGCGATGCCGATTGCCCACGCTGATTCGGGCACTGTGGCCCATCCCGTCACCGCGACGCCGCCCCTGCAGGCGGTGCCGGCGACGCCGGTCTCAAAGACCGTGCAGCAGCGCATGCGCGGGTGCAACGCCACTGCCGATGCGAAGAAGCTGGCGAACGCGGCTCGCGAAACGTTCATCAAAAGCTGCATGGCGGCGCGCCGCAGTCGCCCCGTATCACACACCGGCAGCCAGCCCAAGCCGAACCCTTAAGCCCGGCTGATTGTCTTCCAGCAGCAGCTGCGCGTGGTGCAGTCGCGCGATCGCCGCGACCAGACTCAAACCCAGGCCACTGCCGTCCTTGGATTGGGCCTGAGGCAGTCGCACGAAGGGTTTGAGGGCCGCAGCGCGGTCCTCGCCCGCGATGCCCGGGCCATCATCCGCAACCCACAGCCATACCGTCTGACCGTCGCGGCGCGTGCCGATATCGATATGGCCGCCGGCGCGGATATATTTGAGCGAGTTCTCGACCAGGTTGGTCACGGCCTGCGCCAGCAGCTGACGGTTGCCATTCACCTGACAATCAGCGCTCGCCTGCACCTGCAGCGTCATGCTCTTTTCGCGCGCGGCCGGTTCATACAGTTCACCGATATCCGTGATCAGCTCGGCCACATCCACCGACGCACTGTTCGCCGCGGCCATGCCGGATTCGGCCTGCGCGATCTGCAGCAGCGTGGCGAGCGTGCGTTGCACGCGATCGAGTTCGGTGAGTGCCGCATCGATGCCGGCGCGCACCGGTGCATCCGTGGTCGGCATCCGCCCCGCATCCTCCAGCCGACCGCGCAGACGGTACAGCGGACCGCGCAGATCATGTGCGGCGCTGTCGAACGTGGCCCGCAGCAGCTGCGTGTTCTCCGCCAGGCGGTCGACCATGTTGTTGACCGCCAGCGCCAGCGCGTCGAACTCATCCTGCGAACCGCCGATCGGGAGCCGTCGTTTGAGATCACCACCGACAATGGCATCGCAGGTGTCGGCCGCACTTTGCACGCGACGGGTGAGCTTGCGGCTCAGGAAGTATCCGGCGATCGCGCCAGCCAGTGCGGTGAGCACGATGCCCCACAGCGTCGCATAGCGGAAGGTGCTGGCGAAACGCCGCTGCTGCGTCACGTCGATGCCGACCAGCAGCCGATGGCCATCGGGCAGCAGTGAGACACTGGCCCGGACCGGGTGCATCCGCACCTTGTCATCTTCATTCGGCGATTTCAGATCGAACTGGGTCCACTGGCTGTTGGGAATGCCATCAAAAGGCCAACTCGTCAGATTGCCGACTTCCTTCTCGAGATTGGCGTCCACCAGCAGATATACCGCTCCGGTCTGCCACCAGCTGTCGGTACGAAAGCTCATTTCCTCGGCAAGGCCCGACAGCCCATAGCGATGGTATTCGATCGTGAGACCCTCCAGTTCCGCGGAGATGATCGCATCGACCTCGTTGTTGATGACCCTCGTGGTGAGGAAGTACACCGTACCCAGCAGCGCACTCACGCCCAGCGTGAAAATGGCCCCATAGCCCAGCGCCAGACGCGCCGCCGAAGTCCTGAATGGGCTTATCTTCCCGGTGCTCATGCCGCCGCCCCGGCACTAGCGGGTCGCGACATCCGGGTCGCTTTCATCGCGGATTACATAGCCCGCGCCGCGCACGGTGTGGATCAGCGGTCGTGCAAAACCCTTATCCACCGCCTGCCGCAACCGGCTCATGTGCACGTCGATGAGATTGGTCTGCGGATCGAACTGCAGATCCCACACCCCCTCGAGCAGCATGGTGCGCGTGACCACCTGGTCGGCATGCCGCATCAGGAACTCCAACAGCTTGAACTCGCGGGCGGTGAGCTGGATTTCCTTGCCGGTGCGGGTGACGAGGCGGCTGAGCAGATCCATTTCCAGATCCGCCACGCGCAGCCTGGTCTGGGGCAGATTCTTCTCGGCAGCACTGCGGCGCAGTAGCGCTTCCACGCGCGCCACCAGTTCGGAGAACGCGAACGGCTTGGTCAGATAATCATCGCCACCGGCCTTCAGGCCAAGCACCCGGTCATCAACCGTGCCGAGCGCGCTCAGCACCAGCACCGGAGTGCGGATGTGGCGCTCGCGCAGCGCCCGTACCACCGCCAGGCCATCCACGTGCGGCAGCATGCGGTCGGTGATCACCAGATCGAAACTCTGCTCCAGCGCCTGCCGGAGGCCATCGCGGCCGTCGACGGCGAGCACCACGGCGTAACCGCTCTCCTGCAGGCCCTTTTGCAGGAACTTGGCGGCCTCCAGGTCATCCTCGATCAGCAGCAGCTTCATGGTTGATTCCCCTTGGGCCGTGCGGCCTCCGCCTGACGCACCGTGAGGTCGCCCAGCATGGCCAGCACTTGCGCGCCACACCACGGCACAAACAGGGCGCTGCCCAGGATACCGAGCGGAATGGCCAGCTCGGACAAGCGCTTCAGGTCCGAGACTCCGAACCCCATCGCGGCAACGGCGGCCGCCGTGGTCGCGAACACCAAGGTCAGTATCAGCACCCCGGCCAGCGCGGCCGACAACACCGAAATGCGCCACCAGTTGCCGCGCAGCAGGCGGAAGCTCACCCGCATCGCCTCGATCGGCCCGAGTTTCTTCAGCACCACTACCACCGGCGCGAAGAACAATCCCAGCGACAGCCAGGCCGCCGGCAGCGACAGGGGGATCAGCAACAGCAGCATGACGGGGTTGAGTGCCGCCGGGTTGGTCAGCGCCGGGGTGAGACCTGCCATCGGCAGTGCGTAGATGCAGGGCAGCAGCGCCAGACTGACCGCAAAGGTGGAAAGCGCCACGCACACGATCAGGCGTGACAGCAGTACGCCGGCCTGGCGCACTTCGGCCAGGGCACTGGTACTCTCCCCGGCGGCGAGCGCCTTTTGTCGCAGCAGCAGTGCGCTGCCGAACAGCAGGGTGAGAATGCTGCCCGCGACATTCCAGGCCCACCAGATCGGGTCGGCGCTGTCGGCGCTTTGGAGGGTGAGAATGTTCTGCAGCGGCAGATCGAGGCTGATGTTGCGCAGATTGGCCAGATTGCCGCAAATCGCGATGAGGATCGCGTAAGGCAAGGTGGTGGCGAGCGTCAGGCGGAAAATCTTCGCGCCGGTCTGCAGCACTTCGCGCATCGTCTGCGGCCGCGCCGGGGGATACAGATTCTGTGGCATTCGCCAATACTAAAGGATGACCGTGCAGCTCACGACTTCGGATTTGCTCGCGCGCGGCACATCGCTCCTGGGCCCGGTCCTGGGATGGCCGAATCCGGATGCGGGAATCCTGCTGGCATTCGCCCTCAACATGCCCAGAGTGCGCCTGAAATCGCATCCGGAGGAGGCGCGCACGCCCGCGGACCTGGAGCGCTACCTGGCGCTGATCGAGCGTCGCGCCCAAGGCGAGCCATTGGCCTATATCACCGGCACGCGGGAGTTCTGGACGCTCGACTTGCGCGTCTCCCGCGATGTGCTGGTGCCGCGACCGGAGACCGAACTGCTGGTCGAGCGCGCCCTGGCGCTGTGCACGGCCTCGGCCGCGCGGGTGGCGGATCTGGGCACCGGCTCCGGGGCGATTGCCCTGGCGCTGGCGGCCGAACGGCCGGCCTGGGAGATTGCGGCCATCGATGCCTCCGCCGCCGCATTGGCCATTGCCACCGACAATGCCCGCCGGCTGGGCCTCACCAACCTGACTTTTGAATCCAGTAACTGGTTTTCAGCTCTGTCTGGCCGCCGCTTCGACCTGATTGTGAGCAATCCGCCCTACGTGGACGCCCGCGACCCGGCGCTACAGGCCCTGCGGTACGAACCGCGGCAGGCGCTGACGCCAGGTGAAGATGCGCTGGCGGCGCTGCGCGCCATCATCCACGAGGCCCCGCAGCATCTGCTTGAGGGGGGCTGGCTGGCCCTGGAACACGGCGCCACGCAGGCCACGGACGTGGCCCATGAACTTGTCGCGCGCGGCTTCGGCAGCGTACGCTCGCACCGTGATCTGGGCGGCCTTGAGCGGGTGACCGAGGGCCGGTGGACTCAAGATCGCGCCATCAGCAGTCAAAAGGAACCTTTGTCATGATCCGATTCCAGACCACGCTCGGCGACTTCACCATCGAGCTCATGCCCAAGGAAGCGCCGGTCACGGTCGAGAATTTCGAGCGCTACGTGCGCGAGGAGTTCTTTGACGGTCTCATTTTCCACCGGGTCATCCCCGGTTTCGTCATCCAGGGCGGCGGTCTGACGCCGGATATGAGCCAGAAGGACAATCACGCCCCGATCAAGAATGAGGCGACCAACGGGGTGAAGAACGAGCGCGGCTTCCTGTCGATGGCCCGTACCAACGACCTCAACAGCGCGACCTCCCAGTTCTTCATCAATCTCAAGCACAATGACTTCCTGGACCACAAGCCCGGCTCCTATGGCTATGCCGTGTTCGCCAAGGTCGTGGACGGCATGGACGTGATCGACCAGATCGCCGCCGTCAAGACCAGTCGGCGCCGGGGTCACGACGATGTCCCCGTGGAAGATGTGGTGATCATCTCGGCGCGCGAAGTCGCGGCCAATTGAAGGCGCGGGCTGGCGCAGGATCACCGCCATCCGCCATCCCTTGCGCAAGCTGCTGCGCTGGATCCTGGGTCTGCTGCTGACCGGCATCGCCTTGAGCGTTGCCGCGGTTCTGCTGATGCGCTGGTGGCCCCCGGTCACCAGCGCGTTCATGCTCGAGGCTCGCCTGAATGCACTGGCCGGCGGCGACTTCGGCTTTCACCTGCGTCACACCTGGGTTGATCGTGAGCGTATCGCGGCGAGCGCGCAGCTGGCCGTGATCGCCTCCGAGGACCAGAAGTTCCCGTTCCACCACGGCTTCGACTTCGACTCCATCCAGGATGCGCTGCGCGAACAGGAAGATGGGGGGCGGGCGCGCGGCGCCAGCACCATCTCCCAACAGACCGCCAAAAACCTGTTTCTGTGGGGCGGGCACAGTTATGTGCGCAAGGGCCTGGAAGCGTGGTTCACCTTTCTGCTGGAGCTGTGCTGGCCGAAGACCCGGATATTGGAGGTCTACCTGAACAGCGCTCAGTTCGGACCCGACGTCTACGGCGTGGAAGCGGCGGCACAGACTTTTTTCCATAAGCATGCCGTGACCCTGACCCGCAGCGAAGCCGCGCAGCTCGCGGCGGTGCTGCCCAATCCCGTGCGCCTGCGTGCGGATAAGCCGTCGGCTTATGTCGCGAGCCGGCGCGAATGGATACTCGGGCAGATGCGCGGGCTCGGGGAGCTGACCTACCTGCGAAATCTGCACTGATGGCACGCGTGCTGCTGGCCACGTTCGGCTCACTCGGAGATCTGCATCCGTATATCGCCGTGGGCCGGGCACTGCGCGCGCGCGGCCTGCAGGCGCGCATCGCGACCAGCAGCGACTACCGGGCGAATGTGGAAGCGGCAGAATTGGAGTTCGCGCCCGTGGCGCCGAGTCTGGCGGAACTGGGCACGCCTGAGGAGCTGGCGCGCCGGGTCGCAGATCCCATGCTCGGCACCCAGACCCTGGTCCGGGATCTGATCATGCCGCACCTGCGCGAGTCGCATCAGCAGCTGCGTGAAGCCGCGCGCGATGCCGATCTGCTCATCAGCCATCCCCTCACGTTCATGGTGCAGGTCGTCGCCGCCGAGCAGCACAAGCCGTGGCTATCAAGCGTGCTGGCCCCCGCAAGTTTCCTCTCGCGCAACGATCCGCCGGCCATGGCGCCGATCAACTCCCTGCAGATCGCTCACCGCTTAGGTCCGTGGGCCTACAACACGCTGCTGCACTTCATCCGCGGCACCGTGCGCCGCTGGGAGCAGCCACTGCATGAGTTGCGAGCCGAGCTCGGCCTGCCCAACAGCAACAAGATCATGCTGTTCGAGGGGCAGTTCTCAGCATTGGGCACCTTGGCGCTGTTCGATGCCGCGTTGATGCAGCCGCAGGCGGACTGGCCACCGCACACCCGCCTGTGTGGCACGCCGCTGTACGACGGGGCCGCGTCCGCTGCACAGGAGCGGGCCTCGCTGCAGGAATTCCTCGCCGCCGGTGAGGCGCCAGTGGTGTTCGCGCTGGGATCATCGGCCGTATGGCTGGGTGGGGATTTCTGGCCGTCGGCCATCGAGGCGGCGCGACAACTCGAGCGCCGGGCCATCCTGATCACCGGCGCGCCGTCACTGCCTGACCTGCCCGCATCGGCGCGTGTGTTCGCCTATCTGCCTTATTCACAGGTCTTTCCGCACGCCTGCGCGGTGGTGCACCAGGCCGGGATCGGGACGCTGTCCCAGGCGCTGCGCGCCGGTCGGCCCCAGTTGCTGACACCCGTGTGGTTCGATCAGCCGGACAATGCCGCGCGCGCCTGCAAACTGGGGGTGGCCCGGACGGTGCCCTTCCGTCACGCCACGGCCACACGCTTAAGTCAGCAATTGCGTCGGTTGCTGGCGAGCCCGGCGTATGCCGCTGCCGCGCATGATCTTGCGGCGACGCTGAATGCCACGGACGGTGCGAGCAACGCGGCCGCACACATCATCGAGGCACTGGGCCGCGCCTGAGGCGCTCGGCGCACGCTCAGTGCAGTGCGTGGCCGGAGCCGCGGCCCGCCTCGCGGCCCGACTCGGTGTCTGCGAACAGTGCGTCCACGGCAGCCGCGTCGTACTCGTAGGGGCGATTGCAGAAGTCACAGGTCACCGTAACCGCGCCCTGTTCCTTCAGCACCTCGCGAACCTCCTCCTGCCCGAGGCCGCGCAGCATGCTGGCGACGCGCCCACTGTCGCAGCGACACTCAAATTTCGCCGGCACGCCGGCGAAAATCCGCACATCGTGCTGCCGGAAATCCTGCATCAGCAGTTCCTCGCCGGTAAAGTGCAGCAGGTCGGCGGCGGTGACCGCCTCGAGGCTCGCCTGTGCATCGCCCCAGGCGGTGCCGGCCTCATCATCGGCGCACTCGGACGCACTCCCGCCGACTCCGGGCAGACGCTGCACCAGCAAACCTGCGGCACTGTTCGCATCGGCCGCGAGGCGCACGCGCGTGGGCAGCTGCTCGGAGGAGGCAAAGTAGGTCTCCAGGCACGCGGCCAGCGAATGGCCCGTCAAGGGGACGACGCCCTGGTAGCGCAGTTCACGCTCCTCGGCCTCGATGGTCACCGTCAGTCGACCCTCCTCGCCGATCAGCCAGCGGAACACCTCCGGTGTCAGCGAGGTCGCCGCGCCATCCCCCTGCGCCCGGGCCAGCGCCCGGTAGCGAAAGTCATGTGTGCACTGTGCAACGAGCAACCCGATCGCACCATTGCCCTGCAGCTGCAGCGTCAACGTGCCCTTGAATTTGAGCGTGGACGCGAGCAACAGCGCGGCGCATACAGCCTGGCCCAGCAGCTCCTGAACGGGTGGTGAATATTCGCGGAACTGGCGTAGGTCACGCCAGCCTTGGCCAATACCGACCCACTGCCCGCGCACGGGCCGTCCGTCAAGTACGAAGCGTTGCACCTGCTCGGGTGCGCGAAATTCGTTAGTCATAGGGTCGCACTTTGGGGGCAGCGCCGCGCAATCTCAATACCCCCGCGCCTTGGCGCCCCGGCGACCGGCCTTTAGCCGGCAAGCTTCCTCTTGAGCAACTCGTTCAACTGCGCCGGGTTGGCCTTGCCGCCGGTGGCCTTCATGACCTGGCCGACGAAGTAGCCGAACAGCTTGTCCTTGCCGGCCCGATAGTCGGCCAATTGACCGGGGCTCTTGGCGATGACCGCATCAATCGCCTGTTCGATCGCCGCCGGATCGGAGATCTGCTTGAGACCCTTTTCGGCAATCACCGAATCCGCATCGACGCCGGTCGCCCACATGGCCTCGAAGACCTCCTTGGCGATCTTGCCGGAGATCGTACCATCGAGCAGACGGTTGAGCAGCCCTGCGAGGCGCATGGCGTTGAGCTTCGATTGGCCGATGTCGATGCCATCGCGATTCAACGCGGCGGCCAGCTCGCCCATGACCCAGTTGGCGGCCAGCTTCGGATCCTGCGGGATCTGCTTCACCACGGCCTCGAAGTAATCACCGAGGTCACGGCTCGCGGTGAGCACGGCGGCGTCATAGGCGGACAGTCCGAACGTCGCGGCGAAGCGCGCGGCCTTCTCATCGGGTAGTTCGGGGAGCGACCTGCGCACGCCGGCGATAAACGCCGCATCGACCGCCACCGGCAACAGATCCGGATCCGGAAAGTACCGGTAGTCGTTGGCTTCTTCCTTCGAGCGCATCGAGCGCGTCTCACCCTTGTCAGGGTCATACAAGCGCGTCTCCTGCAGCACCCGGCCGCCCGACTCGATAATATCGATCTGGCGCGCCACCTCGTAATGGATGGCTTTTTCGACAAAGCGGAAGGAGTTCAGGTTCTTGATTTCCGCGCGGGTGCCGAACTTCTCCGTCCCCCTGCGACGCACCGAGACGTTGGCATCGCAGCGGAATGATCCTTCCTGCATGTTGCCATCGCAGATCTCCAGGTATCGCACCAGCGTGTGGATCTTCTTCAGGTACGCCACCGCTTCCTTGGCCGAACGCATGTCCGGTTCGGAGACGATTTCGATCAACGGCGTGCCGGCACGATTCAGGTCGATGCCGGAAAATGCACCCAGGCCCTCGTGCATGGACTTGCCCGCATCCTCCTCCAGATGCGCGCGCGTGATCCCGATGCGCTTGACCGTGCCGTCCTCCAGCACGATGTCCATGTGGCCCTTCGCCACGATGGGCAGCTCGTACTGGCTGATCTGGTAGCCCTTGGGTAAATCCGGATAGAAGTAATTCTTCCGCGCGAACACCGACACGGGCGTGATGGTCGCAGCGATCGCCAGGCCGAACTTCACCGCCATACCCACGGCGGCCTCGTTGAGCACGGGCAGCACGCCCGGATACCCCAGGTCCACGAGGTTCGCCTGCGAATTTGGCGGCGCGCCATAGGCGGTCGGCGACCCGGAGAAGATTTTTGATTTGGTCGCCAGCTGGGCGTGCACTTCCAGCCCGATGACGGTTTCCCAGGTTTCGTTATTCATAGCCAGGAGGAACTCGGGTGTGCCAGTCGGTTTCGCGCTGATAGGCATGGGCGACACTGAGCAGGCGCTCTTCGGCGAAATGCCTGCCGATGATCTGCAGTCCCACCGGCAGGTTCTGCACGAACCCGCAGGGAATGGACATCGCGGGCAGCCCCGCCAGGTTCGCACCAATGGTGTAGATGTCGTTCAGGTACATGGTGATGGGGTCGGAGGTCTTCGATCCAAGCTCGAAGGCCACCGTCGGTGTGGTCGGCCCCATCAGCACGTCGACCTGCGTGAAGGCCTGGTCGAATTCATTGGCAATCAGGCGCCGCACCTTCTGCGCCTTGATATAGAACGCATCGTAATAGCCGGCGGACAGCACATAGGTGCCGGTCATGATGCGACGCTTGACCTCTGCCCCGAAGCCCTCCCCGCGCGAGCGTTTGTACAGGTCCATCAGATCCTTCGGATCCTTGGCGCGATGACCGAAGCGCACACCATCAAAGCGTGCGAGGTTCGAGGAACACTCCGCCGGCGCGACGACATAGTAGGCGGGGACGGACAGTGCCAGGTTCGGCACACTGACCTCGATCAGCCGCGCGCCGAGCCCTTCATACACCGCAAGCGCCGCGCGCACACGGCGCTCGTTGTCCGGGTCCAGCCCCTTCTCAAAGAACTCCTTGAGTAGTCCGATCTTCAGTCCCGCCAAGGGTTGCTCGAGCCCGGCCACATAGTCGGGGACGGGCTTGTCGACGCTGGTGGAATCGCGCGGATCGAAGCCGGCCATGGCACGCAGCACGAGCGCCGCATCCTCAGCCGAAGCGGTGAGCGTTCCGCCCTGATCGAGGCTCGAGGCGAAGGCGATCATGCCGTAGCGGGAGACACGCCCATAGGTGGGCTTGAGGCCCGTGATGCCACACAGCGCCGCCGGTTGGCGTATCGAGCCACCGGTATCCGTGGCGGTGGCGAGCGGCGCCAGTCGCGCGGCCACCACGGCAGCCGAACCTCCCGAGGAGCCGCCCGGAACCAGTAGCGGATTCCAGGGGTTATGCACCGCGCCGAAGTAGCTGGTCTCGTTGGAGGAGCCCATGGCAAATTCGTCCATGTTGGCCTTGCCCAGCATGACCATGCCTTCGGCCTTGAGCTTCGCCACAACGGTCGCATCGTAAGGGGCGACAAAGTTGTCCAGCATGCGCGAAGCGCAGGTGGTCCGGACCCCGTCGGTGCAGAAGATATCCTTGTGAACCATGGGGATACCGGTCAGCGGACCCCCACCACCGCTGGCCAGCACGCCATCAGCGACCGCCGCCGCCTGCATGGCCGAGGGCCCGGTCACGGAAATCAGGGCGTTCAGCTGCGGCTGGTGCGCCTCGATGCGCGCCAGCAACGTCCGCGTCAGTTCGACACTTGAGAATTCGCCGGTTCTCAAGCCCGCCGCCAGCTGCGCCAGAGATAACGTGTGCAAACTCACTCGATGACCTTTGGCACCAGATACAAGGATGCGGCGACTTGCGGAGCGTTGGCCTGGTAGCGCTCGTGCGCGTCGGTCTCCGTGGCCACATCGGGCCGCAGACGCTGCACCAGTCCCGGCAACGGGTGCGCCATGGGCGAGACATCCTCGGTCTGTGCACGCTCCAGGTCGCCAACAAACGACAGTATGCTCGTCAGGCTCTCCTGATAGCGCGGAATCTCGGCCTCGTCCATTGACAGACGCGCCAGGTGGGCAATCGAAGCAATCTGTTCGGGCTTCATGTCAGGCCTTGGTTCGGTTGTGATGCCGTGCTCAAAAAACTGCGGGAAAATGGGCGCGGAATGATACACCGCGCCTTGCTCAATGTCGCATCGGTTGCTATGGTACGCGCCACTTCCGGGCGCCTCCCGCTTGCTTCAAACGCCGGTTTTTTTCATGTTCAAACGCCTTCGCGGTTACTTCTCCAGTGATCTGTCGATCGACCTGGGCACTGCCAACACACTGATCTACGTGCGGGACAAGGGGATCGTGCTCAACGAACCCTCGGTCGTCGCCGTCCAGGATGAACCCACGCGCGGTGGCAAAATCATTGTAGCCGTTGGCTCCGAGGCCAAGGGCATGCTCGGGCGCACGCCCGGGCACATCAACGCCGTGCGTCCGATGAAGGATGGCGTCATCGCCGACTTCACCTACACGGAGAAGATGCTCCAGTACTTTATCAACAAGGTCCATGGTAATCGCATGCTCAAGCCCTCCCCCAGGGTGCTGGTATGCGTGCCATTCGGCTCGACCCAGGTGGAGCGCCGCGCCATCCGCGAATCGGCCGAAGGGGCCGGCGCGCGCAATGTGGCCATCGTCAGCGAGCCGATGGCCGCGGCGGTCGGCGCGGGGCTGCCGGTGCACGAGGCGCGCGGCTCGATGGTGCTGGACATCGGCGGCGGCACCTCGGAAGTTGCCGTGCTGTCCCTGAACGGCATCGTCTACGCCAATTCGGCTCGCATCGGCGGCGACCGCTTCGATGATGCCATCATGAACTACGTGCGCCGCAACTACGGCATCCTCATCGGCGAGGCGACCGCGGAGCGCATCAAGATCGAAATCGGTTCGGCCTACCCCGGCCAGCAGGTGCGCGAACTGTCCGTGAAGGGCCGCAACCTCTCGGAAGGCGTGCCGCGCAGCTTCACGCTCAATAGCAACGAAATCCTTGAGGCATTGCAGGAACCCCTGCAGAGCATCGTCAGTGCCGTCAAGCAGGCCCTGGAACAGACACCGCCGGAGCTGGGCGCGGATGTGGCCGAGCGCGGCATCGTACTCACCGGAGGTGGCGCCCTGCTGCGCGACATCGACAAGCTGCTGACCGAGGAAACCGGGCTGCCCGTCGTCGTTGCGGATGATCCGCTGACCTGCGTGGCCCGTGGCGGCGGACGCATTCTCGAGCTCATGGACGAGATGGGCCCGGGGCATTTCGGTCTCGAGTAACCACTCGCCACCCGTACGATAACGAGTGTGGCTGTCTACGGCGCAGGAAACTACCGGGCATCGCAGGGACGGGGTACGGCCCCCGGTTTCAGTTTCACCGTGTACGCCATCCTGGCGATCGTACTCATGGTGCTGGACCGCCGCGGTGGCTGGCTGGTCCAGGCCCGCTACTACCTGAGCGGGGCCGCTTATCCATTGCAGCTGGCCGTCAGCTCGCCGGCTCAGGCCTGGCACTGGATCGAGGCCAGCCTCACCGCCCGTGAGACCCTGGAATCGCAGAATACCCAGCTGCGCGCGCGCGATCGGGAGCTGTCCCTGAAAGTCATGCGTTTCGAGGCCCTGGCGCGCGAGAATGCGGAGTTGCGTGGCTTGCGCAACGCCCTGCCGGCAGTGGCCGATCACTGGATGGCGGCCGAAGTCATCCTCGATGTGAAGCCCAATGACCCCGGCCAACGCCTGTTGATCAATCGCGGCGCGCGCAACGGCGTCTTCAAAGGTCAGGCCGTCATGGACAACTATGGCGTGCTGGGCCAGACCACCCGGGTCGGCCCATGGAGCGCCGAGGTGACCCTGGTGACGGATCCGGAACATGCGATCCCGGTGGAAATCGAACGCACCGGGGTTCATACCATCGCCGTGGGCACCGGAGATCCGGACTCACTGACCCTCAGCTACCTGGCGGGAAATGCCGATGTGCGCTCCGGCGACCTGCTGCTGACATCGGGCCTCGGTGGAGTGTTCCCGCAGGGCTATCCGGTGGCGCGCATCGCCGAGGTCCGCCACGATGCCGTGCAGCCGCTGGCGCAGTTCCGTGCCACCCCGCTGGCCCACATGAGCGAGCTGCATGAGGTCACGCTGGTGTGGTTCCAGGACACGCACCCGGCCGCGCCTCCCCAGCTGAAGAACGGTGCAGCGGTCACCGGCAATCCCGCCCTGCAACGCCAGCCGGCGCCGGCGCTGGAACTGCTGCCCCTGCCGTCGTTGCCGCGACTGACCCCGCCGCCGGCCGTGGCCTCCGCACCGGGTCCGAAATGATCGATCGCACGCAGGACTCCTTTGGCCGCGTGCTGCTGACGGTGATCGTCGGCCTGGCATTGTCCGTGCTGCCGCTGCCGCAGTGGCTGGCGGCCGTTCGGCCGGCCTTCCTGGTGCTGACCGTGATGTACTGGTCGATCGCCGCACCGCGGACCGGCGGCATCGCACTGGGATTTTTCTCTGGCCTGGCGCTGGATGTATTCCGCGGCGCCGTACTGGGCCAGAACGCCCTGGCGCTGACGGCCATTACCTACGTGGCGGTGCGCGAGCACCAGAAAATCCGCCTCAAGCCAGCGTTCCAGCAGGCGCTGATCATGCTCGGCGCACTGGTTGCCTATGAATTCATCCTGTTCGCCATCGATGGCTGGACCGGACATCCCAACACCAGCCCGCTGCGCTGGATCCATGCCCTGACCGGCGCGCTCATCTGGCCGCTCGCGACCGCGGTGCTCGATCGCGTGCGCGGCGTGCGCTGACTGTACAAGGCTCGGACCCCATGCGCGGCGTAAGAATCAAGGATCACTGGAAGGAACAGCGGCTGTTTGACCAGCGGGCGCTGGTCGCGAGCGCCATCGGCGCAATCCTGCTGTGCATCCTGGCGGGCCGCCTGGTGCTGCTGCAGGTGATGCGCTACGACTACTACTCGCAGCAATCGCAATACAACCGCGTGCGCGTCGAGCCGATTCCGGCGGCCCGCGGACTGCTGCTGGATCGCAATGGCGAAACCCTTGCCGGTGGACAGCCGGGCTATCAGCTGGAACTGGTGCGCGAGGAAGTCCCGGACCTCAACGCGACCCTGCAGGGTCTGGTTGGCATCGGGCTGCTGACGGGCGAGGAACTGCCGGACATTCGCCGCACCATCCTTTCGCGGCGCAGCTTTGACAGCGTGCCGATCCGCCTGCGCATGACCGATGAAGATGTCGGGCGCTTTGCCGTGCATCGCTTCGACTTTCCGGGCGTGGACATCAAATCGCGTCAGACCCGCTGGTATCCGAATGGCGCGCTCGGCGTCCACGCGCTGGGCTACGTCAGCGCGCTCAGTGAAGCCGATCTGCAGCATGTGGATGCGACCGCCTACGCCGGCACCTCGGTAATCGGCAAGCTGGGCGTCGAAGGCGCCTATGAGAAGCAGCTGCACGGCACCAATGGTTATCGCCAGATTCTGGTCAACGCCGAAGGCCGCTCGGTGGAGAAGATCGGCAGCGTGACGCCGCAGCTGCGCATCCAGGCGCCGGTTGCCGGGGAGACCCTGATCTTGGGCCTGGACCTGAAAGTGCAGCGCGCCGCGGAGGACGCGCTCGGCATGCATCGCGGCGCGGTCGTGGCACTTGACCCGCGCAATGGCGATGTCATCGCCCTGGTCAGCAAGCCGGGCTTCGATCCCACCGAGTTTGCCCGCGGCATCACCCGCGGCGAGTATGCGGCGCTTTCCAATGATCCCGACAAGCCGCTGCTCAATCGTGCCCTGCGCGGCGCCTATCCCTCCGGCTCGACCATCAAGCCAGCCATTGGCCTGGTGGCCCTGACCGACCACAGCATCACCGCCGACCAGAAAGTGTTCTGTAACGGCACCTTCCAGCTGCCGCATAGCGCGCACGTCTATCGCGCGGACAAGGCCGAACCGCGCGGCATGCTGGACCTGACCGTGGCCATCGCCAAGTCCTCGGACGTGTACTTCTACAAGCTCGCCTCGGAGATGGGGATCGATAAGCTCGCTGCGGGCCTGGCGCCCTTTGGCTATGGCGAGCTCACGGGGATCGACATCAGCGGCGAGAAGCCGGGCCTGCTGCCGACACCGGCATGGAAGAAGACCGCCTTCAAGCATCCCGCCGACCAGGTCTGGTTCCCGGGCGAGACTGTGAATCTGGGGGTCGGACAGGGCTACCTGCTCGTGACACCGCTGCAGCTGGCCCATATCGTGGGTGTCATCAGCGAGCGCGGCCGTAGTTTCCGTCCCCGGCTGGTCACCGGCACGCGCGCGGCGGATGGTCATGTAACCTCGATAGCGCCCGTCGAGGAGAAGCCGGTGACCGGTATCGCCGAGCAGGACTGGAAGACGGTGATCAACGCCATGATCGCGACCACGGTCTACGGCACCGGCCGCACCGCCTTCCTGAAGGCGGCCTACAACGCCGGTGCCAAGACCGGCACGGCGCAGGTCTACACCGTCGCGCAGAACGAGAAGTACAATGCCAAGACCGTGGCCGAGAACCTGCGCGATCACGCCTGGTTCGTGGCCTTCGCGCCAGCCGAGGAACCGCGCATCGCGATCGCGGTACTGGCCGAGAATGCCGGTTTTGGCGCAGAGACCGCGGCGCCGATTGCGCGCAAGGTGCTGGATGCCTACCTGCTGGATGATGACGGCAACCTGAAGTCGCAGTTCCTGCCATCGCCGCAGGCCCGGGCCGCACTGGAATCCGCAACGCCGGGCGATGCGCCGGATCCGCCGGCGGAGCATCCATGATTCGCGAAGAAGTCACCGACGGTCCCAGCGCGCGCCGTGCCGTCACCGGTGCCGCACGCATGCTGCTGGCACTGAAACTTGACGGTCCGCTGCTGGTCGGCCTCGGATTGATCGCGGCGTACGGCCTGGTCGTGCTCTACAGCGCTTCGGGTCAGAGCCTTGGCACGGTGATACGCCAGGTGGGCCATCTCGGCATGGGCACGGTCGCGATGTTGCTGCTCGCCCAGGTGAATCCCAATTTCCTGCGGCGGCTGTCGCCGTGGCTGTACGTGGTCGGCATCTTGCTGCTGTTCGTCGTGGCGGGCATGGGTGTCATCGGCAAGGGCGCGCAGCGCTGGCTCGATCTGGGAGTCGTGCGCTTCCAGCCCTCGGAAATCATGAAACTGGCCGTGCCGATGATGTGTGCGTGGTACCTGCAGGAGCGCCCCCTGCCGCCCAGCCCGCTCGCACTGGTGCTGCTGGCAGTGCTGATCCTGGTACCCGCGGGCCTGGTGGTCATGCAGCCGGATCTGGGCACGGGCGCCCTGATTGCGATCGGCGGCGCCCTGGTCGTCATGATGGCCGGGCTGCAGGCGAGCGTGGTGCTGGGCCTGATGGCGCTGGCCGCCGTCGGCGGCTGGGCCGGATGGCGGCACATGCACGACTACCAGCGCGAACGCATTCTGACCTTCATCAATCCGCAGATTGATCCGCAGGGGGCCGGCTACCACATCATCCAGTCGCAGATCGCCATCGGTTCCGGCGGGGTCTTCGGCAAGGGCTGGATGAACGGCAGTCAGGCACAGCTGGACTATCTGCCCGAGAGTTCCACCGATTTCATCTTTGCGGTGATCGGCGAGGAATTCGGCATGCTGGGACTGTTCATCCTGCTGTTTCTGTATGCCTTCGTGGTGGGCCGCGCCATCTACCTGTCCACGCAGACCCAGGACACTTACGCTCGACTGCTGGCCGGGAGCCTCGCGCTGACCTTCTTTGTCTACGTCTTCATCAACGCCGGCATGGTCAGCGGCCTGTTGCCCGTGGTGGGTGTGCCGCTGCCGCTGATCAGCTATGGCGGCACCTCCATGGTGACCCTGCTGGCCGGCTTCGGTATCCTGATGTCCATGTACTCCCACCGGAAGCTGATCGGCTCATAGTGATCCGCGCGTGCCCGCAAGCCTGGCTGTGCTGCGCAGCGGTTCTGTGCACCGGGCTGCTGTACGCTGACGCTGCGGACGCGGCGACCGCCAGGTTTGATCTGCGCCGGCCCGAAATCCAAAGCTTCATTGCCACCGCCACGGAACAGGCGCCGCTGACGCGCGCCGGTGTCACGCGCATCCTGCGCCGCGCGCGCCCCAACCCCGGCGTCATCGACAAGATTTCGCGTCCCGCCGAAACCGTGCTGCCCTGGTGGCAGTACCGCGCGAACTTTCTGACCGAACAGCGCATCGCCGATGGCACGCGATTCTGGCTTGCGCACCAGCCGATTCTCGAGAGCATCGCGAAGAGCACGGGCGTCGCGCCGCAGTACATCGTCGCCATCCTCGGTTGCGAGACCTCCTACGGACGCATCACGGGCAAGGACCGCGTGCTCGATTCGCTGGCAACCCTCGCCTTCGACTACCCGCCGCGCGGGGACTTTTTCCGCGGTGAACTGCTGCAGTTCCTGCTGCTGTCCAAAGAAGCCCATTTGAACCCGCTCACCGTCAAAGGCTCCTACAGCGGGGCCATGGGCGCGCCGCAGTTCATGCCCTCCAGCTATCGGCACTACGGGGTCGATGCGCATGACAATCAACACATCGATCTGTGGAACGACTGGCGCGACATTATTGCCAGCGTCGCGAATCTGCTCAAACAGAACGGCTGGCAGCCCGATGCCCCGGTGCTGGCGCAGGCGCAGCTGGCACCCGGGGCCGCGGTGCCGGCGCCACCGCGCATGCTGGACCTTACCGAGACGCTCGATAGCCTCAAGGCCTCCGGGATAACGACCGACAGCACCCTGCCCGGCGACACACCGGCGGTGCTGATCGGTGCGGATCAGGCCACGGGGCCGGCATTCCGCGTGGGCTTCAACAACTTCTATGTGCTCAGCCGTTACAACCGCAGCGCGCGCTATTCGATGGCCGTGGCGGATCTGGCGCAGGCCATCGCCGAGCGCGTGCATGACTAGCTCGCGCGGATCGCAGCGCCTCGCGTGGCTCCTGCTCGGCGGCTCATTGCTGGGTTTCATTGCCGGCTGCTCGGTAGTCGGCGGCCGCAATACCGGCGCGGTGAGCCCACGTCCCACGCCGATCGCGGTTGCGCCGCCGGCGGACATCGCGGCCATTCCGGATGCCGTACCGCGCTTCGAACCGCGCAGCCGCAACGGCAATCCGCCCTTCTACGATGTCCTGGGCCGACGCTACACCGTGCTGTCGAGCGCGAAGGACTATGTGGAGCGCGGCGTGGCTTCCTGGTACGGGCCCGGCTTCCACGGTGTCAGCACCTCGATGGGCGAGCCCTACGACATGTACGGCATGACCGCGGCACATAAGACCCTGCCGATTCCCTGCTACGCGCGCGTCACCAATCTGAGCAACGGTCGCTCCGTGGTCGTCCGCATCAATGATCGCGGCCCCTTCGTGGCCAACCGCCTGATTGACCTGTCGTACACCGCCGCGGCGAAGCTCGACATGCTGCGCGGGGGCACCGCGATGGTCGAGGTGCGAGTGGTCACGCCCGATGACCCACGATCCCAGGCCCTCACGCGCGCCAGCGAAGCCCCGCCGCCGACCCTGTATGTGCAGGCGGGCGCCTTCGCGGTGCCCGCCAATGCCGAGGGTCTGCGGCTGCGCCTGCAGCAGGCCGGCCTGTCGAACGTCTTGGTACTGCCACCGCTGCCCGGCCGTCATCTGTACCGGGTGCGGCTCGGGCCCGTCGGCAGTGTCGCCGACTTTGACGCACTGGCCGCAAGACTTGCGATGCTCGGAGTTCCCGACGCGCGCCTGGCGCTTGACTGATAAACTTGAATGCTCTTTCCTCACTTTTTATCAGGATCGCAGCGGATGATTCGTAGCCTGCTCGCCCGTTCCGTGGTCGCCCTATGCGGCATTACTGCCGTGGCCGCGGCCTTTGCCGCGACCCCGATACCCGCACCGCCTTCGGTACCGGCCCGCGCTTACCTGCTCGAGGATTACCAGACCAGTCGCGTGCTGGCGTCCGACCACGCGGACGATCGCATGGAACCGGCCAGTCTCACCAAGCTGATGACCGCTTACATCGTATTCACCGAACTGCATGGTGGTCGGCTGAAGCTCACCGATCCGGTCACGATCAGCGAGCACGCCTGGCGCTCGGAAGGCTCGCGCACCTTCGTCCAGGTCGGTACGCAGATCCCGGTGGATATCCTGATCAAGGGCATGATCGTGCAGTCGGGCAATGATGCCACCGTGGCGCTCGCGGAGCGCGTGGCCGGCACCGAAGACGCCTTCGTGCAGGTCATGAACGAATACGCCAGACGCTTAGGCATGGCGCACACCCATTTCATGAATGCCGATGGTCTGCCCAATCCGAACCACTTCACTACGGCACGGGATCTGGCGGTGCTCGCGCACCACCTCATTTCGGACTTTCCGGATTTCTATCCGCTGTTCAGCCTGCATGAGTTCTCCTGGAACAATATCAAGCAGCAGAACCGCAACGGTCTGTTGGGCGCGGACCCCACGGTCGATGGCCTGAAGACGGGTCATACCGACAGCGCCGGATTCTGCCTGGTCACCTCATCGCTGCGTAACGGCATGCGACTGATTTCGGTGGTGCTGGGGTCCGGGTCGATCAAGGAACGCGAACAGGCCAGCGCGACCCTGCTGGGCTACGGCTACTCGTTCTACCAGACCGTGAAGGTGAAGGGCCGCGGTGAGGTCCTGGCCACGCCGCGCGTGTTCCTGTCGGCCGCAATCACCGCGCCGGTCGGTATCCCACAGGATGTGGTCGTGACCGTGGGGCGCGACCAGGCCACGGCACTCAAAACCACCACCACCCTCGACCCTAAGCTGTTCGCGCCGCTGGCGGCCGGTGCCAAGGTCGGCACCTTCACGGTCGCCACGCCCGATGGGACCTTGGTGGCCAGCGTGCCCGTCGTCGCCTTGCAGGCGGTACCCGCCGGGGGCCTGTGGAGGCGCATGAGCGATCACATCTCACTGTGGTTCAAGTAGGAGCGCCCAGGTGGCGGCGCCTCTGCCCCTGTGCTATCTGAATGGCGAGTACCTGCCCTTGGCGCAGGCACGCGTTTCGCCGCTGGATCGCGCCTTCCTGTTCGCGGATTCGGTCTATGAAGTCATGCCCGTCTATGCGCGGCGGCCATTCCGTTTCGTCGCGCATTGCGAGCGCCTCGCGGGCAGCTTGGCGCAGCTGGGCATGGCAGACCCGCACACCCGCGCCCAGTGGCACGAGATCATTGCCACACTGATCGAGCGCAATGCCGCCGACAACAGCGCGGAGCACTGCTATGTGTACTGGCAGGTCACGCGCGGTGCGGAGTACGGTCGCAATCACACCCCGCTGCCGCAGATCGAACGCACGGTATTTGCCTTCTGCTCACCCCTGGTGTTGCCGGATGCGGCGACGCTGGAACGCGGTGTGAGCTGTGTGACGGCGGCGGACAATCGCTGGGGCCGCTGCGATATCAAATCCACTGCGTTGCTGGCCAACATTCTGCTGCGTGAGCAGGCCACGCAAGCCGGCGCGGCGGAAACCATTCTGTTGCGCGATGGCGCCCTCACCGAAGGGTCCGCCTCGGCAGTCCACGTCGTGTTGGACGGCCAGCTGGTCTCACCGGCGCTGTCCGAGCAGGTACTGCCCAGCCTGACCCGCGGCGCGGTCGAAAAAATGGCTCAGCGCGCGGGCATCCCCGTCCGTTCGGCGCGGATTTCGGAAAGCCAGCTGCGCGGGGCCGCCGAAGTCATGCTCGCGGCCGCGACCCGCGAAGTCATCGCGGTCACCCGGCTTGACGCAGCGCCCATTGGCACGGGTCAGCCCGGGCCGGTGTGGCGCGCCATCCACGGCGGCCTGCAGCAGTACAAACAGGAACTTGCCGGGAAGCCGTGGTGAGCGAGCCGGCGCCCCCCGCGGATGGGCCGTCGCCGCCCCTGCTGCAGTTCCCCACGGACTACCCGATCAAGGTCGTGGGGCGCACCAGTGAGCGCCTGCGGGCGCGGATTGATGCGATTTTTGCAGCGCACGTGCCGGACCTGGACCCCGCCTGCACCACCGAACGCTTCAGCGGCAATGGTAACTTCCAGTCCATTTCCTACACCATCCGCGCGGTCAGCGCGGCCCAGGTCACCGCGCTGGCGACCGATCTGAAAGCCTGTCCCGAGGTGCTGATGGTGATCTAGAACTTACCGCCCGGGGTGCCTTCGAACCCATTCCATAACCGGCCTGTAACCGATTTATAACCAGGTCGTACCTGACCGTTAAACCACGGCCGTTCTAGGATAGGTCGTTTGCCCTCACGCTGGCGCTTACCTCCCACCATTCATGTCGATCACGCTCGATCAGATCACCAAGCGCTACCAGGGCGCGCCCGTCGTGAATGATGTCTCCATCGACATCGGCGACGGCGAATTCTTTGTCCTGCTGGGACCCAGCGGCAGCGGCAAGAGCACGCTGCTGCGCGCCATCGCCGGGCTGACCGGTGTCGATCATGGCCGCATCTCGCTGCACGGCCGCGATGTCACGCATATTTCCGCGCGTGCCCGCGGTGTGGGGCTCGTATTTCAGAACTATGCCCTGTTCCGCCATATGACGGTGGCCGACAACATTGAATTCGCACTGCGCGTGCGCCGCATGCGTGCGCGCCAGCGTCGCGAGCGGCGCAAGGAGCTGTTGCGGCTGGTGGCACTGGAGGGCATGGATGACCGACTGCCCTCGCAACTGTCCGGCGGACAGCAACAGCGCGTTGCCGTGGCCCGCGCACTGGCACACAAACCCGAAGTGCTGCTGCTGGATGAGCCATTCGGCGCGCTGGATGCCAAGATCCGCGAGGAGCTGCGCCGGACCATCCGCGAAGTGCAACGCGAACTGGGGATCACCACCGTGCTGGTGACGCACGATCAGGAAGAGGCGTTCGCCCTCGCTGACCGCATCGGCATCATGAACCTGGGCCGGCTGCTGGAGTTGGGTCGTCCGGAGGACCTGTATGCACGACCCGCGACGCGCTTCGTGGCCACCTTTCTGGGTGCCGCCAACCTGGTGCTGGCACAACAAACGGCGCGCGGGATCTGCATCGGCGCCGATTCGGTCATGGCCCTGGGCGGTGGCGCGGCCGGCGGCAGCCGCGATCATGAAGTGGTGGCGGTGCTGCGGCCGGAGGACATTGAAATCGCGCCATCCCGCGATGAGCTGCATGCCAGCTTCCTGGGCCTGGGTACGGTGGAGCAGCAGCTGTTCGTCGGCGCGAACGAGCGTTTGCGGGTACGGCTGAACAACGCCGGCGACGCCGGCCAGGTCGTGACCTCGGCGGATGGCTATGCCACCGACGCCCTGCTCGAAGTCACCCGCACCCAGCACGACCGGCGCAACTATCCCGTCGCTGCCGGGCAAACGGTGACGCTGGGCGTGCGCCGCCTGCACGTGCTGGCCACGCCGCTGTCCAGCTTCACCGCCTGCGCGACCAGCGAGGCGCAGGCGCAGGCCATCAGTGAGGAACCGTTGCTGGTGCAGCTGGCGACCCGCATGAAGACGCGAGTGAGCACGCGGGTCGAGCCGGCGCTGCAGCAGATCGCCGATGCGGTCGCTGCGGACTCGCCGGGCAGCGCGGCCGCGCCGTTTGCCGGCGTGGCGGTGATCAACACCGACCCGGGCGCCGTGCATACCGTGCAATGGCTGTTACAGCTCGGGGCCGAGGCGGTACTGCTGCTGCCCCACCACACCCCCTCGCCGGCGCGCGTGCTCATTCATTGGGTGGACGAGCCGGCGCGCCGCGCCACCCTGGCGGTGGCCGCCAGTCTGCTGCGTCACGTGTCCGCCCAGGCCGTGTACGTGGGCATCCTGCCGAATGATGGCGAGGCGGCCCGGCCGGATGGGATGCGCGCGTTGCTGGATGCACGCTCCGAAGCACAGGCCGTGCATGGCCTGGAAATCCGCACCGAGCTGGGCTTCGGCGATGTAGCCGAAGAGCTGACCCGGCGGCTCGCCGAATCGCCCGATCAGCTGCTCATCCTGGGCGTATCGGATATCGGCGTACTGCGGCAACGCTTTGCGACGCTGCTGTCGCGCACCGCAAGCCCGTTGCTGGTCGTGTGGCAGCCCGGCGATTCGGCGCAGCAGCCTTAAGGCGCCCGTGGCAACCGCGCGCGCAGCACCCCGTGATACGTACACGCAACCCAGCGTGCTGCCGGGCTTTGGGCTGACCTTCGGCTTCACGACCTTCTTCCTGAGCGCCATTGTGCTCATCCCGCTGGCGGCGCTGGTGAGCAAGGCCGGCTCCATGCACTGGGATGCGTTCATCCATACCGTGCTCAGCGCGCGCGCGCTGGCCTCCTACCGGCTCTCCTTCGGTGCGTCCATGGTGGCTGCGACCATCAATCTGGTATTCGGATTCATATTGGCGTGGACACTGGTGCGTTACGATTTTCCCGGCCGCAAACTGATTGATGCACTCATCGATCTGCCGTTTGCCCTGCCGACGGCCGTTTCCGGCATCGCGCTCACCACGGTGTTCGCGCAGAACGGTTGGCTGGGTCAGTACCTGGCGCTGGCGGGCATCAAGGTGGCCTATACCTGGATCGGCGTCACCATCGCATTGACCCTGATCGGCATGCCGTTCATGGTGCGCACCGTCCAGCCGGCCCTCGCCGAGGTGCAGCGCGAACTGGAGGATGCGGCCGAAATCCTCGGCGCCGGCCGCTTCTATGTGTTCCGGCGCATCATCCTGCCCACCGTGCTCCCGGCCATGCTCACCGGCTTCGCGCTGGCCTTCGCGCGCGGCGTCGGTGAATACGGCTCGGTGATTTTCATTGCCGGCAATCTGCCCTTCAAGACCGAGATCACGCCGCTCCTGATCGTCATCCGCCTCGACGAGTTCGACTACCACGGCGCGGCGGCGTTGGGCTGCGTCATGCTGAGCATCTCCTTCCTGGGGCTGTGGGCCATCAACTACCTGCAGCATTGGGGACGGCGCCGGTCCATGGCGAGCGGGCGCTAGATGGCCGGCGGACCTTCACGATTGATGCTGGCGGAACTGCGCTCCCGCCCCGGTTATGACTCGCTGCTGGGCACGCTCATGCGCTGGCTGCTGATCGGCATTTCCCTGACGTTCCTGGCCGCATTGCTGATTGCGCCGCTGATCACGGTGTTTGCCACGGCACTGGCCAAGGGCATCCACGCCTATCTGGCCGTGTTCGATGATCCCGACACGCTCTCCGCCATCAAACTGACCTTGATCACCGCCGCGGTGGTGGTCCCCGCCAATACCGTGTTTGGCCTGAGCGCCGCATGGTGCATTGCCAAATTTGAATTCAAGGGCAAGAGCTTCTTCACCACGCTCATCGACCTGCCGATGGCAGTCTCGCCGGTGATTGCGGGTCTGGTTTATGTGCTGCTCTTCGGTCTGCAGGGCTGGTTCGGCCCGTGGCTGCAGGATCACAACATCAGCATCATCTTCGCGCTGCCGGGCATCATCCTCGCAACCATGTTCGTGACCTTGCCGTACGTGGCGCGCGAGCTGATTCCGTTGATGCAGCAGCTCGGCAACGACGAGGAGGAAGCGGCGATCACTCTGGGCGCCGGGGGCTGGCTCACCTTCTTTCGTGTCACCTTGCCGAAGGTGCGGTGGGGTCTGATCTACGGCATCATCCTGTGTAACGCCCGCGCCATGGGCGAGTTCGGCGCGGTATCGGTAGTTTCCGGACATATCCGTGGCCTTACCAATACGATGCCCTTGCATGTCGAGATCCTCTACCGCGAGTACAACACCGTCGGCGCCTTCGCCGTGGCCTCGCTCCTGACCTTGCTGGCGGTCGTGACGCTCGTAATCAAGACCTTGGTCGAGCGGCGCGGATACAAGAGACGCTGATGCAACCGATTCTGGCGCGCCTCGGACGACTGCTCGAGCGGTTGCGAATCGATCCGGCGACGACGCGACTGCGCTGGTGGCTGGCGGGCAGCGAAGTCGTGATCGTGCTGATGGTCGCGGGCGGTCTGTCGCTGTACGCAGGTGAGCGCCTGCGCCAGGTCGCCGACAGTCAGGGCACGGCCCGGGTGCAGCTGGGTGGCGCGATGGCGCGCGAGACCCTGCGCCGCATGCAGGAGGATGCCCTGGGCGCGGCGCGCAGCATCGGCGATGACCCCGCGGTGCAGGCCGCGCTGCAGCCATCCGGCAGCCGCGACCTGCCGTCGGTGCTGCGCCGGCTGTGCCCGGCCGACACTGCCGATGCCTGCGCGGTGTTCGACGGTGCCCGCATCCTGTCGCAGGCGGGCGTCAGCGTACCGTGGACTGAAATCCTGCTGAGTGTCGGCAAGCAGGGCCATATGTTCCTCGCTGCGCCCCTCTCCAGTCCCACGACGGTCTTCGGTGCGACCGCCCCGGTGGATAACCACCAGGGCCTGAACATCTTCGTGGTGCGCCGCTTCGATGAGCAGCTGGCCGCCAATCTCAGCCGTGCCGCGGGTCTGTCGATCCGTCTCGTCAGCTACCGCAGTTTCAACTCCGCCCCGGTGGATGCTTTGACCAGCCTGCACAGCGCCGGGCTTGCGGATGGTCGCTACGCCGTGGCGCATATCCAGAAGCTCGATCTCTATGCGGCGAGCTTTCCGCTGTTCACCAATACCGGGGAGGTCATCGCCCTGATCGAGGCGCGCCTGCCGGCGGCGCAGATCGACAGTGAGATCCGCTCGCTCATCCATCGCCTGCTGGTCACGGCCCTGATCCTGGCACTGGTGGCCGTACTGGCGGGCGCCGTGCTCGGCCAGTTTGTTGCCGGGCCCGTGCAGGACCTCACGGAGGCGGCGGTCCGCCTCGGACAGGGCGACTTCTCGACCTCGATTCCGGTCGGGGGCACTGCGGAAGTCAGTGCGCTGGCGCGCACCATGGAAGACATGCGGCGCAACCTGGTCAATCTCACCGGCACGCTGCGGCGTCGCGAGGCCGAAGCCCAGGGCGTGCTGGCCGGAATTGTCGAAGGCGTGTTCGCGGTGGATCGCGACCGCAACATCCGCTATCTGAATCCCCAGGCCGCGAAACTTCTTGGCGTCGATCCGCAGGCGGCGGTCGGGCGTTTCTGCGGCGATCTGCTCAAGCCCCAGGGGCCGGATGGAATTCGTCCCTGTGAGACGGACTGCCCGATCCTGCGTGCGCGCACGACCGGTACGGCGCAGGCGCTGGAGCGCCTGGGGCTCAATGACGCCGCACCGCGCACGACGATCATCACCAGCTCCGGCATGGTCGAGGGTCTGCAGGTGCAGGTCCTGCGCGATGAGACCGAACTGGAGGCCGTGCGCCGGGCGCGCGACAGCGTGCTCGCCAATATTTCCCATGAGTTCCGCACACCGCTCGCCGCCCAGCTGGCCTCGATCGAGCTGCTGCGTGATGGCCTGCAGACCATGACGCCGCAGGCGCGCGAGAAGCTGGTCGTCTCGCTGGAGCGTGGCTCGTTGCGCCTGACACGCCTCATAGACAACCTGCTGGAGAGCGTTCGTATCGAGTCCGGACAACTGAGCATCCGCCAGCAAAGCGTGTCTCTGGCCGAGGTCGTCCTGGAAGCGCACGCGCTGGTGGAGTCCTTGTTAATGCAGCGCCAGCAGGTCATGGAGGTGCAGCTGCCCGAGGACCTGCCCCTGGTGCGGGGTGACAAGACCCGGCTCACCCAGGTTTTCGTCAATCTCATCGCCAACGCCAACAAGTTCGCGCCGGATGGGTCAGTGCTGCGTATTGGCGCCGCCGCGCACGGCAATCAGGTCGAAGCCTGGGTCGAGGATGAGGGCCCCGGGGTCCCGGACGGCGACGTCGGCACTGTCTTCGAACGATTCCGGCGCGGTTCGGATGCGGAACCGGAACCGGGTGGTCTGGGTTTGGGACTGTGGATCGTCAAATCCGTGATCGAGCGTCACGGCGGGACGATCGTCGTGCAACGTACACCTGAGCAGCGCACCCGTTTCAGTTTTACACTGCCGGTCCAGCCCGAAAGCGCCCTCGGTTGAGAGAGAGACCCCTGCGATGAAAGTCCTGATCGCTGATGACGACCGCGACCTGCTCGAGCTGATCGCCTTTACGCTCTCACAGGCGGGGTTCCTGGCCGTCAAGGCGCCGGATGGCAGCGCCGCTCTCGCCCTCTTTGCGAGCGAAGGTCCGGACCTGGTGGTGCTGGACATCAACATGCCCGGCGCCAGCGGTTTCAAGGTGTGCGAGACCATCCGCGCACAGTCGGCCGTGCCCATCATGATGCTGACCGCACGCAATGAAGAAGAGGACCTGGTACGTTCGCTGGAGCTGGGTGCCGATGATTACCTGACCAAACCATTCAGCCCGCGCACCCTGCTGGCCCGCATCAAGGCACTGCTGCGTCGCGCCGGCATGGAAAATTCGGGCCCCCTGGCCTCGGGCCGGCTGAAACTGAATGTCGAGGATCACACCGTGCAGATCGGCACGGACAGTGCCGTGCGCCTGACGAAGCTGGAGCTGCGGCTGCTGCAGATGCTGCTGGTGAATGCCGGTCGCACCGTGGGCTCGGACCGGCTGCTGGTGCATATCTGGGGTCACCGCAACTCCGGTGACCGCCAGTTGCTCAAGCAGCTGGTGCATCGCCTGCGCCAGAAGATCGAGAAGGATCCATCCCTGCCGCAGATCCTGCAAACTGCCACCGGCGCGGGCTACAAGCTGGTCGTGGAGTAGACCCCTGCACCCGCGCGCTGCCGGCTACTTCGCGCTGTAAATCTGGTCGAAGCTGCCGCCGTCGTCGAAGTGCTCTTTCGCAGCCTTGGTCCAACCGCCAAAATCAGCGATGGTGGCCAGCTTCAGCTTCGGGAACTGATTCGCGTATTTCTGGGCGACCTCCGGATCGCGGGGCCGATAGAAGTTTCTGGCGATAATCTCCTGGCCTTCCTTGCTGTACAGGTGCTGCAGGTATTCGGTGGCCACTTTGCTGGTGCCATGCCGCAGGGCAACCTGGTCGACGACCGCCACGGAGGGCTCGGCCAGAATGCTCAGCGAAGGGACGACGATCTGCACCTTGTCGGTGCCCACTTCCTTGATGGCCAGGAAAGCCTCGTTCTCCCAGGCCAGCAATACGTCGCCGATGCCGCGTTGTACGAAGGTCGTGGTCGCATCGCGTGCACCAGTGTCCAGTACCGGGACATTGGCATAAACCTTCCGCACGAAGTCCTTGGCCTTCGCATCATTGCCACCGGGCTGGCTCTTGGCCCAGGCCCAGGCCGCCAGGTAGTTCCAGCGCGCGCCGCCGGAGGTCTTCGGATTTGGCGTGACCACGGCGATGCCCGGCTTGATGAGATCACCCCAGTCCTTGATGCCCTTGGGATTGCCCTTGCGCACCAGGAACACGATCGTCGAGGTGTACGGAGCGCTGTTATCGGGCAGGCGGCTTTGCCAGTTCAACGGCAGCAGCTTGCCGCGGGTGGCGACGGCGTCCACATCGCCCGCAAGTCCCAGGGTCACAACATCGGCCGGCAGGCCGTCAATCACGGCTCGAGCCTGTTTGCCCGAGCCGCTGTGAGACTGATTGATGCGGATGGTGTCGCCGGTCTTCGCCTTCCAGTAGCGGGCGAATTCAGCGTTGTAGTCCACGTACAATTCGCGTGTCGGGTCATACGAGACATTGAGGATGGAAACATCTGCGGCCTGCGCCAGGGGTGCGCCGATGAGTACGGCGCTCGCGGCCACCAAGGCGCCACGCGCAAACCACATTAGGGACTTCATCGTCACACTCCACTGATAGAATTGGTAACAGGAACGCCAATGCTAGGCGCGCGGTCATGAGAAAGTCAGTCTTGAGCCGGTTATAAACCGGTTACGCTGTGAAGCCCAGTGCCGCGAGCAGATGGGGCTTGATGCCGCGCGCGGCCGCATTCACGTCGGCCACCGGGACAAGTTCAGCCAGCTGCGTCATGGCCAGTCCCGCGTACCCACAGGGATTGATGCGCCCGAAGGGCTCCAGGTCCATGGCCACATTCAGCGCCAGGCCGTGATAGCTCGCGCGGCGCCGGATACGGATGCCGACACTGGCCAGCTTGCGGCCCGCCACGTACACCCCGGGCGCCTCGGGCTTCGCCAGCGCCGCGATGCCCAGTTCGGCCGCGTACCGGACCACGGCCTGTTCGAGGCCGGTCACGAGCTCGCGCACGCCCAGACCCGCGCGGCGCAGATCAATCAGCGCATAGACGACGAGCTGTCCGGGGCCGTGGTAAGTGACCTGGCCGCCCCGATCGGTGTGCACGACGGGGATATCGCCGGGCGCCAGCAGATGTTCGCGACGACCTGCCATGCCTAACGTGAAGACGGGCGGATGCTCCAGAAACCACAGCTCATCGGCACTGAGCGCAGTGCGCGTGTCGGTGAACTGCTGCATGCGCTGCCAGGCGCTCTGATAGTCGACCCGGCCCAGATAGCGGAGGATGGGTGTCGGACGAGCGCACGCGCGCGGCTGCGCGTTCACTTCCCGGCTGCCGCCAGCGTCGCATTGTCGAGGCCGGCATTATTGCGGTTCAACGCCTGCTCGGCCCGATAGCTGGAGCGCACCAGGGGTCCGGCGACACATTCGACAAAACCGCGCTGCAGCGCTGCCTCGCGCAACTGATCGAACTCGGCCGGGCTCACGAAACGCTCCACCGCCAGGTGATTGATGGTGGGCCGCAGATATTGGCCGAGCGTGAGCAGGTCGACGCCGATCTGCCGCAGGTCCTCCATGGTCTGGATGACTTCTGCAAAGGATTCGCCAAGGCCGAGCATCAGGCTGGTCTTGGTGAGCACGGCGGGGTTGTGGCGCTTGGCATGTGCCAACACCTGCAAAGTCTGGTCATAGCCGGCGCGCGGATCGCGCACCGGATGGGTCAGGCGGCGCACGGTTTCGATGTTCTGCGCGAACACCTGCAGGCCGGAATCGACGACCGTTTCAACATCACGCAGCACGCCTTGGAAGTCCGGCGTCAGCGCCTCGACCGCGGTCTGCGGGTTTCTCAGGCGGATCGCCCGCACGCAGGCGGCATAGTGTCCCGCGCCACCGTCTGGCAGGTCATCGCGGTTCACCGAAGTGAGCACGATGTACCTGAGCTTCATGAGCTGCACCGTGCGCGCGGCATTTTCCGGCTCCCCGGCGTCGAGCCAGCCACGCGGATTGCCCGTGTCCACGGCGCAGAAGCGGCAGGCCCGCGTGCACACCGCCCCCATGAGCATGATGGTCGCCGTACCGGCGTTCCAGCATTCACCGATGTTCGGGCACTTGGCCTCCTCACACACGGTCGCGAGCCGGTGCGCGCGCACGATCTCCTGTAGTGCCTGGAACCCCGCACCGCCGGGTGCCTTCGCGCGCAGCCACCGCGGCTTGGCTTGCCGGGGCTGGACGGCATCGGCCGCACCGCAATTCTGGCTCGCGTGCGCCTTGACGCCATCGCGGATGGCCGTGAATCCCTGGGGCGTGAGGTACTTTTCGCCGCTACGGGCCCGGGCGGGCTCCTGGACGACGGGAATGCGCTTCAGGTCAGACATCAGCCAATTGTACTCTCAGCGCCGCCAGCCGATCGGGGGTGCCGATATCGAGCCATTGCCCGGTGTGGTGCTGGCCTTGCAGGCGGCCGGCCGCGATGGCGCGCGTCAGCAGCGGCAGCAGGGGGAATTGCCCCCCGGTGCAGCCCGCGAACAGCGCCGGGCTGAAAATGCCGATACCGCTGTAGGTCAATGTGGGCCCCGCACCCATCACGAGCCGCTCCCCGTCGAGCACGAAGTCGCCCTGGGCGTGCTGGGGAGGATTGCTCACCATGACCAGGCGCGCATCAGCCGCTGCGGGCAGCCGCAGCGAGCTTAAGTCAATGTCCGTGAAGATATCGCCGTTGACCACCAGGAAGGGCGCCGGCCCCAGCAGTGGCAGCGCGTGGAATATTCCACCGCCGGTTTCCAGAGGTGGACTGCCCTCCTCGCTGTACTGGATCTGGAGGCCGAACTGCCGACCATCGCCCAGTGCTGCCCGGATCTGCGCACCGAGCCAGGACAGATTCACGACCACCTCGCGAATGCCGGCGCCCGCCAGGGCTTGGAGGTGCCAGGCGATGAGTGGCTTGCCGCCCACGACCAGCAGCGGTTTAGGCGTGTGATCGGTGAGGGGTCGCATGCGTTCGCCGCGTCCCGCGGCGAGCACCATGGCTTTCATGCGGACGCGACTTGCTGCAGCTCGCGGGCGTTGGCCAGCGGCAGCGCGGGCACGGCGATTTGCTGCAGGAATTCCTGCAACGGCTGCAACTCGGGGAAACTGCCCGCTGCATCGACGACATATCGAAGTGTGAGCGGCAGGTCCTTCAGATAGCCGGACTTGCCATCGCGATACCACAGGCGCGCAAAAATTCCGAGCACCTTCAGATGCCGTTGTATGCCGATGACATCGAACCAGCGCAACATCTGCGCATCGTTGACCCCGGCGCTGCGCGAAGCCTGCTTGTGCATCATCAGCCGATAGTCGCGCACCCAGCCCTCGATCCGTGGCCGGGGCCAGCTGATGTAGCAGTCCTTGAGCAGCGAGACCAGGTCATAGCCCACCGGACCACGCAATGCGTCCTGGAAGTCGATGATCCCGGGATTGCGCTCGCGCGTGATCATCAGATTGCGCGAGTGATAGTCCCGGTGCACGAAGACCTGGGGTTGTGCGAGCGCCTCGGCCACCAGGAATTCAAAGGCTGCCGTGATCAGCTCACCCTGGCCGCGGGTCAGCTCCAGCTGCAGATGCCGGGCGCAGAACCACTCGGGCATCAGCGCCATCTCCCGCACCAGCACTTCCCGGTCATACGCGGGCAGCTGAAAAGCCGATTCCCGGCCCCGCACCTGGATATCGGCCAGCGCCTGCAGCGCATCGCGGTACAGGGCGTCGGCATCACCCCCGGCCTCGAGTGCCGGCAGGTACGGGCGCGTCCCGAGGTCCTCCAGCAGCAGCAGACCCCGCTCGGCATCCCATTCATACACCCGCGGTACGTGAACCCCGGCGGTTTCGAGCATGACGGTGATGTTCAGATAAGGGCGCACGTCCTCCCGGCCCGGCGGCGCATCCATGACGATATGGGTACCGCCCTCGTGGAAAACGCGGAAATACCGGCGAAAGCTGGCATCGCTGGAGGCTGGCTCGATAAGCCGGGGCTTCAGCCGCAGCTCCCGGGTGACCCAGTCGGTGACCAGGCTGAAACGCTCGTCGGCGTGAGACATAGGTCTTCATTATAATGCGCGGCCCCATGCCGCACCCTCACCAATTCCCCACTTTCGCCGGCGCCATGCTTTGCGGCGCGCTGATCCTGTGCCTGGCGGGAATGGCGGCACGTGCCGCGGACATACCTTTTTCCTGTCCGGCGCCCACCTCGGTGGCTCGGCAGAAAACGGCGCCCGTCCACCAGCCCAGTTTCGCGACCGGCGGGGCGTTCGACGCGGACTTCGACACGGGCGACTATAACCCGGCCACCGGTAAAGGCACGCTGAGCGGCAACGTCATCCTGCGTCAGGGACAGCGGGTGGTGAAGTCGGACAATGCGGAATTTGAAAACGCCGACGACGACGTGCGCGTGAAGGGCAAGGTGGAGTACGAGGATGCGCTGATCCATCTCACCGGCAGTGATGGCCACTACTCGACCAGCGGCGGTGCGGGCTTCCAGAATGCGCAGTTCGAACTGTTGCAACGCGACGGCCACGGTTTCGCGCAGCTCGTGGACCTGACACCGGCGGGCATCCTGCGCTTGCAGGATGTGCGCTTCAGCACCTGCCCGCTGACCGAGGAGGTGTGGCAGGTTCGCGCCCGAACGCTGACGCTGGACAGCGGCCAGCACGTCGGCGTGGCCCGCGACGCCAGTGTCGACTTCAAGGGCATTCCCATCCTGTACCTGCCCTGGCTGTCCTTTCCGCTGGATGATGAGCGCAAGACCGGGTTTCTGTTTCCGAGCGTCGGCTCCAACAGCCGCAGTGGTTTCGAGGCCTCATCCCCCTGGTACTGGAACATCGCCCCGAATGAGGACCTGCTGCTCACGCCCACCTACTACACCCGCCGCGGCATCGACATCGGCGGCGATGCGCGCTACATGACCGACGACCAGCATGGCGAGCTGATGTGGCAGTTCCTTCCCTACGACGCGCAGGCGACCGGCGAGGGCTTGAGCAATCACGACCGCTCGTTCGTGCATCTGACCCAGACCACCGAGCTGCCGGATGATTTCCGGGTGACCATCGATGCGGCGAACGCCGGCGATTCACTGTATTTCCAGGACTTCGGGGAGGGTCCCGAGGGCACCAGCGTCGCCGACCTCGAGCGCACCGCCGCGCTGTCGTACCGCGATGAGAACTGGCGGCTGTTGGCCCAGGTACAGCAGTACCAGACTCTGGATGCCATCGAGCAGGTGCTGGATCCGACCGAGCGACCCTATGCGCGCCTGCCACAGATCGTGGCCGACAGCGACTTCGTGCTCGGACCCGCGGGCCTGCTGCATTACGGCTTTGACTCCGAGGTGGTGAACTTCGACCGCGGCATTGGCGTGACGGGCTGGCGGTTGGATCTGCGCCCCAATGCCACGCTGCATTTCGAAGGACCGGGCTACTTTGTGCGCCCCGGCGTCGCCTATGAATTCACCCAGTACTCACTGTCCGACACCGCCATCGGCCAGCCGGACAGTCCCCGCCGCGCGATGCCGACCGCAAGCCTCGACACCGGCTTGATCTTCGAGCGTCCCACCGGTCGCGACGACCGGCGCACCCTGACCCTGGAGCCACGGCTGGAGTATGTCTACACGCCCTACCGCGACCAGGATCAGCTGCCGGTTTTCGACACGGCACTGCCGGACCTGAACCTGGTGGAACTGTTCCGCACCAACCGCTTCGTGGGTGTTGACCGGATCGGGGATGCGGACCAGGTCACAGCCGCGCTCACCAGCCGCCTGCTCGACACCAGCAGCGGCCAGCAGTTCCTGTCGGCGACTTTGGGGCAGACCTATTATTTCCAGCCCCCCCGGGTACAGATTCCGCTGGAGCCGGTGACCGGCTTGCGCTCCGACATGGTCGCCGAGGTGGCCCTGATGGCGTACAAGAACCTGACCGTGAATCTTGGTGAGCAGTGGGACCCGCAGAACAGCAAGAGCGACCGCACCATTGTGGAGCTGCAGTTCAAACCCGCCAGCGACGCGGTCGTGAACCTGGCCTACCGTTTCCAGCGTGACACGCCGGCCGAGGAGCAGGCGCAGGCGGCGGCGGTCGCCGCGGCCTACAGCCAGTTCTACGCCTCGGAGATCGCCCAGGGACTCACCCCCACGCAGGCGCAAGTCGCGGCCACGGCCTTGGCCCAGGGGTACCTGACCCCGGACAGTCTGGACCAGGTCGAGGCCTCGACGGCCTGGCCCATCCTGCGCAACTGGAATGCCTACGGTCGGGTCGTCTATGCCCTGGACACCCACCAGATGCTCGAGCGCTTTGCGGGTTTCGAGTACCACGGCTGCTGCTGGGGAGTGCGGATCCTGGGCCGTCGCTCGCTCAGCAACAGCACCGGGCGGCAGGACACGGGTATATTCGTGCAACTGGAACTCAACGGCCTGGCAAGTGTCGGATCCGAAGCGGGCACTTTCCTTGGATCCGCCATTCGGGGATACTCCCCAACCTCTGCAACTCCCTGAAGATCATGAATTATTTTAAATACGCCTCGAAACTCTCGGCTCCCCTGCTGCTGCTGACAGCCCTGGGGCTAAGTCTGCAGGCGCTCGCGCAGACCCGCGAAATAGAAACCCAGGGTCAATTGCTCGACCGCGTCACCGCGGTAGTGAACGACGGTGTGGTGCTCGAATCGGAGGTCGATGAGAAGCTTGCGGCAGTCAAGGACAACCTGCGCGTCAAGGGGCAGGAGATGCCCCCCGATGCGGTGATCCGCCAGCAGATCCTGGAAAGCCTGATCGTGCAGGAAGCGGAGATGCAACGCGCCGACCACGCCGGTATCAAGGTCTCCGATGAAACCTTGAACAATGCGATGACCGAAGTAGCGCAGCGCAATGGCATATCCCTGCAGCAGCTACCGCAGGCATTGGCCGCCCAGGGAATCGATTACGCCAGCTACCGCGATTCGATGCGCCGCGAACTGACGTTGCGGATTCTGCAGCAGCGCGATGTGGTGACCAAAATCACCATCACCCCGCGTGAGATCGACCAGTACCTGGATCGCCAGGCGCATCATCCTTCCGCGAGCGGCGAATACAACGTCTCGCACATCCTGATCGCAGTGCCACAGGAAGCGACCACGGCACAGCTGGAAGCTGCGCAGAACAAGGCGAACGACATCTACCAGCGCGCCAAGGGTGGCGAGGACTTCGCGAAGCTCGCCATTGCCAATTCCAACAGCCAGACGGCCCTGGATGGCGGTGAACTGGGCTGGCGCAAGGGCACCGAGCTGCCGACGGTGCTGGCGGATACGGTATTGAGCCTGAAAGTCGGAGAAGTCAGCGCACCCGTGCGGGCGCCCACCGGTTTCCACATCGTGCGTCTCAACGAGGTGCGCAACGTGGAGAAAAAGGACGTGGTGGAGCAGGTCCGGGTGCGGCACATCCTGATGCGCACCAATGAGCTGCAGGATGACGCCACCGTCAAACAGAAGCTGGAGAACATCCGCAAGCGCATTCTGGCCGGTGAGGACTTCGGAGCGCTGGCCCAGGTGAGTTCCCAGGATGTGGGCTCGGCCGCGGATGGCGGTGATATGGACTGGAACGCCTCCGACTCCTTCCCCGAGGATTTCGCCAAGATGGTCGATGCGCTGAAGATCGATGAGATTTCCGAGCCGTTCCACACCCAGGCGGGCTGGCATATCGCGCAGGTCACAGGTCGGCGCCGGTACGACGACACCCAGGAGCTGCAGCGCAAGCAGGCGGCGGATCAGATCCGCGCCAGCAAGGTCGACGAGGAGACGGAGTTGTGGCTGCGACGCTTGCGCGATGAGGCGTACGTCGACCTGAAGTCCTGATCGATGGCGCCGCAGGCGCGGATTGCGGTTACCTCCGGGGAACCCGCGGGCGTCGGCCCGGATCTTTGCCTGCAGCTCGCACGCGGCCCCCTGCCCTGTGAGCTGGTCTGCCTGGGGGATCGCGAGCTGCTCGCGGCGCGCGCCCGGCAGCTGAGCCTGAAACTGAATCTGTGGGACTACGAAGCCGGGCAGGCAGCCCGCCCGCACACGCCGGGGACCCTCGCGGTCCTGCACGTTCCGCTCGCGTGCCCGGCGGAGGCCGGCAAGCTCGACTCGCGCAACGCCGCGGCGGTACTCGCCATGCTGGATCGTGCCGCACGGGGCTGTCTGTCGGGCGAATTCGCCGCGATGGTGACGGCGCCGGTGCAGAAAAGCACCATCATCGAAGCCGGTTTTGCCTTCACCGGACATACCGAATACCTGGCGCAGCGCACCGGGGCAGCCCTGCCCGTCATGATGCTCGCCTCGGGCAGCATGCGCGTGGCACTGGCGACGACCCATCTGCCGCTGGCCAGCGTGGCGCAGGCGATCACGGGCGCATTGCTGCAGCAGGTCCTCGCAATTGTCGATACCGACCTGAAGCGCTGGTGGGGGATCGGCAATCCGCGCATCGCGGTGTGCGGCTTGAACCCGCACGCTGGTGAGAGCGGCCACCTCGGTCGTGAGGAACTGATGATCATTGCACCTGCCGTGCAGCAGATGCGCGCGCGGGGCTTCGATGTCAGCGGACCGTTTCCGGCGGATACGATTTTTGTGCCACGACTCATGGCCAGCTACGATGCGATCCTCGCGATGTACCACGATCAGGGCCTGCCGGTGATCAAACACGCGCATTTCGATGAGGCCGTGAATGTGACGCTCGGGCTGCCGATCATCCGCACTTCGGTCGATCACGGTACGGCCCTCGACCTTGCGGGCAGCGGGCATGCCGATGTCGCGAGCCTCGCGGCGGCCGTGCGCATGGCGACGACCATGGCGGCACACGCGGCGTGACTCAGGCTCGCAAGCGCTTCGGACAACACTTTCTCCACGATCCGGGCGTCATCGAGCGCATCGCGCGCGCAGTCAATCCGGGGCCGGAAGATCACCTGTTGGAAATCGGTCCGGGACGCGGTGCGCTCACCCATCTGCTGCTGCGGGAGCCCTACGCCAGTTTTGATGCCGTGGAAATTGATCGGGATCTGGCGCAAAGCCTGCGGCCGACCATGGCCCTGGCGCGCGCGGCCACTTTGCATCAGTGCGACGCGCTGGATTTTGATTTTATCCAGCTCGCAAAGGAGCGTAGCGGCCAGCTGCGGGTCATCGGTAACCTGCCCTACAACATTTCGACACCGTTGCTGTTCCGGCTGATCGCCGCGGCGCCGGCCATCTTCGACCTGCACGTCATGCTGCAGCGGGAGGTCGTGGCCCGCATGGCCGCGGCACCGGGTACCAGTCAATATGGACGCCTGACCGTGATGCTGGCGCCGTGGGTGAACGTCGAGCGGCTGTTCGATATCGGTCCCGGCGCGTTCAAACCCGCGCCGCGTGTCTGGTCGGCGGTCGCGCGCCTTACGGTCAGGCCACAGCCTGCCTTTGCGGTCGCCCCGCAATATGCCCAGGTGGTCACGACGGCGTTTTCCCAGCGCCGCAAGACGCTGCGCAACGCCCTGCGCACCCTGCTCGAGGTGGGGGATATCGAGGCGTGCGGCGTGGACCCACAGGTCCGCGCCGAAACTCTGGCCCCGGAGGTGTTCAATCGCCTGGCGCTGCGCCTCGGCCAGGGCACGGTCGCGACCTGATCGATTGCCGATCGCGCAAGTGCGGCATGATCGGTTACCCTTCGCTTCCGAGAGGTGCCGCAATGTCCATGTACAGCAAAATTCTGCTTGCCGTTGACCTGAACGCCGACAGTATCGCCGTCGGCAGGCGGGCGCGCGACCTGGCGGACCGCATGGGCGCTGAACTCACGGTGCTGCATGTCGTGGAATACGTACCGGTCGAGCCGGTGGGCGAGAACATGATCCCGCCGGTCGCGCTATTCGATGAACTCGCAGCTGCCGCGCGCCAGCGGCTGGTCGCGCTGTGCGCCGACATCGGCGTCGACGCCGACCATCAGCGGGTCGAGGTCGGCAGCGTCAAGGGCGAAGTCGTGCGCGTGGCGCGCGACATGCAATGTGATTTGATCGTGCTCGGGGCCCGCGAGCGTCACGGCCTGTCCATTTTTGTGAACCTCACCGAAGACACCGTGCTGCATGCGGCGCCGTGCGATGTGCTCGCCGTACGCGTCAGCGGTGAGCACGTGGTTTGAGAGCTACTAGAAGGTAACTGATGCAGGAAGCCGCACACAGGATCACGGTAGACGTACAGACCAGCTACCTGTCCGAACAGTCTGACCCGGATGAGCCGCGGTTCGTATTCTCCTACACGATCACCATCCGCAACGATGGCGCTCACCCCGCCCGGCTGATGCGGCGGCACTGGTTGATCACGGACGCGAACGGCAAGGTGCAGGAAGTACGCGGGGACGGAGTGGTCGGGGAGCAGCCCCATCTGAAACCGGGCCAGGGCTTCCGCTACTCCAGCGCCGCCAGCATCGAAACGCCGGTCGGTGTCATGCAGGGCAGCTACCAGATGATCGCGGATGACGGGCAGGCGTTTGATGCGCCCATCGCCCCGTTCCGCCTGGCCATGCCCGGCATACTCCAGTAACCGCATCGGCCCATGGCGCGCTTTGCCATCGGCGATGTACAAGGCTGTGCCACCGAGCTGCGCGCGCTGCTCGGCGCGATCAAATTCTCGGCCGACCGCGACCAGCTCTGGTTCGTGGGTGATCTGGTGAATCGCGGGCCGTATTCACTGGAGTGCCTGCGGCTGATCCGCGCGCTCGGTGACAATGCCATCGTGGTGCTCGGCAATCACGACCTGCACCTGCTCGCAATGGCGTTCGGCGCGCGCCTGGCGCAGCGGCCGGGTGACACGCTGCGCGATATCCTGCGCGCCCCGGACCGCGCTGCGCTACTGCAATGGCTGCTCGAGCGGCCGCTGGCACACCAGGACCCGACGCACGGTGAACTGCTGATTCATGCCGGCCTGGTCCCGCAGTGGACCGTGCCGCAGACCCTGGTCCTGGCGCAGGAGGTGCACAACGCACTGCTGGCCGCGCCGGAGGATTTCTTTGATCACATGTACGGCGATAAACCCGACCAGTGGTCTGATGATCTCACCGGAGCGGATCGCCTGCGCTTCATCGTCAACTGCCTGACGCGATTACGGGTGTGCACGGCCGACGGCCGGGTCGCACTCGAGGCCAAGGGAGCGCCGCTGCCCGCCTCGACGCTGCTGCCCTGGTTTGAAGTCCCGGGCCGGGCCAGCCGCGCCACTCGCATCATCTTCGGCCATTGGTCGGCGCTGGGCTATGTGAACGCGCACGGGGTCATTGGCCTGGACACGGGTTGCGTCTGGGGCGGGGCGTTGACTGCGGTGAATCTCGATCAACCCATTCGTCCGATCAGCATCACCTGCTCCGGCTATCAGCAACCCGGCGAACCTTGACATCAACTGCGCGGCGCGAATCCCACGTCATCCAGCGCAATGGTGCCGCGAGCGCTGCGGTCAAAGGCAAAGCGAATCTCGACGAGCCGCTCGAGATCCAGACTGGGATTGACGGCGAGGAAATCGCGCAGCCCGTAGCGGTAGCGCCGCATCACCAGTTCGGAGTGCTGTTCGTCGATCATTCCCGCGCGATGTGTCGCACCTATGACCTGCGGATAGAGCAATTGATCGTGCGACAGCGGCAGATGTGCCGTTTGACCGCTGGCATCCGTCAGAATGATCGTCCAGTCAACCGCGGTCCGGTCTTCACTCACAATCTCAATCTGCGATGCGCCAAAGACCAGATCGGTATCCGGTGACACACGTGCGGGATCGCGAAATGCGATCCGGTAGCTCGCGTTGTGCGCCGGGTCAGTGCGATCGTCCCACCCGACGATCGCCACCCGACTGCCCAGCTTGGAAAGCTTCAGATCGGGGTCACCTTCCCGCCAGATGCTCAAGTCCGCGCCCTCGATCCTCACGTTCGGGTCGGAGCCGGTGGCCGGGTCCGCATCCTCTTCGTAGTTCACCAGCCATCGGGTGCGGCCGTCTGCATAGTTGCTCACGATGAAATCATCCGGCAGCCAGCCGGCACCGTTGCGCGGATCCTCGAACAGCGCGTGGTAGCCGGTCTGCGCTTTGAGCGTCACATCGAGAAATGCCGTCAGATATACGGTGGCGATCTGCCGCTGGGCGCTCCCCGCCAGGATCTGTCGCTGCTGCGTCGCGAAGCCATACGCGCCACCGGAGTCATTGCGGCCCCAGACTGAGTTGAACTGTCCGTGATTGGCGTCCTTGATGTAGATGCTCGCTTTGAATGCATCGACCGCTCCTGAGAAATTCACGCGTGAGTACTGCGCTTCACCGCGAAAGGAAGTGCCGTTGTCGCCGTCGCGGCTGCCTGCCATGACGAAATAATTCTGATCGCGCAGCTTGACGCGCGCGGAATGCAGTTTGTCCGTGCATTCACACGGTGCGATGGCGGCGATTGCGCGCAGATGGAAGTGGAAATCGAACGGCACCGCCGCATCATCCGGAAACGCATCCAGGTCATTGAACTGGTTCGCCAGCACCACGGCCTCCCCACCCCGCGAGTGGCCGATCAGAGCGATGCGGTCCATGTCGACTCTTCCATAGACAGGACTGCCGGCATCGGCAGCCCAGTCACGCCACTGCTTCAAGTGTTCGAGCAACAGCCATGCCCGCGCGGGGATTTCCTTCGCGTCCGTCGACTCGCGTGGATCAGACAGTGCATCAGCGACGCCGCTGTTGAGGAAGTTCTCATCCACGGAGACCAGGATGAATCCCTGACTGGCCAGATGCTCGCCGAGGTAGGCGTACCCCGCTTCGGAGGGTTTCCCCATCGCGTGATTGCCGTGGACAATCAGGACCAGTGGAAAGGGTCCGGCGCCCCGTGGCAGCCATACTTGGCCCTGCAGCGGCATGTGCGCCGCATCAAAGCCCCAATAGCGCGTTCGCAGTGCCCCGCGCAAGCCGCTCCACAGCGGATAGATCTTGGAGCCGTCAACCGATCGGGTGATGAGGCGCGCGAGCTTGCCGTACTCCGGACGGCGTGCATCCTTGCCGCTGCCGTAGGTGAAACTCGTCACCGTGAGCGGGCCACGTTCCCCGGGATTAGGCAAGGCGAGGGTGTGACCGCGAAGATGAAATCCGCTCAGGGCCGGATTGAGATTGGCCACCGGCTCCAGCAGCACATACAGTCCGGCGGCCAGCACGGCCATGCCCACGAGCAACCACACCACCTTCAAGGGGCCCGATGGCCCCTGCAGCTCGCCGGGAAGTCCGCGCAAGCTCAGCTGCGCCCCGTCTTCGGGCCCAAGAAGTACCACAGGATGAAGCCCAGCACCGGCAGCAGCACGACCAGCACCGTCCAAAGGACTTTCCGGCCCGTATCCGCCACGCTTTGCATGATATTGACGATGGCCCACACATCCGCAATCAGGACCAGGATGCCCCAGAGGCTGTCGTGGTAGTACATGCGAACTCCTCAGTTTGCGGCCGGAGCGTTCGGTGCGCCCCAGTTCAGCGTGATCTGTTTGGTAGCGGCCACGTAGATCCCCGGCGGCAACTCCAAATCGATGGTACCGGCGCCGGTCGCGGGCACGGGAATGACCAGCCGTTGCGCCCCCCGCACATCAATTGACCCGATGGTTCCCGGAGCCACTCGCAGCGCCATGCGTACCGGCCACGCCAGGCCCGTGCGCGGCATCACCACCGCCGCGCCCGTGGCCGCGACACCGGCCATATCGAGCACGACATCATTGCGCTGCCACACCTGTGGCCAGGACAGGGGAGCGCCATCGGGCGCGGCGACCGTCAAAGCCGTGGATACTTCAGGCACGGGCGGCCCCTTGTGCCCCCAGGGCAGATGCCTTGATACCGATGCGCAGCCTGCCAGCCCCAGGGTGGTGGCGAAAGTTAAGCTGACTGCGACGGCTGCCAAACGTGGTTTTCGTGTATCCATATCCGTAAGCCTACCTGCAGTTGAGCCGCAATGCTCCCGCCGGCCCTGTCCGGAACCACCGACAGAGGTTCCGGCTTACAATGCGGGCATAAGGAGTGCGAACAGTTATGTCAGTCCCCAGGCCTTTGAATTTCAAGCGCTGGATCGAGGAAAACCGCCACCTCCTGAAGCCCCCGGTTGGCAATCGGCGCATCTTTCGCGACAGCCAGTTCATCGTGATGGCGGTCGGAGGCCCCAATTCACGTCAGGACTATCACGTGGATCCGGGCGAGGAGTTCTTCTATCAGGTCGAGGGCGGGCTGCTGCTGAAGACCGTACAGGGCGGCAAGGTCGTGGACATCCCGATCGCGGAGGGGGAGCTGTTTCTGCTGCCGGCCGCAGTGCCGCATTCCCCCCGGCGCAGCGCCAATACGGTGGGGCTGGTGATCGAACGCGACCGTCGCCCCGGGGAGCAGGATGGCCTGCAGTGGTACTGCGAGAACTGCGGCACGAAGCTGTACGAGGAGTTCTTCGCGCTTACCGACATCGAGAGCCAGTTCCCGCCGGTATTCGAGCGGTTTTTTGGCGATCCGCGACTGAACACCTGCCGCAACTGCGGCACGGTACAGACCCGCTAGCCGCGCTTGCTGGCGTTGTCTCATGACTTTTGAACGCTCCCTGACCTACGCCCGAGGCCGCGACGCCGCCGATACGCTGGCGCGATTCCGGGAGCAGTTTGCGCATCCGGTGAGCGAAGCCGGCGACCTGCTGGTGTATCTGTGCGGGCACTCGCTGGGACTTCAGCCGCTGTCCGCCCGACAACGCGTCACCGAAGAGCTCGATGACTGGGCCGCCCTGGGGGTGCTCGGTCACGAATCCGCACGGCGCGCCTGGATTGCCTATCACGAGTTCATCAGGCCGGGGCTGGCCGCCCTGACCGGGGCGCATCCCGGCGAGGTCGTGGCGATGAATTCGCTGACGGTCAACCTGCACCTGATGCTGGCCAGCTTCTATCGGCCGACCGGGACCCGGACCCGGATCCTGATGGAGGCCAACGCCTTTCCTTCGGACCGTCATGCGCTGGCCTCACAGATCAGCTGGCATGGGCTTGATCCGGGCGAACAACTCGTGGAACTGCAGCCGGTGGATGCCAGCGGACAGATCACCACCGAACAGATCGAGTATTTCCTCGAGCATCGTGGCTCGCAGATTGCACTGGTACTGTGGCCGGGAACGCAGTACCTGAGCGGACAGGTGTTCGACCTACCGCGCATCGCGGCGGCGGCGCGCAAGGCCGGCTGTGCGGTAGGCTTCGATCTGGCCCACTCCATCGGCAACGTGCCCCTGAGCCTGCACGACAGCGACGCGGATTTTGCGGTGTGGTGCAGCTACAAGTACCTGAATGCCGGCCCGGGCGCGATCGGCGGCTGCTTCGTGCACGAGCGGCACGCCCACGCGCAATCCCGGCCGCGTCTGGCCGGCTGGTGGGGTCACGATCCGCACACGCGCTTCGCGATGCAGCCGCGCTTCACGGCGGCTCCGGGAGCCGATGGTTGGCAGGTCAGCAACCCCCCGATCCTGTCGGCGGCGCCCCTGCTGGCCTCTCTCGAACTGTTCCATGATGCCGGGCTCGCCCATTTGCGCGCCAAATCGGTGGCCCTCACCGGCTATCTGGCCTTCCTGCTTGACGCTCTGCCCATTGAGATCCTGACCCCGACGGGGAGTCAATCGCGCGGCTGTCAGTTGTCCCTGCGCTCAGGTCACGATGCCCGGCACGGCCGGGCAGTGTTCGAACACCTGCAGCGCGCGGGCATGGTGTGCGACTGGCGCGAGCCGGACGTGATCCGCGTCGCCCCGGTACCGCTGTACAACACCTTTGAAGATGTCTTTCGCTTCGCCACCGCGCTGGAGGCGGCACTGGCGGGAGCTGGATAGATGGGCCAGCAAGCGGTAAATATCGCAGGCGGCGGCCTGGCCGGCGCGCTGCTGGCCGTGCTGCTGGGGCGCCGTGGCATCCCGGTGAATATTTTTGAGCGTCGCCCGGACCCGCGCGAACATGCGGCAACATCCGGGCGCTCCATCAATCTGGCGCTGGCGGCCCGCGGCATCCGCGCCCTCGAACAGGCCGGCCTCATGGCGCAGGTTCGGCCCACCATGCTGCCGATGCGCGGCCGCATGGTCCATGAGCCCGAAGCCGACTCGGTGCCGCGGCTGCTGCCGTATGGCCAGCGCGATAGTGAAGTCATCTACTCGGTCGGCCGCGCTGCCCTGAACCGCGTATTGATCGAGGCGGCGGCCAGGCTGCCGCAGGTGCGGCTGCACTTCGACACCACTTGCACCGGGGTGGATGTGCCCGGCGCCAGCTTGCACATGGTGGACAATCGCACGGGCCTGGAACGCACGCTCGGTGATTCGGTCACCATTGCCACGGATGGCGCCGGCTCCGCGTTGCGTGGCAGTCTTGCCCGGGCCGGGCGAGTCAATGTCACCGAGCTACCGCTCGAGCACGACTACAAGGAGTTCCATATCCCGCCGCGGGACGGGGAGTACGCCCTGCACCCGGATGCACTTCATGTGTGGCCACGGCACGGGTTCATGTTGATTGCCTTGCCGAACCCGGACCGCAGCTTCACCGCCACGCTGTTTCTGCCGCAAATCGGCCATCCCGGATTCGACAGCCTGAGTAGCGATGCAGCCGTGCGGGAATTCTTTGTGCGCGAGTTCGCCACGGCCGCCGCACTGATCCCCGACCTGACGGCGCAGTTCCGCAATCATCCGGCCGGTCACCTCGGGACCGTTCACACCGATCCGTGGGCCTGTGGCGGTGTGCTGCTGCTGGGTGATGCCGCACACGCCATCGTGCCGTTCCACGGCCAGGGCATGAATGCCGCCTTCGAGGATTGCATGCTGCTCGATTCGATGCTCGCGAGTGCGGGCACCGGATGCGACTGGCCCGCGATCTTTGCCGGATTCAACCGCGCCCGCTTCGGCGACACTGAAGCGATCGCCCAGATGGCGCTGGAGAATTACTCCGAGATGCGCTCCGCAGTACTCGATGAGCGCTTCCTGCGGCAAAAATCCTGGGCGCTGCAGCTGGAACGCCTGTATCCGACGCGCTTCATTCCCCGCTATGCCATGGTGATGTTCCACCCCGAGATTTCATACTCGGAAGCGCTGCGCCGCGGCGGCGTACAGCAGCAGATATTGACCGTGCTGGATGCCGAGCGCGCGCGCGGCGGCGCCGTCCACTCGGGGCCGCTGAACGTTGCCGAACTGGCGCGCGCGCAACTGTTGATTGCCGCGCAACTCTAGCCAGTTCGTTCGCCTCAGCTTCGCGAGCGCTCGAATCGCAGCACGCCCGGCTCCATGCCGGGGCCCGCCGCCAGGAAGCCCGCGCGCTTCAGTACACCTTGCGAAGTCGCATTGGACGCCAGCGTGTGGGCAATCACCATGTGCACGCCGTCCACTGCCAGCGCATGCGTCACCAGGCCCTCCACGATTTCGGTGGCAAAACCGCGCCCCCGGGCTTCGGGCACCACCGAATAGCCAATCTCCACCAGGTCCTCCATCGGCGGACCCATGTAGCCGGCGCCGGCCAGGAGCGACTGCCGGTGTCCGTCGGCCCCGACCAGGATCGCGTACCAGTTGTACCAACCCACTACCGAGGGGCCATACGTAAAGATACGTGACAGGAAGAAGTCCAGCGCATCGTGATCGTATTCGCCCGGGGGCCAGCTGTCGGGCACGGACACGCCCAACATTGCGCCAAGGGCTTCCGGGCCGGCCAGTTCGGCCTCGAGCAGCTCGAGTGTGGCGGCGATCAATTCCAGGCGCGGCGTTCGGACCGAAAGGGCAAGGGTCATCGCGACCCTCCGGCAAGCGTCACCATGTTCGCATCACGCACCACCAACCAGGCACCCGATTTCTTTTGCAGAATCGACAGTGAGTCTCCGGCACGGGTGACGGGACTGCCCCCGCTTCGGGGTGTGACGGGGATGGTGAGGCGGTTCCAGCAATACGCCCACTCCCCGAGAATCTTGATTTCCTGAATCTCGCTGCTGATGCGCAGCTGAACTTCCTGCATCGCGCTCTGTGCCGCCGCAAACTCGGGTTTGCGCATGGGAGGCGCGCCCGGTGTCAGGAAGATGACCTCATCGGCGATGAGGGTCAGCACGCGCTCGTTGTCGGCCGCCTCGGTGGCGCAAATCCAGGTCGCGATGAGTGCCCGGATCGCCTGTTCATCACCGTTCATGAGAATTCCTCGGTTCGGCTGCGCTTGCGCCACACGCTTGCCAGCCACGGCTGTTGTTCGCGCGGCAAGCCAGCGGGGCGAAAGTAATACTCCAGTTCGGTGAACGCCGCGGCGCGCAGGAACGCACGCCATGATTCCAGATCGTGGTAGACCCCATAGCGCCCGCGATTCCAACCCTCCTCATTGTTTCCCCGCGGATTAGAAGCGAAGAGCACGCCGTCTGGCTCAAGCGCCGCATGCAATTCGGCCAGGACCCGCGGCAGTTCCTGGCGCGGCACGTGAAACAGCGAGGCATTGGCGAAGATCCCGTGGAAGCGGCCAGGCGGAAGCTTGAGCGCCAGAAAGTTCTGCTCCCAAACCTCGCAGCCGCTGTACTCGCGGGCCATGGCGGCGAAGATTGCCGAGCCCTCCACACCGATCGGCTCATGACCCAGGGCCCGGAAGGCCGCCAGGTCCCGCCCGGGCCCGCAACCGAAATCGAGTATGCGCAGCGGCGGCGGCGCCGGAATGTGCCGCAGCAGCGCCTCAATGTTCTGCTTCACATCGTGACTACGGGTGCCACTCCAGAACTCGGCGGCACGTTCATTGTAGTGCTCGAGCGTCTTATCGGAGACGAGTGCCAAATCGGTGAGCGGCTCATTCATCGCAGCGATTGTAATGAAATTGCGGCCAGGGGCAGCATTTCACCACCGCCAGCCAGAGCACGAACGCGGCCGAGAATACCACCGGTCCGCGACCTGGCCGGGGCGCCATCCTTGCGATCAGGCCAGGCACATCGCGCCGGGCGCGGCATCGTGTTGCCGCACAGTGCGACGTATAATCAGGCACGTGATGTCGTGCAACTGATGACGGGCGAATCTCGCGGTCGGATGCCAGCCATGAAACCGTGGGTGCACCGCGTTGTGGGAATTGTCTGTCAGACAACTCAGCCTGGAAACCTACAGGGGCGCACCGACAGTGGTGCTAATTTCAAGGCAGCAGTCGAGGTTCTCGTATGACAGCCATGCCACCCAATTTTGATCCGCTGCGCTTCTGCGTCCAGCCGCGGGTAACCGCACAGGAGCGGCAGCAATGGATTGCGACCGCCGCGTATTTCAAAGCGCAGCGGCGCGGATTTGCGCCGGGCCAGGAAGCGGCGGACTGGATTGAGGCTGAGGCGGAAGTCGCAGCCCTGGTCGCGTACCAGCTTTAATCCGCGGCTTCTAGCCAACGCCCTCCACGATGCGCAAGTCCCGATCAGCGCCACTGCCCAGTGCGCGCAGTGCCTGCTGATATTCGGGACTATCGTGTGCGGCTATTGCCTGCGCGACGCTGTCGAACTCGATGACGACGGTGCGCTGCGCAAGCCCGTTTTCGTAGACTCGAGCTGGTGTGCCCCGCGCCAGGAAGCGGCCACCCGCGGCCAGCAGCGCCGGACCCGCCAACTTGGCGTAGGCCACGACTGCCGCCTCGTCACGTATCGAGCGATACGCGGATATCCAATAGGCTTTACTCATGCGCTTGCCTTCCTGTGCGATTTTGCCTTGAGAGTTTCAATCGCCCCACCGCCATCGAGGTGGCTCCCCGGTGAGGTAACATATGAATGTGAGCAGTGCGGCCATTAGAACAGCAAATATCAGGAAGGAAAGGGGATGACCCGGCATTAGCCGCACCGCGGCTGCAGCCAGGATGGCGACCCACACGATCAGAACCACCCATCCTTGCCATCTGCGCGGCGGGCCCCAGCCCCAACCGTAGCGCTTGGCCGCAAACCAATATCCTTCAGGTTTGTTCATATCTTCCATGCTACTGCGCGATCGTGCCTATTTGCACAGCAGCCGTACGCTTTCACCGGGCAGGAGCTCTTCGACAATCTGCCGGTCGCGCAAGATGACCCGATGCGCAGCCGCTCCGCGCCGCCAGCTTAAGACCTTGGCGATGCGACCATCCTCGTACAGGACGCCCGCGTAATCGTCGATACCGATTCCTTCCGCGAGAGCTCGGGCGGCAACCCACTCGTGCAGCATGGATTTGCGGAGCGGATCGGAGTGATAGTGGACGGCGCAGGCGCCACCGAGAAACCCCAGGCAGCGCAGGGGTTGCAGGCCCGCCCCCCACACCGAGTCCGTCAGTCCGCTTTCGAACCAGCAGATCGCCCCGGCGCTCATTCCGCACAGGAGCACGCCCGCTAGCAAGGCGCGCTGAAATACTTCCTGCACGCCCCATTCGCGCCACACGCCCAATGCGGATCGGGTATTTCCGCCACCGACAAAAATGGCGTCCATGCCGAGCAATGCGTCTTCGATGCTCGCAAGTGCGATAGCGCCCGGAGCGGGCTTGCGGAAGAACGCCAGGTGAGATGGCTCGCAGTTCAGGGAACCATACGCCTCGTAGAACTTATCGATGCCTTCCGGAAGATCGCCGTTGGGCGTGGACACGAAACAGATCCGCGGTCGCACTGCGCCGGCGAGTTTCACGATGTATTGATCGATCGGCGAGTGGCGGTTTTCCATCAGGAACCCCCCGCCCCCCAGCGCCAGGATGCGTTTCACAACCCCAAGGGCCCCCCTAATTCTGCAACCGCTCCAATATTACCGCGGTCACCCGGCTATCAGAGGGCAGAAAGGTATGGGTCACCGGTACCTGGACGACATCAGTCAACCACGGCGCACTGGCTTCGGAGACGGTGACGACCCCATCGTGGACTTCGCTCGGCAATAGCCCCGAAACCAGTGACCAGCCCTTGACGCCTACGACGGCAGTGACCGGAACGAAGGGGACGCCTATGTCGCCCATGCGTTGCGCTGAGCCCAGCATCAGCCCGCTGTCCCCCGTCAGCAGTCGGTAGAGCGGATTGGATGCCATGCGCGCGGCAATTGTCGACACCCGGACGGGCGATCCGAGCAGAAACAACCGCGTCGGAAGTCGAACCGTGCGCGGCAGGGTGCGCAGGGCCGCGCGCAGCAGCACGCCGCCCAGCGAATGCCCGATCAGTACGTAGTCGCCGGCCTCGGCGATCTGAGTGAGTCGCGTCGCCAGGCGCGCGACAATGGCCGCGAAACTCTCGCTGCTGACCAGATGTCCAAACGTGTGCGTGTCGAGTCCCGCACGCCGCAACCGCCGCAGCAGCGCCCAGCCTGAAACCGGGGAGCGACCCATACCGTGGACAAATAGCGCCTGCATGGTTGGAATGGTTTCCTCAAGTTGCCCCGCTAGGCGGGACACCTCTCCAGTGTAACGAAGCTCATGGCATAAGGATGACGCGCATCGATCGGATGCAATTCGCGCGAAGTCTCGCGCCATTCGGCGTCAGAGATTTCCGGCAACCTGGTGTCGCCGGCGATGACAGCGTGAATCCGCGTCAGATGAATGCGGGTGGCGCGTGGCAGCGCCAGGGCATACACCTGCGCACCGCCGGCGACCACGAGCTCCGGGGCGGATCCGGCCGCGCGGATCGCGGCATCCAGATCGGGTACGACCGTGACCCCGGGCGCCGACCAGCCGCGGGTTCGTGTCAGGACGAGGTTGGTGCGCCCGGGCAAGGGCCGGCCAATCGAATCAAAGGTCTTGCGACCCATGAGCACCGGCTTAGCCAACGTCAGGGCTTTGAAGTGCTTCAGGTCATCCGGCAGATGCCAGGGCATACCGCGGTCACGGCCGATCACACCATTCTCGGTGACGGCGACCAGCAGCGAAATCATCGGGCCAGCCGTCGCGGACATCAGATCTCGACCGATGTGTTCAGGATGACGGTGTCACGCACCGGCATGCGGAAAAACTCGGTGGCTAGGCCGCTGCGGCGCTGCAGCCGCGCAAATACGCGACGCTTCAGGCCCTGCCAGCCCGGCCGCGGCCGGGCCACGACGACATGCTGGCCGATGAAGAAGGAGCAGTCCTCCAGATACACGCGCAGGCCCCGGGAGCGGCAGGCGCGCAGCGCCTCGCGGACGTCGGGGGTCTCCATGAAGCCAAAGCGTGCCGTGATGGCGAAGGCGCCGGGCGCGAGCTCGTTTACCCGCGCACGATCGGTCTGGCTCTGGCGCGGCGTATCCATGATCTGGAAGTTCAGGATCAGGACACGTTCATGGACAATCTTGTTGTGCTGGAAATTGCGGATCAGCGCGGATGGGATGTACTCAGGGTGGCTGGCGAGGAACACGCCCGTGCCGGGCACTCGGTACGCATCCTCCAGCAGCTTCGACAAAGTCGACAATGGCTGGGCCAGCGCGGCGAGCGCGCGCCGCAGATCCACGCGGCCGGAGCGCCAGATCGAGAATACGCTGTACAGCCACATCGCCAGGGTCAGCGGCACCCAGCCGCCGTCCGGTATCTTGGTCATGTTGCCCACGACAAAGATCCCATCCAGGCACAACAGGCCGCTGAACAGCGCCCCCACCGCCCACAATGGCCAGCCCCACTGGGTGACGGCGACGAAAGCTCCCAGGATGGTGGTGATGAACATCGTACCCACCACCGCAGCGCCGTATGCGCCGGCCAGGGCGTCAGAGGATCCGAATCCGAGCACGAATGCACATACGAACACGAACAGCAGCAGATTGACGATGGGCACGTAGATCTGCCCCTGCTCGTGAGCCGAGGTCTGCAGGACGCGCATGCGCGGCAGCAGGTCAAGCTGAATGGCCTGGCGGGCGACCGAGAAGGCGCCGGATATCACCGCCTGGGAGGCGATCACGGAAGCGGCCGTCGCCAGTACCACCATCAGCGGCAATACCGTCTGCGGGACCAGGGCGTACATGGCGTGGTCGGCGCCGCCGCCGTGCAGGCGCAGTGCACCCTGGCCCATATAATTGAGCAGCAGCGAGGGCCATACCAGCGAGAACCAGGCCACGCGTACCGGCTGCTTGCCGAAGTGGCCCATGTCCGCATACAGGGCCTCCCCGCCGGTGACCGACAGGAACACCGCGCCGATGAGCGCCAGAGCAATTCCGGGGTGGTTCACGATTATCGACACGGCGTACACGGGATTGATGGCCTTCAGTACCACCGGTGCAGTGATGATCGCGGCCACCCCGGAGACCGCCAGCGCGACAAACCACACGACCATGATGGGGCCGAAGGCGCGCCCGACCTTCGCGGTACCGCTGCGCTGGATCCAGAACAACGCGACGATGACGCCAAGTGTCACGGGAATCACCGCTCGACTGAAGGTCGGGTCCAGCAGCTCCAGACCCTCCACGGCGCTGAGCACCGATATGGCGGGAGTAATCAGTGCATCACAGAAAAACAGCGCGGTGCCGATGAGCGCGAGGTTGACCGCGATGCGCGGCCACGACCCGATCTGGTTGAGACGCCGTTGCGCCAGCGCCAGCAGCGCCAGGATCCCGCCCTCGCCCTCGTTGTCGGCCCGCATCATCACGACTACGTACTTCAACGTCACCGAGATGGCCAGACACCAGAAGATCAGGGACAGCACACCGAGTATCGTGGCAGCATCGGAGGAGCCGGCCACTTTCAGCGACTGGTCGAAGGCGTACAGCGGACTGGTGCCGATGTCGCCGTAGACGATACCCAAGGCGCCGACGACGGCGCCCAGGGCCGGTCTGCGATCCGACTCCGCGCGCGCCTCGCTCACGGGCGGCGCCGGGGACTCGATCGCTTGGTGGCGACCCGTTTCGCCGCCTGCTTCTTGCGTACCGCCGGCCGCTTCGGCGGCCACAGCATGGTGCCGCGGCAGCCCTTGGCGCCACAGCGGCAGGCATAGACCACATCCACATTCGGCGGATCATCGCGCTCGCGGCCGATCTGGTAGTCGTAGTTCAACTCGGTGCCGACTTCGATGGTCTTGATGGCATCGATGAATACCCGACGGTCCTCGATGTTCGACTCGCAGTTCGGGTCACAGCTGTGATTGATGAACCGCGAATCATTGCCATCCACCGTGGCGTCGATGACGACGTTGCGATCGACCGCGAACAGGAAGGTGTGGTTGTCGTTCGCGTCGTGATCATCGTAGCGACGATTCGCGCGCGCGTGCGAGATGCGATCGCCCACATACTCGATAATGCGCGTGCCCTTGCGGATGCGCTGCAGGGCGAAGACCCCCTGGCCATGCACCTTGGATCTGCGCACTTTGATGAGCTTGGCCGCTCTTGCGGCCAGCTTCGCCGCGGCCTTGTCGACGGAACTGGTTTGCGCGGCTTTACGCGTGGATTTTCTGGTCGCCACGATTAAACCGCCACCGGCGCTTTGATCGGCGCGTGATGTTGATAGTTCACGAATTCGAAATCCTCATAGTCATAGCTGAAAAGGTCCGGGGGACGGCGCTTGAAGCGCAGCTGGGGCAACGCGAGGGGCGCACGTGCGAGCTGCTCATCGGCCTGCGCCAGATGATTCAGATACAGGTGACAGTCCCCTCCCGTCCACACCAGTTCGCCCACTTCAAGCTCGCTTTGCTGCGCCAGCATGTGCGTGAGCAATGCATAGGAGGCGATATTGAAAGGCACGCCCAGAAAGAAATCGGCACTGCGCTGATACAGGTGGCACGACAACCGTCCATTGGCCACGTAGAACTGGAACATTGCATGGCACGGCTGCAGCTTCATGCGCTCAAGTTCGCCCACGTTCCACGCACTGACAATAATGCGCCGCGAGTCCGGTGTCTGCCGCAATTGCTGCAGCACGATGCTGATCTGGTCGATGGTCCGGCCGTCCGGCGCCGGCCAGGCCCGCCACTGCCGGCCATAGATCGGCCCCAGTTCCCCGTCCGACCCGGCCCACTCGTCCCAGATGCTGACGTTGTGCTCATGCAGCCATGCGACATTGGTGTCGCCGCGCAGGAACCACAGCAGCTCGTACACGACCGACCGCAGATGCACCTTCTTGGTCGTGACCAGCGGGAATCCGACGCCCAGATCAAAGCGCATCTGGTGACCAAACACTGACAGCGTACCGGTGCCGGTACGATCCGCCTTGGGCACGCCGTGTTCACGGATATGGCGTAGGAGTTCCAGATACTGACGCACGGTGCAACCAGCCTAGGCAGGCTTGAGAAAATTTCCTGAGGGCGTGCGCAGCCGATACGCGACGACCAGCAGGATGATGCCGCCGAGGATCATCGGCAGTGACAGGATCTGTCCCATGGTCACCCAGTTGGCGGCCAGGTAGCCCAGGTTCGCATCCGGCACGCGCACGAATTCGATGCTGAAGCGGGCGAGCCCGTAGAGCAGCAGGAACAGACCCGACGGCGCCAGTCGCGGGCGCGGTTTGCGCGTGAAAATCCACAACACGGCAAACAGCACCAGTCCCTCCAGGGCCGCCTCGTACAACTGCGAGGCGTGGCGCACCTGGCCATCAACCCGGAATCCCCAGGGCACCGTGGTCGGCTTGCCCCACAACTCGCCATTGATGAAATTGCCGATACGCCCGAAGAACAGTCCCAACTCCGGCAGTGGCGCCGCAAAGTCGAACACATCGGCGATCCGGCGCTGGCGCCGCCAGGCGAAGACCGCCATGGCCACCAGGGTGCCCAGCAGTGCGCCGTGGAAGGACATGCCGCCTTCCCAGACCTTCAGGGGATACCAGGCATCCTGGGCCCAGTACTGCATGCCATAGAACAGCACGTACCCGGTGCGGCCGCCAAAAATGACACCCATCATACCGAAGAACACCAGGTCATCGACATCCAGGGGCTTCCAGCTCGAATTCGCAGCTCGGGCGCGCACGCGGCCGAGCCACCAGGCCGCGGCGAAGCCGATCAGGTACATGATGCCGTACCAGTGGACCTTGATCGGCCCAAGCTCTACGGCGACGGGATTGAACCCTGGATATTGCAACATGTGGAAATTGTAGCGGTTTCGACTGTCACTCGCGCGACACGCGACAGAACAGCGCTTTCAGATAACGGGTCTCGGGAATGGCAGGATGCACCGGGTGATCCGGTGACTGGCCGCCAAAGGCGATCACCTGGGCAAATCGAGCGGTATGGCGGGCGGCCGCCTGGATGGCGGTGACCAGCTGTTCCTCCTCGAGGTGGTAGGAACAGGAACACGACACCAGCAGGCCGTCCCGCCCAATCAGATTCATCGCCAGCTGATTGAGCTTGCGGTAAGCCGCGTGGCCCTGCGCAATGTCCTTGCGCCGTTTGATGAACGCCGGCGGATCCAGGATCACCGCATCGAAGCGCTCCCCGGCCTCGTGCAGGTTCTTCAGCACATCGAAGGCATCGCCGCGGATCACTTCCACCTGATGTCCCGCGCCGCGGGCATTGGCCTGCGCGAACTCCAGCGCGGCCGCGGAAGTATCGACACAGGTGGCACTGCCGGCGCCATGTTTCAACGCCGTCACGGCCCATGCCCCCACGTAGCTGCAGACATCCAGCACGCGGGCGCCGCGCGTCAGGAAGCGGCCCAGCAAGGCGCGATTTGCCGTCTGGTCATAAAACCAGCCGGTCTTCTGTCCCTGCGCCAGCGGCGCCACGAACTCGATGCCGGCTTCGCGAATACGCAGTTGCGTAGGCGCCGCGCCGAAGGCCGGTCCGGAAAATGCGGGCAACTGCTCCAGCTCCCGCGCATTGGAGTCATTTTTCCAATACAGCACTCCCGGTTTGAGCACCTTGCGTACCGCGGCCTCCACCGCTGGCCGCAGCGCCTCCATGCCGGCAGTGGCAATCTGCCCGACGATGACATCGTCGAACCGGTCCAACACCAGCCCCGGCAGCTGATCAGATTCGCCGAATACCAGCCGCCCAAAGGGCTCCGCCGACAGCCGCTGCCGCAGCGAGAGCGCCACGTTCAGGCGATGCACGATCAGCGACGTCCCGATCGGACTGTCCGGATCTCGACTCATCACCCGCGCACAGATCAGGGAATGCGGATTGACATAGGCAAAGCCCAGAAACTTGTCGCGGTCCGAGACCAGGCGCACGGTCGCGCCGGCGGGCAGCGTCACCAGCGGCGTGCGCGCGATGTCCACTTCGTTGCTGAATACCCACGGATGTCCGGCATTGATACGACGGTCCTCTCCGCGCTTCAGCCGCAGCTCCGGAACGACCGCGGCCTCGGATTTCGATTCGGTGGAAGTTGTCAATATTGCCTAAGTCGATTGCAAACGGCTCGATCCGCTCGCGAATTATACCGGATGCCCCGGTGTATCCTTGGCCACATGAGCGCAATCCGCCATTTGAATCCCGATGGCACGCCCCGTTACACCAATCGGCTCGATCGGCAGACCAGCCCCTACCTGCGCCAGCACGCCCATAACCCCGTCGACTGGTACGCCTGGGGGCCGGAGGCTTTCGCGGCGGCGCGCAGTTCCGGGCGGCCGGTACACCTTTCCGTGGGGTATTCGGCCTGTCACTGGTGCCATGTCATGGCCGAGGAGAGCTTCGAGGACGAAGCCACGGCCCGGCTGCTCAACGAGAACTTCATCAATATCAAGGTGGACCGGGAAGAGCGTCCGGACGTGGACCGCATCTATCAGATCGCCCAGCAGCTGCTGACCCAGCGCAGTGGCGGCTGGCCGCTGACGATGTTCCTGTGCCACGACGACCAGCGGCCGTTCTTCGGCGGGACTTATTTTCCACGCGAGCCGCGCTACGACATGCCGGCATTTACCCCGCTGCTGATGCGGGTCATCGAGTACTACCGCGATCACCTCGATGAATTGCGCAACCAGGGCCGATCCTTGGTGCGCGTACTCAATGAGATGTTGCCCCCGCCGGCGGCGGCGGATGAGTCGCTGACCGCGGCGCCGCTGGTCGCCGCGCGCCGCGACCTGGCCGCCACGTTCGATGGCGACTATGGCGGATTCGGCGCTGCGCCGAAGTTTCCCCACGCGAATGCGCTCGAACGGCTGCTGCGGGACTGGCACGCCAGCAGCGGCAGCGACACGCCGGATCTGCACGCCCTGTACATGGCGACCCTGACCCTGCGACGCATGGGCGAGGGCGGCTTGAACGATCAGCTGGGGGGCGGCTTCTGCCGCTACTCGGTCGATCAGTTCTGGATGATTCCGCATTTCGAGAAAATGCTGTACGACAATGGCTCGCTGCTGGCGGTGTACGCCCAGGCCGCCATTGCCACGGGCGATGCGTTCTATGCGCGCATCGCCGCGGCGACGGCGCAATGGAGCTTGCGTGAGATGCGCTCCGCGCACGGCGCTTTCTACAGCAGCCTCGACGCCGACTCCGAAGGTCACGAGGGCAAGTTCTACGTCTGGGACGTGCAGCAGGTCCGCGACTTGCTGCCGCCAGCGCAGTTCGTGCCCTTCGCAGCGCGCTTCGGCCTGGATCGGCAAGCGAACTTTGAGGGCCTGTGGCATCTGCATGCGTTCGCGCCGCTGGATGAGATTGCCCGCCAACTGGGTCGCAGCGAAGCGGACATCGCGGCCGACATCGATGCGGCCCGCGCCACGCTGTTCGCGGCGCGCGGCACGCGCGTGCGCCCCGGACGCGACGACAAGGTGCTGGTGTCCTGGAATGCGCTGCTGATCCGGGGGCTGGCGATTGCGGCCCGTGCCTTGGGCCGCGCGGAGCTGGCCGAGGCGGCGACGGATGCGCTGAACTTCATCCGGCGCAACATGTGGCGGCAGGGGCGGCTGCTCGCCACGGCGCTTGGCACCGAAGCGCACTTGAGCGCGTACCTGGACGACTATGCCTACCTGCTGGATGCCATCCTCGAACTGCAGCAGGTGCGCCTGCGCACGGATGAGTTGAACTTTGCCGGCGAACTGGCGCAGGTGATGATGGCGCGATTTCATGACCCGTTGGCCGGGGGCTTCTTTTTCACTGCCGACGATCACGAACAGCTGATCCATCGTTCCAAGGTCTTCGCCGATGATGCGACCCCGGCGGGCAATGCGATTGCGGCCTTCGCGCTGCAAAGGCTCGGCCACCTGCTCGGAAGGCCCGAATGGCTCGCCGCCGCCGAAGGCACTTTGCGCGCGGCATGGCACGGCCTGGCGCAGCGGCCTCAGGCGCATGTCGCGATGCTTGCGGCGCTTGAAGAATTGCTCCACCCACCGCAGATCATCATCATCCGTGGCGTTGCGGAACAGATCGAGGCATGGCGCGCCCAGCTCGCGCGGCTGTACGCGCCACGCCGCTTGGTGCTGGCCGTGCCCGCCGATGCGCTCGACCTGCCGGCGGCGCTGGCGGACAAGGCGCCGCGAGGAGAGGCCGTCGCCTATGTGTGCACGGGCAGCGTCTGTGGTGCGCCGGTGGCCACGCTCGCTGAGCTGATCGTGTCATTGCGCCCCGCTTGATCCAGCAGCACGCCGCCGGCGGCGATGAGACGTTGCGGGGCGAGGCTGCCATGCGCCCCGAGGGTCTGCAGGTCGCGCCAGGCCCGTGAAAAGCCGCTGCGCCGGTCGATGGCCCGCATGCCCGCGACGCTGGCCAGTTCACCGATGGCCTGGCGCAGCCGCTCCTGGGACACCCCGCAGCTTGCCGTGATCCGCGCCAGTTGCGCGGCATCGAGCTTTGCCCCATGCGCTACCGTTTGCCACGCTTCCTGCGCCAGGGACCAAACGACCGCCGCGGCCTGTTCCAGCGCCGCCTGCGCCAGCGCGAAGCGCGTGCTGACGGCAGCCGACCCGGCGCCGGCCGCTGCATGTGCCGGCAGCGCTTGCGCAAATTCCCTCAAGGCATGCCGCGCAATTCCGAGCCCCACGGCGCTGACCGGTAACTCCGTGAGCACATTGAAGGGCAGCTGGTACAGCGGACCGCTCTCACGCGCCGCATCGGTGAGCACCGAAAAGGAATGATGCTCGGGTACGAATGCGGCGCGCACTTCAAAATCATGGCTGCCCGTGCCGCGCATGCCGATCGGATCCCAGGTATCGAGAATGCGCACATCCGCCGGCGCGATCGACATGGCGCGCACCAGCGGTACGCCCGCGGCAGACTGCACGGCGGTGCCGCCTGCGGTGACCACGCAGGCGGCGGTGAACACCGAGGCGTAGTGCGCACCGCTCGCGAAGCGCCACTCGCCACGGACGCGATAGCCCCCGGCTACGCGCTCGGCAACGCCGCAGGGCGACCCGGAGCCTGCCACCAAGGCGTGGGGTGGGCCGAATAATTCCTGCGCGCCCTGCGGCGGCAGCCATGCGGCAAACATGCCGCCGCCGGCGCCGATCATCACGGCCCAGCCCAGGGAGCCGTCAATGGCGGCCGCCGCTTCATAGATACGCAGCGCGTCGGGCAGGGACAGCTCCAGGCCGTCATTGGCAGCGGGGATCCACAGTCGGAAAAATCCCTCACGCAGCAGCGGGCCGCAGATTGCTTCAGGCAGCCGCGCGAGTTGTTCGGCCTCAGCGAAATGCGGCGTGAAGTGCGCGGCGAGACTGTCCAGCCTGCCGAGCAGCCGCGTCGCGGCAGCGGACAGTGCCGCCATCAGCGCAGCACGTGCGCCACAGACTGCGCGAAGTATTCGATGTTGTCCGCGCGCAGCCCGGCGATATTGATGCGGCTGTCGTCGGTCATATAGACGTGACGCTCGGTGCGCATCCGCTGCACCTCAGCGACGCTCAGGCCCAGCAGCGAGAACATGCCGTGCTGCTGGGCGATGAAGCCGAAATCACGGTGCGGCACGATCACGCGTAACTGCGCGACCAGCTGCTGGCGCAGTCCGTTGATGCGCTCACGCATGAGCGCCAGCTCACTCCCCCAGCTGGCGCGCAGCGCCTCGTTGCCGAGGATTTCATTGACAATGGCGGCGCCGTGATCCGGCGGCATGGAGTAGATGCTGCGGGCGACGCGCACCTCGTGACTGAGCGCGGCCACGCCCGCGGCGGCGGTATCGGTGACGACGTGCAGCACGCCGACGCGCTCGCGGTACAGGCCGAAGTTCTTCGAACATGACACCGCGACCAGCAATTCGGGCAGTTCGGCGCCGAACAGCCGGATGCCGAAGGCATCCTCATCCTGCCCCGTGCCGAGGCCCTGGTAGGCCATGTCGATATAGGGGAGGAGCTTGCGGCGCCGGAACAGCGGTACCAGTTCCTGCCACTGTCCCTGCGACAGATCGGCACCGGTCGGGTTGTGGCAGGAGGCGTGCAGCAGCACCACATCGCCGGGCGGCAAGGCCTCAAGCGCCTGGCACATGGCGTCAAAGTTGATGGCCCCTGAGGCCCGTTCGTAATAGGGGTAGTGGCCGAGCTTCAAACCCGAACCCGTCATCAAGGGCACGTGGTTCGCCCAGGTCGGCGTACTCACATGCACCGTAGCCTGCGGGGAGGCCAGACGTACCAGCTCCGCGCCCAGGCGCAGGGCCCCGCAGCCGCCCGGGCCCTGGATCGAGCGAACCCGCGTGGCCGTGAAAACCGGGTGGTCGGTGCCGAAAACGAGCTTTTCCATGGCCTGGTTGAAGGCGGCATTGCCCGCGGGGGCTACATAAGTCTTGCTGGTCTGTCGCTCAAGGACAGCCTTTTCGGCCCGGCGGACACAGTCCAGCACCGGGGTATCACCCTTGGCGTCCCGGAACACGCCCACGCCCAGATCAACCTTTATCGGGGCCGAATCGGCGCGGAAGGCGGCCATCAGGCCAAGAATCGGATCGTCGGGCATGCGGTCGAGACGCTCAAACATGGCTGCGCTTCAAAGGTGGTGGAAAGGGGCGCAAGTGTAATACGGTGCAACTAAGCTGCGATGTCGAAATCCAAGCACGAGCGCCCGCGAAGGGCGAAACTACCCGCCCGAAAATCTACTCCAACACCTGAGGTGTTTCGTGAAATCAAGGCACTGCGCAGCCACGAACCCGCGCCGCAATACATTCGCCGCCGGGGGCATCGCCCTCGCCGTCGGCACCATCCTGATGCTTGGCACGCTGCCGGCACAGGCCCAGACCAGCGGCAACACCACCCCGGACAGGACCGTTCCGGCCGCCAAGAAGAAGGCGGCCGCGACGGCTGCCCCCGCTGCCACCGATGAGAAATCCAAAGCCAGCTACAGCCTGGGCGTCTCCTTCGGCACGCAGCTGCACAGCTACGGGCTCGGCGCAGATGCCGTCTCGTACGAGCGGGTCATGCAGGGCTTCAAGGATGCGCTCGCCGGCAAGGCCACCGCCGGCGCCGAGGACGGTCAGCGCATCCAAGCCATGATCCAGGGATCGCGGGCGGCCGAAGGCGCGGCCAACAAGGCTGCGGCCGATAAGTTCCTGGCTGAAAACGGCAAGCTGCCCGGGGTCATCACGACCGCGAGCGGCCTCGAATACAAGATATTGCGTCCGGGCACGGGCGAGCCGCCGAAGGCGACCGATTCGGCCACGGTCAACTATCGCGGCACCTTGCTGGATGGCACGGAATTCGACAGCTCCTACAAGCGCAACGAGCCGGCGACTTTCACCGTCAGTCAGGTGATCAAAGGTTGGCAGGAAGCGTTGCTGCTGATGAAGCCCGGCTCCAAGGTGGAGTTGTACATTCCGCCGGCGCTCGCCTATGACATGAACTCCCCGCCGCCGATCCCGCCAGGATCGATGCTGAAGTTCGAAGTCGAGCTGTTGAGCGTCAAACCGGCAGCGGCCGGTGCCGGCGCGGGCCCGGCGGCATCTGCCCCGGGCGGTGCCATGAGCGGTCCGAAGCACCCGTAGAACGGGCGATCGGCCGGGTCGCAAGTCCCGGCCGATGCACCTTTGAGGGTCCTAGGGACGCACGAACACGTGACTCTGGGGCCTGATTCCCAGATCACGCTGCAGATTTTCGGCCGGACAGTAGGCCGTGCCCCCGCCCGCATCCGGTAGTGACGGCGTCGGCGAGCCACAGCGGCTGCAGAAGGCACGCTGTTCGGCCGGCTGCTGACCGGCATCGCCGGTGTACTGCGTCACCTGCTCCTGGCCCGCAATCCAGCGGAATCGCCCCGTCGGCACGGACACGTAAGTCGCGAATGCCGTGCCCTGCTGCATGCGGCAGATCGAGCAATGGCAATGGGACATCACATCGAAGGGTCCGTCGATTTCGTAGCGCACGGTGCCACAGCGGCAACTGCCGTGTGCCACCTCGATCTCGCGTCGTAATACCGACTCCGGGGCGTGCGGCTCGGCCAGTGCCGCCAGCAGCAGCTCGATCAGTTCGCCATCCCACATGCGCTGCTCGGGGCCCTCGGCGGCCGTGGCCGGGACTTCGAGACAGGCGAAAATCATGGCGCATGCCGAGTCGACGTGGCGCAGCGCCAGGGACCCATCGTGCTGGCCCTTCATCAAAATCCGCTTCAGGCGCGTGAGCAGCATCAACTCGCGCTCGCGCACGCGACGGCGCTGCCGTTCCGGCAGGTCATCACTCACGCGAAACGACAGGAACGAGCCGCGCTCGCGACGGATATCAAGCGCCGCGACCAGGAATGCCGCGAGTTTATCGAGCGCGGTGCCGGGCGCCGTCTCACCGACCAGCAGGCTCTCCTCGATGCCTTGGGCCGTGCGCGAGTAGCACTCATCCAGCAGCGCCTGCAGGTCCGGGTACCACTCCCATGCCTGCGACACACTGGGACTGCCCGCCTCCTTCACGATCGCTGCCCAGCGCAAGGCTCCGGGCCCCTGGCGCGCAACCACGCGCGCCACGGCGTCGATCACTTCGCTGCGGGACAGGGAATGCACGCCAGGTGCGCTGGGCAACGCCCCCTGGGGAGTCAGGTCCGGATCGGCCGACACAGTCATTGCATCACCTCTTGATGAGTGTGCAGCAACATATGTGCCACAAAACGCCTTGATGCGCCAGCGTGGATTTGGCACGCGAGCCGCGGCACCACACCCGTATTGGTGCACTCGCCCGGTGGCGCGCACGCTCGGGGTGCGCTACCGCTTCGGCAGATGGTGCCCCGCAGGCTCCAGGTCCCGCTCGCCGGCTGGCGGTGGGGTGTACTGGTACAACCAGGTTTCGGTCAGTGCCCGACCGTCCTGGGCCAGGTACAGCCGCAGGTTGATCGGCTCCACGCTGTCATCTGTTAAATGCAGATCGAACATCGCGCGCCAGCCATTGAGTTCACGGAACGGACGGGCAGAGGTGATCTCGACCTTGCCGCGTGAGGCGGAGATCATCGGGACGACGTTGGCGTGCTCGCCCAGCAGGTCGAAGTCTCCGCCGGCGAAATCGATCACGAAGCGCCAGGAGAAATAGGCGCGCTTCTGGCCGACGATGCCGCCGATGCCGGTGCGCGTAGCACGTGCCGTGGCGAGCCCCGAGGACAGCGGATTTTCGCGGCACCAGTACAGCTTGTAGCCAAACAGCAGCTCCTGGCCCTTTTGGGGTTTTTCGGCCGGGTTCCAGAACGCCACGATATTGTCGAAGGTCTCATCGAGCGTGGGAATCTCCACCAGCATGACCTGGCCTGCACCCCAGTGACCACGCGGCTCGACCCACACCGACGGGCGCCTCTCGTAGTACACGCCATCATCTTCGTACTGGCTGAAGGAGCGTTCGCGCTGCATCAGGCCGAAGCCGCGCGGATTGTTGTCCACAAAACTGTTGGTGCGCAGCACGGACGGATTCATCAGCGGCCGCCAGATCCACTCCCCGGATCCCGTCCATATCTGCAGACCGTCGGAATCGTGGATCTGCGGGCGCCAGTCATAGTCGGCGCGTCGGTCATTCTGGCCGAACAGATACATGCTGGTACCCGGGGCGATACCGATCCGCTCGATCTGTTTGCGCGGATACAGTGCGGCATCGACATCCATGATGAGCGTATCGCCGGCCTGGATCACGAAGCGATAGGCGCCGCTGACGCTGGGTGAGTCGAGCAGACCATAGACGGTGATCTGGCCGGAACCTGGCTGCGGACGCTCGAAATAATAGGCGATGAACTCAGGGAACTCCTCCGGCGACGGGATGCCGGTATCCACGGCCAAGCCACGCTGGGACATGCCGTACTGCGCGTCGCCGTCGATGGCGCGGAAGTAGGAGGCCCCCTGGAAGGCCGCCACGTCGCGCAGCCAGTCCAGCTGGTAGTTCACGCGAAAGCCGGCGAAGCCGAGATTCTCGGGCACCTGGGCGGGCTTCAGACCGCTGCCGCTGTAATCGAACATGTTGCGGTCGAAGCCCAGCTCCTGGACCTGGCCGTTCTCGACGATGAACATGCGCACGGGCTTCTTGATGTTGAAGCCCATGTGAAAAAACCCGACCTGGAAGGGCAGGTGCTCACCGGCCCACAGTGATTGGTCATTGCGAAAATGGATCGACTGCCAACGATCCCAGTTCAGGCCCGCGATGACCGGCGGCAGCGCATCCGGGCGCGGCTTGTAGGCCGCAGCACTGAGCTGACGCGCCGTGCCCTTGAGCTTCGCGTAGTCAAAAGGCTCGGGCTTGCCGAGCCGCCGCACACTCGAGGCCGGCGGCGCCGCGAAGGCTTTTTCGACCAGAGCGCCAAAGGGAACCCCGGCGGCGCCCAGCGCCGCGACGGTCCGCTGCAGCATGTCTCGTCTGTCCATCAATTCATCCTCGTCCAACTGCCATTCTGCACACCACGCGTGCGCGTTGTCCCAAATCGGTGCGATCCGGATGCTCGGACCCAAGACTGCCACGGTCGCGTTCACGGGCAATCAGCCACTTACGCTCATTTCGGTAGGATTCTTACGGCTGGCATCCCGCTTGCAATATGAACCTCAAGCGTCGATCAGCGACGCGCAGCGATCGATACGGGTCGCAAGGTTGCTAGCAACGCGGTGCGCGCTTGTCGTGACCCCCTCTCGGCAGGGGCGCACCGCGGTTCTTTGCTCAGTAGCTCTCATCGGCCGCCGGAAACTTACCGGCCTTCACATCCGCCGTGTACTGGCGGAACGCCTGCGTCATCACATCGTGCAGCTGCGCATAGCGGCGCAGGAAACGGGGTGAGAACTCTTTGTTGATACCCAACATGTCCTGCGTGACCAGGACCTGCCCATCGGTGCCGGGGCCGGCGCCGATTCCGATGGTGGGAATAGTCAGCATTTTCGAAACCCGCTCGGCGACGTGCGCGGGAATCTTCTCCAGCACCACGGCGAAACAGCCCAGCTCCTGCAACAGCTGTGCGTCGCGCACCAGCTGCTCGGCCTCCTCCTGGACCGTGGCGCGGGCCAGGTAGGTGCCGAACTTGTAGATCGACTGGGGGGTGAGGCCCAGATGACCCATGACCGGGATGCCGGCCGAGAGAATGCGCCGGATGCTGTCGGCGATGATCGCCCCGCCTTCGACCTTGACCGCGTGCGCACCGGCTTCCTTCATGATGCGCACGGCGCTCTGCAGTGCGAGCTGGCTGTCGCCCTGGTAGCTGCCAAACGGCATATCCACCACCACCAGGGCCCGCGACACCGCGCGCACCACCGCTGCCGCATGGTCGATCATCTGGTCCAGGGTGATGGGCAAGGTAGTCTCATGCCCATGCATGACATTGGAGGCGCTGTCGCCCACCAGTAATACATCGAGGCCCGCGGCATCGAGGATCCGGGCGAAGCTGTAGTCATACGCCGTCAGCACGGCGATCTTCTGGCCCTGTGCCTTCATCTGCGTCAGCCGGGCGGTCGTGACCGCACGGTTGGCATCGCCGCGTTGCGTGGTTTGCGTGGACATCACTGCGCGCCCTTGTCCTTCACCTGACCCTGCCACACGGCGAGCATGTCCGTCGAGCCCTGCGCCCGCACCCCATTGTCCGTGAGGATGGCCTCGGTCGCGGCGACCGTCTGCGCGCGCGGAAACACCAGCGCCTCCCCGCTGCGGCTGTCGAATTCGAACACCACGTCTTCATCCTTCAGGTCGCGCAGCACGGATACCAGGTGCGCAAGGCTGCGGATGTGCACGCCGTTGACGCTCGCGACCACCATGGCCGTCGGATTCGAATAACCTTCCGCCAGCCTGCTGGGGAAGAATGGGGATGCCACCACCACCAGTTCCTGGCGCTGGGCGGTGGGCATCGCACCGCGCTCGGTGACGAGCGGGCTGCCCATGTAGCCGAAAGCTCCCATCAAGGCGGCATTGTTGTTCAGGAACGAGGTGAACATCGTGCTCGCCCGGGAAAACACCAGCGGGCCGTAGATGAAGTACGGAGGATACTCACCGTGTGCGTCGGGCACCAGCTGCGGGCGCTGGGTGATCAGCGGCAATGACACCTTGATGGGCTTGCCGGCACGGACGACGGTCAGCGGCACGTGGTTGTCGCGACTGAGCTTCTGGATCATGTAGCGAAAGTTGACGCGCAGGTCCGGGGTCACATTGACCATGCCCTGGTCATCCACCGGCGTGTCGCCGATGCGCGTGATGACATCCCACTCCTTGAGCGGATAGGCAGCCGAATCGTCATAGGGCTGATGTACGACAATGCCGGATACCGACTTGTCCAGCTTCAGATAGTTGCGCAGTGCGGGATTCTCCAGCGTCTGCAGCTCATCGAAGAGGGCCGGCTTGCCGTCATAGTGACCGTCGGCGATGTCCTTGAGGAACAGCTCGATTTCCTCATTCGGAATGATGTACCCGATGTTCTGCGCATCCCCCAATCGACTGAATGCCAGTCCGATCATCTTCTCCCCCGCGATCGCCGGTCCGCCGCTGTTGCCCGCATTGATGGCCGCGTCGATCTGGATCCGCAGTCCCGAGGTCGGATAGTTGTAAGGCACGAACTCGATACGCGACACGATGCCCTTGGTGATGGACAGGGAGGTACCGCCGGTCGGGAAGCCGTAGGCAAGCACGGCATCCTTGATCTGCGGCAGCGTGCTGGCGCGCGCGAGGGGCGCGTGGGTCGCAAAGAAGCTGTCGTCGTCGAGCTTCAGCACCGCAAGATCGATTCCCGGCGCCACCGCTTCGACGGTCGCCGAAATCTTGTCCCCGGCACCGGTGCCCTGGATCTGCACCTGGCTGGCATAGAGCACGGCGTGAGCATTGGTGAGAATGCGGTGCCCCTCAATGACGACGCCCGAGGCGGTGATGTCCTGGGGGGCCTGCTTGGCCCACGGACGATATGGATCAGGCAGGCGCAGGGTGGCAAATACCTTGACCACCGCATTGCCCAGATTGCCTGGAATCGCCACAGAGCCGGGCGCATCGTCGGCGGCACGGGCGACCATGGCGGACCCGGAGGTCACGATCAGCAGCATCAGCAGCGCACGAGCCGGGGGGAATCGGTTCACATTCATCTTGACGTCCTAGAAGGCGTACAGGAGCTAGGCATTTGCAGGAGGGCGATTCTGACAGCCTGGGGCTGTGTGCGTCGAATTGACAGTGCGGGGGCGCATCGGGACACTGCCACACAGCTCCCGCATATGACAAAGGGATGGCCTCCAGGATGATTCCGGCACAAGAAGCACTGAAATTACTGCGCGACGGGAATAGGCGCTTCGTCTCCGATGCCCGCAGCGGCGATTCCGGCACGGGCAGTCGCCGCCGACTCGAGCTGGCCGCGCAGCAGTTCCCGTTCGCCATCGTGCTGGGATGTTCGGACTCCCGGGTGCCGGCCGAAATCGTGTTTGATCAGGGCCTGGGGGACCTGTTCGTGATCCGCGTCGCCGGCAACATCGTCGCACCCTCCCAGATCGGCAGCGTCGAGTTCGCCGCCGAGCGTTACGGCACACGCCTGGTGGTGGTACTGGGACACTCCAGCTGCGGGGCCATCATGGCAACCCTGGAGGAGCTGGGTCGCAACTCCCGCGAGCAGTCGCCGAACCTGCGCAGCATCGTCAATCGCGTGCGGCCGTCGATCCAACCGCTGCTGTCCACCTCGCTGGCGAATGATCCGCAGGCGCTGCTGCAGCATGCCGTGCGCGCGAACATCCGTATGTCGGCCGATCACCTGCGGCACGGCTCGGAGCTGCTCGAACAGCTCATTCAAAAAGCGGGCCTGCTCATCGTCGGGGCCGAATACGACCTCGAAACCGGGGTCGTCGAGTTCTTCGACGGCATGGAGGAATGACCGTTACGGGGACTCCATGCGCAGTGGCGCGAGCGCGGGAGTCTGCTGCGTATCCCCCCTCACCACGAGCGCGAGATCACCGGCATGCGCGATTTCGACGGGCGACTGGCGCAACGCACGCTGCATGGTGGCGAGCTCCGGCGGGGTCGTGGTCTCCTCGGGTGTCAGCAGCAGGCCGAGCCTGCGCAGCGCGATGCCGACGTTCGCCCGGCTCGACAGCACGGTCAGGAACGCGGACAGCAGCAGGCCGGCCAGCACCGGCATCATCCACCAGATGAAGCGCGGCGCGAGCATCAGGATCACCGCGCCCCAGATGATGCCCAGCAGCATCTGCCACAGATGGCGCCGCAGCGCCTCACCGAAGGTCACGCCGCGATCGCCGCGATCCTGCGCGTTCCAGGTCACCGGTTTGCCGGCCAGCGTCGTGATGACGAAAGTGGAGTGAAACACCATCATCGTCGGCGCCAGCAGCATGCTGAAGATCTGCTCCAGCAGCAGGCTGAGCAGCAACCTTGGCCCGCCGCCATAGGCACGACGGCGTGGTCCGTTCATGAATGCCAGCGTCGCTCCCAGCGCCTTCGGCAGCAGCAGCACCACGATGGTCGCCAGCAGCAGCGCTGAGATTTCGCCATCGCGATACTCGGGCCAGACCGGGAATAGCGTATGGGTGCCGGTTTCGAAATACTGGTACCCCTGAATCGCTTCCTGGCAGGTGATGATGGAACTGAGTATGAGTACCGCAAACCACATTGGCGAAGTGGCGTAGGAAAGAATGCCCGTGATCATGTGCAGGCGGTTGAGCCAGTGCAGCCGCGGCATGATCAGCACATTCATATGCTGCAGATTGCCCTGGGCCCAGCGCCGGTCGCGCGCGGCGAACTCGATGATATTGGAGGGCACTTCTTCCCAGCTGCCCATCAGGTCCGGCACCAGCCACACCTGGTAGCCCGCGCGGCGCATGAATGCGGCCTCCACGAAGTCGTGGCTGAGAATCTCCCCGCCCAGTGGCGGATGGCCCGGCAGACGCGGCAGATCACAGTGCGCGGCAAACGCGTGCAGGCGGATGATGGCGTTGTGACCCCAATAGTTGGCTTCACCGAGCTGCCAGAAGGCAAGTCCGCTGGAGAGCATCGGACCGTTCAGACGTGCGCCGAACTGCACCATGCGCGCGAACAGGGTCTCGCGGCCCACCGGCAGTGGCGCCGTCTGGATGATGCCCACCTGGGGGTTGGCGTCCATCAGACGCGCCAGGGTCACCAGCGCCTTGCCGGACATGACGCTGTCGGCATCCAGCACGATCATGTGTGAATACGCGGCGCCCCAGTTGCGCACGAAGTCCGCAATGTTTCCGGACTTGCGGCCCACGTTCTGCGCGCGCCGTCGATAGAAGATTCGCCCCTGGCCGCCGTGTCTGACGACCAGTGCACGCCAGGCGGCCTCCTCGGCCACCGCGATATCGGTCTTGCGGGTGTCCGAGAGTATGAACAGATCAAAGGCGGCGCTCTCCGCCTGTTTTGCCAACGAACTCCAGATCGCTTCAAGGCCCGCGGTCGTGCGCCGTGGGTCTTCGTTGTACACCGGCATGACCAGCGCGATGCGGCTATGGATGACCAATCCATCGGCATCGTGCGCCTGCATCACCTGGGCATCGCCGCCTTTCAAGCGGATGATGAAACCGGCGACCGCGGTCCAGAATGCCCCCGCGATCCAGGTGAACAGCCCGAAGAACAGCACCAGGCTCATCGCCTCGAGCACGGTGAGGCTGTTGGCGCGCAGAATGTCCAGCATCAGCAGGCTGGCCAGCAGGCTGGAGGTCAGTGTCAGACCGAAAAACAGCAGTCGACGGCGGCGCGCGGTGTGCTGAAGAGCCTCAGAGGACGGGCCGGCATCCATCATGTGGGGAGCTGGTAGGTCCAGGTCTCGGACAGCGACTCGCCGTATAGTTGCAGGAAGCAGTGCATATCGATCGTGTCGTGCGGGTGCGCGGGCACGACCAGAAAGCTCACCCGCCAGGCGCCGCTGTCGACCAGGCGTTCAACCGTCACGTTCTCGGTCGTGCCGTTCGTGACCGTGAGCAGGGCCTTCAGCGGCTGGGAGGCGTCCAGGCCGTCGAGATCGCCGCCGGCGAAGTCAATGATCATACGCCGCGCATCACTGTGTGACAGGTCGTGCTGCTCGGCAGGCGTCGCGGTCGTAACCCGCATCGCGAGCACCTTGCCGCCCGGCGGCCACATGGGTGAATCGCCATGGGCGGAGAGCAGATAGGAGAACTTCAGTTCCTTGCCGGGCGTGATGGGCTGCTCGGGCACCCAGTACAGCGCTATGTTGTCGTGGATGGACTCATCGCTGGGAATCTCAACCAGCTCCGCGCCACCCTTGCCCCAGTCACCCAATGGCTGAATCCAGTAGCTGGGTCGACGCTGGAAGCGCGCCACCGGGTCCTGGTAGTGCGCGAAATTCCGGTCCCGTTGAATCAGACCAAAACCATGTGGCTGCTGATCCATGAAACGGTTGATGCGCAGTTCACGCGGATTGCTCAAGGGTCGCCACAGCCACTCGCCGGTGCCCGTCTGCGCCATGAAGCCGTCGCTGTCATGCACCTGCGGGCGATAGTCATCGAAACGGTGTCCGGATGGGTCCGTGCCATAGAGGAACATCGAGGTCAGCGGCGCGATCCCCAGCTTCTGGATGGCCCGGCGCGGATACAAAGTACTGTTGACCTCGACCTGGGTGATGCTGCCCGGGCGCACATTGAACTGGTAGGCGCCGGTAATGCTGTCGCTGTCCAGCAAGGCATACACGGTGAGCGTGCGCTGCTCCGGATCGGTGGGACGCACCAGCCAGAAATCGGTGAACCAGGGAAACTCTTCGCCGTTCTTGGCGGCGGTATTGATGGCCAGTCCACGCGCGGTCAGTCCGTATTCCTGGTTGCGCCCCAGCACCCGGAAAAACGAGGCACCCAGGAACACGATCAGTTCATCCTTGTAGCCCGGCGTGTGCAGCGGATAGTGGATGCGGAACCCGGCATAGCCCAGGTCGCGGGGTAATTTGCCCGGCTGGCGGACGACCTTGCCGAAATCAAACCAGGTGGGGTTGTAGGGCACCGCATGGACGGCCCCGTCCACGACCTCCGAAATCCCCACCCGTCGATCGAAATTAAAGCCGCGGTGGAAGAACTGCACCTCGTACAGCGACTGATTGCGCCACAGCGCATCGGCGCGTCGGAAGTGGATGCCCTGGTACTGATCGTAGGTAAGGTGGGCGATGGCGGCCGGCAATCTGGCCGAGCCCGCCTCGTAGGTATTTTGCGCCCGTTGCTGCGCCAGCCGTTCGACATCGGCAAAACCGAACCCCGTCGGGGCCGCCGCGGCGGGCGGTGGTGGCGCATTTGCCGCCTGGTTCAGGCTCGCCGGCGTCGTGCCGGCGCCCGAATTTGCATCGGCCGGCGCCAGCCTTCGATCAAGCATGGTCGACGGGCCGCCCGCCGGGCGCGCAGCGCTGTCAGGTGCAGGCGGATTGCGCGCGTGGTCGCCCAGCACATAGGCACCCACGACTGCCAACACTGCAATCCCGCCGACTATCCAATGACGCACCTGCACTCGGATCTATCCCCGCAAAATCGTAAGTATATGTTACGGCGACGCAGCCGCTGCGACCCGCCCATCAGAGGCAGGACACGTCAGGCTCGACCGCCGTCGCTCCGGGACGCCGGATCAAGGCGTTCTGGGATTGCCAGCGGCGTGCCTCATCCATTTCAACCAGGAACCGGACTTCGCCGGAAACAAGGGTCGCCACGGGCAGGCCATCACGATACAGCAGCCGATTGCTAGTTAACGCTGGCACGCGGGGACCCGCTGTCAGATATCCGGTCAGGTTGAGCGGGTCGACCGCCGACAAGGCTACCTCCTGATCGGTTACGGGTTTGCGACGGATCTCGCGCAAGCTTCCCACCGCCTCGGGCAGGGCGAACTGCTCACCGGACAAGCCGGCGATGAAGCGTCCGCCGCGGATCTCGCCGCGTGCTTCGAGCCGGCGCAGACAGGCGAGCAGCTCGCGCCAGGGGGGCAGCCAGTCGGCCTCGACCCGCGACAGCTGCCAGCACACCACCCCCCAGCGTTTCAGCAGCGTGCGCGCCACATGCTCGGTGACCAGCTCGCGGCTCTCGGCGGCCACGCGGCGCACCCCGGACCAGCGTCCCGAGTCGGCCATGCCGAACAACGATACGCGCCGGCGGCCCCGCGCGAGGGCGCCCCGACGACGGTCCGCCGGCAGCAACAGGGCGCGCAGTCCGGCGAAGCTATCGGAGTTGGCCAGCCCCAGCGCCACGAGTTCGGCCAGCGCCTCCTCAACCTGCACGGGCAGGAGGCGCGATGCATCCGCGAGTTCATCAAAGAAGCTCGCGCCATCGCTGCTCAGGACGGCGGCCACGGCGGCAGCCCCGCCGCTGAGCCGGGGAGGCGGCGCTTCGACGGCCAGCGGGGCCCAGAATTTCTGGTTGCGACGGGCCAGCAGGGCGATCGGGGTCGCTCGCACCGGGGCCACCGCGCGTGCGGCATCAGCCGGCCTCACCGGGGCGCCGATGCGCGACCAGACATAACGTCCGGCCAGGCACTGCTCATCCAGCCAGCCCGGCTCGTAGCCATTGATGCGCGCCGGCAGGACATCACTCTCCCAGGCACCGGCCGCAATCTCGGTGCCCTCGAGCTGGTCCAGGACGGCCACCAGCGCCTCCGGTCCGTGCATGCGCGTGGCCGCCGTCACGCGCTGCCACTCGAACAGGAAACGCATGAAATCGCGCGCGGCCACCGGCTCGATCTCGGCGCGCAGGCTGCGCACCGTGTAGCGATGGATGCGCGCCAACAGGCGCCGTTCACACCACTCCTCGGCCGCGCCGCCGGCAGTGAAATGGCCGCGCATGATCATCCCCTGCGTCTGCAGCCGGATCAAAGCCGCCGCAATGTCGCTGGGCGCTACCTGCGGCACGGTGGATGCCAATTGCGCGGCCGTCACGGGACCAAGGCCTTCCAGACGACAGTGCAGGATGGCCGCCAGCGCCTCCTCGCGCGCCGGGGTCGCAGCCATACCCTGCTGCGCCAAGGCCGCGTCAAACTGCGCGCGCCGGTCGGTCGCAATCCACAGTGGCTCGGGGAGATCCGACAGCTGCACCACCCGGGATGCGGCGGCCAGATTTTCGATGAGCGCGCTCCAGATCGGGTTCCCGGCCACTTCGGTGGCAGTCAGGTACCCCATCCACGTCAGCGCATCATGCAGCTCGTCCGCGCTTTGTGCGTCCGGCCAAGCCTCTTCGCGTACCTTCGCAATGGCCTGCGGGTCCAGTCGGCCAATATCGGCGGCACTGGTCGGATTCAGCCAGCGCCGGCTCATCACCGCCTGAGTGCGCCGTTCTTCGAGCGGTGCATCATCCAGGAAGGCATAGGGCCGGGCCGCCAGCACTTCGAGCGCCAGCGGCGAGGGTTCGGTGAGATCGCGTGCGACCACTTCGAGCGAGCCATTCTCCAGGCGCCGCAGGATGCCAAGCCAGCCGTCGGCGTCCATCGCTTCATGCAGACAGTCGGCGATGGTCTGTTTGACCAGCGGGTGATCGGGGATCTCGATTTCACCCGGCAGGTTTTCGGCACAGGCCACCTGATCGGGAAACACCGCGGCCAACAGGTCCTCGGCGTTCATGCGTGCAATGGGCGGGGGTACCTTACGGCCGCCACGGAACCGCGGCAGCGCCAGCGCGATCGCCGCCGCCCAGCGCCAGCGCGTCGCGAACATCGGCGCCGCGCACAACGCCTGGGTCAGGATGTGCAGGGCGGTATTCGAATGCAGAAAGTGCGCCACATCGGCCAGCTCAAAACTGTGCGCGGTGGTCAACGACAGGATCAGCGCATCCTCGGTCGCGGCCGCCTGCAGTTCGAAATTGAACTGCCGGCAGAAACGCTTGCGCAGCGCCAGGCCCCAGGCGCGATTGATCCGCGCCCCAAATGGCGCGTGCAACAGCAGCTGCATGCCGCCGGCCTCATCAAAGAACCGCTCGAGCACGACGGTGTCCAGGGTAGGCAGACAGCCGAGCGCGCCGTGCGCGGCCGCCAGGTATTCAACCAGCTGGACGGCCGCGGCAGCATCGATGCCGGCGGCCTGCATGATCCAGTCCGGTGCGTCGCGGCCGAGCCGCGCCGCAATCCCTTCACGCAATCGCGACACCGCCGCGGACAGTTCCCAGGTGCGCCCCGGCGCCTCGCCCAACCAGAACGGAATGGTCGGCGGTTGACCCTTCGCATCCTCGACTCGCACGGCGCCGCGCTCCACGCGCAACACGCGGTACGAGGCATTGCCGAGCTGGAAAATGTCGCCCGCGTTGCTCTCGACCGCGAAGTCCTCGTTGACCGTGCCGACAATCAGCGCTTCGGGCTCCAGCATGACCTTGTAGTCGGCCGTGTCGGGGATGGCGCCACCGCTGGTCAGTGCGGTCAGGCGGGTGCCACGGCGCGCGCGCAGCTTGCGATTGACGGCATCGTAATGAATCAGCGCTGCACGGCGTCCGCGACGCGTGCTGAAGCCCTCGCCGAGCATGCGCACCACCGCGGTGAAATCGGCGCGCGACAGATTCGCGAAGGGCAGCGCGCGCCGCATCAGGTCATGCAGTTCGTCTGCATCATATTCGCGGCAGGCGACTTCGGCCGCGATCTGCTGGGCCAGCACATCGAGCGTACCATCCGGCACGTGCAGCACATCGAGCTGGCCGGCGCGCACCGCCAGCAGCAATGCCGTGCATTCGACCAGATCGTCCCGCGATACCGGAAACAACCGGCCTTTGGACACTCCACCCACGGCGTGGCCCGACCGGCCGACGCGCTGCAGGAAAGCATTGATCGAGCGCGGCGAGGCGATCTGGCACACGAGGTCCACATCGCCGATGTCGATGCCGAGTTCGAGAGATGCGGTCGCGACCAGCACCTTCAGTTCACCAGCGCGCAGTCGTTGTTCAGCCAGGTGGCGCTTCTCGCGCGCCATGCTGCCGTGATGCGCCATGACGGACTCGGCGCCCAGCCGCATCGAAAGATGCCGCGCCAGTCGTTCGGTCATCTTGCGCGTATTCACGAAGACCAGCGTCGTGCGATGTTCCCGGGCCAGCACCGCGAGCCGGTCGTAGACCAGCGTCCAGGCATCCCCGGACATCACCGGCTCCAGCGGCATCCCGGTCAATTCCAGCTGCAGATCCCGCGAGCGGGCGTGCCCGGCATCGATCACCACGCAATCGGAACTCCTACCGGGGCAGGCCGTGCCGGTCAGGAACCGGGCGACCGCCGCGATCGGCGTCTGGGTGGCGGACAGGCCGATGCGCGTAAGTGTCCCGCACAGGGCCGCGAGACGCTCCAGCGAGAGCGTCAGGTGTGCCCCGCGCTTGTTGCCGGCCAGCGCATGAATTTCATCGACGATGACGGTGCGCGTGGTGCGCAGCATCTCGCGGCCGGACTTTGACCCGAGTAGGATGTAGAGCGACTCGGGGGTCGTGACCACGATGTGCGGCGCCTGCCGACGCATACGCGCACGTTCGCTCTGCGGCGTATCACCCGTGCGCACGACAGTACGGATATCGACATCGGGCAGTCCGAGCAGAGCCAGTTGCGCCCGGATACCGGCCAGGGGGGCGGCAAGATTGCTGTCGATGTCATTGGACAGCGCCTTCAGCGGCGATACGTAGACGATGCGGGTTTCGTCCGGCAGCGCCCCGGCCTGCCCTTCGCGCACCAGTTCATCGAGTGCGGCCAGAAAGGCGCTGAGGGTCTTGCCGGAACCGGTCGGGGCGGCCACCAGAACATTGCGACCGGCCTGAATGGCGGGCCACGCCTGTTCCTGCGCCGGTGTCGGGGCAGCAAACTTAGCGCGAAACCACGCGGCGACAGCCGGGTGAAACCCATCCAGTGCACTCATGCGTAGCGTCAGTCCAGACGCACGTCATTGAACTGAATGGAGGGCTGCACGTTGGTGAAATTCACGATGTCGGCCATTACGGTCGGCGCATGGGGCGCGAACGCCGCCTGGAAGGAGTCCATGGAATCAAAGCGCAGCACCGTGATCACGGCAAACTCCGGCGGCGTGCCCGGCGCCCCGCCGCCGATGCCCTGCTGTACGAGAACCCCCTTCAGGGCGGGGCCGAGCAACTTGGCGACCAGCGGCATATGCGTATCGAGGTAGTAGTTCATGTTGAACTGGGTGGAATCGGTCTGCCGGTACAGGACGTTGACTGAGATCATACTGTTCTCCTCACAAGAATGAATTAAGGCGCCGGGTCGCGGCCCGCGAACTTCAGAACCAGGCGTGCGAGGCCGTCATAGTCGCCATCAAAGTGATGGCCACCGGACAGTTCGACCATGCCGGGGGTGCCGGCGGGGAAATCCGCACACAATGAATCCTTGTCGCCGGCGCCGAATACGCACAGGGTAGTGGCGCGCGGCATCTTCTGGTACTCGGGCCGAATCGGCAGGCCCGCGGCAGGCCCCACCCAGTTGGACAGATGGAACTCGAAGGCGGCATTGCGTCCCAGTCCCAGCAGTGTGGTCGTGAGTATTCGACTGCGCGTGGCGGCGGTCAGGCGGTTGACTGCAAAGGGCAGGACGTCAGCACCCTGCGAATATCCAATCAGCAGGGCATGCTGCCGACCCCAGGCGCTGGCGTAGTAGTCGAGCGTCCGCTCCACATCGCGGGCCAGGCCCTCGGGCGTGCGCGCGGTCCAGAAGTACCGCAACGTATCCCAGCCGACCACCGGGATGCCGCGCTCGGCCAATGAGCGGGCGACCTCCTTGTCGATGCCCGCCCACCCGCCGTCACCGGAGAGCAGCACGGCAAACACATCATCATTGCCCGTACCGGTATGCGGCACTTCGACCAGGGGCAGATCCTTCAGGGTCAGCGGTGCGACCGGTTGCGCGGTGCGCGCGCCCGCGCTCACGGCATCGAGCGCGGCACGCAACTGCGCGCGCCACTTGCGTGGATCGGCAAAGTCATGCTCCACGCCGGGAATCAATGAGATCTGCGCGTTGTGAATCTTGGCGATGAACGCGGCCGCATCGGCCGCGGGGCACACGCTGTCCTGGACGCCATGAACATCCACCCAGCGCAGCCCCAGCTTCGGGTCGGGCAGCAGCTTCAGGCCCTTGCCATCGGCGCGCGCCACAAAGTGCTCTCCCGCGCCCTTGCAAAAGGGCATGGTGGTCTCGTAATCCGGAGTAAACCCCAGGGTGAGCACCCCGGCAAATATCCCCGGGGGAGCCTGTGCGGCCGTGGCATAGGCCAGGGTTGCGCCGGCGGAATAGCCGCCCAGGACGGGGGTGATGTAGGTCGGCAGCCGGTAGTAGGCCTGTACGTAGTGGCTCAGATTCTCGAGGTCGCCGTCCGCAAAGAAGCATTCGCCCTGCTCCTGGGTGAAACTCGCCAGCAGCGCCGGCTCGTCGATTCCCAGAACCATGGCGCCGTGCGCCTGGAGCACTTTCGCCATCCGGTCGGTATCCAGCTGCCATCCCCCATCTCCGGAGAGCAATAGGACGACTTCCTGCACAGTTCCGCGAGGGTGGTAGACGGTGACAGCCTTAAAGCGGCCGTGGGCGAGTACTTCGGTGGAAGGGCGGGCGCACGACGCCATCAGTGCACACGCCACCAGGCCAAGCAATAACAGGACACGCATGGAGAACGGGCTACCTTATGTAAAACCGGAGCCAAGAGACGCGGGACGCGCCCAGGAGCCCAACTTGATTTCATCGCATCAGCCCTCATTATTAGTCAGCGGGGACGCTGCCTACAACGGCATAGCACCTTCAACGGTCCCGACGGTTATCACCCGCACCCCGTCCCGATCTGCGCTTGCACAGTGAAACCTGGCGCACAGAACGTCCTGGCGAACCGACACGACCGCTCCGATCATGGTAATGTGCCGCCGCCTAATCCCGCCCTTTTGAAGGCCCAATAAAGAGCATGTCTACCGTCGCTACCGTCCAGGCCAAGAAGCCGCCCCTGATCCTCCTCAACGTGTCGATCTTCGTATTGACGGCACTGGTGTCCCTGATCGTGGTGCCATGGTACGGAATCAAGCATGGTTACTCGGCTGGCATCTGGGCGTTCTTTGCCTTCTTCCTGGTTGCCAACGAAATGTCGATCACGGCGGGCTTTCACCGGCTGTGGGCGCACAAGGCCTATGAAGCGCACTTCCTGCTGCGCGCGTTCTATCTGGTGTTCGGCACGATGGCGCTGCAGAACAGTGCTTTCGTGTGGTGCAGTGGCCATCGCCGCCACCACCTCAACGTCGACGACAACGAAAAGGACCCCTACTCCTCGGGTCGTGGCTTCTGGTTCTCGCACATCGGTTGGATGCTGCGCGACTACAAGAGCGGTGAAGTCGACCTGTCGAACATCCCGGACCTGAAGCGCGACAAGATGCTGGCGTTCCAGCACAGGTACTACGCGCCGCTGGCCGTGGGCATCAACTTCGGGCTGCCGGCGCTGGTGGGCTGGGCGCTGGGCGACATCTGGGGCGCGCTGCTGCTGGCCGGAGTGCTGCGTCTGGTCCTCAGCCACCACTTCACGTTCTTCATCAACTCCCTGGCACACATGTGGGGCACGCGTCCCTATACGGAAGAGAACACCGCCCGCGATAACGCGGTGCTGGCGCTGGTGACTTTCGGCGAGGGTTATCACAACTTCCACCACATCTTTGCGCACGACTATCGCAACGGTGTGCGCTGGTGGCAGTGGGATCCGACCAAGTGGCTGATTTCCTCGTGCTCCTACATCGGTCTGGCCAGCCGCCTGAAGCGCACGCCCGCGTTCCAGATCCAGCGCGCGCTGCTCGCCGTGCAGCTGAGCCGTGCGCAGCAGAAGCTGGCGCAACTGCCGGATGCGCGCCGTGGACTGACGCATATCGAACAGCTGCGTAACAAGATCGCGCAGGAATACGATGCCCTGGCCACGGCGGTTGCCGACTGGACCCACGTCAAGGAACAGTGGCTCGAAGAGAAGAAGCGCGCGGTGATCGAGCATTGGGAACAGGCCAGCTTCCAGAGCAAGTTGCGCGAAATCGAGGAGCGACTGAAAGTCCAGCGCCGTCGGTTGCGCATACTGCACGCCGAGCTGGCCTGAGCTGCGGCCTCCCCTCGAAAACAAGCATCTGAAGACACCCCCGCCGCAAGCGGGGGTTTTTACATCCGGCCGCGTTAACCGGGACAGTCCACATGGGTCGCATATTCGAAGTCCGAAAAGCCACGATGTTCGCGCGCTGGAACCGAATGGCCAAACAGTTCGCGCGCATCGCCAAGGACATCACCATGGCGGTGAAGGCGGGGGGTCCCGACCCCGCCGCCAACCCCAGCCTGCGACGCGCCGTGCAGAATGCGCGCGCCGTGAACATGCCAAAGGACAAGGTTGAGGCGGCCATCAAGCGCGCCTCCGGGCGCGACGCGGCCAACTACGAGCAGGTGTTGTACGAGGCTTACGCCCCGCACGGTGTCGCGCTGCTGATCGAAACCGCCACCGACAATCCGGTGCGCACCGTCGCCACGGTCCGCAACATCGTCACCAAGAATGGCGGCAACCTGGCCACCAGTGGCAGCGTCAGTTTCCAGTTCAAGAAAATGGGGGTGTTCCGGCTGGACCCGACCGGCATCGACCACGACGATCTGGAGCTGTACCTCATCGATTACGGTCTGGATGAAATGGGCGACAGCAGCGGTGAGAAGGGAGAACCGCAGCTGCTGATCCGCTGCGCCTTCGCGGATTTCGGCAAGCTCCAGGAGGCCCTGGAAGCGCGCCATCTGTCACCTGTTTCCGCCGAACATGAGTACCTGCCGACCGTGCCCATCGAGCTTGCGGAAGGCGAGGCCACGGAAGTGCTGGCGCTGGTCGACAAGCTCGAGCAGGAAGACGACGTTCACAGCGTCTTCCACAACCTCGCTTAGAGCGAATCCTTCAATCCGGGGTGGGCACCATCTGGCCCAGCAGCGCATCCTCGAATCCAAAGCGGGTCATGTCCTCGACCCGCTGCGGAAATAGGATGCCGTCCAGATGGTCGACCTCGTGCTGCACGACGCGCGCATGGAAGCCCTCCACGCTGCGCTCAAAGGAATGTCCGTGAGCGTCCAGGCCGTGGTAGTGCAGGCGCCGGTAGCGCGGGACCACGCCGCGCAGACCCGGCACCGACAGACACCCTTCCCAGCCCTCTTCCATTTCCTCGCCGATCAGGTCCAGCCTCGGGTTGATGAGCACCGTGAAGGGGATCGGCGCCACATGCGGATAGCGCGGGTTTTCCCGCATCTCGAAGATCACGACGCGCAGGCTGACGCCGATCTGCGGTGCGGCGATGCCGGCACCGTTCAGGGCGCGCATGGTGTCCTCCATGTCGGTGAGCAGCTCGCTCATCTGCACCGCATCAAACACACCGACGGGTTCGGCCACCTGGCGCAGCAGGGGATGCCCCATTTTCAAGACCGTTCGGACTGCCATGAGGAATGCGCTCTTCAGGCCACGGATCGCTCCGCCGACTGCACCGTGTTGTACAGCAGCATCGCGATGGTCATCGGACCCACACCGCCCGGCACCGGGGTGATCGCGGAAGCCTTCTCCCGCACGCCTTCAAACTCCACGTCCCCGACAATGCGGCCATCGGGCAGGCGGTTGATGCCGACATCGATCACCACGGCGCCCGTGCGCACCATCTGCGGCACGATCAGGCCCGGAACACCCGCCGCCACCACCAGGATATCGGCCAGCATGGTGAACATCCCCAGATCGCGCGTCTTCTTATGACAGATGCATACGGTCGCTTCCTGCTGCATCAGCATCAGCGCCATGGGCTTGCCGACGATGTTGCTGGCGCCGACGACAACGACATTGCGTCCCTCGACCGGAATGTTCTCGTGCTCGAGGATCTTCTGGACGCCGTACGGCGTGCAGGGCGGGAACACGGTGTTGCCGGTGACCAGGCCACCGACGTTGTAGAGGTGAAAGCCATCGACGTCCTTGTGGAAGTCGATGCGCTCCAGCACGCTGTGCACATCGATCTGCGGCGGCAATGGCAGCTGCACCAGGATCCCGTGGATGGTCGGGTCCGTATTGAGCGCATCGATACGGCTCAGCAGTTGGTCCTGGGTTGCGCTGGCAGGCATTTCAACCAGCTCCGAATGGATGCCAACGAGCTTGCATGCAGTCACTTTATTGCGGACATAGACCTGCGAGGCCGGATCGGTGCCGACCAGGATGACAGCCAGGCCCGGTCGCACGCCGTGCTGCTGCTGCAGCCGCAGGATGCGCTGCTTCTGTTCTTCTTTGATTTTTGCAGCAATCGCCTTGCCGTCGATGATTCGTGCGCTCATTGAATACCTGTGTGCTTATTGTCTGACGCCCGCCTGGAAGGGGGCGCCACATTATAGCGGCTTGATGTGGAATACCCGCTCGGCATTACGGTGATACAGCTTCGCCTTGTCCTGCGGATTGAGTTCCACTGCATCCATGAAGGCCACGGCGGGGGCGGAGGGCTGATAGGGGTAGTCGATCGCCCACATGACATTATCTATGCCCAGCTTCTTGATTGAATACTCCAGCGCCAGCGGGTCTTCGACACCGGAGGTGGTGATCACGAAATTGCGCTGGAAGTATTCGGCCATGGTGAGACTGGTCTTGGGGGCACGGCCGATGGTCTGCGAGCGACTGTTCATGAAAGTGATGCGCCAGATCCAGAAATGCACGGCCTCGCCCATGTGGCCGATGCATATCTTCAGTTTCGGAAATCTGTCAAATAGGCCCGAGGCCATCATGCGCACCACATGCGTGCCGACCTCCACGCCATAGGCCCACATCGCCGAATCCATGCCGTAATGAACCATCGGTCCCTTCAGGCCGTCGGCCGGACCGCGGGGGTGGATATAGATACAACGGTCAAGCGCCTCGGCGGCCTCCAGAATGGGCCAGTACTTCGGATCATCCAGGTACTCGCTGTGGGTGTGCGAGTTGAGGATGAATCCATTGAGTTTCAGGTCGCCGATGGCGCGCTCCATTTCGCGCACCGCCCGTCGCGGCGCCTGCGGCGCGAAGGCGGCGAGCCCCGCGAAGCGGGTCGGATGCCTGCCGATCACGGCCGCGAGGCGGTCATTGGCCAGGCTGGCAAGGTCGCAGGCCGTGTCCGCATCAAACATCTGCACGCCGGGGGCCGTGAGCGACAGCAGATGCATGTCGACGCCATTGGCGTCCATGTCCTGGATGCGGCGGTCCTCAAGATCCAGCAGCCCCTCCAGGAACTTCATGGTTCCATAGCCGCCCTGCGCGTCGTAGATCCCGCGTACCAATGGCAGGTCCGAGCTTTCACCGGGAGCCCGAGCGACCCGGTTCAGCGCCGCGGCCACTTCGGGAATGGAGAACGCTTCCTCGACCGCAATCTTGCGCATTTTCATCGATCTGCTCCGTTTTTCGCCGCCTTGCAGAGGCTGCGACGATACACCCATCAGCCCCCGGCCAGAATTCGCGCCTTGAGCGATTCGTACTCCGAATCGGTGATCAGCCGCGCATCGAGCATCTGCTTGGCCTCCTGCAGGCGGCGCACGGAGTCACTCGATGCGCCTGCTGCCGGTGTGCCCGGATTTATCTGCACGCCTCCGGAGCGGGCCCGCAATTCCTCCAGCTCGCGGATCCGGCGCTTTTCGCGCCATGCCTGGTCCTGGGCCTGACAGATCCGGTACACGGCCTGCGCCTGGTCCTTGCGCAGGCCGCCGATGTTGATCACCCGCGAGCCCTGCTGGGCATTGATGGCCAGATCGGTCGCCGGATCGGCGCGAATCACCAGTTCGGCGGCGAACATCCCCACCCGGAGATTGACCTCGGAGAGGTCTTGCCAACGCAGGTTTACCACGTCAAAACCACTGACCAGCCGGCGCACCAGCCAGATCAGCCGGCCACTGGTCGCCGCCACGATCATGCGCCGGTGGGACATGGCGTACACTCGTCGCTGAGTGGCCCAGGCCTCGACGGTCTCGGCCGGAATCAGGACGGAATGCAGGTCCGCCAGGGCCTTCGTAAGCCCTGGTTCGTTGAGCTGCGTGTTTGGCTCGATCATGGCTTGCCTCCATAGTTGACGCCCCGCGCGTTCACTGACCAGAATCGCGTCCGCGCAGCATGCAAAGGGGGTCCATCATGCCCGAAGTCGTGCGATTTCCCGATATACCGTTGTTCCAGGGGTGGGGTGCACCGCATCGCGCCGAATCTGACGTCCGCGATCTGGAGGTGGTCCAGGGCGAGATTCCCGCTGGGCTGGCGGGCACGCTGTACCGCTGCGGACCGGATCGGCAGTACCCGTCCCGCTCACCCCACGAGACCTTCATTGATGGCGAGGGGATGGCGCATATGTTCCGCATCGCCGACGGCGGCGTGGATTACCGCAACCGCTGGGTACGCAATGAGCGCTTCATGCTGCAGGAGGCTGCGCGCCGCTCACTGTTCGGCCGGTATCGCAACCGCTATACGAATGATCCCTCGGTCGCGGGCAAGAGCAACGGCACCGCCAACACCAATATCGTGTGGCATGGCCGGCGCCTGTTGGTGCTGAAGGAGGATTCGCGCCCGGTCGAGGTGGATCCGGACTCACTCGCGAACCGCGGCGAATTTGATTTCGGTGGTCAGTTGAAGTCGGTCAGCCTGACCGCCCATCCGAAGCTCGATCTGCATCGCAACGAGCTCATCGCCTTCTCCTACCAGGCCCAGGGTGATGCCACGCTGGATTTCGTGATCTACATTGCCGATGTGGATGGCCGCATCGTGCATGAAACACCGTTCCGGATGCCCTACGCGGGTATGGTCCACGACTTCGCCGTCACCGACTCCCATATCATCGTGCCCTTCTTCCCGCTGATCACGGACCTCGAGGTGGTGAAGTCCGGCGGCCCCTACTACCAGTGGCATCCGGACCAGAAGAGTTTCTATGCCGTGGTGCCGCGACGCGGCCGATCGGATCAGGTGCGCTGGTTCCAGGGCCCGGCCGTGAGCGCCGGACACATGATGAATGCAGTTACGGACGGTGACAGCGTGCACCTGGATCTGTGCCTGTATGCCGGCAACTGCTTTGATTTCTTTCCCAGCCGTGACGGTTCGCCGTTCAAACCGGCCCCGCCGCTGCTCACGCGCCTGAGCTTCAACCTGCGCACCGAGCAACTCTCGACGCGCCAGCTGATGAGTGCGCCTTGCGAGATGCCCAAGATCGACGATCGCTGGATGGGCAAGGATTATCGCTACGGCTATGTGATCTGCCGTCCACCGGATGCGATTGCCGGTGCCGTGGGCATGGGAGCCATTGGCCGCATCGATCATCACACCGGGGTCCTCTCGAGCTGGGCTCCGGGGCCCGACAGCGGTGTACAGGAACCGGTCTTCGTACCGCGCAAGCCGGGCGCCCCGGAAGGTGACGGCTATCTGCTGGTGCTGGTGAATCGGCTGTCACAGCTGCGCAGTGACCTGGCCATCCTCGACGCACTCAGGATCGAGGACGGCCCGGTGGCACTGGTGCGCATGCCCACCCGTGTGCGCGCGACCTTCCATGGCATGTGGGTGCCGGAGGCAGCGCTGGCTACCGGCCGGTATAGCGTCTAGTTACCCCTGGCCTGACTCGCCCTTCATCACCCACGCACGTGGGTGGTGCTCAAAACCCACCTTGGGATAGAACTCATTGGCCAGCGGCGCCGCGAGCAGCACGATCATGCACTCAGCCTTCAGGCGTACGCGCGTCTCGGTGATCAACGCGCGGCCGATACCGGACTTCTGGTACTGCGCATCGACGGCGAGGTCGGCCAGATAGGCGACATAGGTGAAGTCCGTGAGCGACCGCGACAGGCCCACCAGTCGCGCACCATGCCAGGCGGTCACCGTGAGATTGGCGTTCCTGAGCATGCCCTCGAAGATGTCCGGCCGCCCCACCGGGCGCCGCGCGCCCAGCCCGGAGCGACCATACAGATCGATCGCGGCGGCGACCGACACGGCGGCATCGTCCCGATACTGGATGATCATACCGCGCAGACTACTATAAGCTCGCCAGTCGCTGCATACAGGCTTGGCAAAGACAGGCCGCGCGGTCGTTGCCCGGCAGCGCCGCATCCGGGAAGGTCTGTTTCATGCACCAGCAGTGGATTTCACCCGTGGCGCCCGCGGCAACGGCACAGCGGTTCGGCCGGTGGCACAGCGGGCAACGATCCGGCTGCAGCGGCCGGGCGCGACCAGGTTCTAGACTGCCGCCGTCACGACGATCTCGACTTTCCATTCGGGCTTGGCCAGTTTGGCTTGTACGGTTGCACGCGCGGGGGGACTGGTCCCAACCCACTTATCCCATACCGAATTCAGGCCGGGATAGTCGGCGATGTCGGCCAGATAGACCTGCGCCATCAGGATGCGCGATTTACTGCTGCCGGCCTCGGCCAGCAGCTTGTCGATGCTTGCCAGCACTTCGGCAGCCTGGGATTCGATGGTGGTGCCGCCGCCGACCGCGACCTGGCCGGCAAGGTACACCGTCCCGGCATGAATACTGGCTTCGCTGTAGCGTGCACCGGCGTGCAGCCGCTGGATTTCCGACACGTGCGCAACTCCTGCATGACCTTCATGCCCCCGGGGTGAGTGGGGGCGCGTATTCGGGAGCGGACTTGAGTTTGCCTACCGGCCTACCTCGAGCAGGGTCTTGGGACGCTTGGCCGCCACCAGTAGCAGCATGCGTGCCGCACCGGAGGGTGCCCGCCGTCCCTGTTCCCAATCCTGCAGCGTGCGTACGGACACGCCCAGCAAGTTGGCAAATTGAGACTGCGACAGTCCCGCCTTTTCACGAATTCCGGAAATCAGCGCAACGACGCTCTTGCGAGTCGACGCACTGCGTTTAGTCTGTGCCATTCAGTTCCTCCCTGAACTTTTCTTCGGCGAGATAAGGTACCAGATTGTGCGCCGTTCAGGCGATGGCCCGCACGACTCCGCCGTCGACACGCAGCGCCGCACCGGTCGTCGCCGAAGCCTTGACGCTGCACACATAGACAATCATTGCCGCGACTTCCTCGGTTGTTGCGAATCGTCGGATCAGCGACGACGGACGCGCGGTGGCGAAGAACTCCTTCTCGATGACCGCCGTGTCCACACGACGCGCCTGCGCCAGGCGCGCGACGAACTCACCGACACCCTCCGAAGCCGTCGGGCCCGGTAACACACTGTTGACGGTTACGCCGGTACCGGCCAGGGTTTCCGCCAGTCCGCGCGCCACGGCGAGCTGCGCCGTCTTGGTCATCCCGTAGTGGATCATTTCGGCAGGGATCTGCAGCCCCGACTCGCTCGATACGAAGACCACCCGTCCCCAGTTGCGGGCGCGCATGCCCGGCAGATACTGCCGCGACAGGCGTACGCCGCTGAGGACATTGACCTGAAAAAAACGCAGCCAGTCGGCATCCTCTATGGACTCGAACGCCTTGGGTTCAAAAATTCCGAGGTTGTTGACCAGCACATCCACCTCCGGCAGCTGGCGGAACAGCCCCTGGCAGCCTTCCGCGTTGCCCAGGTCCTGCGCGATGCCGCAGGCGGTTGCGCCGGGTACTTCGGTTTTCAGCCGCTCGACCGCCTGATCCACGCGTGACTGCGTGCGGCCATTGAGAATGACCTGCGCACCTTCGGCGGCCAGGGCGCGCGCCGCCGCGTAGCCGATCCCGGCCGTCGAACCGCTCACCAAGGCGCGTTTGCCGGACAGACCCAGGTCCATGATTGTCACCCCCGTTGCAAAGCGATGTGGGCTATTTGAGTGTGAGTATCAGCACACCGGCCGTCACCAGTGCGATGCCCAGCCACTGCGGCACGGATGGCCGCTCGCCGAGAAACGCTACGGCGAAAATGGCGACCAGCACCAGGCTGAGCCGGTCCACGGGTGCCACCTGCGATGCGCGACCAATCTGCAGGGCACGGAAATAGCAGACCCAGGACGCGCCGGTCGCCACCGCCGACAGGGCCAGGAAAGCCAATGTCTTCGGTGGCAGCATGGCAGGATTGAGCCACTTGCGCCGCACCCCCACCAGCACCGCCAGCAGTACCAGGATCAATACCGTGCGCAGCAGCGTAGCAAGGTCGGCATCGACTCCGATCACCCCGATGCGGGCAAACACCGTGGTCAGCGCGGCGAATACCGCCGAAAGCAAAGCCCAGAAGATCCAGCTCTGTGCCAGCACTTAAGCAGACTCTCCGGGGTCAGCTTGCATCGATGACCGGTACGCAGATGCCCGCGCCATGCGGCGCAGCCTTGAACACTGCCAGCGCCTCCGCTGCGACGCAAAATGCCGCCAGAGCCGGAAACTGGGCCGCGGGTGCGACCTGCGGCACCATCTGCTGGATGAAATGCCAGGTGATGGCCGCGGTGACTCCGGCCTGGGTCATCTGTGCCGGGCGGGTAGCGAGGTGCCGGCGGGCGATCTGCGCCTCAAGGCCGGTGAGCGCGGCCTGCAACTGGCCCGTGACCCGCGTGACCCACGGCTCGTACTGCTTTTCGGCCGGCCGCAGCGCCCGCTCGTAGATGAGCTGCACACTCTTGTCGCAGGCCGCAAGTCCCAGACCGATGACACGCAGGTCCCATTGCAGGTCGGACAGGTCCGCTGGCAGCAGCGAGCGCCGCGCCAGAGCCTGGGCATAGTCGAGAATCACACTCGAATCCATCAGTACCGTGCCATCGTCGCACACCAGCGTGGGCGCCTTGACGACCGGGTTGATGGCGTGGAACTCGTCGAAAGCGCGGAACACGGACACCGAACGGTGTTCAAATTCCAGCCCCAGCAATTGCAGACTGATCGCCACGCGTCTTACATAGGGCGAATCCAGCATGCCGATCAGACGCATGTAGCTGCCTAGGGGTGCTCGCGCGGATGCGCCATCAGCTGCGCCTTCAATTCCCGCAGGCGCGCCTTGATCAGCGCTTCATTCGCCGGACCCATGCGAATCAGTGTCTTCTGGCCCGGCGACAGCGCCTCCAGCGCCGGGTCGGCGTAGCGGTACATGACGTTGGGCTGCACCAGCGCCACCGGACCGGTCACATCCGGTGTCGCCAGCAGATGATCGATCTGGGCGATGGCATGGTCGTTGAAGTACGCATTCTGGTAGCCGAGGTCATCGAATGCGCTCTGAAACAGTGGATAGAACTGGAAGTACAGCTGCGCCAGCTTCTGGGTATCAACCGACTTCACCACCTCGACGAAGGGCCGGTAGCGGGCATAGTTCTCCGGATTGATGGTCAGCTGATCGCCGGTACCCAGGACCATGAACTGGCCGCTGGTGGGCTTGAGGGGCCGCCGCTCCACCGCCACTTTCTTCTTGGACAGATTGTCCACGGTGACGACGATGTTGCGGATGATGTTGTCCGGGACCAGCAGCTTGTCCAGCGCCTGGGCCCCGGGGACGGACGTCAGGGCTTCGTGGAAGGAACTGTCGCTCTCGTTCAGTGCCGGCACCGGCCTGTTGTCCGGCGCGCTGGTGTCAGGAACAGGATGCTGAATAACCGGAGCGCTGGCCACGGGTGGCATTGCGGCCGGGGCACTGGCCACCTCCTCCGGCGCCGATGCCGCGGTGGTCGCTTCCACTTTGGGACGGTGTGCATACAGATACAGCGCAATGGCGCCGGCCACGACGGCCGCCGCGGCACCCCAGATGATGGGCTTGTCAGAGGTTATGGCCATCAGGCCGCCGCCGATGAACCCACGCCGCGGGTGAAGGCCCAGTCCAGCAGGCGACTGGCGATGCCACCTCCCAGGCTGGCCCCGGTCACATCCTCGAGCCGGTACGCTGCCCCGTGGAGTATCGCCGCCGCCGCGCGATGACCGCTGCGGATGGCAGGACCGATGCCCTCGCACATATCGCGGGTGGCAAGTCCGGCGGCATCACCGGTGATGAACGCGTCACCGATGCGTGCGACCTGCACATTGCCGCGCAGGTAGTAGCTGTAGCCCACCGGATCGTAGTGCGCACCCTTGGCGAGCTTGCGATCGAGCTTCGCAATGAGATTGTTCCAGTGCTGACGGATGTCGACACCGCTGCGCTTGATGCGCTCGGCCATACCGCCGATGCCCACATTGAGGTAGCCATTCGCCTTGGGCACGTACCAGGAATACCCCGGCATGCCCTTGTCGAAGAACCACAGATGGCAATCAGGATCGCGCCACTCGTAGGCGAATTCATGCTCCAGGGTCACGGTCTGCAGCTGCGTGGCGCGCGGATTGGCGTCGCGGAACAAAGTCCGGTACACCGGACAACGGGTACCGCCCGCCCCGATCAGGTATTTGCAGTGGTACTCACCATCGATGATGTAGCCGCCCGCCGGATCCGCTTCGATGTGGCGCACCGTGTGCTGCACGCAGCGCACGCCGGAGCGCTCCAGCAGCCACGCGTCGAATTCAAAGCGGCGAATGGAGTGCTGCACACACGGCAGCGGCAGGTGCACACCGCGCAGGTACGCGTGCATGCGGCCGAAGGTCAGGAACCGGTACGGATATGCGGCGATATCCATATCAAGATCCTTCACCACATCAGGGGTGATCCAGCCCGCGCACAGCTTCAGTCGCGGGAACAGTGCCTTGTCCAGGATGAGCACATCCGCGCCGCCTTGCTTCAGCCGGCGCGCTGCCGCCGAACCCGCCGGTCCTGCGCCGATAATCAGAACGTCACTATGAATCACGCGCGATCTTAAGCCTGCGGTTGGTAGAGATGCTCACGGGTCATCGGCACGTTGTTGTTCTGCGAGGTTGCGAACAGCACCTGGAACAGCTGCAACGTGCCGGTCGTGAAAGCCGCCGCGGAGCCGGCCAGGTACAGCCGCCACATGCGCACGAACTTCTCATCGAACATGCCGCGCACCCGGTCCACGTTGGCTTCGAACAGCCCCAGCCAGTCCATCAGAGTCCGGGCATAGTGCAGCCGCAGGTTCTCCACATCCAGCACGGATAGATCCCAGGGTTCGAAGATCTGGGTCATTTCGGCCAGCGACGGCGGGCAGGCGCCCGGGAAAATGCGCTGCTCAATCCACGGATGCAGCTGCGCCGGGTAGTTGCGCCCGATGGTATGGATCAGGCCCCGACCGTTGTCGCCCAGAACGCCCTGCGCAATCTTGCCCAGCTGCCGGTAGTTCTCGACCCCGACATGCTCGAGCATGCCGACGGAGACAAACGCGTCGAAATTGCCGCTGATGTTGCGGTAATCATCCTCGACGTACTCGATCTGGGAATCCAGGCCCTGCGACTTGGCATAGGCGCGGGCAAATTCGACCTGCTCCTTGGAGATGTTGAACGCGCGCACCTTCACGCCGTAATGGCGTGCCATATGAAGAGCCAGGCGTCCCCAGCCAAAACCCGCTTCCACGACCCGCTCACCGGGACGCAGGCGCAGTTTGCGGCATACGTGGTGCATTTTGGCGTCCTGGGCATCATCCAGGGTGGTTTCGGGGGTCGGGTAGTAGGCGCAGGTATAGGCCATCGTGCGCCCCAGCCACAGCGAATAGAAGTCGTTACCGATGTCGTAGTGGTGGTGGATGTTGTCCTTCGATCCGGCCAGGGTATTGACCCGGACGCGGGGACGATTCATCAGCCGGTTAACCAGGTTGAGAACCGATTTCTTCTTTTCGGCCCGCGAGGAACCGCGGTACACCTCTTCCATGAAGTGCACCAGGTCGCCCTCAATCTCGACTCGGCCCTCGCTGTAAGCATCGCCAAAGCGAACGCCGGGATTGCTCAGTAGCCCAAGCAATACCTTGCGGTCGCGAATGGTGATGCGGGCAATCGGATTTCGACCCTCCGGCAATATGCGTTCGCCATTCCACAGCGCGAACTCGAACGGCGGAGTACCGAACATTTTCAATAACTTGCTCACGCCACGCGCAGCAGCCGACGTCGCAAGCCCAAGCTTGGGCACATCAGTTCCGACGGCCGGCGCCCCCGGCGCCGTGCCACCCGCAGTCCCTGCACGATCCGCTGATGAAGTCAGACTTTCCTCCAGGGCGTTCACTGGCACTTCTCCCCAATGTGGCGGTTCGACCGCTCTTACCCCCCGATGCTACACAAGAGTGCCCTCACAGTCAGGTCCGGGCACTTTTAGCGCGGTTTGTCCGCGGGCGGTAGTTCCCGGAAAGCCAACTCATGTCTCATAAATTCCTACAAGGCATGAATACCATTGCGCTACGTAAGTCGCTGAAAGGGTGCGATCTTCCCAACATCGGATCGTTCCCGCGGAGCTCGCAATGCGTCACACTGAAGGAAACGCGCTCAAGGCTTGGTCGATAGCCCTGGGCCACAACCTGTCGCCATTCTGGCGGTTCAAGGACCCCAACCAGGGCGACATGTTCGCCCGCGCGGCCGCGATCGCCCATAACCAGCGCATGAGTGAAATCCTGCCGCTGTACCTGCGCCGCTGGCTGCTGGTGTGTGCCATCGCCAGTGCGTCCCTGTGCGCCAACGACGCCATGTCCCCCGCCGTCGGACGACTCGACTTCTATGCGTTCATGGCGGCCGGCTCAGGCCTGGTCTGCGCGTTCGGGATCTGCGCCCTGGTGGTGATCGGCTACGCCTGGTGCTACCTGCGCCTGGCGAAACACTGACCGCTACTCGTCACCGCGTTCCTGCATGCCGATGGCGCTGAACAGCTTGCTGAGAACGCTGTACAGGGTGCGGCGCTCATCGCGGGTCAGCTTCTGCAGCAACCGGGCCTGATTGCGCTGCGCCACCGGCAGTACCGCCTTGTAGAGCGAGCCGCCCTTGCGGGTCACGGTCAGGATCACGGGCACCGCCGCAGTATCACCGGCCTTGCGGGAGCCCGGCGCCGTGGACTTGCTGGCGATGTAGCCGCGCTTGATCATGCCGTGCAGCGTGCGGCTGGCCTGGCCCTTGTCCATGCTGCTGTTGGCCACGAGCTCGGAGAAGCGCACCGGCTGGAAGCGGATCGTCATGGCGAGCAGGCGCCACTCCGGCACACTCAGACCGAAGTCTGCCAGATAGCGACGTGTCACGTTCGACTTGGCCGCATTGGCCAAGCGGATCAGCTGGAAAGTCAGAAAGTGACCGATGTGCAGATGACTGCCGTGGTCACCGACATCGGACCAGGGGTCAGCTCGGGTCTTCTTCTTCGGGGTCCGGACGATCTTCGTCTTGCGCGCCTTTGTTTTGGCAGCCACTGTTGAAACTCCCGTTATCGATTGCCGCGCGTATTTTCCACACTGCGGGCCATTGAGATGCGTACGAAGCATTTTACAGTGGTTTCAATCAAAAGATGCGGCCAGCTGCGGATTGCGGTGATGTTCGAACATGTGTTGTACCTGCCTGACACTGATGCGACCCCGCGACAGCGGCGGCAGATCATCCTCGGCAAAGAACTCCACGGCGCTGGTTTCAATACTCGGCTGGGCCTCGCCCCCCAGCAGCTCACACAGGAAAAACGCCTTCCATAGGTGATATCCAAACGGCGGATGGGGATGCCGGTTGCGATCGAACAGCGCCGCCAGTTTGATGGCCCGGGTCTTGAATCCGGACTCCTCGTGAACCTCGCGCTCGACTGCGCTACTGGGGCTGTCACCGACATCCGCGAAACCACCCGGCAAGGTCCACAGACCATCGGAGCGCTCCTGCACCATGAGGATGCGTTCATCACGGAACACCGCTGCGCGGACATCCATGCGCGGCGTGGCATAACCGCCCTCGCGCTTGAACAGTTCGGCAATGGCCTGGGGCTCGGCACCCGCTCCGGCAGCGATCATTGCGGCCGCAATATCGCGCACCTGATCATACCGCTGGCGGTCAAAGTCATTGTTTGCATAGGCATCGCCCGTCTGTGCGACGGCCTGCAACTGCTGCGCCCAATGTAACCAGCGGATATCCGGCATTCGAAGCCGATTGAAGCATTGAATCGGGGTGATACGCCACCATACTGCGCGACTCATGCTTGCCGAAGCCATAGAGATCTACCGTTCCCCGCTCCGGGCGAACTGCGCAGAGCGCGCCTTCGTCCTGACGGCCGTCGGGATTGAGCATGAGATGTCCGAGTCAGCGGATGGCTTCTCACTGTGGGTCGACCCGGCGAACGCGCAAGTTGCCCACAGCCATCTGTCGCATTACCAACAGGAATCTCGTCGCCCACCACCCCCCCCGGCAGCCCTCACTTCCCCGCCGCTGTACAGGTGGGCGTGGATTGGCAGCACCGTTTACGCGCTGGTGCTGCTTGGCGTTGCACTGGCAATCAGCCGCGGCTGGGGGCGGCTGGATGCCTTCGAGGCCGGTGAGCTCGACGCCGGGCTGGTACGCCAGGGACAGTGGTGGCGCGCCTGGACCGCGTTGACTTTGCATCTGGATCCGGCGCACATCACGGCCAATCTTCTGGCCGGCGCGTGGTTCGGATATCTGGCCGGAAGGTTGCTCGGACCCGGTACCGCCTGGGCCCTGGTGGTGCTGGGCGCGGGCCTGGCCAACTGGCTTGAGGCGTTGCTCGCCGCCGCCGACCACCGCGCCGTCGGTGCCTCCACCGCGGTGTTCACGGCCTTGGGGCTGCTGGCCGCCTATTCATGGCGCGAGCGACACATGATGACCCTGCGACCGGCGCGGCGGTACGGGCCCCTGTTCGCCGGCGTCATCCTGCTGGGCTGGCTGGGCACCTCCGGTGAACACACGGATGTCATGGCGCATCTGTTCGGCTTCGCCGTAGGCGGCGTTCTGGGCGCGCTGATTGCAGCGGACCGCCTGCAGCGCGTGTGGCGGCGACTGCCTCAGTGGGTGGGCGCGGTACTGGCGCTCGGCACGCTGGGGCTTGCCTGGTTTTGCGCATAGCCCACCAGCTCCACGTAACCTTGGGCGCCGACGCGGGTCCCGTGCCGCTGACCCGTAACCTGTACCGCGCCTTCCCAGTAGCGCGGCTGCGTCAACAACTCCTGATCGGCGAGCAGCGGCGTCACGGTCAGCCGCAGGTCCAACGAGCGCACCCGCAATGCCCACTGGGCCGGGTACTGTCCGCCATGCGGGCTGCGCCAATGGCGCTGCACCGCAATCTCCACATCATCATTGAGCAGCGGCGTGGCATGACCGGCGGCATCGACAAAGGTGCCGGCGCTGTGCACATCGCGCCGGCCGTCGTGATCGCGCAGCGCATAGAACATCAGGGTACTGCCATCATCCAGATCGAGCGCAAACCAATCCCAGCCCTGCTGTTCGATCCCCAGTGACCCACTGCCCCATTCCCGATCCAGCCAGACCACACCGGATACCGGCAGGCTGATCCCCTGCCGGCGAAGCGAGCCTGCGCCCTGCAAGCGCGGCATCGAGTAGTAGTAGCTCGCCGCGCCGGGCGCGTCGGCCTTGCGACTCAAACCCGCAGCGCCGTTCAACACGGGCGGCTGGGCGCCGCGCAGGTCCAACCACAGCTGGTAGTCCCCATCCGCCGCCTGCAGCTGCCAATGCAAGGGCCCGGACCCTGGTGGCGGGCCACCCGGCGCCTCGACCACGGACCAGTCGGCCACGTGGATCGCAAACGGCTGCGCCTGTGCCCCTGCCAGATTCAACGCATCGCGCGCATAGCGGGTCGCATTGACGAAGCTTCGCCGACTCACATCCGTGATGGCGAAATGGGCGGCATACACCTGTCGCGCCCGCCACCCCGAGAGCGCCGCGACGCTGCCGGCAGGCGCAGTCCGGCCCTGCGTCGTGGACGGCGGCGGCCGCAGTGCCAGCCGGAAGACCGCCAGCTCAAACCCGAACGTCTCACCGGCCCCGCGCAGCTGGCCAGTGAAGTACCACCATTCATGCCGGAACCGGGGATGGGGTCCATGGTCCTGTGGAAACTCGAAGTGCCGCGCGGTATCCGCCAAGGCGAAGCCGGCCTCATCCGCAGCGCGCAGCACGCTCAGGCGATCGATCTGCACGGGCGCGGTGGCGGGGGAAGCAACCGCAACGGCACGGCCCGGGGTGGGGCGCGCACAGCTGCCAAGACTCAAGCCCAGAAGAGCCAAAGCCAAAGGCGGTAACATCCTGTCAACGCGACCCGGCATGGCTACTCCTCGCGCAGATCCTGGGGCAGCAGCGCATGCGCCATGCGCCAGGCGGGGTACAGGCCCGCCAGCAGGGCCGCGCTCAGCGCCAGCGCGATGGCACTGGTGATCTGTGCGGGATGCAGGTGCAGATCAATCTGCCAGCCAAATGCACGGCGGTTGATGACGCGCACCAGCAGCACGGCCATGAGCACGCCGGCCGGGAGCGCCGCGAGCAGTGCCACCGCACCCATGAACAGCGTCTGCGCCATGATCATCGATGCCGCACCCAGGCGCGTCAGGCCGAGCACCCGTAACAGTGCCAGTTCATGCGTGCGGCCCAGCTGCCACGCCAACAGCGCACTCAACAATCCAATCGCGGCGACCCCGGCAGCCAGCCAGTTCAGCACCCGCGTGATGATGAACGTGCGGTCGAAAATATTCAGGGAGATGACGCGCACCTGCGCCGGGGTATCCATCTGCAACGCCTGCCGGCCGGCCGCGACGGCATACAGACGCGATACCACCGCGGTGACATCGGCCCCGGGCGAGACATACATCGCCAGGGTGCTGACCGAATCATCCTGCCACAGGCGCCGGTACACGGCGCGGCTGATACGCACACTGCCGCGATCGTTGCCATATTCGCGAAATACGCCAACGACGCGGAAGTTGCGCGGCCCAAGCACGGTCCGCAGCCGCAGTGTCGCGCCGACATCCAGGTTCAGACGATAGGCCAGAGGCTGCGCCAGCAGCACCGCGCCATTCGCGAAGCCCTGCCACACATCGGCGCTGGAGGCCGTCAGATCAACGCCCGTGCGCATGGCCGGCGTGCCGTCCATGGCATCGAGCACCACCGGCCCACGATCCGAATCGACCATCGCACGCCGGCTGGCGCTGTAGCCGGCGATGCCGGTCACGTGCACCAGGTCGGCTGCAACCCCGGCATCGATCCGGCGCTCGGGCCTGGCAAATCCGGGACCGGGCGCTCCCACATAGATATCCGCCGGCAGTGTGTGCGCCAGCCAATCGCGCAGCGACTCCCGGAAGCTGTCGACCATGATGCTGATGCCGATCATCGCAGTCACCGCCATGGCCAGCGCCGCGACGGCCACACCCGTGCGGCTCAGGGAATCGGCCACGCCGCCCAACGCCAGGCGCGCCGGCGGTGATGCGCAGACCCGCGATCGTGCCAGCGTCCGCGCCGAACCGTAGAGCACGGCAGGCGTTGCCGCGGCCACGCTGAGCATGGCGAGCACCAGTGCGGCAAAACCTGCGAACACGCTGCGGTCGGTGCTCACCACCAAACCCGCGCAGGCGAGCGCCAGCAGCACACTCAAGCCGAGCATGCCTAAGGTCACGCGGCGCGCGCGCGCCTCGAGCACCGAGGCACGCAGCGCCAGTTGTGGCGCACTTTGCACTGCCTCCAAGGCCGGCACTGCGGCCGCCAGCAGCGCCACGGCGAGCGCCGCGCCCAGCGCCAGCAGCGGTTCTCCTGCCGGCAGCGCGACGCTGTTGACCGCGAGCACGTAGTACAGGTCGTTGATGGTGCGCGATACCATGCCCACCAGTTCACGACCGATGAGCGCCCCCGCAACCAGCCCCGCAGCGCCGCCGACCAGCGCCATGCCCACCGCTTCGAGTGCAATGATGCGCAGCAACTGGGCGCGCGTCGCCCCCAGCGCACGCAGGATGCCGAGGCTGCGCCGGCGCTGCACGATGGCGAAACTCATCGTGCCGTACACGAGGAACAGGCCCACGAGCAGCGCCAGCAGACCCAGCGCCCGCAGATTCGTGGTGAATGCCTGCGTCATATCGAGTCCGGCCTGGGCGCGCTGCGTTGTCGGCGCCACGGTCACGCCCGCAGGCAACTCGTGGGTCAACTGGGTCAGCTCCGCCGCGGCCGCCGGACCCGGTGGCACGTTCAGATCGATCCGCGTCAGCCGCCCGACCGACCCAAGCCATTCCTGCGCGGTCGCCAGGTCCGTCAGCATCACCGACTCAAGGCCCGCGGTGCCGTTGCCCAGAACTCCCAGCAAATGACCCGCCAGCGCGTGCCCGCCGACATCGACACTGAAGGTGGATCCGGATTGCAGTCCCAGCTGCATGGCCCGCTCCCGCGAGAGCAGCACTGCGCCACTGCCGGACAGCCACTGGGCCAGCGCGTCGGCAGAATCCAACATGACTGACCCGGTGCCCTGGTCGCTGCTTTGGCCGCTGCTGTGGTCGGCAAAACCGGCGGCACCCAGCGGATCCAGGCCGAGCAGCTGCATCGATTGATCCCCGACCGTCACATATCCGTCGACAACGGGATTGGCGCGCACGTAGTGCAAGGTGCGGGCGAGATGTACGTACAGCGCTTCATCGATGCCGGCCGGGCCGCCATCCAGTTCATGCGTTGCCGGACCCTGCACGGCCGCCAAGGACAATTCAAAGGCGCGGGCGGCGCTGCCCGTGGCGACATCCACCGCGACGATCGTGGCCACTCCCAGCGCCAGCCCCAGCAAGGCAAGCAGCAGCTGCACCGGATGGCGCAACAGGTGGCGGGAGCTCGCGGACCACAGCATGCCCATGTTGATTACCGCAGCGTGCCCTCGCGCAGCGTCAGACAACGATCCGCGCCGGCGGCCAGCTGTCGATCATGCGTCACGAGCACCACCGTCGCACCGTGCTCGCGCGCAAGCTCGCGCAACAAAGGCGCAATCTGCGCGGCCGTGATTTCATCGAGATTGCCGGTGGGCTCGTCGGCAAGCAGCAGCGCAGGCTCATGGACCAGGGCGCGCGCCAGCGCCACGCGCTGCTGTTCGCCCCCGGAGAGCACATCGACCGGCGCATGCAGTCGGTCACCCAATCCGACCCGCTCCAATAGCGCGCGGCTGCGGCGCCGCGCCTGCGTGGCCCCGACGCCGTCCAGCGACAGCACCAGGCGAACGTTCTCCTCCACGTCCAGAGTCGGCAGCAAATTGAAGAACTGGTAGACAAAGCCTACCCGGCGGCGCCGGAACAGCGTGCGCTCAGGCTCGCGCATCGTGCTCAACTCCAGGCCATCGAAGGTGATCGTTCCGGAGGTCGGGCGGTCGATGCCGCTGATGAGATTCAGCAGCGTGGATTTACCCGAGCCGCTGCGGCCAATGACGACCGTCTCACTGGCCGCCGCGATGCTGATGCTGACCCGGTCCAGCACACAGCGCCGATGCTCACCGGCACCGAAGCTGCGACTGACCGAATCCAGGGTCAACACGCGGCATTGGCGCCCGGATCGAAGCGCATGGGTTTGGTCACGCCCATACGGGTAAGCTCCCGACGCAGGGCCTCGCTCAATGCGGCGTACTCGGCCCGGTCAAACAAGGGCGCCGCCTGCCAGTCATACGCCCAGGGGTGCGCGGTGCGCAGCGCCTGCGGCTCCTCCGCATAACGCGGAATCACATGCGCGTGCAGTGCCGGTTCGAGATTACCGAGAATGGCGTAGTTGATGCGCAGCGCATTGGTGACCTTGAGCAAGGCATCGCCCAGGCGCGCCATGTCGAGCAGGAACTGACCCCGCTCCCGGGCCCCGAGCGCGTTGAGCGTCGGTACCACCGGATCGGGCAGCAGCAGCACATAGCCGCGTACAAACTGGCGCTCGCCGAAAACAACCCAGCCGCAGGACAGGCGTGCGGCGACGCGCGGATCCTTGCCCTCGCGAGCCGCCGCGACCTGCTGGTGGATCGCGGTCGGGCTTTCGTCTTTTTCACTCTTCATCGCGCTGCCTCCACGCCCAGGCGCAGCAGCGCCCGTCGGGTGTCATTGAAATTGCGGTGGACGATGCCATGCCAACCCCGCGCTCGGGCCGCCTCGATGTTCTGCGCTCGATCATCCACAAACACCGTCGCCGCGGGGTTGAGACCAAACATGCGCTCGGCCTGCGCGTAAATGGCGGCATCCGGTTTCATGACGCCCGCCTGGAAGGATGGCAGAGCGCCGTGGCCAATGCGATCCACACCGTAACGATCGACCAGATGTTCCCAGTGCAGCTCACCGATATTGGACAGCAGGAAGACGCCATGTTGCGTTGCAACCTGACGCGCCAGCTGCATCATGTCCACGCACGGGGTCAGGATGTCCAGCCAGTGCTGACGCAC